>Ga0075017_100003178_pt1 | contig 10330 bp, 8 predicted proteins | sample AleBraG_ABR_2012_FD_71475 | JGI IMG/M metagenome (GOLD analysis project Ga0075017, IMG submission 71475) | Freshwater sediment microbial communities in response to fracking from Pennsylvania, USA - Alex Branch Run_MetaG_ABR_2012 | ecosystem: Environmental > Aquatic > Freshwater > Creek >... | reverse complement strand
GCCGCCGATGTGCTGACCGATCGCGACGAGCCATTCCACGCGGCCGAAATCGTGCGCGAAAAACTCACGTTGAAATTGCGCGAGGAATTGCCCTACGGCATTAACGTGCAAATTGAGCGCTATGCCGAGGAGGGGGGCCGGATCATGATCAATGCGGTCATTTGGGTGGAGCGAGCCGGACAAAAGGCCATCGTCATCGGCCAGGGCGGCGAGCGACTCAAGGAAATTGGTCGTCTGGCACGAATAGAGCTCAACGATTTGTGGCAGCGTTCCGTGCACCTGGAGCTATGGGTCAAAGTGAAGGAAAACTGGGCCGATAGTGAGATGGCGCTGCGCCAATTTGGGTACCAAGCGCTGTGAGAGAGGGGCGGCGTGTCTGGCTCGCGCCGGCCTACGTGTTGCACCAAATCGCTTATCGGGACACCAGCCGCATCGTCGAAATATTGAGCGCCGAGTATGGCCGTCTGTCCTTGTTCGCGCGCGGGGCGAATGGTCCAAAATCATCGCTGCGCGGTATTTTGCGACCATTTCAGCGACTGTTGATATCCTGGTCGGGTAAGACCGAGACCTGCCAGCTGGTGGGGGCGGAAATAGATGGCGACATCACGAATCTTTCGTCCGAGAGATTGATGAGCGGTTTCTATTTGAATGAGTTGCTGATGAAATTGACCGAAAGAGGCGATCCGCATCCCGATATTTTTTATTCCTACGCGGTCTGCGTACAGGCCCTTTGCGCGGGCGCACCTGAACAAGCGACGTTGCGCCGATTCGAACAGCGATTATTGGCGGATTTAGGCTACGGCTTGGATCTTTCCATCACCTTTGACGATGCCCGTTCCCTGCGGGATGCCAAGCGAGTACTGCGCGGCGCGATCGACGCCTGTCTGGACGGTCGCCCGCTGAGATCGCGTGAAGTGATGATGGCGTTGCGCTCGCGGATCATATCAGGATCGGAGGTCATATCATGACTGGGTCAATTGCGGCGCAAAACGCCATCGCGTTGGGTGTGAATATTGATCACGTCGCCACCTTGCGCCAGGTGCGCCGCGCGCGTTATCCAGATCCGCTGTTGGCGGCCCTGATTGCGGAACAGTCAGGCGCCGACAGCATTACGCTGCATCTGCGCGAGGATCGTCGACATATTCAAGACCGCGATGTAGAAGTCATGCGTGAGGCGCTACAGACTCGCATGAATTTGGAAATGGCGGTAACCGACGAAATGATCGGTATAGCCAAGCGTGTGGGTCCACAAGATTGTTGCTTGGTCCCTGAGTCTCGCGCCGAGATTACCACCGAGGGCGGTCTAAATGTTCTGGGCCAGGAGGCCAAAATTAGCGCGGCCTGCGCGACCCTCCGGGCGAGCGGGATCCGCGTGTCGCTGTTTATCGATCCCGAGCCGCAACAAATCGAGGCGGCTAAGCGCGTCGGTGCACCGGTGATTGAATTGCATACCGGAAGTTACGCCGAGGCGGCCGGTGCCGCCCAAGCGCGGGAGCTGGATCGAGTTCGCTCGGCGGCGCGCCTGGCATCATCGATGGGCTTGACGGTGAATGCCGGTCATGGCCTTAACTATCACAATGTCGCTCCCATCGCCGCCATCCGGGAAGTTATCGAATTGAATATCGGGCACGCGATCGTAGCGCAGTCGGTCTTCGACGGGCTGGCGCGAGCGGTCCGCGACATGAAAGATCTTATGCAGGCCGCCCGTCGGTAGAATCCGGATGTTCAGCGCATGATATTTGGAATCGGTATCGATGTGCTTAGGCTTGAGCGAATCCAACGCACCTACCAGAAGCATGGAGATCGGTTTGTCGATCATTTGCTGATGCCCGAGGAACGCGTTCAGCTGGCTGCCACTAAGCGCGTCGAGCGATTTTTGGCGATGCGCTTTGCCGCCAAGGAGGCGATCGTGAAGGCCATGGGGACCGGCTTCGCGCATGGTGTGTGGATTCGCGACGTGGGAATCGTGCAGAACGCATGGGGGCGGCCTGAGGTGGTGTATTCGCCGCGCGGCGATCGGGTTCGACAGGCGCTCAAGATAGGCGAGGGGCATGTCACTTTGACCGACGAAGCGGGTCTGGTCGTCGCGGTCGCGGTACTGATGCGCCTATGAACACACTGGTGTTTGACATTGAAACCGTACCCGACACCGAGTTGGGCCGACGCATTTATGAGTTGCATGATCTGTCCGACGAACAGGTCGGACAGATCATGTTCACCAAGCGGCGCCAGGAGACGGGATCGGAATTCTTGTCGCATGAACAGCACCGGGTGGTCGCCATCTCGGTGATGATGCGATCGAGGGAATCGCTCAAAGTCTGGAGTCTCGGAGACGAGGGATCCTCCGAGAAGGTTTTGCTCGAACGTTTTTTCGACGGACTGGATAAGTACACGCCCGATTTGGTTTCCTGGAATGGCGCGGGCTTCGATTTGCCGGTGCTGCACTACCGCTGCCTGCTGCATGGCGTGACTGCCGCACGCTACTGGGAGACCGGCGAGCACGATTCGAGTTTTCGATTCAGTAACTACTTAAGTCGATTCCATTGGCGTCATATGGACTTGATGGATATCTTGTCCGGCTTTCAGGGACGAGGCCGTGCCAGTCTGGACGATGTCGCGACTCTGCTCGGATTCCCGGGAAAAATAGGCATGCACGGCGCCGACGTGTGGAAGGTGTACTTGCAGGGGGGGCTTAAGTCGATTCGCGCCTATTGCGAGACCGACGTCGTCAATACCTATTTGATTTATCTAAGGTTCGAACTGATGCGCGGGCATTTGAACGCAGTTGAACACGCGGCGGAGGTCGGACGCGTACGAAAATTATTGAATGATTCGGGCGCCCATCTTAAGGAATTTGCGGCGGCGTGGCCCGTAAGTTAAAAACCGGTGAGGTACAGGAGGCGGAAATCCTGGACCTGGCACACGACGGCCGAGGTATCGCGCGTATCGATGGAAAGGCCGTATTCGTCGAAGGGGCGCTTCCGGGCGAGCGAGTGAAGCTGCGTGTTTTGCGGCGGCGGCGAAATCTGGATGAGGCCGGCTTGGTGGAGGTGTTGCGGCCATCAGCCGACCGAGTGGTGCCGCGCTGCGCGCATTTCGGGGTGTGTGGCGGCTGCTCATTGCAGCATCTGGCACCGGCGGCACAGCTCGCTGCCAAACAGCGACAATTACTGGAGAATTTTGAACGGATCGGACAAGTCAGCCCGGAGCGGGTATTGCCGGCGGTCGGTGGTCCTATCTGGGGCTACCGGCGCCGCGCTCGGCTCGGCATCAAGTTTGTCTATAAGAAGGGCAGGGTATTGGCCGGGTTCCGCGAGCGCGAGAAGCCCTACCTCGCCGATATTCAGAGCTGCGAAATCCTCAGTGAGCCCATGGCGTCGCTGCCCAGGGATCTTGCGGCGCTGGTCGAAACCTTAAGCATTCGTGAGGATATTGCGCAAGTGGAGTTAGCCGTTGGGGATCATGCCGGGGGTCCAGCCTCGGCCATGGTATTTCGGGTGCTCGCCCCTCCGAGCGAGGCCGACTTGGCGCAGCTTGAGGCATATGGCGCAAAGGTCGGTGCGCAGATTTTCTTGCAGAGCGGTGGGCTGGATTCGGTTCGAGCGTTGCGTGCTGACTACCCGCCGCTGCGCTATCAAGTGACCGCGACGATCGACATTGAATTCGGGCCGCTGGACTTTATCCAAGTCAACCGGGAAATCAACCTCAGGCTCATAACCGCGGCGAAGGAACTATTGGATCCGGGCCCCGCTGATCGCCTTCTCGATTTGTTTTGCGGTCTCGGTAATTTCACGCTACCGCTGGCCTGTCACGCCTCCGAAGCGATCGGAGTCGAGGGCGACTTAGGGCTGGTCGCGAAGGCCCGGGCCAACGGGCAACGCTTAGGAATATCCAATGTAAGCTTTCAGGCGGATAACCTATTCGACCCCGCGGGATGCGGCGAATGGGCCCTAAAGCGCTATGATTTGGTGCTTATGGACCCTCCGCGGGCCGGCGCGATTGAAATCTTGGGACATATGGCTCATTGGCGCCCGCGCCGGGTCGTGTATATTTCCTGCCATCCGGGGAGTTTGGCGCGGGATGCGGGAATCTTGGTGAAAACCCATGGGTTCAGGCTGGCCGGCGCGGGGGTGATGGACATGTTTCCGCATACGGCGCACGTCGAATCAATCGCGGTGTTCGAGAGTCAGGGATGAGTCTCGGGCCGCTCATGGTGGATATTGCCGGAACGGACCTGGTTGCGGACGACGCGCGGGTACTCACGCATCCCTTGGTGGGCAGCGTCTTGTTGTTCAGCCGCAATTACCGCGACAAGCATCAATTATCGGCCCTCATTGCAGAGATTCGGGCGCTGCGCACCCCGTCGTTGTTGGTGGCGGTCGACCACGAGGGCGGCCGTGTGCAGCGCTTTCGCGATGGATTCACGAAATTACCGTCGGCGCGCACCCTTGGCAGGGATATTGCCGTGAGCCGTCGGGAGTCGCTGGACACCGCGCGGGTGGCCGGATGGCTGATGGCCAGCGAGTTGCGCGCGGTGGGCGTGGATTTTAGTTTTGCGCCTTGCGTCGACCTCGACTACGGTGTCAGTGAAGTGATTGGTGACCGAGCCTTTCACCGGGATGCCGACAATGTCGGATCGCTTGCGGTTAGCCTGATGGGAGGCATGCGCGAAGCCGGAATGTCCGCGGTCGCCAAACATTTTCCGGGTCACGGAGCCGTGGTTCAAGACTCGCACACTGCGATGCCGGTGGATCGCCGCCAGCTTTCCGACATGGAGGCGGATTTACGTCCATACCGATTGTTGATCGATAATCAGGTCGCGGGAATCATGGCCGCCCACGTGGTATTTCCGCAAGTAGACTCGCGGCCCGCAAGTTTGTCGCGACGCTGGATAGGTGGCGTGCTCAGGGGTGAGCTGGGATTTCATGGCTGCGTGTTTGCGGACGATCTCAGCATGGCAGGCGCGGCCGCCTTTGGCAGTGTCACAGAGCGGGCGCAAATGGCGCTGGAAGCCGGTTGCGATGTCCTGCCGCTGTGTAATGATCGATCGGCGGTACAAACGGTGCTGAATGCCCTCGACGCGGATGCGGTGAATCCGGTCTCTCAGGCGCGCCTGGTGCGTATGCGCGCTCGTGCCTCGCCGGGTAGCGATATTGGAGGCAAGGTCTGGCAGGACGCGGTAGATTGCATGGCTAAGTTGTCGGCGGCGCCTCCGCTGGTACTGACTAAAGGGTGAAAGACGATGAGCCTCGATGCGCAAGTGTATCGTCGATTGTTGGAGACATCTCCAGAGGGCGTCGCGCTGGTGGATGCCGAGAATGGCGACGGCCCGGTTATTTACGTCAATCCAGCCTTTGAGTTGCTGACGGGTTATTCCTCTCAGGAGTTGCTCGGCCATAATTTACGAATGCTTCAGGCGGATGATCGCGAACAGGATGGTCGGCATCGACTTCGCGAATCGATCAAGGCGCGCGAACCGGCGCGGGTATTGTTGCGCAATTATCGCAAGGACGGATCGCTGTTTTGGAATGAGATGACCATATTGCCGTTAGCCGACGAAAATGGTCGTGTCACCCATTTTGCCGGCCATCACCGGGACGCGGGCGAGCGACTGCGCATGGATTCGCGTATGCCGCGTGACTCGCTAAGCGGCGCACACCAGCCGACCTCGATGGCCATTCGCGACGATCGCCTGACCGGCCTGTATACATTGCCGTATCTGGAGGAATTACTGAAGCGGGACTGGGCCATTGCCCAGCGCGAGCGCCGCAGCATCGCGATGTTTGCGATCGATATCGATTCACTCGATTTGTACAACACGACTTTCGGTCGGCCCGCCGGGGACTCGACCATTCGCAGGGTCGCTCACTGTGTATCCGGCTGCCTACGGCGATCGAGCGATGTCACCGCCCGTGTCGATGGCGGTAATTTGTTGGCTTTTGCTCCGGGACTTGGACTCGAAGAGGCCTTGAAGATGGGCCAGCTGATGTCCGAGCGAGTCCGAGACCTTAGAATTCACCATCCCAGGTCCGCGATTTTGCGCTATGTCAGCGTGAGCGTGGGCGTATCGGCGACGGTCCCGGCCAATGATGAAAGCCCTTCATCATTGTTGCAGAAGGCCCAGGCGCAATTGCGTGCTGCCAAAAAAGCCGGGCGAAATCAGGCTGCGTGAAACCGCTGGCCCAATCCCAAGCGACGAATACCGGTAAATAATCGGCCATTGCGCTAAAATAGCCTTTACAGGCGATAGCGCCTACACGCAGTCACGCCCACACGCAATCACGCGTATGGGTAATCGCGTCATTTTTACCAAGGAAACTTTCATGTCGACGTCAATTTACGAATATTGCATTCCCGTCCTAATCCGTGGTCTGACCAATTTGTCCGCAATTCTAGACAAGGCGGCTGCGCATGCGGAAGCCAAGAAAATCGACGCGGCGGTTTTACCGCAATTGCGTTTATTCCCCGATATGTTTGCGCTCGCGCGCCAAGTCCAGATTACTTGTGACACGGCGAAAGGCGCGGCGGCCCGCCTGGCGGGAGTCGAAATACCGAAACATGCAGACACTGAAACGACGCTTCCCGAGCTCAAAGCGCGAATCGCCAAGACATTGGATTTTATAAAATCCGTCAAGTCGGATCAGATGAAAGATGCGGAAAGCCGCGAAGTGGTCCTACAGTTTCCCAACAGTACCCATAAATTCACCGGCCTTAGTTACTTGACCGGCTTTGTCTTACCGAATTTCTATTTCCACGAATCCATGGTGTACGCCTTGTTGCGTAAGAGCGGAGTCGAAATCGGCAAGATGGACTACTTGGGCCCCGTCCTGTAGGGGCGCGGTAAGGCGAGGCGCGCGATATAGGTACCTTATATGGTCGGCGACTCGCCTAGGCGAGTTGTTCGACCAGCGTTTCGATTCGATGAAACAGCTTCTCGTCGCTGCGCGCATCATGCGTGAAGCGCAGTTTGAGTGGCCCGTCGAGTCGATATTCCTTGGGTCTCCCTTGTACTAACGCGAGGACGCGCTTGGCGTTGATTTTGTTGTTCTCCTCGAATAGAAAATAGCCGCTATTGGCGCCGGCGTCTATTTTGCGTATACCCAGTTGCAGCGCTCGCAATTTGATCAGACGGGCGCGAAGCAGGGATTGCGCGTAGTCGGGCAATGGTCCGAATCGATCGATGAGTTCAACTTTCAAGTCGTCGAGTTCTTCGCGCGACTCGACGCTCGCGATTCGTTTGTACAAGACCAGCCGTAAGTGAACATCCGGCACATAGTCTTCGGGGATTAACGCCGGCAAATGCAGTTCGACCTCGGGGCCGGCATCGAGTGGCCGGTCAAGATCGGGCTGCTTGCCCGATTTGAGTGCGGTGACCGCTCGCTCCAGAAGTTCCATGTAGAGGTTGTAACCAATTTCGTGGATTTGACCGCTCTGTTCATCGCCTAACAATTCGCCGGCACCGCGGATCTCAAGATCGTGGGTCGCCAAGGTGAATCCGGCGCCGAGCTCCTCAAGGGACTCAAGGGCCTCCAGGCGCTTGACCGCGTCGGCGGTCATGGCTTTTTTCGGCGGCGTGATCAAATAGGCATAGGCCCGGTGATGCGAGCGCCCCACACGGCCGCGCAATTGGTGCACCTGGGCCAAGCCAAAGCGATCGGCGCGGTCGATCACAATCGTATTGGCCGTGGGCACATCGATTCCGCTCTCGATGATGGTAGTACAGACCAAAATATTGAAGCGGCGGTGGTAAAAATCCAGCATGAGCTGTTCTAAATCGCGCTCGCGCATTTGACCGTGGCCCACCGCCACAGTCGCTTCGGGCACCAATTCACGCAAGCTTTGTGCGGTTTTTTCGATGGTTTCAATGGAATTGTGAACGTAGTAAATCTGACCGCCGCGGCGAATTTCACGCAATGCCGCTTCACGTACCACGGTCTCATTCCATTCCATGACGAAGGTTTTCACCGCCAGACGTTCGGCCGGCGGTGTCGCAATCAACGATAGATCGCGTAGTCCGCCCATCGCCATGTTCAAGGTGCGGGGTATGGGGGTTGCGGTCAGCGTCAGAACGTCCACCTCGGCGCGCAGCGCTTTGAGCTTTTCCTTATCGCGGACGCCGAAGCGATGTTCTTCGTCGATCACCACCAGCCCCAGGTCTTTGAAGCGGATTTTTCCCTGCAGCAGCCGCTGAGTGGCGATCACCACGTCGATGGTGCCTGAGGCAACTCCTGCAAGGACGCCCTCGGCTTCTTTTTGAGTGCGAAACCGTGACAGGCTTTCGACGCGCACCGGCCAATCGGCGAACCGGTCGGTGAAGGTCGTGTAGTGTTGCTGCGCGAGCAGCGTGGTGGGCACCAGAACGGCGACTTGCTTGCCGGCCTGCACCGCGATGAAAGCGGCGCGCAAAGCCACCTCGGTCTTGCCGAAGCCCACGTCACCGCAGATCACCCGGTCCATGGGTTTGTCGGCATTCAGGTCGGCCACCACTTGCTCGATGGCGGCCGCCTGGTCGGCGGTTTCCTCGAAGGGGAATCCCGCCTGGAAGGCTCGATATTCTGCTTCACCTGCCGCCAGGCGATTTCCCTGTCGAGCCGCGCGGCGTGAATACAGATCCAATAGTTCGGCCGCGACATCACGAATCCGTTGGGCCGCCTTGCGCCGAGCTTTTTGCCACTGTTCACCGCCCAATTTGTGCAAAGGAGCGGTCTCGGCCGGCGCCCCGGTATAGCGGGACACCAGGTGCAGCGCCTGAACGGGTACGTACAGCTTGTCGCCGTCAGCGTATTCGAGCACCAGAAATTCGCCGGTGTAACCAGCCACATCCATGGTCTGGAGGCCGATATAGCGGCCCACTCCGTAAGATTCGTGAACCACCGGCGCGCCGACGCGCAAATCGGTGAGCTCCTTGAGTATTTTCGCGGGATCCTTGGCCGCTCGCCGGCGTCGCTCTTGGCGTGCGCGATCGCCAAATAGTTGCGCTTCGGTGAGGATTTCCAGGGCCGGAGATTCCAGCCGCAGACCGGACACCGCTGCGGATACCACAATGCCCAATTTCAAATCGCTGGCCGCGAAGCTAGCGAAACTGTCGAATAATTTTACCTCGACGTCCCGGGCGCGCAGCAGATCGAGCAGCAGCTCGCGCCGTCCGGCCGACTCGGCCGCAATGAGAACCCGCGCGGGGCTTGAGTCAATATGCGCCAGGAGTTCCGCTGCGGGAGATTCGGCGCGCGGATCAATGCGTACCACCGCCGGGGCGACGCTCGCGAAATTCTGACCGGATCCGGGGCTGTGCGGCGGTAACTCGAAATGTTGCAATTGGATCTGCGGCCACGCGGCCACCGCTGCCGATAATTCGGCCGGCGTGAGATACAGTTCCGCCGGATCGAGAATCGGGCGATGCCGGTCATGGCGCAGCTGTTCATGGCGATCCACGATGCCTTCCCACAGAGTCTGGCTCGAGGCGAGCGAATTATCGACATCGATGAGAACGCTGTGCGGCGGAAAATAGTCGAACAGCGACGAGGTGCGTTCGAAAAACAATGGCAGGTAATATTCAATACCGCCGGGCGCCAGTCCCTGGCTGGCATCTCGGTAGATGGGTTGATCCGCCAGGTCGCCGCCAAATCGCAACCGGTAGCGACGGCGAAATTCGCGGATGGAATCGGGATTGAGCGGAGTCTCTCGTGCCGGCAGCAAGTCGACCCGGTCCAATTTATCGCCCGACCGCTGGGTGTCCGGGTCGAATCGCCGAATTGTGTCGATGTCGCGGTCCAACAGATCGATGCGGTAGGGACTGTCGGTTCCCATGGGAAACACGTCCACCAGCGAGCCGCGCACCGCGAATTCGCCGTGTGCAACCACTTGGGTGACCGCGCAGTAGCCAGCAGTGGTCAACTGGGCCCTAAGCGCCTCCAAATCGATGGTTTCGCCGGTATGGATCTTGAGCGAGTAGGCATCGATGTAGCTACGCGGCGCCAGCCTTTGCATGAGCGTATCGACCGCCACCAGCCACACGCCGCGGCGCGCCTTGGGCAGCTCGGCCATCGTTGATAGCCGGGTTGAGGAGATGTCCGGATGGGCCGAAAAACTGTCGTAGGGCAAAGTTTCCAAATCCGGAAAGCTGCGGACCGGCGCTGAACCTGCCAAAAAAAATTCAATCTCGTCGCTTAAAAGTTCCACTTGGCGTGGACTTGCGGCGATGACGATTATGGGTCCGGGCGCATTTTTCGCGCCTTCCGCGATCGCGAGCGCTGTCGCAGCGCCGTACAGTCTGCCCCACTTGATAAGGGGTTCGGCAGCGGTGGGGAGCCTGGGGTTCAGTAGGGTCATT
>Ga0075017_100003177_pt1 | contig 10331 bp, 6 predicted proteins | sample AleBraG_ABR_2012_FD_71475 | JGI IMG/M metagenome (GOLD analysis project Ga0075017, IMG submission 71475) | Freshwater sediment microbial communities in response to fracking from Pennsylvania, USA - Alex Branch Run_MetaG_ABR_2012 | ecosystem: Environmental > Aquatic > Freshwater > Creek >... | reverse complement strand
GCATGCAACCTCGCGCTCCTGCTTCGCTCGACATGCGGGTCAGGTAAGCCCAGGGCAGCTCATGATAGAGCTGCGGAGGTCATTTTGATGATTTTCGCTGTCATGAAAACCGCTGAAGACCTTTTTGGGCCGCCATCAGCGTTCTTCCACTCACTCAGTTTTGTTTTCCGGCTGGCAGAGTCATATTCTCGTGTTCTCCAGCCGGCTCAGAACGAGGGGGTTTAGACACGGGCTGCTAGAACTCTGAGACGCACCTGCCTGACAAGCAGGCGCGCACGACTATCGCTCCGTCGCGCCGATACGTGGGACGGTGGCTCGGCGAATCGGTCGAAGTTTCCCCCATCTTTACAAAGAGTGTGGGCTTAGCTCGCGGCCGAATCCAATTCATCCTTGCTACTCATAGATCTGCCCGATTTCACGGTCTTTGGTGAAGACTTCGAGTTGCACTCCAAACAAACAAAACGGGCTGTTTCGTTCGCGCGCGATGACGAAGGACGAAGAGATGCTTCAGGCGGAACTCCAGCGAGAATTCTTTGGACAGCTTCTTGAAGAGCTGCTCTCGAAGTCTCATACATGCCTCCGCGAGGCCCTTCAAATCCGCAGGCCCAGGCAGCGAGCGATTGTCCGTACCGAAGCCCGGCTTCCAACTGTTCAATCGAAACCTTCTCAAATCCTCTAAGTCCCTTCGCGCCAAGCATCGATATGATGCCGGCTGAGCACCAATCACCCGCGCCAGCCGTATCTTTTATTGAAGGGGCGGTTAGGGACGGAAGGCTCTTCCAACGAGACATTCGGTTTCCGTTACGGGTCTTGTAACGGAGCCCTTCATCTCCCAGCGTTTCTATTTCTAGTAAAGGATTCGGCCGAGAGGGGAGTTCGGCCATCTCCCGGACGCGCTGATGCGAGTACTTGATGACATGCGCGGCCTCGAGCGCCTTTTGAAAGAGACGGGGATCGCCGATACCAGATGGCTCGAAAAAAACAACACATCCCTTCGAGCCGAAGTGCCTAGCGGCTTGGACCGATGCGGGCGAAACCCGGTCGAAAAAGAAAACGTCTGCTTCTACTTCCTCCAGCGCCTTCTTCATACCATTCAGCTTCATCGACCGGTATGAAGGCAGCCAAGCTCCGCAAGAGGGACATGTGAACGAAAACGTATGCTGCGGATGACCATGCTTGTCATTCTTGATCCGCTCGATCACGACTGGAGTTTGAACAGCAGCATCCTGGAGCACATAGTCCAGGCGGACATTCCATTTGTTCAGATCTTCACGCACAAATCGTGCTGCAAAATCTTTGCCGAGCCGCGCCAAAGGAAATGCCGTCCATCCGAGGTAGCTCAGAATGGCCGTGACGTTGCCGCATGTTCCGCCAGCCCAGAGTCGGGGCACACTTTTGCTCTCCGGACCGATCACGACGTCCAGGGCGACGAGACCCATGCTTATAACCGAAGGTGCGTTTGTCTTTTGTTCTTTAGGCATAGTATTCTCCTGTCAACACCATTCCAAACAAAACCGCTTGGCTGTTCTTCATTTCAAGACACGATTCATCAGCACGGTACCCCTGCGATTCCACGTGAGCAATACCAATGTTGATTCTGGCCTGCTTTAATTCGTAGGCAACCAGCAACGCGCTGACCGACAACAGCTTCGTGGAGATCACGGAAAGAACGGAGAGGCACCCACCCAATGGCGCAAGGGCGAGCTGGTAGTGACCAATCGTTTGCCGCAACTGCCTGTAAGCCTCAAATGGGTTTCGCTCCGACGCGTAGATAATATTTCGTGGCTCCACTCGCAACTGATCGAATAGCAATTCTCTGTACTCGTAGGCAAGATCATCGCCGCGTCTCGGATCTAGCGACGGCGAAGGCATGAGGGGAGCGATCTCATCCGGCACCACGAGATCATATAAGCGCTTCAACTGCACCACTTGCCCTTCACCAAGTATCGGAATCCAGACCCGCGGCTGCTTGCCAGAACCTTCTCGGTCCGAACCTCCGCGAAATGGGTGAATGTAGTCGGCCGTTTCGTCGGGGCCCTCATCGTAAATCTGCCGATCCAAATGAGGACTCTCCGAAACGATCACGTGAAGGTTGAGGTCTTTCCTGCCACTGGTATCGATCAGGTGCAGACACTTCGCGATGAGGGGCACGTAAATACCTCTGGGCATTGAACTGATATCGACCACGACATCACCGTAAGGTTTGAACTCGGCGCTTGAGGCAAAAAGCCCTTCTGCCGATCTTGACGTGGTTCTACGGCCGTCGTCCGAAAACATTCTTACGGAGCGCGAAGAGATCGCTTTCTCTGAAACCAGGCCCTGCAATTGCTTCAGATTGCGGTCCACAAAACCTTGGTAGGCGTTGGAAGGCGACGCCGCACCTTCGTCGAATTCAACCAAGACTACGTCACGTCGCCCTTTCCCGCCGATATGAATTAGCGCCTCTACCCCGGAGCACATACGAGGATCGAAGCCCTTGCCCAAAATGAAGCAGACATCCCTCGCCGTCGAAAAGTGCGAGCGAAAGAACTCGACCAGGCTAGAGCCAGATTCGAGGATGTAATTCTCCCATCGGGGAGGGGGCAGAACGATTCCGCCGGTCATATGAGCGGCTCGTCCTTCTTCGGCTCGCGAAAGCCTGGATCGAGCCAAGTCGCCAGGTCTTTGAGTTTCTTTTCCCTAAACCCGCCGTAGCCTAACGGCAACCCGAAGTGCGCACAAAGCAGCCGGTTCAAATAGAGGACCATCCAGTTCACACCCTTGCACTTATAGTTCAACGTGGCATCAAGTAGGTTCTGAGCCAGACATGCTGCCACAATGTCTGCAAGTTTCCCGTACTGAGCATCCCTTGGTTTCGCTCCGTTCAACAACCGCTCCCGATCAGCCATCGAGATGGCTATTCCGTTGACACCGGGTGAATATGGGGCGTTGGGTAGATATGTCGTCCAACGACAAAACCGGCCGATCGAATCCAGGAAAACAAGAACCTCGCTAGCGTTCCGAGCGCGCCGCGGAATATCTTTCCAGAAGCTACCAGCGCCTTTTACGAGGATTGCGTGCTGCCGCTCCGGCGTCAGTAGCGGTTCTTTTTTGAGGAGCGCCTGTGCCACTAACTCTTCGAAGTCGTCGCCCGCCAAACGCAAGAACTGCTCGACATTCGAGGAGGACAGTGCAGCAAGCCGGGAAGGACCAAAATAATATGGAAGCTTGAATTCTTGCGAAATGAAGAGGTCGGCGGCGTTCCTAACATCCGAGCCATCCTTCTTCTCGAGTTCGTTGACAGAAAGACTGAAATCAAACGCTTGCTGGTTGTTGCCGATCTCTCTTTGCATCAGAATTTCGAGAACCCGCCATGCGACCGCCTGTTCCCTGACGGTTCCCTCGTTCAGATGAGGCGCCGTGAGCCAATCTGCAAATAGGTTACTGCCTGCGGCAGTCTGTTGTACGCGATCCTTGATCGTGGCAAGAATCTCGCGGTGCTTCGCTGTTCCCTTCGAGTCTTCCAGGCTGTCGCCAAGGCAACCGGCTAGCGTGCTGATTTCTCCATCCAACGCGGCCCCGGCCCGTCGATCAGCTATGTTCAGGACCAGATGCTCAAATCGCTTCGGGTATTGACGCCAGAATTGTTCCAGGAGAGTTACGGCCCCGAAATCTCGGCCTTGTGTCGCGCCCAGCGAAAGCATCTCATTGGTAGTCAGAGCTTCGAAACGCTCAGCGATCCAAAATCCGTTTGTGGGGCGCAAGTCCAGGATCGTAGGAAAGAGCTTTTCTCGCTGTCGCTGGGTGAGCTTGTGAGCATCATCGAGCATGATCAAAAGCCGGTCGGCTACGACCGTGCCGTCAATGTGGAGTTCTCGTTCATTCAAAACCAGCAGACTGATCAGAGTGTCGTGTCCGGGCAACGATGATGTCTCAAAAGGCCCAAAACTATCGATCGCGTCGCACACCGTGGCTTCGAGATCCATTGCCCAGTCGTGGAGTTCCTTGCCATTCGTGGGAATATTCGCCACCTCTTCGGACTTCTGCTCCGATTTCGGAACCAGCTCAATGCGAGAGAGCCCAGCCGGGTAATCTAATCGTTTTAAGGTGACTGCGCCACGAAGCGTGGCGAGCAATATTCTGGCGTTTAACAAGCCATATAAGAGCCGGATTTTCCGGCTCGCATCGCAATCCAGGTCCTCAAGGCTGGCATAATTACGCGCGCATGAAAGGAGCACGCCAAGCAGCCGTGGACCGTTCTCGTCGACCGCCCCAATTGTGGACAGCTTTTGAAAAAGTGCTTGCCCGAAGTCGTGCGTTCTTAGCGTGTGAAGGTTCAGGAGCGCGGTTGGCGTGAATAGTCGCAGCAGTGAGGTCTTTCCGGCTCCAGGGGCACTCCGAAGAATTTGAGGCCGGTCCCACAAGCCCTCTTGCGGAAGCAGTTCAAGCATCGTGGGTTCGAAGAGCCGAATAAACATGGCATCCGTCTCGATCTGTTCTGACGCCCGCAGCCGAAACGGGTTCCGAGACTCTCTCATACCTTTTCCTTCTTGAACCGGCTGACACGCTGAAACAATGCCTTCATGCTCGTACCGTTGGCCCACAAAAGCGCAATGGAATTGTTCGGAGTATTGTGGTTCAGAACCAGCGGCAAACCACACGATCCGAATCCGTAGCGAAGATCGGTTCCGCCGAGTTTGGTGCTCGGTGTCTCGTTCGCATCGTCGTAGTATTTTTCGATAAGCCCGCCGAACTCTCCCGCATTGGAGGGAGTGAGGGTAACCGACGCCCCAAGCGGATAGACAACGAAGACCTCGAAGTCGATCTTCATGGGCACGAGCATCTCTTTTAGCAGTTCCCGAATAGTCCCGGCCGCTTTTTCTGTCGCCATGTAAAGGACCACCACGACTTCAAGACCATTGGTAGCGACTAGCTTCGACAAAATGTGCACAGGGTTTTGCACGTTTGAACAGAGCGCGGCCAATTTGCCTTTGAACTCGCCTCCTTTCTTGCGCAGATAACTGTATCCGCTACCGGAAAAATCATCGAGCAGTACGAGGGTCCGGAACGTCGTCAACTCGGGCGGCGGTTCCTTGCCGATCACTTCCTTGAGGGCATCGCCGAGTTTGCTCAGCAGTTCGTCGACTCGTTCGTCGGACAGCTCGTGACTGTGCCGGACTTGTTCGGTGCTTAGGCTGGGGTTTAACCGACGAAATGCATCCATCCGAGCTCCGTCGCTCAACCCTAGGAACAGGCAACGTCTCTCACGAACAGAGAAGTCTTGGAGGCGAGCGGCGGGCCCTACGGACCAGCGACTAAGACCAGCTTCAAGCGCAGTTTTTTGCAACAGATACGGCCTGACGAAATCCTTGTATGCCATCGCCACCAAGTGATACATTTCGGCGGACGAACAAAACACGAGCTTCTTCTTGACGAAGTCGTACGCGACGGCTCGTTCCTCCTGACTCTCGAATTGGTTAAGCCAGAGAGCGAGAGACTCAACGAATCTCATTCCCGGCGAGAACTGGCGGTATTCGTCGTACTTGTACGACGCCATCGCTTGGAGATCCGGCCTCTCCCTCGCGACATCCTCTTCCTTCCAGTTCATCACCGCGGCAAGGAGCCGCTCTGCTAGTGCGTCCTTCATAACGAGTTAAGTGAAACGGTCTGCTTGGACTGCGATTGAAGATGGCGTAAATAATATAGCGTCGCCTGAGCGCCGCTGCAGCCTGCAGGAGCGAGGTTCCAGCACGACTGTGGATCGTACGAAACTTCATCGACGCTTAGCGAATAGGGCTCGGCCAGAAGTTCACAATCGTTTCCCGGCCACTTACCTCGATCTCCGATGCACAGCAGTTCTCCGGTTCTTTTCGAAGCTAGTTCCTTAATCCGGTTGATCAAATTTATCTTTGAAACGCCCTCGTCCAGGACATCGACCGAGTGCCCCGAAGTGAAAATTCTCATTGATGGCATTTGGGCGAGGGCCGCACACGCCCGAAGCCATACTTCCTCCGTAGAAACGCCCTCCCCCACCAACGAGATTTGATGGGGCCGGATTTCCATCTGGCAGCTTTTGCTGAGCACGGAATCCGCTCCGAGTGAGTCCACTGCCTTCTTCACCGCAGGGGAAACCGCGGCGTTCACATTGGGGCGTTCATCTTCGTCCAGCCTCGCAACATCACCGCCGTTGTAATAGCCCACCAGGACACGTGACCACAACTTCTGCGGCAGTGCGGCTTGAAGACTAATGCGGACCGATTTACCTCGTCCGGTTGCCACACCAATGTAGATGCCAGCTTCCAAGAGCCGCGTAAGCTCTGAAGAAACATCCTTTGAGAGCGGCAGGAAACGACCGCCTCGATTGCAGAGGGTGCCGTCGTAGTCGAAAACAACGGCATAGTAGCGCGCGCTCTCGATCCGCCGCCTGAATGAATACAACGCGTCAGACCATGACTTGCCGTCCGAAACGCGCGAAGAGTCTCGAAAATGCTCGTATTTTCGAGAGATGACGAAATCGGTCGGCGGTGCACCGTTGGTCTTGATCCTGTTAGCCCGGACCTTCAAATGGTAGAGTTTTCGTCCAAAGTCCGGTACGACCGGACGCCCCGGATCAACACCCTTTGCCAATCCGGCAAACCCGGCCAGTTGCATGCTGGCGACGAGCCCCCAAAGTGACGAGGCCAAACCTTCGCCGGGCACATCGATTTTCACCTGGGGGATAGTGGACGGAACCAAAGCTAATGTCTTGTCAGCGATCTCTCGGTCGCCAGCGGTGACTAGTGCGACTACAGCTGTTTCTCTAGACCTCTTGGCAAGCCAGTAGTGCTGACCGTGCGCGAAGTTTCGGTAGTCGGCCTTCTGCACTGTCCCCAATGCGGCCTCCGCAAATCTTGATTCAAGGTCGGTTCCAACTGACAGCAGATTTGGACCATGGAGAATGATCAGATGATCCCGCTCCCACAGTTTCTCACTGCGTTTTTCGATTTCCGAGAGCGCGGCGGCATCCGGCAACAACGAGGGCCAAGGGTTGTTGGCATCAGCCGTGATGCCTGCTGCGGCGAGCTGGGCGCGATAAAGAATCGTGTAGAAGGACAGTAATGAATTGGTCGCGAGAAACCCGTCCTTGCCGGTCGGTGGTGCGAAACTGTGCACATCGGCCCGATCGCATCGTTTGGCGAGTGAAACCAGCGGCGACTTGGCATTGCCCCCAACGAGGATGATCCGTGGCACTTCTGCGATCAGAGCAGCACGAAAGGCTTCGATGATATCGGGATTGCGCCCGCCAGCGCTGATAAACATCACCGCCGAACTTCTAAGTTTTCTGGCGGACTCCGAGAATTCCAGAGGCGTCATCGCTTTCGATAGCACTCCAGCATATTGCTGATGCAACTGCGCTGTGTAATGACATGCCGCCAGCGATCCTCCCGAACCTACCACGATCAGGGGCGTCTGTCCGATTGAGCACAAAGATTCCGCAAGCCCGTCCACGGACTCCGTGTTGGCCCAATGGAAGGTTTCCGACAAGCGCGAAAGCTCGGATTGATATGGCTTACCCAATGTTTTCTATCGCTCCCCGCGCGCTAATAAGACCAAGGCTATCATTTGCTTAGACTATCATATTCGCCTTATGTTCGCCAATCGGGCGCTGTTCTTTCTGTCCTACATCCTAAGCTTGGATTCTCCCGCAGCGGTCGTCAAGGACGGGTCGACGCCGCGAGTTTCGGGGGAAGGAACCAGTGTACCCTTCTTCGATGCATCTCGTTGCGAGGCGCTCCCGTTCGAGAATTCGGGATGCTGCGTGGACGGCTGCTCAAGAAGTACAAGCCTTGGAACCGATTCCGGGCTCTAGGACGCAGGATCGCGTCTTCCATGTCCGAATCTGCTCTTGTTCTTTACCGTTTACCTAGGCAGTCACTTCGACATAGCGCCAATCCGCGCGGGTACGTTTGGGGCTCCGGCGAACCGGCAGGGGAGACCAGGAGCCTGCCCAGCTACCTCTCGTTAAACCGTCCGTTCTCAACCAAAGTGCGGCCTTGATTGAACCGCAGGGAGAGCCGATCACCGACTTGAACATCTTGCGCAACTGACGACGGCAGCACGAAGAAGCTGTTAGCCGCCGTTGCGATTGCGATTTGGGTTTCGTCCTTGGCAACGGCCCTGCCAGTTACCGAACCTGCCTTCGGCGGTGCCCGCTCAGTGATCGGGATATCCCGGATCGCGGTCCCAGAGGTGCGCATGTACGCTTCGGCCATCTTTGCAACGCTCTCACGGGGCCGAGCCTTCTCCGGGATGATCCGCGAAGCTTCCGGCTCAGTCTTGAGGTCAGGGCCGGAGTCGGCTCCCTGCTGGTCGCCTTTGTCGAGGCCTAGCATCGAAGTGAGTTCAGCCTGACGAGTGAGCAATTGTTTCAGCCTCTCGTCATGCTCGAACGGTCGATCCGCCTGCGACTGGTAGTCGGTCAGTTCCTTCTCAACCCGGGTTAGCCGCTGCTGCTGTTCGGCGGCGAGCCGGTCAAGGCTCCTCAGGGTGTGCTCGATGCTTTGAACGGTCCCTACTGGATTTGTGGGGTTCAGGTTCGCTGAGTACAGGGCGCGTCCGCGAACGAACAGTTCCGGTAGACGCTCGTCCTCTTGGACCAGTCCGAACCCGCTGCCTCTTCCTCTGCTCAAAATCTCGAAGCCCCGGAATGAAGCGCGTGGCTGCATCGTCTGATCGTCACGCCATGACAGTACCGCGAGCGTCAATGCCGTGGCCGCATCCTCCCGCGCGCCCTTGCCTGAAAAAGTCCGATTCCCGACGGTCATGGTGAATTCGCCGGAGTCATTCGCATTTCTGGTGGCAATGTCGGCTTCGATTTCGGTCAGGCACGGCTTCGCCTCCATGATCTGCCTGGGCAGGTCGCGAATCTGCCATCGAATGTTGCGCTGCTGGTTGGCATGAACGGCGTGTAACTGATCGAGCTTGCGGATTTCGGTGTCGATCTTGATCTTCTCAACCACTGCCGGATTGCCGGACGCGATCGCTTTGATTTCGGCGTAGGTGAGCGCTCCGCTTTCTAGATCCTCCGCGGAACGGACTGACGTTTGTCCACGCATCACCTGCTGGATGAAGCGAGCTTTCGTCTCAAGGGTCTGCCACATGTATGCATCGAACGACCCTTCTGTGACGTAACGAAAGATCTGAACTTCCTTGTTCGTGTTGCCCTGACGCAAGATCCGGCCCTCGCGCTGCTCGATGTCCCGAGGCCGCCAAGGGGCATCCAGATGGTGAAGCGCCACCAGCTTTCGTTGCACGTTCGTGCCGGCGCCCATCTTCTCGGTCGAGCCCAACAGCACTCGAACCCTCCCAGCATTGACCGCATCGAACAGCAACTTCTTCGCGGTGTCGGTATCGGCGTCATGAATGAACGCGATCTCTGCGGCGGGCACACCCGCCTTGATGAGCTTGTATCGAACGTCGCTGTAGACGTTGAAGCGGTCAGGATCGGGCGTCGATAGATCACTGAAGACAAGTTGGGTCGAGCGCTGCTCCTTCGTCGTCTTCCAGACATCGACGATTCGAGCTACGGCCCGATCCACTTTCGTCTCCGTGGCTGGCTCAGCTTGCGGATCGATCAAGCGCATGTCGAGTGCGGCCTTGCGGCCTTCGCTGGTGATCTTCAGCATGTTGTCCACCGACGGATCAACGCGCTCCTTCTTCAACTTCTCAGCGCGCGCAGTCAGCGTCTTGATGAATTCCTTGAGTTCCGGGCTCGCAGGTATGGCTTCAATCCCTGGCTTTCCATTTTCGAGCGTCGGCCGCGGGAGGTTCAGCATCTCTGCCGTTTGCACATCGGCGACCGAACGGAAGACGGTCAGAAGTTCAGGCATGTTGATGAACTTCGCGAAGCGCGTGTGCATTCGGTATCCCGATCCGTCTGGAGCGAGTTCCAATGACGTGACCGCCTCGGCGAAGTTGGCGGCCCAGGAATCGAAGTGCTCGACCTTTCGTTCGGCCAGCATTTCCGGCGCGAGGTAGCGGAGCATTGTGTACATTTCTGCCAGCGTGTTGGAGATCGGCGTGCCAGTGGCGAAGACGACTCCGCGACCATCGCCTTGTTCTTGCAGGTAACGAATCTTAAGGAACATGTCGAAGGCGCGATTGCTGTCGGAGTTGGGCAGTCCGGCGATGCGGTTCATTTTCGTGACATAGGCCAGGTTCTTGTACAGATCGGCTTCATCTACGAAAATCTGATCGACGCCTAGCTCTTCAAAGGTCATTGTGCGGTCCTTTGAGTCGCGGTCCGCGCGCTTCTTGAGCCTGACTTCGAGGCGCTTCTTCGCCTTTTCGAGCTCTTTGACCATGCGGCGGTT
>Ga0075017_100003176_pt1 | contig 10333 bp, 10 predicted proteins | sample AleBraG_ABR_2012_FD_71475 | JGI IMG/M metagenome (GOLD analysis project Ga0075017, IMG submission 71475) | Freshwater sediment microbial communities in response to fracking from Pennsylvania, USA - Alex Branch Run_MetaG_ABR_2012 | ecosystem: Environmental > Aquatic > Freshwater > Creek >... | reverse complement strand
GCCGATGGTCACGTACTTGCCGATGGTCAAAGGAGAACCGTCGGGCTTGGCCGCATTCTTGTGCGACACATGGCCCATGGAAAAGTCCTGGATATTGCTGCCTTCGCCGATCACGATGCGGTTGACGTCGCCGCGCAGCACACTGTTGCACCAGATGGAACAGTCGTCGCCGATCTGCACATCGCCAATCACTTGCGCCGTGTCATGCAGGTAGACTCTTTCGCCCAGCACAGGACGGGTATTCAGGTAGGAGCTGACAGGCATCGCTTTCTCGCTTTTCATTAAAAGTAAACATTCACACCCAGCCGGCGGCCAGCGCAAAAATCGCCAGGCCATGCGCCAGGGAGGCGCCCAGCAAGCCCGCACGGCAATATACCAGTCCCGCCACCACGCCTTCGATCACGGTAAACACCAGGATGGGCGCGCCCACCTGCGTGACGCTGGTGGCAAGAAAAGCGTGGCACAGGCCAAACAGCAAGCCCGACACGAGCGCCGCGCGCCAGGCCGGCAGCCAGGCGCGCAATTGCTGCTGCAGCAAGCCGCGAAACAGCAATTCCTCATAGCAGTTGGCCGCCAGCGCAAAGCCCAGCAGCAAGGGCAGCGCGGATGGGGAAACGGGCGCCAGGGACGGCAAGTTACACAGCGCTTTCAAGCCCGTTGCCAGCGCGATGATCAGGCAAGCTCCCGCCACGCCCAGCAGCACGGACAGGGCCGGGCGCATGCCGAACCAGCGGATCTGGCGACGCGCCTCGCCTTCCAGCCAGCAGGTGGTGGCCACCAGCCCCAGCGACATGGCGCCCAGCGCCAGCAAGACCGGCGCCGGCGCCGTGAAGCGCAAGCCACCCGCCGCCACCTGCCAGTAGCCGTGCGCCGTCATCGCATCGCGCGCCAGCACAAAAAATAAAATGTGCACGAGCACGCGCAGCAGCGGCACAGTGCGTGGCGCAGTACGTGGCAACACCAGCAGCAAGGCGGCGCAGACGAGAAAGGCGGGCGTGATCGCCAGCAGATACTGCGCCAGGGAAGTCATCTCGGGCATCGTTCAGATTGTTCGGTAGTGCCAACGGGCACGGGCGCAGCAATTGTATGCGCCTGCTGGCAAAACGGGCAACCTGTCTTGCTATGCCGCCTTGCGCCAGCCATGCATCAGCACGTGCGCCGCCAGTCCCGCTGCCAGCCCCCACAGGGCGCCGCCCACGCCCAGCAGGGTCACGTTCGCCGCCGTCGCCAGGAAGGTAATCAGCGCCGTTTCGCGCATGCGCACGTCCGCCATCGCCTGCGCCAGGCTGTTGCCGATGGCGCCCAGCAGGGCCAGGCCCGCCAGCGCCGTGATGAAGCTGCGCGGCAAGACCATGAACAGGCTGGCCAGGGTGACGCCGAAGATACCCACCAGGATGTACAGCACGCCGCAGGCCAGCCCCGCGACATAGCGCTTCGACGGGTCCGCATGCGCATCCTTGCCCGTGCAGATGGCCGCCGTGATGGCCGCCACGTTGAAGGCGTGCGCGCCGAACGGCGCCATGAGCAGCGAACCGAGGCCCGTCACCGTCAAAATGGGATTGGCGCTGACGGGATAGCCGTCATTGCGCAGCACCAGCATGCCGGGCATGTACTGGCCCGTCAGGGTGATCAGGAACAGCGGCAGCGCCACGCCCAAGAGCGACGCCACGGAAAAGCGCGGCATCTCGAATACGGGCGCGGCCAGGGCCAGTTCGATGCCTTGCGCATCGATGCGTCCCTGCGCCAGCAGCAGGGCCAGGCCGATCAGCATGATGCCCACCACGGCAAAGCGTGCCGTGAAACGGCGCAGCACGGCGTACGACAGCAGCAGCACGGCCACCAGCAGTGGGTCGGCGCTGGCGCCGCCAAACGCGTTCACGCCGAACTGCAGCAAGATGCCGGCCAGCAAACCCGCCGCGATGCCGCCAGGTATCCATCGCACCAGGCGCTCGAAGGCGCCGGACATGCCCAGCAGAATGAAGGCGATGGCCGACACCATGTAGGCGCCGATCACCTCGGCATACGCCGTATGCGGCATGACGGTGGCCAGGAAGGCCACGCCGGGCGTCGACCAGGCCGTGATGATGGGCGCGCGGTAGCGGTAGCTGAGCCAGATGCCCGTCACGCCCACGCCGATGCTCAGCGACCAGACCCAGGACGCCGTCTGCGCCGCGCTCAGCTGGGCCAGCTGGGCCGCCTGGAACACCAGCACGAAGGTGCCGCCATAGTTGACGAGGACGGAGATGCAGGCGGCCATCGTGGGCGCAGCAAGATCGCGCCAGTGCAGCCGGTCGGCCATGGCGGCGCTTGTTGTAGTGGTTGTGGTTGTTGTTGTCATGTACATGCCCCTGCCATTGAAAGGGAGCATCTTAATGGCCTTATGGACTGCTCAAGCAGTCCAATTCAAGCATATATAACAGACCACTTTGACGGCATCAGCCCAGGGCGCGCGCCAGGCGGACGATGCCGCTGTCGATCTCGTGCGGGCTCAAGGCAGCAAAGCCCAGCAGCCAGCCACCGCGCGCCGGCGGCGTCGCGTACAGCCGGCTCAAGCCCGGCAGCACGATGCCTGCCTGCGCCGCCAGGCGTAGCGTTTCCAGCTCGTCCCTGCCTTCATGCAGCAAGCAAGGCAGTTGCAAGCCGCCCGGCGGCAGCTGCGCCGTGACCACGTGCGGCAAGTGCAGCCGCACGGCTTGCGCCATCGCATCGCGGCGTACGGCGTAGACCTTGCGCATGGCGCGCACATGGGCCGCGAAATGGCCGTCCGCGATGAAACGGGCCAATGTCAGCTGGTCCAGTTGCGGCGTGTGACCATCGAGGATGCTGCGCGCATGCGTCATCGGTTTCACCAGCGCGGACGGCAGCACCATGTAGCCGATGCGCAGGCCCGGATACAGCGACTTGGCGAAGGTGCCCAGATAGATCGTGCGCTGCTGCGTATCGAGCCCCTGCACGCAAGCCGTCGGCAAGCCGGCGTAATGAAACTGGCTGTCGTAATCGTCTTCGATGATCCAGCCCTGGCGCTCGGCCGCCCAGGCGGTCAGGGCGAAGCGGCGCTCGAGCGCCAGCGTGACGCCCGTCGGATATTGATGCGACGGCGTAACGTAAATCGTGTTGGCGCCGCTGCGGTCCGCCCGCAGGTGCTCGATCGACAAGCCATGCGCGTCGACGGGCACGGGCAGTACCTGCAATTGCGCCATCTCGAATGCCTTGCGGGCGCCAAAATAACCGGGGTCTTCCATCAATATCGGGCCATGCGCATCGGCCAGCACCTGCGCGCACAGGTACAGCGCCTGGCGCGTGCTGCTCAAGACCAGCACCTGATCCGCCGTGGCCCGCGCGCCCCGCTCCAGGTTGACATAGTCGGCGATGGCTTGCCGCAGTGGTGCGGCGCCTTGCGGGTCGCCGTGCAGCAGCACGCCGGCAAGGTGTTCGCTGGCCGCCTGGCGCCGCAAGCGCTCCCACACGGCGAGCGGAAAAGCCCGCGTTTCCGGCAAGCCGGTGGCAAACGCCTTCACGCTCTGCTGGTCGGCCACGCCGCCGCTGGCGAGAATCTGCGCGCCGCGCATGCTGAGGGCCACCGGCTGCGCGGACATGGGCGGCAGCGCAGCCGCAGGCTTGCCCAGCAGGCTCGCGCCTATCGTCGGCGAGACAAAACTGCCCGATCCCGCCTGCCGCTGAATGTACCCGTCCAGGCGCAGCTGCGCATACGCCATTTCCAGCGTATCGCGCGACACGCCCAGCGATTGCGCCAGCGCGCGCGTGGCCGGCAGGCGCAAACCGGGTGCCAGCACGCCATCGAGTATCAGCTGGCGCAGCGCGCGCTGCACCCGCACGCGCAAGTCGAGCGCCGCCATTTCAGGCGCGGCGAGGCGGATTTTCAGGGTGTCGAGTTCGAACTGCGGCGTCATGGCGCTTTCGGCGCGGCGCGGGCCGCATCCACGGCCGCCATGCTGCTGGCGTGCGAAAAGCCGTGCTGCTGCAGCACCGCCACCAGCTGTTCGCTGGCGCAGCCCAGGCGCAGGTTTTCCGCCACCCAGTCCTGCCATGCCGCGCCGATCTCCGGCATCGGCTCATCGTCCAGCGTGAGACCGAGTATGCAGCTGGCCAGCAAGCCGTTGATGCGTTTGGTGTCGATCAGGTGCTGCACCACCGCATGGCCCGACTGGGGAAACGGATGCAGGGTACAGCGGCCGAAGGCGGCCAGGCGCTGCGCGTGCATGGCGTCGAGGTTCACCGATTCGCTGGCGCTGGCACTGGCACCCCCGTTGGCCGCGTCGGGCCGCGTGCCGAACGCCAGGTGCAGCTGCGTATGCTCGGTCGCCCTGGCGCGGCACAGGGCCGCCAGGTCGTAGTAACCCGAGAGCGGCGGGTCTTGCGCCAGCGACTCCATCACGGACAGCCAGCGCAGCTCATGGTACAAACGCGCCTGCCGCACATCGAGGAAGGACAGCGGCCCGAAGGCGACGATCTGCTGCGCGTCGAGCAGCAAGCCAAACATGACGGCCGCATACGCGCCCATCGACTGGCCCAGGGTAGTGACCTGGCTTGGCGCAATGCGGTGCACCAGCTCGCGCAGGGACTGCGCCGTTTCATCCACGTGATTACCCAGGCCCGCGATCTGGCGGTGATACCAGGCATTGCCCGAATCGCGCACGAGGATTTTGTTCAGCGGCTGCCCGCTGGCCTGCTCCAGCTTTCTCAGGCGCCCGTAAAAATCGAAGGCGGGACGCGAGGTCCACGAAACGAAGCCGAAGGCGATCACCAGCGGCGCGCCGGGCACGATGCGCTCGACCAGCACGTCGTCGCCAGTGGTGGCGACCAATCGATTATCCAGCGCTTGCGCTTGCAGCATCGGCCCGGCTCCCGATCAAGGTTGAAACAGCAGAAAGCATGAGTTTAATGCCAGGACTGGCAAAATGGAAACAATCACCGCTGCCGTGCGCTGAGCGGCGCGCAAAACCTGCTAGTCTGCGGACATTCCCCTTCACAGGAGCATCCCATGCTGCATCGCCTGAAATACCTTCCCCTTGCCGCCGCCATCGCCATGGCCGGTGGTTGCGCCGCCGCCACCGGCGACAGCGCCAAGCCAGACAACAGCCTGGCGCCGCAGGCCAGCCTGACCAATACCTACTGGAAGCTGACGCAGCTCGATGGCGCCCCGGTGACGATGGCGCCGCAGCAGGAGCGCGAAGTGCGCATCACCCTCACCGACGATGGCAAGGTCCACGGTTTCACGGGCTGCAACCGCGTGATGGGCGGCTATACGCTGGCCGGCACGGCCCTGCGCTTCACCCAGCTGGCTGGCACGCGCATGGCCTGCCCGCCGCCCCTGATGCAGCTGGAAAGCGCGGTATTGGCCAATTTGAACAGCGTGACGGGTTACCAGCTTGAGGGCGAGAAGCTGATCCTGCTCAAGGATGGCGCGCCCGTGGCCCGCTTTGAATCGGTCTACCTGTGAAATAAAAATCGACTGCCGTTACAATGGCTTCCAGCCCATCATCCGGAAGGAAGCCATGTCCGCACTGCCCTCGCCGTCTTCATCCCCGCCACCATCGGCCGCCGGCCGCTACCGCGCTTTTCTGTTCGACATGGACGGCACCGTCATCAATTCCATCGCCGCCGCCGAACGCATCTGGGGCACCTGGGCACAGCGCCAGGGCCTCGATGTAGCGGCCTTTTTGCCCACCATCCACGGCGCGCGCTCGGTCGACACCATCGCCAGACTGCGCCTGCCTGGCGTCGACGCGCAGCGCGAGTCGCAGGGCATCACGGATGCCGAAATCATCGATGTGGATGGGATTATTGAAGTCCCGGGTGCGCTGTGCTTCTTGCAGTCGCTGCCGCCCGCGCAATGGGCCATCGTCACCTCGGCGCCGCGCGCGCTGGCCACTGCCCGCCTGAAGGCGGCCGGCATGCCCATCCCCGCCATCATGGTGACGGCGGAAGACGTCAAGGCGGGTAAACCAAAACCCGATTGCTATTTGCTGGCGGCTGAAAAACTGGGCGTGGCGCCCTTGGACTGCCTGGTGTTCGAAGATGCGTCGGTCGGCATCGAAGCCGGTGAAGCGGCGGGCGCGAAGGTCATCGTCGTCACGGCCACGCATGCGCACCCGCTGGTCACGCGGCACCCGGCCATCGACAGCTACGAGAGCATCGTGGCAACCGTCGATGCGGATGGTTTCATCGTGCTGGCCGAGACGGCTGCAATACGCGCGACAAGATAGCCTGCTCCAGCGCGGCGAAAGCCGCATGGCCGCGCTGACGCGGGCGCGGCAAGTCCACCTGCACATCCAGGGTAATGCGCCCATCCTCGATCAGCAGCACCCGGTCGGCCAGCGCCACCGCTTCGGCCACGTCGTGCGTCACCAGCACGGCCGTGAAACCGCGCGCCAGCCACAGCGACTCGATCAGCTGCTGCATCTCGATGCGCGTCAGGGCGTCGAGCGCGCCCAGGGGTTCGTCTAGCAGCAGCAGTTGCGGCTCGTGCACGAGGGCGCGCGCCAGCGCCACGCGCTGCTTCTGCCCACCCGACAGGGCTGACGGCCAATCGTCGGCGCGTTCGGCCAGGCCCACCGTCCACAGCGAGGCGGCCGCCGCGCCGACGCAGCGGGGCAAGCCCAGGGCCACGTTGTCGAGCACCGTTTTCCACGGCAGCAGCCGCGACTCCTGGAACATGATGCGGATGTCGGGCACGCCCACGCCGCTGCCGATGGCGATTCTGCCTTCATCGACGCTTTCCAGCCCCGCGATCGAGCGCAGCAAGGTGCTCTTGCCGCAGCCGCTGCGCCCCACGATGGCGACAAATTCGCCCGCTTCCAGCTGCAGGTCGACGTTTTTCAGCACGGACCGGCTGGTATAGGATTTACTCAGGTTTGTCAGTTCCAGGGGAACGCCACGCCGTTGCAAGGGGGCGGACGGCGCCTCGGCCTGCGGCGGCGCGCTGGCCGGGTCGTACTGCACGAAGTGCGACAAAAAATCCGTTTCGATCTGGATGGGGGCGAGCAGCATGGTGTCTTCTTTCGTCAGTCACTATCGGTAGGCGGGATTCCAGCGCAGGCAGTGGCGTTCCAGCCCCCGCGAGAACAGATCGGCCAGCTTGCCCAGCAAGGCGTACAGCAAAATCCCCACCAGCACCACGTCCGTTTGCAAAAATTCGCGCGCATTCATGGTCATGTAGCCGATGCCGGCCTGCGCCGAGATGGTTTCGGCGACGATCAGCAGCACCCACACGAGGCCCAGCGAAAAGCGCACGCCAACTAAAATGGAGGGCATGGCGGCCGGCAGGATCACGTCGCGGTACAGGGGCCAGCCGGACAAGCCATAGCTTTTCGCCATTTCGATCAAGCCCTGGTCGGCCGAGCGGATGCCGTGGAAGGTGTTCAGGTAGACGGGAAAGAACACGCCGACGGCCAGCAGAAAGAGTTTCGCCGTCTCGTCGATGCCGAACCACAGGATCACCAGCGGGATCAGGGCCAGCGCCGGGATGTTGCGCACCATTTGCAATGTCGTGTCGAGCAGGGTTTCCGCGTGGCGGAAGCTGCCCGTCAATAGCCCCAGCAGCAAGCCCAGTCCCGCGCCGACGGCGAAACCGACCGTGGCGCGCCACAAGCTCGTTTTCAGGTGCAGCCACAATTCGCCCGACACGGCCAGGTGCCAGAAAGCTTTCGCCACGGCCCACGGCTCGGGCAGGATGCGGCTCGACAGCCAGCCCCACTGCGCGGCCAGTTGCCAGGCCAGCAGCAGCGCCACGGGCAAGGCCCACGGCGCCAATGCATGACGCAGCGCAGGCCACGGCGCGGCGCTTGTCCGTTTTGTGGTGCCGGCCGCCATCTCAGGCCGCCTTTTTCTGCGCCGCGGCCGGCACGATATTGCTGGCCATGACTTCGCCGAAAGGCCCCGTGAGTGACTGCTCACCGACGGCCTTGCCCTTGCCCAGCAGCGGGAACACCAGTTCGGCGAAGCGGTACGCTTCTTCCAGGTGCGGGTAACCCGAGAAAATGAAAGTGTCGATGCCCAGGTCCGCGTATTCCTGCATGCGCGCCACCACCGTAGGCGCATCGCCCACCAGGGCCGTGCCCGCGCCGCCGCGCACCAGGCCCACGCCGGCCCACAGATTCGGCGACACTTCGAGCTTGTCGCGCCGCCCGCCGTGCAGGGCCGCCATGCGCTGCTGGCCCACGGAATCCATCTTGCCGAAGGCCGCCTGCGCCTTGGCGATGATGTCGTCGTCCAGATGGCTGATCAATTCATCGGCCGCGCGCCAGGCCGCCTCGTTCGTTTCGCGCACGATCACGTGCAATCGGATGCCGAAGCGCACCGTGCGACCGTGTTTTGCGGCGCGCGCGCGGATGTCGGCGATTTTCTCGGCCACGGCGGCGGGCGGCTCGCCCCAGGTCAGGTACACGTCCATCTGCTCGGCCGCCAGTTCATGCGCGGGCTCCGACGAGCCGCCGAAATACAGCGGCGGATACGGTTTCTGCACGGGCGGGTACAGGGTTTTCGCGCCCTTCACCTGGATATGCTTGCCCTCGAAATCGTAGCCGGCCGCGCCGCCCTCGCCTGCCAGCGTGGCGCGCCACACCTTGATGAATTCATCGGAGATTTCATAGCGCTTGGCGTGGTCGGCAAACAGGCCGTCCGCTTCCAGCTCGCCCTGGTCGCCGCCCGTGACGACGTTGATCAGGAGGCGCCCGTTCGACAGGCGGTCGAAGGTGGACGCCATGCGCACGGCCAGGCCGGGCGTGGACAGGCCTGGCCGCACGGCCACCAGGAATTTCAGCTTTTGCGTCACGCTGATCAGCGACGACGCCACCACCCACGCATCTTCGCAGGAGCGGCCCGTGGGCAGCAGCACGCCGTCGTAGCCCAGCGTATCGGCGGCCACGGCCACCTGGCGCAAATAATCGGCATCGACGGGGCGCGCGCCCTGCGACGTGCCTAGATAGCGGCTGTCGCCGTGGGTGGGGATAAACCAGAAGACATTGAATGACATGATATTAGTTCCTTATTTTGTGCTGGTAGCGAGCTGGCGCGCCGGCAGCAGCGCGTCCTTGACAATGATCGGTTTGGGAATCAGCTTCAGGCTGGAAAAGGCGTCGGCCACCCTTTGCTGCGAAGCGATGACGTCGACGGACACGGGTTTCACGCCATACGCATAGCGCGATGCGGCCAGCGCCACGACATCCTTGCCCAGCCCAGTCTGCGCCGACAAAATCGTCGCCACTTCCTCCGGGTTGTTGCGGCCCCAGTCATCGACCTTGGCCACTTCATCGAGCACGATGCGCAGGATTTCGGGATTTTTTTCCGCATACGTGCGCGAGGCCAGGTAAAACTGGTAATTCGCCACCAGGCCCTTGCCGTCGGCGAGCACGCGGGCGCCCAGCTGCTTTTCGGCGGCCGCCAGGAATGGGTCCCAGATGGCCCAGGCATCCACGCTGCCCCGTTCAAAAGCGGCGCGCGCATCGGCCGGCGGCAGGAACACGGGCTGGATATCGGCATACGCGACACCGGCCTTTTCCAGCGCCTTCAACAGCAGGTAGTGCACGTTCGAGCCCTTGTTCAGGGCGATTTTCTTGCCCTTCAAGTCGGCCAGGGTACGCAGGCCGGAACCCTTGGGCACGACGATGGCTTCGCTGGCCGGCGACGCCGGCTCATTGCCGACATACACCAGGTTAGCGCCCGCTGCCTGCGCAAAGATCGGCGGCGCCTCGCCCACGGTGCCGAAATCGATACTGCCCACGTTCAAGCCTTCGAGCAGCACGGGACCGGCAGGGAACTCCGTCCACTTCACGCCCACGCCCTGTTCGGCCAGGCGTTTTTCCAGCGTGCCGCGCCCTTTCAGCAGGGTCAGGGTGCCGTATTTCTGGTAGCCGATGCGCACCTGCCCCTGCACCTCCCCCTTGGCCTGCGCGAGCGCCGCAGCCGGCATGCCGGCCGCCATCATGCCGACGGCGGCAAACAGCAGGCCCAAAGTGGTACGGCGCGAGAGTCGTTGTGCGTGGCGGTGTGTCATGGCAGTTCCTTGGTCGGTGAATAATCAGGCGGCTTGATAATGGGGAGCGTACGGCTGGTCTCGCAGCGAGCGAGCGGGCACGCAAGCATCCGCAACCACTGGTGCTGGCGGGCGCTGCCCCTGCAGCACGAACAGGCCGGTGGAGAGCTCCTCGATGCCGGCCTGCACCCTTTCGGCAATTGGCGCGTCCAGGCTCAGGCCCCGCTCTTCGTGCCAGGCCAGCTGCTGCGCATTGGCGTAGATGCTGGTGAAGACTTGCTTGGCGCCCAGCGCATGCAGCACGGGACGCAGCGCATAGTCGAGCGCCAGGGTGTGGGC
>Ga0075017_100003175_pt1 | contig 10334 bp, 9 predicted proteins | sample AleBraG_ABR_2012_FD_71475 | JGI IMG/M metagenome (GOLD analysis project Ga0075017, IMG submission 71475) | Freshwater sediment microbial communities in response to fracking from Pennsylvania, USA - Alex Branch Run_MetaG_ABR_2012 | ecosystem: Environmental > Aquatic > Freshwater > Creek >... | reverse complement strand
TCGTTGTTACTCCCTGCCGGCCCGTCCGTCCCCAATCCAACGGCGACTCCCGCGGCCCTCATCTCAGGTACCGGGGAAACTCCGCTGGCCAGCATCATGTTGCTCGATGGATTGTGTACGCAGCCGACTTGGTTCTTCGCTAAAATTGCGCGATCCGTTGCATCCACAAAAATGCAGTGAGCCGCTACCACGTCCGGCCCCAGGACTCCAATTTTCTCCAGATACTGAACCGGCGTCATACTGTTCTGCTTCAGACTGTCGTCCAATTCTTTCTTCATTTCTGCTACATGGATTAATATCGGCGCACGGTATTTTCGCGCCAGCTCCGCAGCGCCCTGCAAAGTCTTTTGCGAGCACGTGTAAATCGAATGCGGAGCGAGCGCGGCATGAATCAGCGCATCGCCCTGCCATCTCTTGAGAAATCTCTCGGTATACTCAAGCATCGCGGCGTTCGTCTTGTTGTCGGGCGCAGGGAAATCGATGAAAGTTTCTCCCAGAACTCCCCGCATGCCTGCCGCTTTGGTCTCTTCGGCGACTGCATCTTCGAAGTAATACATGTCCGCGAACGTCGTGACGCCGGATCGCAATTGCTCGGCGATCGCCAAGCGCGTTCCCCAACGCACAAATTCCTCCGTCACATTCTTCGCTTCGGCAGGAAAAATATACTTATGCAGCCATTCGTCCAGCGTCACATCGTCGTGCAATCCTCGAAAAAGAGTCATCGGCACATGCGTGTGGCCGTTGATGAAACCCGGCAGGACCAACTTGCCTTCTGCCTGCACCACATGTTTTGCCAGAAATTTCGTCAGAATTTCAGCGCGCGTTCCGACCGCAACGATCGTGTCCCTCCGAATGGCCACCGCGCCATCTTCGATAATCTCCCGGCCCGGATTCATGGTAATGATCGTGCCACCCGCGACGATCAGGTCCACCACCCCTCGATTCTGTTGAGCGGCGGCTACGGCCCCAGAAACCAGAGTCAGGAGGAACAAATTCATGCAAACGCTTAAATAGGAGCTTTGTTTTTTCATGGGGAGATTACGATATTTTCAATTTTGACGAATCAAATGCCATCGGCATCAGTTCTCTCATCTGTTTAGTCTCCTGCCCGTTGTTGAGCGTTGCCATAACCACCGGTACGTCTCCGCAAAATTCCCAAATGATCTGGCGGCACGCTCCGCAGGGAGATGTCGGGGTGTCCGTATCCGTCACCACCGCGATGGCATCGAAGCCCCGCTCGCCCTCGCTGATGGCCTTCCAGATGGCCACGCGTTCGGCGCAGACGGTCAATCCATAAGTCGCATTCTCCACGTTGCAGCCGCCGATAATCCGCCCGGATTTCGCTCGTACCGCCGCACCGACACGAAAGTTCGAGTAGGGCGCATGTGCGTTATCTCGTGCGCGGGTTGCAGCCGCAATCAAATGCTTGTCCTGCTCGCTCATGAAACGCCTCCGAAGACGCCACTATCGCCGATTGCTGCAATCGACTCCGCGATTCCGGGCAGAACCGCTTTCAATAAGGAGATGAACTGCCCTTTCACTCGCTCACCTGTTTCCAGCACCTCTTCATGTTTCAATGGCTGGTCCAAAATCCCCGCCGCTGCATTGGTTACGCAGGAAATCCCCAGCACGCGAATCCCGCAATGGCAAGCCGTAATCACCTCAGGCACTGTGGACATGCCGACCAGATCTGCCCCAATCCCTCGCAAATATCTGATTTCTGCGGGAGTCTCGAAGGACGGCCCGGAGAGCGCCGCATACACTCCCTCGCTCACTCCCAGCCCCATCCTGTTCCCCTCGCCAACCGTCATTTCGCGGAACCTGCGGTCGTAGGCGTAGCTCATATCAGAGAATCTGGGACCGAAACGTTCATCGTTTGGTCCAACCAGCGGATTCGCTCCTTGCAGATTGATGTGATCGCTGATTACCACCAGCCGGCCCTGAGTGAATTCACGCTTGATGCCACCCGCGGCGTTGGTCAAAATCAATGCTTTCACACCCATCCTGGCAAATACTCGAATTGGGAAGACGATCTCTTTTGGCGAGTATCCTTCGTAAAGGTGCACACGTCCCTGCATGCCAGCCACTGGAATGCCATCCACTTTTCCAATCACTAGCTTGCCTGCGTGGCCAATCGCCGTGGATTGCGGAAAATGCGGAATCGTTGCGTAAGGAATCTTCACCGCGTCTTCAAATTCATCCGCAAACGCTCCCAATCCAGAACCGAGGACGAGAGCAATCTTTGGACGCAGCCTGGTTTGGCCAAACACATACTTCGCAGCCTCGTCGGCACGCTCAAATTCGCCGCCGGCCACGGCAACGGTAGGCCACCTTTCCGAGGGACTGCCCGGCGAAGCTGTCCTGGATGGCTTCTTTTTCATGCTCACAGGAACATTCCGACAATCGCGGCTGAGAGCAAATTTGCCATGGTCCCCGCCATCATTGCCCGAATGCCGAATTTTGCCAGTTGGCTGCGCTGTTCCGGTGCGAGCGCTCCAATTCCGCCAATCTGAATGCCAATCGAGCTGAAATTCGCGAATCCGCAAAGCGCAAACGTGGCAATCGTAAATGAACGCGCGGCAAGCTGCCCCTGCATCGGGCCAAGCTGGCTGAATGCCACAAATTCGTTCAAGACCATTCGCGTACCGAGAAGATTGCCGATCTTCATCGCGTCATGCCACGGTACGCCGATCAACCACGCGACAGGAGCAAAGAGCCATCCCAACACCTGCTGGAGGCTGGCCGGAAACCATCCGATATAGCCGTGCGTCCAGCCCATGATCGCGTTCAGCAACGCCAACAATGCCAGGAAGGTGATGAGCATCGCGCCCACATTCAGCGCCAACTGCAGTCCGTCGCTAGTGCCACGTGAAATCGCGCCAAGAACATTGGACTCTTTTTCCATCTGCGGCATTTCAAGGCGACCTGCCGTCAGTGGCTGTTCTGTCTCAGGAACCAACATCTTCGCCATGAGCAACGTTCCGGGTGCCGTCATGATCACCGCTGTAAGCAAATGCTTGGGATCTGCGCCTCCCACTTTCATGTAAGCCGCCATCATGCCCCCGGAAATATGCGCCATCCCGCTGGTCATCACGCACATCAGCTCCGACTTGGTCAGCTTTGGCAGGAACGGGCGAATCGTAAGCGGGGCTTCCGTCTGTCCCATGAAAATACTTGCTGCAACGTTCAGCGACTCCGCGCCGCTCGCTCCCATCACTCGCGTCATAATCCAGGCCGCGACACGAATAATCAATTGCATCACGCCAATGTGATAGAGAACGGCGAAAAATGCAGCGATAAAGATAATCGTCGGCAGCACTTGAAACGCAAAAATAAGTCCCAGCGACGAATGATCCTTTCCTAATTCTCCGAACACAAATTCGGAACCGATGTAGGAATAGCTCAGGAGCTTTTTTGCTCCATTTCCCGCGACCTCGAACATTGCCCTTCCCGTTGCGGATCGCAGCACGAAATAACCAAGAGCAACTTGCAAGCCCAGTCCCCAGGCGACCGTTTTCAGCTTGATTGACTTTCTCGACGTCGAGAACAGATAGGCCAACCCGACAATGACAGCCATTCCAAGTAATCCCGTGAATCGTCCCATGTGCTCTCCTCTATCTCGCTTCTTCCGCCGAAGTCATCGCAAATCGTTACTTTCCGATAATCCGCCGAATCAATGGACGCTTCCCCGGCGCCCGTTTTCCCGTCCGAAAACTGCCCTGGATTAAACTCTTCGCCTCGGCCAGCCGTACATCGCTGTTGTAGTGAACTGTCACAAGCAGTTCGCCCTTCTTCACTCTGTCCCCAATTCGCTTGTGAAACTCAAGCCCCACGGCATGATCGATCGCGTCTTCCTTCTTTTCCCGGCCCCCGCCGAGGCTCGCAAGGGCCAACCCGAAGTTCTCACAATGCATGCCGGTGATGAAGCCGCTGGCCGCGCTTCGCACTTCGGCCTTGGCCCGCGGTTGTGGCAACCGCGTGGGATCATCCACCACGCGCACATCTCCTCGCTGCAACCGGATTCCCTGCCTGAATTTTTCAAGCGCCTTGCCGCTAGAAATCATCTGTTCCGCCAGCCGTATTCCATCTTTCACGCTCTTTGTTTTTTGCCCCAGATAGAACATCCATGCGGAAAGCGTAATGCTCAGGTCGCGCAAATCCGCGGGCCCATGTCCGCGCAGCAGCTCGATCGATTCCAGTACCTCATTCGCATGACCCGCCATCCGCCCCAGCGGCTGTTCCATGTCCGTGATCAGCGCAACCACTTTTTTCCCCATGCGCTGCCCTGTTTCTACCATCACTTTCGCCAGTTCAACCGCATCCTGCTCTTTTTTCATGAACGCGCCAGATCCTGTTTTCACATCCAGCACCAGCGCGTCGATTCCCTCCGCCAGTTTCTTGCTCATGATGGAAGCGCAAATGAGTCCGATGTTTTCCACCGTGGAAGTGGCGTCGCGCAGGGCGTAAATCTTTTTGTCCGCGGGAGCAATTTCCGCCGTTTGCCCAATCAGTCCCATCCCGCATTCGCGCAGCACTCGCCGAAACTCTTCCAGCGATAAATTCACATTGAATCCGGGAATGGCCTCCAGCTTGTCCAGCGTTCCACCCGTGTGTCCCAGTCCCCGCCCGCTGATCATGGGCACCGTCAAGCCGCCCGCGGCTACGATCGGGGCAAGTATCAGGGAGGTTTTGTCGCCAATCCCGCCCGTGGAATGCTTGTCCACCTTCATCCCAGGAATGTCGGAATGGTTCAACACCTGCCCGGAATAGAGCATCGCTTCGGTCAACGCCGTGCGTTCGGCCTTGTTCAGGCCGCGGATCCACACGGCCATCAGCCAGGCCGCCATTTGATAGTCGGGAATCTCTTCGCGCGTGTATCCGCTTACGAGAAAATTTATCTCGTCGCGGGAAAGTTCCCCGGAGTCGCGCTTCTTGCGAATCAGGTCAACGGCACGCATGGGCAGTTTTGGAACCGCGAGGGTAGCATTGGCTCACAGGCGCGTCAACGCGTCGAGTGATAACTGCTTGAAGTCTAACGGCTAGAGGTCGTGCTGCTGGTCTGGCGGCAGGTTGGTGGTCTGCCCTAAAACGACGTGCCAGCCGTGCTGGGTATTGACGTAAACGTGAACTGTCCGCATCTGGTGGCCGACAATCTCATCCTTGATTTTCCGCCGGGAAGACCACAGCATTGTGGCGACGGCTGTATTCTCGAATATCTGCACTTTGATATCGGACGCCACAAAACTCTCATATTTCACAGTCGGGGCCTGAATGATGCGAATCCACTTGGTCTTGTCCACTGGCTGGCCGTGCGAGAGCGTCCCTGTGAAATCGTCGTTGAACACGCGCCGGAAAAAAGTTGCGTCTCCTAGCTGAATCGCCCGCGCACCTTCCTTTTCCAGGCTGATGATCTCCTGCCGCCCCATTTCCGGGTCTTCTGCCACCGGATTTATGTAGCAACGTTCGATGCAGGCTTCGCGCGGCGATTGCCGCCCTTGAAATAGAGCCGCAAAGAATAATCCAAAAACTGCGCCGATTACGCTTAGGAGTTTGTACATGTTGCACGGCCCCCTGGAGAGATCTGAACTCTTCTCACATCCATTTCCTAGTTCTGTTTCACAGCTTGCCGGAATCTAAGCCCGGCGATTACGGGATTATCGCATCGAATCACGGAGTAATGTAATCTAGCTGCGCATTTCTGAGGAGGCCTTATGCAAAAAGCAATTCCGGCTAAGAATTCAAATTTCTCTGTAGCGGCGGTCACGCGGCGCGACTTTCTGGCGAGTGCCGCCAACTTGGGCGCTCTCTATTCTTCCGCATTGCTCTTCCCATTTCCGTCCCGATCGAAATCCTTGGAGAGCGACACACGCTTGTCGCAAGCGCCCGTGATCGACAAAGGTTTTGCTTCCGTCCGCAAGATCGGAAACGGCCTCTACGCAACCATCTCCGATCCTTCCAAGGGCTTTCAGACCGTGTGTAACGGCGGATTCCTGGCCGGCAAAGATGCTGCCCTCCTGATCGAAGGTTATATCAGTCCTGCGGGTGCGGCGTTCCAGTTGGATGCCCTGAGGACGGTAAGTCAGGTTCCGGTGAAAGCGGCACTGGAAACGCACTACCATTACGACCATTCTTTCGGAAATGCATTCTATGGAGCGAACGGAATTCCGCTCTGGGCACACCCCGCGGTTGCGGGACGCATCGTGAAGAGCTACTCAGTGATGCAAGGCGCTCCGAAGTCGGCCGTCCTCGGGCCTCTCGAGAATGCGGTGAGAGACGCAAAATCAGAGGCGGCAAAGACGCATCGTGAAGGGGCGCTGCAAACGGTAACCAATCTTTATAACCTGGCGAACGCCAGCGTGCTCGCTCTGCCGAATCACCCGATCGATCTTTCCGCGCTTCCGCTCAAGGTTGAGCTGGGCGGGCTCACGGCTCTTATCGAACACTTTCCCGGACATTCCGGAACGGACCTGATCCTGCGCATACCGGACCAAAACGTCGTCTACACCGGAGATTTGATGTTTAACGCCTACTACCCCGTCTCGTTCGATGAACAGGCGACGATGGCTGGGTGGCGGCAAACGCTGAAGACCTTTGCGTCGTGGGACAAGGATACGATTTTCGTTCCCGGTCACGGCCAGCTCTGCGGCCAGCAAGAAATCGCACTTTTCCGCTCGCTGTTTGACGAGATCGAAGAGCAAGCCCAGAAATTTCACAAGTCCGGCGTACCCGCTGCCGAGGCAGCGGACCTGTATGCCATTCCCGACAAATTCAAGAACATGACGGTGTTTTCGTGGGACTTCACGATCGCTCCTACGATTCTGAAACTCTATGCCGAGTGGGGCGCGAGGTAGAAGTTAGTACTTTTTTGAAAGTCAACGCAGGGAAATACACCGTTCGTTACGTGGCGATTCTTGACTGCGCAGGGCTGGCGGAAGCGGCGCGGTAAGAGATTTCGCGGGCTAGCTTGCACATTTCTTCGTGGATCAGTGCGTTGGTGGCGAGGATGACCGGGCCGCCGAGTTGATAGGGCTGTCCGTCAAAATCGGTGACTTTGCCTCCTGCCTCTTCGACAAGGAGGACACCGGCGGCGGTATCCCACTTGTTCAAACCAAATTCCCAGAAACCGTCAAAGCGCCCCGCGGCGACGCAAGCGAGGTCGAGAGCAGCAGAGCCATCGCGGCGGACTCCATGCGAGCGCTGCGTAAATTCTCCATAGAAATAGAGATTCTTGCTGGACTTGCGGTTGCGCTGCGGGAAGCCGGTACAGAGAAGGCTGGTGGCGACGGACCAGACCGACGAGACGGAAATTTTCTTGCCGTTGAGCGTTGCGCCTTCACCGCGGGCTGCGGCAAAGAGTTCGTCATAGAAGGGATTGAAGACGACGGCGACGAGAAGATCTCCGCAATGCTCGAGCCCGATGGAAACGGAGAAACAGGGGTAGCCGTGAGCGAAATTGGTGGTGCCATCGAGCGGATCGACGTGCCAGCGAAAATCGGAAGCGTTGTCGCGGCCGGTTCCCTCTTCGGCGACGATGGCGTGATCAGGAAAATAGTGCGTGAGGCGAGAGACGATGAGCTGCTCGGAGAGGCGGTCGGCCTGGGTGACAAGGTCGACTTCATCGCCCTTGTAGCGGATCTCGGGAGGGCGGGAGAGTTCTTCGATGAGAGTTTTGCCGGCTTCTTGAGCGATTTCGATGGCAGCGGCGAGATAGGTTTCGTGCATGGAATCCATTTTAGGCGAGTTGGTGTCGAGAGGCGAGAGTGGAAGTGGAAAAGCAAGGCCCGCGAAAGGGAGCCGGGGGGACCCCTTGTTTTTTCGTAAGTGTAGCAAACAAAGGAGTTGCGGGACAAAGCTTGTTGGGTAAGAGGTTGGGGGTACCTAAAATGAATTGTGCCAGACCGCAGAGTGCGGCGAGTTCACCGAGTCAAACACAATGAGCTAGATTCGCTGCCCACCTGCCAGGCTGGGGCGCCCCCGGAGTGTCAGTTTGCCAACCGCTCAATTAGGGCTTGGCTTGTTTGGCGAGGTCCTGGCCTTCCAGGACAATGGCTCTGTAGGACTGTTCGGTGGCGGCGGCGTCTTGTACGATTTGCTGGAGGCGCTGCTTCATCTGCTGTGCACGCGGGTCGCTGGAGCTCAGTTTGGCGCCGTCCTGCGCTTGTTTGAGAGACTGTAACTCGCCCAGGATTTGCTGCAATTCGACGATCAGTTCGCGTCCGTGGGAAACGTAGTGATTCTTCGCGGCGAAGAGGCGATCTTCCCAGCTTCGGCGATTCGGGAATTGGATATCGTTATCCCTGAGGACTGTTTTGGCGAGAGTGGCGCGGTCCATGCCATCCAATTTATTGAGTTCGGATTGAGCTTGATCGAAGCCAGCGCGGGCCTGGGCCAACGGATCGCCAGTGCCGGAATTTGGGGAAGCACCCTGTTCAGCCGCTGTGAGTCCTGCCAAGCCGGAGCTCGAGGGGAGACCCTCATTTGTGATTACAGTTTTTGGTCTTGAGGCGTTTTTTTCCTTGTCCTTGCGAGTCTGGCGGGCGACATCGGCCAGTGATGGTTGGGGGTCCTGAGCTTGGCCAGAGAACGAGGAGATCAGGAAACAGAAAATCGCAACGTATAAGAACCTCTTGGATGCCACGGTAGCCGCCCTTCAGCCGTTCCAAATGCCCCGAAACGAGGAACGGACGTATAGAGATCTTCTCGACATAATCGGGGGAAATCCATAGAGCGTAAGTACAGGAATGGCCAAAGGAGAAACAGGGACACGGGAGAGGCCGTTAGTGCGGGCTAAGATTATTGAGGGCCGGTGAGGTAGGACTTTCGGTGGCGGACCTGGTAGATGGCGCCGGATTGATTCGCGGCGGATGGGTCGATGCCGGAGGAGTTGGCAGCAGACTGATTGGCGGCAGAGACGGTAACTTCGATGGTGCGGTAGGTGTTGGCGGGGCCGCGGGGATTGGGGTAATAGGCGAGGCGGTACTGGGTGCGGAGTTCGCGGTCAATGCGGTCAAAGATGGCCGCGAGCTCTTGGGGCGTATCCGGAAAAAACATGGCGCCGCCGGTGGTATCGGTCATGGTTTGGAGGGCGTGTTCGCCAGCAGTATTACGCCCGCTTTCGTTTTTCACGGGGCGGACCAGAATCGTGTAAAGGAGTGTGCCGGCGCGGACGGCTTCTTTGCGTGCGGCGTCAAAATCAGCCCGACTGGTTGTCTCACCGCCGTCAGTGACGAGGATAATGACGCGGCGGCGGTCCTCTCCACGGCGCTGGAGGGCGCGAGAGCCGAGGATGATGGCGTCATAGATGGATGTGCCCGAGCCGGGAGGAATTTTGCGGACGGCGGCCTGGAGAGTGGAGACGCTGTCAGAAAAGGGAGCCAACTGCGAAATGTCCTGGTCAAAGGCATAGACGGAGAGGCGATCGCCGGGCCGGATCACTTGACGAATAAAGTGAGCGGCGGCCTCCTGCTCGAAAGACATTTCCTTCTGGGCGCTGAGGCTGGAGTCAATCATCAGAGCGAGATCGAGGGGCTGAGAAGTTTCCGGCTCGAAGATGTCGATTTTCTGGAGGACACCTTCCTCCCAGAGCTGAAAAAAAACCTTGGGCAGATCCGGAGCGGGACGATTGTGTTCGTCGAGGACGCTGACGAGGACGTTGACGAGATTGACGTTGACGCGGATGCGGCCGCGTTGCGAGGGCGGGTCCTGGGGCGTTTCCGGCGGAGCGGGCGGAGTAGGCTGAACGATCATGCCGGGATTCTCTGGACCGACAGGGCCAGCGGCTGGAATGGGATCCGCGGGTTTAGAAGCGGTGGTGTTTGAGTTTGGCTTCGGCTTCTGCGCCCAAGGCGGGCGGTTGGGATTATCCTGCGCAAACAAGGCGACACAGAAGAGGGAGGAGCACAGAACCGCGTTGAAGAAGCACGCAGAGCGATGAGGTGTTGTTGCCATGAAGGGCATGGTTGGCATTGAAGATTAAGATGCGGGTTTGGCGCGAGGGGTAGCCACGGGCGGCGCCGGGGGGAGTTCGCCATCGGCCCAAACGGCGCCGTCTTCGAAGTACTCCTTTTTCCAGATGGGGACGGTGCGTTTGAGGGTGTCAATGGCGTAGCGGCAAGCATCGAAAGCGGGGCCGCGGTGGGGCGCGCTGACGGCAATAAAGACGCTAGTCTCTCTGATTTCGAGGTGTCCCAGGCGGTGGACGATAGCGATGCGGTGAATGGCAAATTTTTCGTGGACGTGAGCGCCGATTTCGTGCATCTGGGTGAGCGCCATGGGTTCGTAGGCTTCGTATTCTAGATAGAGTGTGAGGCGATTGTGAGATTGATTGCGAACGA
>Ga0075017_100003173_pt1 | contig 10337 bp, 5 predicted proteins | sample AleBraG_ABR_2012_FD_71475 | JGI IMG/M metagenome (GOLD analysis project Ga0075017, IMG submission 71475) | Freshwater sediment microbial communities in response to fracking from Pennsylvania, USA - Alex Branch Run_MetaG_ABR_2012 | ecosystem: Environmental > Aquatic > Freshwater > Creek >... | reverse complement strand
GGAATCGCCGGACCACCAGAAGGCCGTGCCTAGATTCAATTCTTCGGGATAGACCCAATCCAGTTCCCCATTGAGCAGCGTGGCGGAGCCGTCGTCCGTGAGCCGCGTTACTGTTTTAGAAGCGACCTCGAGAGTGTAGAGGTCGTGGCCGCGGCGAAAGGCCACCCGCTTCCCGTCGGGCGAAAGCTTGGCGTCGCGCTCCGGCAGGCTGGTGGCGGTGAGCTGGTCCCACTTTCGGGTGGCTTTGTCCAAGAGAAAGAGGTCGCCGGCGGAAGTGATCAGCAGGCGCTCGCCGGTTTTGTCCCACGCGAAACTGCTCTCCGAAACGCGGCGGTTTTGCCAATCGAATGTTTCGTCCTCCGGCGGTTTGACGGCGGTCTTGTTCAACTCGGCCAGATCCAGCAGTTCCTGTGGCTTGCGCGCGCCGATATCGTACAGCCAGAGCTTGCCGCCTTTTTCGTAAGCGAACTCCTTGCCGGTGGGAGACCAGACTGGAGGGCCGGCTCGCTCTGAGCGATCGCCCGCATCCATGAGGGTGTCAATGGTGATGGGCTTTTTCGCGGCGGCAAGGAGGAGGGGTAAGGCAAGGAAAATCGTAAAAAAGCGCTGCATTGCTGTGATTGTGGCACAGCTCAAGGGAGGACGCGATAGATTGCGGCGGCGGGAAAGCGAACTAGCGGTTCAAAGGCGGCCGTGTGGATCGCGTCGCCCAGGCTTTTGGCGCCGGTTTCATGCAGGTCGCGATGAAAATCGCCGCCGGTGACCAGCACGTAGCTCAATCCTTGCTGATGGGCGAACTCAGGCAATGTGTGAAGCAAGCGAGCGGCGCCGGCATCGTCGTGGTGGTAGATCAAGGCAGGCGGGACGGGAAAATTGCAAGACTTGCGATGGACGTAAAGAAACAGGATCGGATCGTCATAGGCGAACACGTTCGCATCGGGCGGAGTGTTTTCGGCAATCCAGGCATAAGCCGGTTGGCGCGCCTGCAAGTCGGCACGGTAGCCCGCCAGTAACTCAGGTAAAAGGAAAAAATCGCCGTGAATCGTGTTGAACCCAACAAAAAGGGCGAACGCGGCCAAAACGGCGCCGGCCAAGGCCGCGACTGCTCGCTCGGCCACCTGCTGTTCTTGCCAAGCCCGCCGCAGCACTAGGACGACGTTCTTGAGCTCAGTCCACAACCCGGCCAACAGTATTGGATACAGCGGAAAGACGAAGCGCTGGTCCGGCGGATAGTGCCACACCAGCAACATGACGACATAGACGCCTGCCACCGCCGGATAATGGAAGCGGCGCGACTGGCGGGCCAGCCGCACTACTCCGGCTAAAGCGATGACTCCAACCAGCCGTTGGACATGCACGATCTCAAATTGAACATCGAAGATCAGCAGCTTGGTGATGCCCGCCAGCAGACTCTCGATGTTGTTCCAGACCACCAGCGGCACATCGCTGAGTGGCATGTAACTGAGTTGAAAACCAAGGTAGTTTGTGTAATAGAGCGTGACCAGATCGCGTGCACTCGACACATTCAAGGCGGTCCAGATTTGCCATCCCAAGGCAGCCGGCAGCATGCAGGCGGCGAAAATCAGAGCCTGGCGGAGGCGGCGCTGAAAGAGGAAAACCAACGGCACCGCGAACAGACTGATGGCCGCCGATCTGGTGAGATACGCCAACCCGCCCAGGCAGCCGGCCGCGGCAGCCAGCCCAATGGCGTTTTCCCGCGACGCACGCTCGGCCAGCAAGAGCGCCGCGACGAAAAGGCACGTGAACAGCAACTCAGACATCAGGGAGATGCTGAGCAACACGGCAACGGGATTCAAGGCGGCCAGCGTCGTCAGAAGAACGCATTCCCACGGCGAGAAACGTTGCGCGTGGAGGAATCGCCAGACCAGCCAGACAAACGGGGGAAACAACAGCCAGGCCAGCAAAGCGGCCACCGGAATATTTTCCGGAAAATTGGGGTTGATCCGCCAAGCGAGCGACAAGAACGCGGGATAGAGCGGTGGGTACTTGGTCTGTAACGGCTGTTGCGGCAGGCTGGCAATGCGGTACCCGCCGCCCCCAGCCATGCTTTTGGCGGTCACCCAATAGATGCTGTCGTCGTGATAGTAGCCGAGCTGCGGCATGGCGCGCCAGTTCCAGGCCAGCCAGGCCGAGGGCGCCAGGGCGGCGATAAATAACAAGGCAAGCAGCAACTTCCGGGGAATTGGCACCTATGGGTTTATCGGCTACGGGAGGCCAATTCTGCACCCTGCCTGCAAGCGTCTTGGAACGCGCAACAAGGACGCGCACCAGGACGTGCACCCCTGGAACGCGTTCGTTACGCCCTGCTATTTGGTTACTGCTCCACGGTGGTATTTTGACCAGTGGCGGTTTCACACTTTGACTTTCGAGGAGTTTTGGTCGTGGTATGGATTTAACAACAGTTGCGACGCAGGAAGCTCAGCGGGACGAGTAGATTACCTTTGAGGGCAGTCTCTCAACCGTTCCGTCGGCCTTGACCAGAAGGGCCCACTGGAACAGTGTGGGCGTACCTTTCGGGGGCGGGTCGCCGCGGGGCATCGTCAGCTCGAACCCATTGAAAGCATACCCGCGAACCCTGGTCCCTTCGCTTGTCGGTTCGTACGAGGTCTCCAACTTCAGTTGTGGCATGCTCGATCGAAATTGATGCCACCAACGTTCAAGTTTTCGCTCCCAGATGTTGTCTCGTCCATAGGGGGAATAGGCGGAACGGAAATTTTGCTGCACTACATCTCGTAGTTGTTCTCGGCTCCTAATTTCATTGTCGTCGGATTCACGCCAGACGAGTTCGCGGTAAAGCGCGACGAACAAGACGGGCTCTGACGAATCGGGGTGTATCTGTTCGTCCAGCGCGAACTCTTCGAATATGTCCGCTTTCTTCTCTCCGGTGAACCAGTAGCTCTTTGCCGTAGCACGATCTACAGCGACAATGCGGTACTCGCAGCAGTCGAGCGAAACATGAGACAGTCGAACAGATCTGCCGTTCTTTTCGACAACGTAGTCGCAGGCATCGCTTGCAACACGGTAGAAATACACGGAATTGTTGAGGTGATTGCCGAAGATGGGATTCCCCCGAAGACTGACCACAAAGCTCTCCAGGCGCTCGTTTCGATACGTGCTATAACACGGCTCGGGATATACGGAGTGTACCGCTGCCGCCGTAAGGTCACGTGCCTGCTCATCGGTCAGCCAAGCTGTTGCCTGACCAGCCGCAGCTTGAAATCCAAACAGCATAAATGCTGTCCATGCCCCAAATGACGCTTCCACGTTACCTCCGTACCGCTAAAACTTCGCAAGGAATCGTCCGCAGGACGAGGATAGCCTCGTGAAACTGTCCGTAATTGGGCCTTCTCACGAACAACTGCACATTAAATCCAGCAGTTTCCGGGGATTTGGCACCTATAGACTTCCCGCGAGTGATCGGCACGAAGAGAACGTCCGAGCACAATAGCGCAGTCCTACTAGACTCGATCTGCTGTCGTTGTTTCGAACCTTGGACCGAATGGACCAATGAGAGTCCGCAGCGGTTCCTTCAACGGCTCTTCGAATTCGATGCCGATGAACTCGTATGGGCAATTGCCTCGCGCCGGTTCTTCAGCCCTTCGCCGAGTCTTGTATCCCAAAGGGCAGGTCTCGCTAGACCCGCCCTCTGCTCTATCCCGCGCTACGGTAGTACCTGAACCGTCTGAAACTCGGTCGAATAGGCTGACGACGAGCCTCGAATGGTAACGGTTCCTGGGCTGACACCAGTCACCTGGATCGGTACCGGCGCCACTAGCGCGCCCGCCGGAATAAAGACGCTCGCCGGTATCGTCAGCTTGGACGTATCGGAACTGGTGAGGTTGATGGTAACGCCACCCGCCGGTGCCGCTCCCGGCAAAGCGACAATGTAGGGCGCCGACTGGCCGGCTTTAACGGTTACGCCGTCCTGCAGGCCGATGGTGATCTGGTCCGTGACGTGTACCTGAACGCTGCCTGCCAGGTAGCCCGGCGCGCTGACGGTGATAGTAGAGTACCCAATGTCATTGCCCGTCAGTATCGGTAAGTTGGTTGGTGTCGTCCCGCCCTGCGGAATAAAGATGGTGGACGGACTGATTGTAACCATAGCGGTTGCGCTGCTGCTCAGGTTAAGAGTAACGCCACCCGCCGGAGCCGGCACCGATAGCGTCACCGGCATGGGACCCGAGAATCCCCATTGTCCGATGATCAAATAGGCCGGCAGCACCACCTGCGCCGCGCCGACCACGGTGACACTGGCGGTCACGTCGGCCAAGGCTGGCAGAGAACTGGCATGCACAACGGCGGACCCCAGGGCCACGCCGGTAACCGGGATCATCCCGGTAGACGCGTTGGCGGGGATGAAGATGGTTGGCGGAACGGTGGCAACCGCTGGGTTACTACTGCTGACATTGATGGTCAGGCCGCCGGCCGGCGCCGGAGACGTGAGGTTCAAAGTCAGGGTCTGTTTGGAGCCTTGGGTAACTGCGATAGTGCTCGGCGAAAGCCCACTGCCTCCCACCACCGAAACGATCTGGCTGGTACCGGTCAGTCCGTTTGAGGTGGCTGTGATGGTGGCCGTTCCGAAGTTCACACCTGTGACCTGCGGAGGACGGTAAGGATTGACCGCGCCGTCCGGAATATAGAAGAAGGTCGGGCTGACCGTCACCACCGAAGGATCGCTCGTGCTGAGCGACACAAACGTCCCGCCCACCGAGGGTGTGGCCAGGGTGACCTGGAAGTTTTGGGTCTGGTTTGGTCCCAGCGAGACGCCGACGGGCAGGATGATCTGCGCAACGTTGGAAATCACCGTGGCGGTTCCGCTCGTGAATCCTGACGCTGCCGCCGTAATCGTGCTGCTGCCCATCACGCCACCCGGGCTGACCGTGAAATTGGCGCCCGTCGAGCCCTGCGGAACGGTCACCGTCGGCGGTACCACCACGGCTGCCGGGTTGCTGCTAGTCAGATTGATCACTAGGCCGCCAACCGGCGAAGCCGGAGCCGCCAGCACTACTGCCAGTGTTCCCGGTCCGGAGGTCAACGTCAGCATGCTGGGATTCAGTGTGATCCCCGTCGTCGCAGACGTAATCATGACCGTCGAAGGCTGGCTGTTGACGATCCCGTCGTTCACGATCAGTTGCGCTACATACGTGCCCCCAAGATCGGCCAGGAACATCGGAGCCACTGTGTTGGCGCCGGTGAGCTTGGCGTTGCTGCCCGTCGGGACTTTGGTCAACGACCAGGAATAGGTCAAAGGATCGTTGTCGGCATCCGTCGAACCGCTGCCATTGAGTAGCACAGTGGCCATCAACGGGACGGTCTGGTTCGCTCCGGCGTTGGCTACCGGTGCCGTGTTCGTGGTCGAAATCGTCACCGTCGACGGAAAACTCGACAGGTTGCCGTCGTTGACAATCAACTGAGCCACGTATTTGCCCGGCAAATCCGCCAGGAACTTCGGATTGGTGATGGTGGTGCTCGACAGAACCGCGGCGCTGCCCGCCGGCTTAGTCGTAAGCGCCCACATGTACGTCAGTGGCAGATTCTGCGGATCCGTGCCGCTGCCGCTTAAGGTCACCGTCGTGCCGTGTTTCACCGTTTGATTCGGCCCCGCATTGGCGGTCGGCGCCAGGGGATTCTGGGCGGCGATGGTCACGGTTGAGGGCGGGCTATTCAACCCTTGATCACTGACGATCAACTGCGCCAGGTAGATGCCCCCCACGTCTGCCGTAAAGGTCGGGTTTACTGCCGTTTGGCTGCTCAGGACCGCCGTGCTGCCGCTCGGAATCGAGGTCAGCGACCACGAGTAGGTAAGCGGGTTGCCGTCTACATCGTAGGAGCCGGAGCCGTTCAATTGAACAAAGGCGCCGGGATTGATCACCTGGTTGGGGCCAGCGTTCGCTACCGGGGCCGAAATCAAGGTGGTAATCGTCACGCTGGCAAGATTGCTATTGGCAATTCCGTCGTTCACCAATAGCTTGATTACGTAGTTGCCCGTTTTATCGGGGACGAAGGTGGGAGCAACCGTGTTGGCGCCGGTCAGCGTGGCCGTGCTGCCCGCCGGCTGGGAGGAAATAAACCAGGCAAACGTGAGCGGGTCGCCGTTGACATCGGTGGAACCGCTGCCATCCAAAGTGACCGTCGAACCCAGCGCCACGCTCTGGTTCGGACCCGCGTTGGCCACGGGCGCAGTGTTGCCCGTGCTCACTTGGACCGTTGCCGTACTCGATTGCCCGCCGCTGCTGATAGTGAGCTGGATGATGTAATTGCCTTTCACGTCGACTACGAAAGTCGGCATCACGCTGGCCGGATTCTTCAACACCGCGGCGCTTCCCGGAGGCATGGAGAGGAATACCCAACTGAAGGTAAGCGGCCCTCCCGGACTGGTAGACCCGCTGCCGTCCAGAGTGACCGTGTCGCCGACCTTGACGGTCTGGTTCGGTCCGGCGTTTGCGTTCAACGGTCCCGCGACAGCCTGGTATGTGAATTGTATCGAGGAGGAGTCAAAGGGAACGTTCGGGTTGATCAGCACCGTAAACGTGTTCTGACTGGTGGTCTGGCTATTGGATGGGACCGGAGCGAAGGTGAGCGTATCCTGGCCGGGCACAATGCGAACCGCAAAAGGGTTCAGCGTCGTCGCAGTGGCCGTAACGGACGCAAACGAGGAGCTTCCGTTGACCAAATCTGCCTTGTAAGTTACCCGGGATTGCGTGGGAGTGATGCTGACCTGACCGACCACCTGGAAATTCGTTATCGAAAGGTTTTGCGCAGCGCCATGACCGAGAATGGCGGAACCAGCAAGAAGAAATAGGGCGCTAGACGCCCCTCGAATCGCGTATCGCATCATAGCCTCTTATTCGAACAAAATTCCTCAGAACGCGGCTCGGGAATCGCTGACAATCCCACTGACCGCGCCTCTACTGCCCGATGGTAACGGAATTTGTCTCAGCGCGGAACTATCTAAAGAGATTAGTCCAAAGGCTAAGGTGTAGCGTTACCGGTGCCTGAGCTTGCCTTTGGCTCTGCTTGTAAGTACCTATTTATTAATCACATGCGTTGATCTAAGGAGCCCGGAAAAAGCCCTCGGAGAACGCCAAAACCGGCGCTTTCAGGAGTTAGAAAAACCATAAAACTTAGTACTCGACCAGTAGGCATAAAAGTACTAACAGAACTCCTAGGCCTAAAGCAGAGCCAACTGGCCCTCCGAGGGCTCGGCTCAACAATACCAGGGCTCGTCCAGATAGGGAATGGAGGCGCGAGCCAGCAGATCCAGCGGAGTGTGCCAGGGCGCCCCCTCGGCCAAGTGCCAAAACCGCGAGAAATGCTCGCCCCGGGAGCCCGGCAATGCGGCTGATTTCATTGCTTGAGCGGCCAGGGCATCCACCTGCGGGTCGGCATGCCGCCAGCGCCACAACAACGCCCCCTCATCGAAATCCGTGATCGGGATGTCGGTCAATTCCAACAGCCGGGAAGCCGCCGGGATCAATAGCCGCAGCGCCAGTTGCACCGGACTCACGTTTTCAATCAGGTTAAGCTCTTCAATGGTGGCCAGCAAATCCCGGTAGCCTTGCCGGTTGGTCCAGGGCGTGAACGCGATGAAAGTAGGCGAGAGCACCAGCCCGTGCGAACGAAATTCGCCCACCACCCACCGGAAGTCCTCCAGCGTATGGCCCTTTTCCAGCCGGGCCAGCACAGCATCGTCGATGGATTCCATGGCACTGGTCACAAAAATGCAGCCGGTTCGTTGCAAGCCAGGCAGCAAGCCGGCATGCTTCCGCAGATGCTCCACCTTGATGGTGGCGTCGTAAGTCACCCGCGGGAATTCCCGGTGCAGCGACTCGACAATGCGCATCGCGTGTGTCGGACCATTCCAGAAATCCGGATCGCCAAAGGTAATATGTTCCGCACCGGCCTCCACTTGCTGGCGGATGTCGGCCAAGACTACTTCCAGGGGCACCACGCGAAAATGGCCATCGTACACATTCACCACCGGACAATGGCGGCAGCGATGCTTACAACCCCGGCTAGCTTCGGTATAACCGGCGAGTTTTTGCTCGCCGCCGATTTGCAATTTGGCGTAGCGATCCAGCCCGCCAAAGCTCCGCCGGTCCGGTGCAATAAAGTCCAACCGCTCCAGCGAGATCGGTATCACCGGGTCTCCCGCCGCCAAGCCAACCAACTGGGCCTCAAACTCGCCGCCCACAATGCTCTGCGCGCCGAGCCGGCAAAGGTAGTTTTCGTTCAGAGGGGCGTACAAGCCGAAGCAACAAAGGCGTGCTTCGGGATTCCCCTGCCGAGCCTGCTCGATCAGCGGCGCCGCCAGGCGAGTGGCGGTATGCATGGGCAGGTGGAATGCGATCAAACCGAAACCGCCGAACCAATCCGGGGAAACCGGCTCCCGGCTGGTGTCGATCGTCTGCACCTGATGGCCCGCCCGCGTCAGCCACGCGGCTGCGGAAGCCACGCCAAAAGGTTGCCGGCCGAGTTCATAGGTGGATACCAGCAGGATCTGCACAAACTATTTTAGCGCCTTACCCCCAGGGTAAACAAAAGACGAACAAATGCCGATTCATCCACTAGCATGAGCGACCGCGTCCTCACCCAGGAAGAAATCGATAAAGTATTTCGCAACGCGCACCAGACCCAGGCGCAAGCCGACCCCTCGCGGCGGGCCCAACCGTATGATTTTCGCCGGCCGGACCGCATTGCCAAAGACCAGCTCCGCTCCATCCACCTCTTGCATGAGACTTTTGCCAGAACGCTCGGCTCCAGCCTTTCCGCCTATCTGCGCGCCTACGTGGTTGTCAACTTGGTCTCGGTCGAACAATTGTCCTTTATCGAGTTCTCCCGGGCTCTGCCGTCGCCCAGTTGCCTGGTGTCGCTCGGGATGAAGCCGTTTGAGGGCAACGCGGTATTGGAGGTGAATACTGGCCTGGTATTTCCCATTCTTGAGATGCTGCTAGGCGGGTCCCAGAAAACCGCTCTCAAGATCACGCGCGAGATCACCGAAATCGAGCAGAGCATTTTGGATGGCCTGTTTCGCATCACGCTGCACGACCTGAAGACGGCCTGGAGCGCCGTAACGCCCCTCGATTTCAAAATCGAAAGCTACGAGACCGATCCGCAACTGCTGCAAATCCTGGCGCCGAATGAGGCGGTAGTGGCCGTGACCATGGAAGTCCGCGTCGGAGAACTCTCCGGCATGATGAACATCGGCATCCCGTCGATCATCGTCAAAATGCTGCGGCACAAATTTGACCAGCAATGGTCGGTGCGCAAAAGCCATTCCACGGAAGAAGAACAGGCGCGCATGTTGCGCTTGATCAAAAACGGTATGGTGGAAGCGCATGGACGTCTGGATGGCCCCAAGCTCACGGTGGCGGAATTGTTGGACCTGCAGCCCGATGACGTGCTGACCTTCGATTCTCCCGTGGCAGGATTTCAGCAGATGACCATCAATGGGCGCCTGAAGTTTCAAGGCCACATTGTCACGACTGGACGGAGCCGTGGATTTGAGATTCAAGAGCGGCGCCAGGCGCGGGAAGAGCACCGCCGGTGATCAGGCGCGCCCCACGATTGAACGTGACATATAGAAAGCCCCAGTGGATGAACACCAGCAGCCGGTTTGAAAACTCCACCAGGTACATCAGGTGGATGAATAGCCAGATGAGCCAGGCCAGCAAACCGGAAAGGTGCAGGCCCCGGATTTGAGCTATGGCTGAGTTGCGCCCGATCACCGCCAGGCTGCCTTTATCGAAATAGTGAAAAGGCTTGAGCGGTGCCTGACCCCGCAGCCGCCGTTCAATCAGCCGAGCCACATAGTGTCCCTGCTGCATCGCCACTTGGGCCACCCCCGGCAGCGGCTTGCCGTCTTGCTCGAAATGCGCCAAATCCCCGATCACGAAGATCTCGGGATGCTGTTCCAGGCTACAATCGGGCTGCACGATCACAGCGCCGTTCTTGTCCAGCCTGGCGCCGGCGTGCTGCGCCAGCTTTTCTCCAAATGGCGAGGCGCGCACGCCGGCGGCCCAAATAATAGTGTTGGCGCGAATCTCCCGCGTGCCCGCACCCCCCTCCACCTTCAATCCGCGCTCGCCGATGGCGGTAACCCGGACATTGGCCAGCGGGCGCACACCCAGGCGGATGAGCGAATCCTCCGCCGCCTTCGATAGATCCTCCGCATATGCGGGGAGCACCCTCGGCGCGGTGTCGAGCAACAGAATTCGCGCTTGCTCCGGCCGGATCGAGCGGAAATCGTGGCGCAGCGTCTCGCGCGCGATCTCCGCCATCGCCCCGGCTAACTCCACGCCCGTCGGTCCGGCGCC
>Ga0075017_100003172_pt1 | contig 10337 bp, 9 predicted proteins | sample AleBraG_ABR_2012_FD_71475 | JGI IMG/M metagenome (GOLD analysis project Ga0075017, IMG submission 71475) | Freshwater sediment microbial communities in response to fracking from Pennsylvania, USA - Alex Branch Run_MetaG_ABR_2012 | ecosystem: Environmental > Aquatic > Freshwater > Creek >... | reverse complement strand
TCCTCACCCACGCCGAAGGCCCGAACGGCATGTTCGGCATGGTCACCACGTTCATCGTGGAACCGAAGGCGGCGTAGCGATGCCGAGTCGTCGCCACCCGGCAGTCGCTGTCTACGCGGGGGCGATCGCGTTCTCCGCATACGCGGGCGCGGTCGGTCTCGCGACGGGAACCCTCGACACCGCCGGCACGATCAACAGCCGCCTGCCGTTCGAGAGCCCCGTATTCGGTGCCGTCGCGCTCACGCTCATCGTGGCGGTACCCAATACGGCGCTCGCGTGGTGCGCCGGGCGCGGCGATCCGAGATTCACAGCCGCGGCGCGCTTCGCAGGAACGCTGCTCATCGGTTGGATCGCAGTCGAGCTCGCGATCATCAGAGAGCTCAGCTGGTTGCAACCCTTCTACATCGCGGTGGGCGCGTCTCTGCTCGTGATCGGCGCCCGGCTCGACCCCTCCCCCGCCGCCGCTCCTGCCGCAACGGTTCACGGCTCGCAGTGAGCAGCAACTCCTCCCTGCGCGACTTTCGTGCCGGCGCACCCAACTCGGGCGCGTCGGTGGACCTCTACTGGATCCCGCTCGGCGCCGGCGCGCACGTGGTCCGGGTCAGCGGCAAGCTCTTCGAGGCCTTTGCCGCGTTCCTTCACCACCGACCTCGCTGCGACCTCTATCACTCGGCACTCACGGTCAACGTTCCCGAAGGTCGCTTCGTCATCGAGCAGACGCCGGTGCCCGATCTTCACGGCGAGAGGCGTGGCGTCGTTGCGCAGGGTCCGGTCGGCACGAGATGGGTCGGACGCCTCCGCTGGTTCCGCTACGAGATCCGCTGCTGGCGTGGAGGGTCGATCCCGGACGCGGGCAACGCGATCGGAAGCCCCGTGCGGCTCACGGAAGATCTCGGGTTGGCCCACCGCCTCCTTGATGTCCTCCCAACTGTCCCTACGCCGGTCTGGGGCCGCGACGAGCTGAAGGCCGGCGAGATGTGGAACTCCAACTCTGTCGTCGCGTGGGCACTGGCCACTAGCGGGCTCGATGTGACCGCTGTCCACCCGCCGACACATGGTCGCGCGCCGGGTTGGAACGGCGGCCTGGTCGTGGCTGGTCGTGCACCGAATAGGAGATCGCCGGTGCGATTCTGAGGGTACGTTCGATTTCGTGCCAGTCGGACACCTGGTCTTCGTCTTCGTGTTCGCCGCGGCGTGCAGCACGCGTACGACCTCTTCAGAACCGCTCAGGGCGTAGGCCCGCTAGAGGTGCGGGTGACCTCGAAGGGGTTGGTCGTGGGGTGCACCCCTCCACTGCCGATCACGATGTTGGCCGGCGCGCTGGGCTGGCCGTCGGACTGGAACGTGAAACTGATCGAGGGCGCACAGGTCGTGTGGAAGTCGAGGCCGTCGTTCGAGCCGTAGTTCTTGAACAAGAACGAGATCCCGTGCTTGTCGGGCGATACGACGAACTCGTCGCTCTTCTCGAGGTTCACGGCGTGGGTCTGGGTGAACGATCCCGCAGTCGTCAACTGTCCACTGAACGACTGCAGGTTGGTGCCGTGGTGGGTCACCCGGATGTGCCAGCCGTCGGAGTGCCACATGAAGATCGTCGACGTCAGATTGGGATCCACGGGGGGCCGGTTCTGCACCCACGGCGGCCACGGGTCGTCGGTCACGCCTTGGCAGGCGGTAGTGGTCGTGGTCACGGGCATCGTGGTCGTGGTCGTGGCGTTCGGCACCCGGTCGATCTCGAACGGGTCGCTCGACGGGTGCGTAGCGCCCTGACCGATCACGATCTTGCTTCCCGGGCTCGTGTGACCGTCGGACTGCAGCGCGAACTGGATCGACGGGGCACAGTGGGTCGCGAAGTCGACGCCGTCGATGGATCCGTAATTCTTGAAGAAGAACGTGATCGTGTGCTTGTCCTTCGACACTTGGAACTGATCGCTCTTCTCGAGGTGCACTGCGTGCACGGCTGCGAATGTTCCGGCGGTGACAAGTTGCCCGCTGAACGACCGCAGGTTGTTGGTGCGGTGCGTCACCCGGATGTGCCAGTTGCTGCTGTCATGCCACATGTAGGTCGCCGACGTCGTGTGCGGGTCGATCCCCGCGGGCCGGCCCTGCGCGTACGAAGGCCAGTGATTGTCGACCTGTACCGAACAGGTCGCGCGCGGCGACGCCGCGATCGCCGAGCCCACCCCGATGCTCAACATCCCCGTGACGAGTGCCCCACCCACGACCACAGCCGCGATCCGCCGATTGTTCATGTCCCCCCGCAGTCCTGCCGTCTATGCCCGGTCGATTCAGTCACACAAGTGCGCACGGTTGACGCGCACGAATGTTGTTCCTGTCATCGTTCAGGCGGCCGAAAAGGAAACAGGCCTACGGCCGGCGGGCGACGACGAAGCGGTGGTCGCTCCTGATTCGGTAGACGCCTCGCGTGTCGCGGCAGCTTTGTAGCGCGACGAGCACGTCGCGCTTGATCGCCCCGACGTCGGCGGTCCGGAGCGCGGGAACCGCCGGACCGACGCTGGAGATCGCGCGCCAGGCGATCTCGGCGTCGGGGAACTCGATCACCGAGACGCGCGCGCCGCTCTCGTCCACCTCGAACCCAGACCGCTCGAGCATGCCTTCGGCGACGCCGGGCACCGCGATGTTGTTCAGCTGACGCATCGACGCGCGGTGTTCGTTCGGTGCGTGGGATGCGAAGACCCGGAAGAACTCGCGGACGTCGAGCGGGGGTCCCTGGCCCCAGAAGCTGATGCCGACCCGCCCGCCGGGGCGCAGCACCCGGTACGCCTCGTCGAGCGCTCCTTCGCAGCCGCCCCAGATGCCGTTGACCGAGATAGCGGCGTCGAACGAACCGTCGGGCCACGGGAGCTCGAACATCGAGCCGACGCGCAGATCGCCGGCCGGCACCCGCTCCCGGGCCACCGCGATCAGCTCGTCCGCGGCGTCGATGCCGGCCACGTTCGCGCCCGCGGCGGCCGCGAGGCGCAATGCGAGCCCGGAGCCGCACGCGATGTCGAGCAACGTCGTGTCACGGCCCGGCAGCACCCGCGAGAACAGGGCGAGGAGGACGTCGAGCGCGTAGTGCTCGTAGAGGCAGGACCAGTCGTTGGCGCGGTGGCCCCAGGCTTGACCCGCCTCGTTCCAGTTGTGCGCCCGTTGGTCCGAGATGTCCCGGCTCGTCGTGCTCATACCCGCATCGTGCGCCCGCCCGGGCTGCGAGTCCTGAAGATCGGCTGGAGATCACGCCGTCGCGATGGTCAACCGATCTCCATGGCTCCTTCATGACTGACGGCGCCGGCCGGCGCAGGGTGACAGCAGCCGCAGGCGTCCCTGTCCTCGGCCCGAAGCGAGGAGAGCACATGACGAGAACCGACACCCCGACCGTCGACAACGGCGTGAACATCGAAGCCCTGCGCGGCGCCCGCCAGGCGTTGACGGACGCGCCCGAGGCCGCACAGTTCCAGTGGCAGGCCTCGTGCGAATGGGTGAAGGGCACGCACAGCCGCTCCACCATCACCGACTTCAGCGGGCTCGGCCAGCAGCACACGCACCGCCAGCCCTTCGCCATCGAAGCCGATCACCCGCAGGTCTTCGCCTCCGAGGACAACGGCGCGACGCCGCCGGAGATCGTGCTCGCGGCGTTGGCGTCCTGCCTGACCGCAGGAGTCGCGACCGTCGCGACGAACCGCGGTGTGCAACTCCGCTCGGTGAAGGCAACCATCAAGGGCGGCATGGACCTGCAAGGGATCCTGGGCATCGACGGCGACGTTCGGAACGGCTTCGATTCGATCACGGTCACCTACGACATCGACGCCGACGTCTCGCGCGCCGACCTCGAGGCGATCATCGCCCAGTCGCAGAAGCGGTCCGCGGTGTTCGACATCGTCACGAACCCGACGACCGTCAACGTCGCGCTCGCCTGACCGCGACGCAGATCGCGATTCGGCCGAGTACACGAAGGGCATTCAAGATGCGCGTATCGGTGGTCGTAGTGGGTGGCGGTCCGGCCGGTCTCGCCATGAGTCGCCGCCTCGTGCACGTCGGGGTCGACCATGTCGTCCTCGAACGCGGCGAGGTGGTGAACTCGTGGCGGCGCGAGCGTTGGGACTCCTTGCGCTTGCTCACACCGAATTGGATGACCCAGCTGCCGGGTCACAGCTACGACGGCGCCGACCCCGACGGGTTCATGACCGCGGCGGAGGCGGTGGCGTTCTTCGATCGGTACCGACGGCGGTTCGACCCGCCTCTGCTGACACACGTGACCGTTCTCAGTGCGCGCCGGACCGCCACCGGCTTCGCGGTGGTCACCGACGCCGGTCACTGGGAGTGCGACGCGGTCGTGGCCGCGACCGGAGCCTCGAGTCAGCCTCGTGTTCCCTCCGTCGCGGCGGACTGGCCCCGGCACATCGAACAGGCGACCGCGCTCGAGTACCGGCGACCGTCGCAGTTCGATCGCGAGGGTCAAGTCCTGGTGGTCGGCGCGTCGGCCTCGGGCGTGCAGATCGCCGACGAACTTCGCCGAGGCGGACACGACGTGACGATCGCAGTCGGCGAGCACATCCGCGTACCGCGCGCGTACCGAGGACGCGACATCTACTGGTGGATGGACGCGATCGGTCAGCTCGACGAGCGGTACGACGAGGTCGACGACATCGATCGCGCCCGGCGCCACGCGTCGGTACAGGTCGTCGGCAACGACGAAAGCCGCGATCTCGATCTGAACGCCTTGCACCGGTCCGGCGTGCGCATAGCGGGTCGCGTGATGGCCGTCGCCGGAAACCGGGCGCAGTGCTCCGGTGGGCTCGCGAGCCTCGTGGCGAACGCCGATCTGAAGCAGGCCCGCCTGCTCGGGCGTATCGACGAGTTCGTCTCGGCCTCGGGCCTCGACGACGAGGTCGGTCCGGCGACCATGCCCGGGCCGACCCGACTAGACCGGGTCGCGACCGAGTTGGATCTCGGTCACTTCTCGACCGTCGTGTGGGCCACCGGGTACCGCCCGACATATCACTGGCTCGACCCGGCGGCGTTCGGTCGACAGCACAAGGTCGTGCACGATGGTGGCGTCGCGCGGCTCCCCGGCCTGTACTTGATGGGCCTGCCCTTCATGCGCCGGCGGCGGTCCAACTTGATCGGCGGGATGCAATTCGATGCCGCGGATCTTGCCGGCCACCTGCGCGGCTACCTCGACGACGTCGCCCGGAGTCGAACGATGCGGCCGAGCAAAGTCGGCTCAGGCCGGCCGGGCCAACAGCGCCTTGCGCGTGCGATGGACGATGTCCTCGACGGGACGAGAGCCGCCGATTGACCGCAGCTCGTCGGCGCGATCCGCTCCGAGGTCTTCCAACAGTGAATCGCGCGTGAGGAGCACGACGTCGTGCAACGTCGAGGACATCGGCGCGACTGCGAGCATCGCGTGCGCCTCGATTGCGCCGAGCAGCTCGACGGCCAGCTCGGTCTGCCCGATTCGGTACAGGGCGAGCATGCACCGAGAAAGCGTGTGCCATTGCTGCGACCATTCGCCCGCCCGGTACCAGAGCCCTACCGTCTCCGCGAGACCCGCACACCCCTCGTCGATGTCGCCCCGATGCACGAGGAGGCCGCTCGCTTCGGTGCGTGCGAATGCGCTCATCCAGCGGTTGCCGGCCGAGCGGGCGAGCCGATCGGCAGTCACAAACCCCTCGAGCGCCTCTTCGGGGGCTCGGGCCGAGAAGCCTTCCGCAACCGCGGCCGATGCCAGGTCGGTCGGTGAACCGGTCTTCGCCGATTCTGCGTGCGCGCGCCGCACCAGCGCCGCCGCGTCGTCGTACCTGCCGACCGAGCTCAGGGCGACGCTGGCCATGTAACACGCGTGCACCAACCGCGACTTGTCGCCCGACTCCTCGGCGAGCTCGAGTTGACGAGCCGACTCCTCGTTGCCGTCGTCACTGCGCCCGACGATGTACAACACGTTCCCGAGCACCCGCTCCGGCAGCCCGCAGGGCGGGGCGTCGAGCACGCGCTCCAGCCGGCGGGCCTCGTGGGCGAGCTCGACCGCAAGGTCGAACTCGCCGCGCACCCATGCGCCGTAGGCGTGCATCCCGGTGAGGGTCGGCGCGAGGGGGTGGTCGAGACCCCCGGGCACGCGACACGCGGCGTCGGCCCACGCGAAGACCTCGTAGCGCATCGCACGCATCGCGAACTCACGTAGCGACGCGATGATCCCGAACGCGTCGTCGAGCGCGCCGACATCGAGCGCGAAACGCTGCGCGGACCGCATGTCGGCGAACGACGACTCGGCGCGCTCGACACCAACGATTTCGGCAGGACCGTGGAGGTCGCGCGCCACGATCGCCGCTTCCGCGGCGAAGTGCGATGCGTGTTCGGTGTAGAGCTGGGCGGCCCGTTCGTCGCCCAGACGCGTCCGGCCGTAGTCGCGCAGGGTTTCGAGCAGTTCGTAGCGAGCGCCGCCACCGACCCGTGGCCGCACCGTCAGCATCGATCGCTCCGCGAGCCGCGTCAGCAGGTCGAGGGTGTCCCCCGAGGTGCACATTCGGCCGGCCGCGGTGAGATCGAAGGAGCCGGCGAACACCGACAGCGTCGTGAACAGCTCCTGCTCGTCGGGCTCGAGCATGTCGTACGACCAACTGATCGCGTCGTGCATCGCGCGGTGTCGGGGGTCGCTGCCGCGGCGCATCGCCTTGAGCAGCCCGAATCGTTCGTCGAGCCGGCGGGCGATCTCGGCGACCCCGATGGTCCGGGCCCGTGCCGCCGCCAGCTCGATCGCGAGCGGTATGCCGTCGAGCCGCCGGCATATCTCGACGACGACCGGCGCGGTCGCGTCGTCGAGGACGAACGACGGATCAGCCGCCCGGGCCCGTTCCACAAAGAGCGCAACCGCCGGAATGCTCGTGGGCTCCGGGTCGGTGCCGTCATCGGCGCCCGCGGTCGACAACGGCTCGACGGACCACACGTGCTCACCGGGGACCGCCAAAGGCTCGCGACTCGTGGCGAGCACCGAGACCGTCGGCGCCTCGCGCAGGACGCGACTCACCAGCGCGGCGACCGGCTCGATCAGGTGCTCGCAGTTGTCGAGCACGAGCAGGCTCTCCCGAGGGCGCAGCATCTCCAGGATCGCGTCCTCGATCGAACTGCTCCGGCGGAGGTTCACGTCGATCGACGTGGCGACCGCGTCGAGCGTCGCGTTCTCGTCGACGACGCTCACGAGCTCGACGAGGATGACGCCGTCGGCGTAACGCGGCGCGACACTGCGCGCGAGCTCGAAACCGAGGGCGGTCTTGCCGACACCGCCGGGCCCGACCAGCGTGACGAGGCGGTGCATGGCCGCCGCCTCGACCAGAACCGCCATCAGCGGTTCGCGGCCGATCAACGGTTGCACGGTGACGGGAAGGCCGGAATCGACCGCGGCGGCCGACGCCGATCGTCCGTCGGCGGGCTCGTCGACGACGGTGACCGGTGCGACGAACTCGTATCCCTTTCCGTGCACCGTACGGATGACCGACTGACGATTCCCGTCGTCACCCACCGCCTGCCGCAACGACTTGATGCGCGTGGTCAGCGCCGACTCGCTCACGAAGCGGTCGCCCCAGACCTCGTCGAGCAGCTCCTCTTTCCGGATCACCCGGCCGTGGTTGAGCGCGAGGAACACCAGCACGTCGAACACCTGGGGCTCGACGCGCACCTCGACGCCGTCGCGTCGCAGGACCACCCTTCCCACGTCCAGCTCACAACTCGCGAACCGCAGGATCACGGTCGAGCCGAGGCTGCCCAGTCGGCGGGGTCGACGTCGGGGTCGGTCAGCACCTTGACGTTCACGGGTTCGTTCGCGCGGATCAGGTCTTGGACGTGCTCGTTCACGTCCCACACGTTCACGTTGGCGCCCGCGATCACGCGGTCGCCGACGAGATAGAACGCGACGAACGCCCCGTCGTTCGGATCACCGCGGAACTCGACGCGGTCGAACGCCGCGGGCCATCCGGAGTGCTCCATGCTCATGTCGTCGTACTGATCGGAGTAGAAGTACGGGATGCGGTCGTAGCTCTCATGGCCACCGGCCGCGTTCGCGCCGGCGGTCAGACCCTGATTGAGCGCGTTGGCCCAGTGCTCGACCCGTACCCGCTCGCGCGACCGCGGATGTTCGGCCTCGGCAATATCGCCGGCCGCGAGCACGTCGCCGTGGCTCGTCGTGAGGGACTGGTCGACGAGCACACCCTTGCCGACCTCGAGCCCCGCGTCGCGGGCCAAGTCAATGTTCGGAGTCACGCCGACGCCGACGACCACGAGGTCCGCGTCCACGGTCCGGCCGTCGGAGAGGCGGACGCCCTTCACGTGCTCGGCGCCTTCGATCCCATCGACACCGATTCCCATGTACAGCTCGACACCGTGCGCGGCGTGGAGCCGCGCGAAGTACGTCCCGACCTCGGTTCCGAGCACGCGTTCGAGGGGCGTCTCCGTCGGGTCGATCATCGCGACGTCGCAGCCGCGCTGGCGGGCGCACGCCGCGACCTCGGTGCCGATCCAGCTCGCACCGATCACTCCGACGCGACGTCCCGGAAGCAGCTCGTCGCGAAGGGCAAGCATGTCGGCCATCGTGCGGAGGTACCGCACCTCCGGGAGCTCGGCGCCCTTGATCGGAAGGCGACGCACCGACGAGCCGGTCGCCAACACGAGCTTGTCGAACCGAAGCTGACGACCACCGGCGAGATCGACGCGGCGCGCCGCGAGCTCGATCGCGTTCGCCCGTGCTCCGAGCAGCAGGTCGATCTCGTTCGTGACGTAGAACGACGGATCATGAACGAGCGCGGCCGACGGTTCATCGGCGCCGATCAGGACCTTCTTCGAAAGCGGGGGCCGCTCGTAGGGAAGCAGGGGCTCCTCACCGACGAGGCGAATCGGCCCGTCCCAACCGTGGGCACGGGCGCCTTCGGCCGCCTTGGCGCCCGCCAAGCTCGCGCCGATGATGATCAACCCGTCTGAGACCATCTCGCCTCCTTCGATCAGGGGGAGACTAACGATCGAGGCTTGGATTCACGAGAAACTTCTCGCCGGTCGCCTGCTTGACGTACCGAGTGAACACGCGCGAGTCGAGCACGTCGGCGAGAGAGATCTCACTCGTGTACGAGCTGGCGAAGGTCGTCTTCAGCCCCGCGGCCACGCGCGCGCGGAGCTGACCGAACGCGTCGGCCCCGATGCTCAGGAGGAAGGGCGTGAGCAACCACCCTCCCACTCCCCAGGCGAACCCGAAGTTCCTCGTCAAGGTCGTCGGGCTGCGGTCGAGACCACCGTAGATGTACACCTGCTTCCGCACCGTCGATCCGTACCTCGAGTACTCCGACGCCGTCGCGCTCGCGGCCGCCTCCATCGCAGTGAGGATCTGACTTGCGAGATTGCCTCCGCCCGTCGCGTCGAAGGCCAACGTGGCCGACGTCGCGGTGACTGCCGCGATGAGATCGGTCATGAACGAGGGCGATGCGGAGTTGCACACATAGGTCGCGCCGATCGATCGCAGGAGCGCCTCTTGCTCGGGCTTGCGCACGATGTTCACGAGCGGGATGTCCTCTTCGAGGCAGAGCTTGACCAGCATCTGGCCCAAGTTCGACGCCGCCGCCGTGTGGACGATGGCACTGTGCCCCTCGCGACGCATCGTCTCGATCATGCCGAGCGCGGTCAACGGATTGACGAACGACGATGCCCCTTCGCGCGCTGATGTGCCCTCCGGCAGCACGAGGCACGCCGATGCATCGGTGGTTCGGTACTCCGCGTACATTGCGCCGCCCGCAATCGCGACGGTCCGTCCGAGGAGCGCCTGCGCCTCCGGAGCCGCTCCGGCCGCGACGATCGTCCCTGCTCCCTCGTTGCCGGCCGGCATCGACTTCCCCACGCGGCCCGAAAGCGCGCGCAGCGCTCCCTCGGCCAGTGGCACCGTGACAACGGGATGTTCGGAGGTTCCTCCGACGGTCGCGGACGCCATGTCGGCGCCCGCGAGCAGCAACCCCAAGTCGGACGGGTTGATCGGCGCCGCTTCGACCCGCACCAGCACCTGACTGGAAGTGGGAGCCGGCACGGGAACGTCCTCGAGCGACAGTCGGAGCGTGCCCTGCTCGGTCACCAGTGAACGCAATTCGCGTGACGTGTTGGGAAGTGCGTCGGTCATTGTCGGTGCGTCATCCCTCTGCTCGCCTACCGCCCGTCGTTTGAGGTTACCGACTCGAGTCAGGGTGATGACGTCGTCGACGGGCCCCGTAGAGGACGCTCGATATATTCTGCGAATTACCACAATCAAGGGGACGCAGAATGCGGAAATCGTTTGTGGTGGCGTTGACTTTGGTGGCACTCGGAGCTGCGGC
>Ga0075017_100003171_pt1 | contig 10338 bp, 9 predicted proteins | sample AleBraG_ABR_2012_FD_71475 | JGI IMG/M metagenome (GOLD analysis project Ga0075017, IMG submission 71475) | Freshwater sediment microbial communities in response to fracking from Pennsylvania, USA - Alex Branch Run_MetaG_ABR_2012 | ecosystem: Environmental > Aquatic > Freshwater > Creek >... | reverse complement strand
GTTGGGGGCAACGACGCGGCGACGGGGGCGAGCCACAGGTCGCGGTCACGTCGCGCGCGAGGACGCGCCGTTCGAGCGAAGCGTCCACGGGTGTGCTCACGCGGTGGCCATTGACGTGGTCTGGTGTCGGAGGCTGAGGCCGGTGGTCGCGTCGAAGAAGTGGAAGTTGTCCGACGCGAACCGCACGCTCAACGTGTCGCCGGCCTTGACGTCGGCCCGCGGACCCATCTTCGCGACCAGTGTCGTGGGCCGTGCGACGAGCGAGCCGGCGTCGGTGACGACGAACGTGTTGGTGTCGCCGGCGTCGAGCAGCGACAGGTGCACCAGGATCTCTGAGCCGAGTGCCTCACGGCGCTCGACGCGCGTGGTGATCGAATCGTACGCTTCGTCGTGGGTCAGGACCTCGACGTCCTCGGGACGGATCCCGAAGACGATCTCGGCACCCGAGTCGGGCAGGTCGTGCGACGCCGCGTACTGGGCGGGCACCTCCAGCCGTTGTCGGCCCAGGACCAGCGTGGACATGGTGTCGACGTTCTCGAGGTGGGCGCGCAACAGGTTCATCGGCGGCGACCCGGTGAAGCCGGCGACGAACTCGTTGGCCGGATGGTCGTAGAGGTCCTGAGGCGTGGCCACCTGTTGGAGCTTGCCTCCGCGCATCACCGCGACCCGGTCGCCCATCGTCATGGCCTCGATCTGGTCGTGGGTCACGTAGACCGTCGCGACGCCGAGGAGCCGCTGGATCCGGGCGATCTCGAGGCGCATCTCGACGCGCAGCTGCGCGTCGAGGTTCGACAGCGGCTCGTCCATCAAGAACGCGCGGGGGCTTCGCACGATCGCGCGTCCCATCGCCACGCGCTGACGCTGGCCGCCCGACAGCGCCTTGGGGCGTCGGTCGAGGTAATCGGTGAGGTGCAGGATAGTGGCGGCCTCGAGGACCTTGCGCTCGATCTCAGGCTTGGACTCACCGCGGATCTTGAGGGCGAAGCCCATGTTCTGCGCGACGCTCATGTGCGGGTACAGCGCGTAGTTTTGAAAGACCATCGCCACGTCACGGTCCTTGGGCAGCACGTTGTTCATCACCGCCCCACCGATCGAGAGCGTGCCCGAGGTGATCTCCTCGAGACCGGCCAGCATGCGCAGCGCGGTCGTCTTGCCGCAACCCGAGGGGCCGACCAGCACCATGAATTCGCCGTCGGCGACCTGCAGTGAGAGGTTGTCCACCGCTCGGATGTCGTCACCGAAGACCTTGGTGACGCCGTCGAAGGTTATGTCTGCCATCAATGACTCCCTGATTGGATAGTGGTGCGCGCGCTCAACGGTCGATCCCCATGGTGAGGCCCTTGACGAGGAACCGCTGGAACACGAGGTAGACGACCATCGCCGGCAGCGCACTGATGAACGAACCGGCCATCAACTGGGGGATCGACGTCGTGCGCCCCGCCGCGAGCACCGCGAGGCCGACCGTGATCGGCCGTTCGCCGGTGTTCTGGATGAAGAGCAGTCCGACGAGCAGGTCATCCCAGATCTGGATGAACTGCAACACCGTCACCGTTGCGATCGCGGGGATGGCGATGGGCACGACCAGACGCCACAGCGCGCCGAAGTAACCGAGCCCGTCGACGATGCCGGCCTCGATGAGCTCGTCGGGGACGCCGCGAAAATACGTGGTGAACAAGAAGACTGAGAACGGCGTGCCCAGCGCGGCGTAGACGAGCACCGCGCCGGCGTAGCCGCCGGTCAGACCCAGGCGGGTGACGTTGACGAACTCGGGCATGAGGATCGCCTGCAGGGGCACCATCATCGCACTGACGATGCCGAGGAAGACGAGCGTGGACATTCGAAAGCGCAGTTTGGAGAAGGCGAACCCGGCCGGCAGTCCGATCAGCAGGATGATGAGGATCGACGAGGTGCAGATGATTGTCGAGCTGAGGACCTCCTGGCCGACGGGGATCGTCGCGGTGAGTGACGTCCAACTCTCGAAGGAGAACCCGCCGCCGGAGAGGAACTGGGCGCTCGACATCAGGCTGGTGGCGATCATCACCCAGAACGGGTAGAGCATGACGATGGCGATGCCGATCATCACGACGAACAACACGACGCGTCCGAACTTGAAGCGTGGTTGCTTGTTCGACGGACGCGGTTCGCGGTCGGTGGGGGTGTCGGTGAGCGATGTGGTCATTCGTCGGAACCGATCAGTCGAAGTTGGATGACGCCCACGATGGCCGTGAGCACGAACAGGATGAGTCCGTACAGCGCGGCGGTACCGAAATCGCCTTGGTTGAAGCCGGTCTGGTAAATGAGGAACTCCATCGTGGTGGTGGCGTAGCCCGGGCCACCGCCGGTCATCACGAAGATCAGGCTGAACAAGGCCGAGAAGAGCGCGATGACCGTCATCACGAACGCCAACTGGATGAAGCGACTGAGGTGGGGCAGGGTGATGTGCACGAAGATCCGCCACCGGCCCGCGCCGTCGATGCGCGCGGCCTCTTCGAGGCTCGGGTCGAGCGTGGCGAGCCCGGTGAGAAAGAGCATGGTGTTGGTGCCGATCATCGTGAAGACGAACGTGATGCCCAGGGCGCTCAACGCCGTCGACTCGTAGCCGAGCATGTTCGTGTTCACGCTGGAGAAGCCCAGGGCGTGGATGATCGAGTTGAGCGTCCCTTCGTAGGCGAAGAAACGCTCGGCGACGAGCCCGAGCACCACCCACGAGATCGCGGTGGGCAAGAAGTAGATGGACCGGAAGATCTTCCAGCCGGCGACGCGCTGGTGCAGGAGCATGGCGATCAGGAGGGGGATGCCGAGCGCGAAGGGCACCGAGAGCAGGAGGATGGCGTTGTTCTGCAACGCGGTCCACAGGGTGGGGTTGTGGAAGGCCTGGGACCACGTGGACGGACCGATCCACGTGGCGGTCACACCGTCCCACTGGGTCATCGAGTAGTAGACGGCCTGGCCGATGGGCACGGCGATGAAGCCCAGGACGAGCACGATCGCCGGCAGCGCGAACAGGACACCCGCGAACTGGCGTCGACGACGCAGCGACAGGCGTCGCGCGCGCGGGACCGCGGCCGTCACGTCAGTCATGGGCGCTGGGGTTCATTGAGATCCTGTCGAGTCGAGCTCCCCCTCGGGCACCGGGTGCCCGAGGGGGAGCGACGGTTGACTAACCGACGAAGCCCTTGGAGCTCCGTTGTGCGGCGGGGAGCTGCTGCCAGGCCGTGGCCATGGACTGCAGTGCCGACAGCGCCGACTGCTGATTCGCCAGTACGGCCGGGAGCACCTTGTCCGCGGCGTTGCCGACGTTGACCTGGGCGTAGTTGTCCATCATCGGATACACCTGCATGTGATCCTTGGTGACGAAGTTCAACATCTCCTGGTTCACGGGGTTGGAGGTCTTCAGGCCCGCGATGTCCGGGATCAGACCGCCCTTGTTGATGATGTTGCCCGCTTGGGTCGTGGTGAGGAAGTCGATGAACTTGTAGGCCGCGGCCTTGTTCTTCGAGTACTTCGTCACCGAGAAACCGTCACCGGGGAACTGGACGACGCCCTTGATGGGGGTGTTCGAGAACGGCGGGACGAACGCCGCGACGTTAGAGCCCATCGTGCTGGTGAAGTGCTGGGTGTCCCACGTGCCGTCGATCATCATCGCCGCCTTCCCCGTTTCGAAGGTCTGGAGGTTGTTGGTCTTGGTGAGCACGTCGGAGTTGGTGTAACCCAGCTTCTGCAACTTGGCCCAGTTCTGGAGCTGCTTCACGTTGGTCGACGACGTCCACGGGATCGCACCGTCGTAGAGGCCCTTCCAGCTCGACAGCGAGTGCGCGCCGATCATCAGGTAGCTCATGTCGTACCACGGGTAGAACTCCGCGCTGATCGCCTGACCGCCGTTGCCGTAGACGATGGGCGTGATGCCCTTCGCCTTGAGCTTCGCGCTGTCGGCGTAGAGCTGGCTCCAGTCCGTCGGGACACTCTTGATGCCCGCGTTCTTGAACAACTTCTTGTTGTAGAAGCCGATGTAGAACTGGGTCTCGAGCGGCATGACCAGTGGCCCGTTGGCGGTCTTGAAGTTCGGCGACATCCACTGCAGGCCTTGCATCTTCGCGAGGTCGGCGGCGGGCACGTTGCCCTTCAGGTTCTCCAGGTAGCTCTGGTACTGCAGGGCGTAGATGCCGGTCCACATCACCGCGAGGTCCGGCCCGTTACCCGAGATGGCGGCGGCCTGCAGCTGGGCGAAGTAACTCGTCCCCGGCTCGGCCACGACCTTGATCGTGATGTTCGGATTGGCAGCCTCGAAGGCCTTGACCAGCGAATTGGTCACCGTGGCGTTGGCCTCGGTGCCGTAGTTCTGCCACAAGGTCAAAGTGGTCTTCGAGCTCGCTGACGCTGGTCCTGTCGCGTAGAAAGTACCCGCGAGAACCAGCGCTGCTGTCGCTGCACCGAAACTCCTCATTCGTATCTTTTTCAAGCTGGCATCTCCCTTACCTATCCGAGGTCCACTGTGGACCTTCGTTCTTTCTGGGCCCTGGCCCATCAAGATCTCCCTACCACCGGCTCGTCGAGGTGGGGCGTCGCCCCCTCGGACAGAGCCAAGAAATCAAAGTCACATCCGGTGGGGGCCTGAGTGACGTGTCGTCGAAAGAGTTCAACATATCCGCGCGCCCCGTGGGGGGTCACCCCGGCCGACGCCCGTCTCGCGGCCAGCTCGTCGTCACCGACGTCGACCCGCACGACGCCCGCGTCGGCGTCAACGTCAATGACGTCACCGTCTCGTACGAGTCCGATTGCGCCGCCGACCGCGCCCTCGGGCGCGACGTGCAAGAAGACGGTCCCGAAGCTGGTCCCGCTCATACGCGCGTCGGTGATTCGCACCATGTCCGTCACGCCCGCGTCGAGCAAGGGCTGGGGGATGGGGATCATGCCCCATTCGGGCATTCCAGGGCCGCCGACCGGGCCAGCGCCGCTCAGCACCAGGACCGAGTCGGCGCTGGCCGTGGCGTCGGGTCCGGTTCGAGCGGCGAGCTCGTCGGGGCCGTGCATCACGTACGCCGGCCCGCGATGGCGCAGCAGGGCGGCGCTGGCGGCGGAGCGCTTGATGAGGGCGCCGTCGGGGGCGAGGTTGCCGCGCACGACGCGAAACGCGCCGTCGGCGTCGACGGGGTCGTCGAGTCGATGCACGACGCTCGTCGGCGCGAAGGCGTCGCGCTGCCATTCATCGAGTCGTCGTCCGTCGGCGAGCTCGAGGTCGCCCTGGAGGCGATCGCCGAGGGAGCGCCAGACGGCCGGTATCCCGCCGGCGTTGTCGAGGTCGTCCATCAGCGCGGTGCCCGAAGGTTCGATGTCGACGATGACCGGGACCGTCCGCCCGGCCCGATCGACCTGGTCGAGGTCGAGGTCGTAGCCGAGGCGCCGGGCCATCGCCGTGAGGTGGATGACGGCGTTGGTCGAGCCGCCGAGCGCGGCCAGCACGTTGAGTGCGTTGGTGATCGCCCCGGGGGCGACCTGCGAGGTCACCCGGGCGCCAGCGCGGACCAACTCGACGATCCGCTGCCCGACCAGCGAGGCGATATCCAGGTGTCGGGGATCGCCGGCGGGGATCGACGATGAACCGGGCCAGGCCAGACCCAAGGTCTCGCAGATCGCACCCATCGACGAGGCGGTGCCCATGGTGTTGCAGGTCCCCCTGCCGAGGGTCAACGCGTCCTCGAGCTCGCGCCATCGTTCGTCGCTCACCAGGCCGCGACGGCGCTCGTCCCATAGGCGCCACAGGTCCGTGCCGGTCCCGACGCGCCGCCCCTCGAAGATGGCGGTGGGCCGAGGACCGGACACCATGATCAAACACGGCACCGTCGCGCTGAACGCTCCCATCAACGCACCCGGTACCGATTTGTCACACGCGGCCAGGACGATGAGCCCGTCGATGGGCTGGCTGCGCACCGACTCCTCGACGTCAATCGACAGTAGGTTGCGGTAGAGCATGGACGACGGCTTCATCAGGTCTTCGCCCAGTGAGAGCACCGGGAACTCGACGGCGATCGCGCCCGCGGCCTCGATGGCGCGACGCAGCGGCCCGACGAAGTCGGCCAGCGGCTGATTGCACGGATTCAGGTCGCTGGACGAGTTGGCGATGCCGATGATGGGAGACCCGCCCTCGGCGGTGACCGGTGAGCCACCCATCTTGAGCGCGACGCGACTGTCCAGGGCGACCTCGTCGTCGCCCATCACCCAGCGGTCGCTGCGCAGTTTCACGGCTGGGGGACCCCGATGCCTTCGGCGCCCGGCTTGGAGATCACGAGGTCGACGCCCGAGGCCTCGAGTCCCTCGAGGGCCAACGCCGCACGGCGGACCTTCTCACGTACGTTGGCGACCACGTCACCGGCGAGCTGTCCACCGGCCGGGTACACGGCGCGGGCGTTGCGCAGGCCGAACTTGGCGTAGAGCGGCGCGGCGACGAGTGCGATCTCGGCCAATTCGTTGCCACGCACGATGCCGCCCATCGCGTCGGGCGCTTCCACGTACAGATCGATTGGCGCATCGCTGAGCGAGCGGATCTCGGTGAGTTCGTTGAGGCTCATGTCGCTCGGGACGTTCACCGTCGTGCCGCCGAGCGCCACCAGCTGTTGGAACGTCACCGGATTGGACGGGGCGAGGACCGCCGAGATCTTCCAGACGATCGACGACGGCAGTTCGTTGTCGTTGACCATGGCCGCGAGCACCTGCATGAGGCCGGTGTCCGCGATCAAGAACCCGCGGATGCCGGCGTCGACGGCGCGAAGGATGTCGTCGATCGCGTAGCGCAGGTGGTCCAGCCCGCGCAGGCGACCCGAGAGCAAGAGTCCATCGGGGCTGCGCACCGATCCGCCGATTCCGAACTCCTCGCGCGGACCGACGAACAGGTTGACCTCAAGACCTTCGTCCGCACCGATCCGGGCCATGGCGCGCAGTTCCGCCACCGAGAGCAGCATCGAACCGCTGCCTTGGGACACCCGGTGGATCGGCACGTTCAGCGTGCGCGCCTCATCGACGACGGCCGCGAGCGCGGCGGGCGACTCGACGCTGGGGATCTCGATTCGTAGGTGCGCGCCGTCGGCGAAGCGCACAGCGCTGACCTGCGGTTCGCCGATGAGGCCGCTGACGTGGCGCGCCAGCGCCGCCGTCCCTCGTGGACTGCCCGTCCCTCGTATCATGCTGTTCCCCTTTCGTTCATTCGAGCACCCTCACCTGAGCTCGCACCGGGCCGTCACCGGCGGTGCTCATCGGCCACTGCGGGCTGGTCGTGATCAGGTCCACGCCGTCGTCGCCGACGAGGTAGGTCTCCTCTATCTTCGCGCCACCGGTGGCGCTGGGGTTCCAGGCCACTGCCGTGCCGGGTTCACAGGCGACGTACCAGAACGGAGACGTGCTCTGTCCGGGTGCGAGCTCGAACTCGCGTTGCTCGAAGGCGATTGGTCCACCCTGAAAATGCTCTCGCCACGAACCCGTGCGCCCGATCGACTCGTACCCGGCAGCGAGTGCCGCGACGGATTCACCCCATGTCTCGTGACGCGCTGACGATTCGACGACCGCTCGGTGGACGGTGTTCAGTTCCTCGACGGCGGTCACGATCGGGTCGTCCTCGCGACGCACGGCGATCCTGGTCGCCGCGACGTGCAGTCCTCCGCGTCGGGCGACGACGACCGCCATCACGGCGTCGTTGACGACCTCGCCGATCGCGAGCGGATGACGGAGCGTCCGGACTCGATCGTCACCACCCACGATTAGGCAGACGGCCTTGGCGCCGCGGCGCTCGAGCTCGGCGCTGACCTCGGCCGCGATGTCGAAGTCGGTGGTGGTGCCCGGGGTCCACGCGTCGATCCCGGCACCGAGCGCGAAGCCGACGAGCGAGCCCAGATCGCGCAGGTCATCCTGTTCGGGGTCGCTCAACGTCATGCGCGCTCGGATGACCTGGTTGGTGACGTTGCGCCCGATCGTGCCGTGGTCGCTGATGAAGTCCGCGATGGGCACGTCGCAGAAGTCGGTGGCGGCGTTGAGCGGTGCGTCCTCCTCGTACCACGGCACCGTCAGCACTTCCCAACCGTTCGCCGAGACGTCAAAATCATGTACCAATCGAGGCGCCTCGATCTCGCTCGTGATGAGGACACGTCCCGCGGTCGAGTCGAGGACCCACACGGGATCGCTCGACGCCGTGATGTCGATCGGGTCCGAGAGTCCTCCCGTGATCCAGTTGACGGCACCCGGGGTCGTGAGGAGCAACGGCCGGTCGTTGAATCTGGCCCGCAGGCGTGACGCATTGACGCGCGCCGCTACTTGACGCTCGTGGATACGGCTTCGCCTGTTCGGCATTACAGAACGGGTGTCGGTAGTGATTACGACATACAAGCAGGTAATTGTCCAGTGGTCAAGACCATGTTGACAAAATGAGCGGGAAGACCGTATCCTGTTGGTCTGTGCCGAACATCACCCACATTGACAAGCGTTACGAAGTTCAATCGGTTGCGCGTGCGGCCGTCCTGCTCGACTTCATCGGTGACGCGGGATCGAGCGGCATGGGAGTGACCGAGATCGCCGGGCACCTCAAGGTCGCTAAGAGCTCGGCGCTGTCACTGGCGCGAACCCTGTGCGCCGCTGGCCTGTTGCGGACCATCGAGCCCGGACCGCGATACGTGCTCGGGTTGAACCTGCTGCGTCTCGGCGATCTGGTCGCCCAGCAGACGTCCATCGCCGAACTCGGCCTGCCGACCCTGCGCGAGCTCTCGAGTGTCACGGGCATGACCGCGCGACTCGCGATGAACGAGCACGGCTATCCGGTCTTCCTCGAGCGGATCGACGGGGAAGGCTCCATCCGATTCCACGCCCCGCTCGGTCAACGCGAGGAACCCCACGCGACCGCCGCCGGCAAGGCGATCCTCGCTCAGATGAACGACGACGACGTGCGGTCGCTGATAGCCGAGGCGGGAATGGCGATGCACACCACCAAGACGCTGACCACCGTCACGGCGCTGCTCGAAGACCTCGAACATATCCGGACCCTGGGTTACGCGACCGACGACGAGGAAGAGGCCGAGGGCGTCTTCTGCGTCGGCGCGCCGTTCATGGATCACCACGGTGCCTGCGCGGGTGCGCTCAGCATCACGGGGCTCAAGGTCGACGTGCCTCTTCGAGAGGTCCAACGGCTCGGCAACGTGGTACGCGAGCACGCCAATCGGATCACCGCCTTGCTCGGCGGCATGCGGCTGCGGCGCCCGTGAAGGCGTTGATCGTCACCAAGCCCGGCGTCGTCGACGTCGTCGACACGCCCGAACCGTCCGCGCACGAAACCGAGGTTCTCGTCGAGCCCCGACTCGTCGGCGTGTGTGGCACGGACCTCGAGCTGATCGACGGCACGATCGACCCCGCGTACGTGAACTACCCCTTGATCCTCGGTCACGAGTGGGTCGGCGTCGTCGCGCGTGACACCCCCGGCGTGGCGCGAGCAGGCGATCACGTCGTGGTCGAAGGCGTCGTACCGTGCGGCATCTGTGCGGCCTGTCGTCGAGGCGACACGAACCTCTGCGTTACCTACGACGAGATCGGCTTCACTCGGCCCGGTGCCGCGGCGCAGCGAATCGTCGTGCCCGGCTCGCTCGTGCATCGGATCGACGACGCCGTCGCGTTCGACGACGCCGTCTTCGTCGAGCCGATGGCCGTCGTGTGGCGCGCGCTGACCAGGGTCCCGCTTCGCGCGGGACTCGAGGTCGCGATCGTCGGCGACGGCACCATCGCGTTGTTGGCGGCGCACCTCGTTCGGTTGTTCGCTCCGTCACGGGTCGTGGTCATCGGACGTCGCCAGGTGCAGGGCCCGTTGGCGTCGGCCGCGGGTGCTGACGTGTTCACGACGGAACAGCCCGAGTCGAAGTTCGACCTCGTCATCGAGGCGGCCGGCACTGGTCCGGCGGTCTCGAGTGCCCTCGCCCTGGCCGCGCGCGGCGCGATGGTGATCCTGCTCGGTCTACCGGCGCACGGCACGAGGGTCGAGTTCGCTCCCGACGACCTGGTGAACGACGACCTCGTGATCCAAGGCAGCTTTTCGTACACCTCGACGGCGTGGCGCGACGTCGTCGCGCGGGTCAACGCGGGAGAGCTGCGACCGTCGTTCCTCATCTCGCATCGTTACGCGATGTCGCAGTGGCGTGACGCGGTGTCGGCGTTGCGGGGCTCGATCGGCGACGACACTCCTCGTGGCAAGGTCATTGTCTCGATCGACCAGTAGTCGACACCTCAGGGATCGATGAGTCGCCATCGTCGCGACGGTCCACAACGCACGGAGCCCGGGTTCGTGACCCGGGCTCCGTGCGTTGGTGGGAGGTG
>Ga0075017_100003170_pt1 | contig 10338 bp, 12 predicted proteins | sample AleBraG_ABR_2012_FD_71475 | JGI IMG/M metagenome (GOLD analysis project Ga0075017, IMG submission 71475) | Freshwater sediment microbial communities in response to fracking from Pennsylvania, USA - Alex Branch Run_MetaG_ABR_2012 | ecosystem: Environmental > Aquatic > Freshwater > Creek >... | reverse complement strand
GAAGCTCAAGTAACCGCGGGGGTGCCACCGAAGGATCCGGGCAGGGATGCCCGGATCCTCGAGTGGGTCCGGGTGAAATCGGATGGGACGCCGTCGCCGCCGCCGCCGCCACTGGCTTAGTCGATTGGCGACTCCCACAAGGTGCACGGCGAGATTGGACGGCGCTTCATCAGCCCGATGGCGGCGTGGTGCAGCCTGAGTGACGCTGCTGGTTCGATCTGCGCAAGCGTTTGAACCGCCCACCCGGCGCAGAGCGCGCGCCCGGATCTAGGGTTGTTCGGATTCTTTGTTCTGGGAGATCCACAGCAGCGCGGCTTCCAGGTCGGAAAGCGCGGCGGCGGTGAAGCCGGGTACCTTGCCGCCTTCGTTGGTGGCCTTGAGACGATCGAGTTCGCTCTGGGCCTGGGTATGAACCCAGACGAGTCCGCGGCGCACCTTGCTGGTGAATTTCTGCTTTGCCTGTTCAGTCATCATGATCCTCACTGACGGTGGTTGATCGATGGGTCGCGCCGCTAAGGGGGAGAGGCGGGGCAGACCACGTTTCAAAAGTGCTCTGCCCCTAAGAGCTCAATGAGCATGCCTCGTGTTCTGATCGTCGAGGTCATCGACAAGGAGGCGCGGACTAACGAAAGCGCACCCTCATCCGCAATCAAGCGGTGCGCAGACTAGCGGTTGGGCGCGGTTTCTGCAACTATCATGCAAATCCTGACGCCCTGCAATAAGAGCGCGACGCCACCGCACGCGGCCGCCGCGGCCGGGCGGCGACGGCGGTCCACGCCGAAATGCTAGGATCGCGCCACAGAACTGGAGCGCCGGGGGATGGCATGACACGCATGATTCCATTGACGGAAGTGGCCGATCTGGCGGGCCAGGAACTTGGTGTTTCAGATTGGTTGACCGTAACCCAGAAGCAGATCGATCAGTTCGCCGAGGCGACCGGCGACTTCGAATGGTTCCACGTCGATGTTGAGCGGGCGACGCGCGAAATGGGAGGCACCATCGCCCATGGCTTTCTGACGCTTTCGGTCGTGCCGGCGCTGTGGGGACAGATCGCCCGGATCACCGGTTACAAGAACGGCTATAACTACGGCCTCGACCGGACGCGATTTACGGCACCGGTGAAGGCGGGCGGGCGCGTGCGTCTGCGCGCCACCATGCTGCCGCCGCAGCAGCGGCGCGGCGGTACGATCGTCGGCGTGGCCTGCGTTGTGGAGGTGCAGGGCGAGGAGCGGCCGGCGCTCGTCACGGATTGGTGCGAGATCTTCTACACATGATTCGATCGGATGAAACCCTGCTGTTCCTCGAGGCCATCTCCAACACCATCACCCAGGAACTGCTGCCCGATCTGAGGTCCAGCCAGACGCGTAAGAGTGCCGAACACATCGTCCAGGTGCTCGACTGCATGCGGGCGCAGGTGCGCGACGGCGATCGTGTGGCCGCCGCCCACCTCGAGCAGTGGCGCCAGCTGCGTCAGCAACTGCCGCTCAAGCCAAAGCGCGGCTCGGTAGCACAAATTGCCTCGGCGGAAGATGCTTCGGCGCAAGCTTCCACCGGCGGACTCCGTCAACTCGAATCCGAACTCGCGCTTGTGCAGCAGCGCCTGCTGGAGGAAGAGAACTTCAACGAACTGGTGCGCGGTTTCGCCGACGGCGGGTCGCCGCTGTCCCGCTGGTATCGGCAGGCGATCGAGGCGGCCTCCGACTACTGGGAGGCGCACGATGACAGCGTGCAGCCGCTCCCTCCCAAGGCAGCGCACAGCCAGGGCGGCGAAGACCCGGAGGCTCTGCGCGTCCGACTGGGGGCCTACCTGGCCCGCAAATACCCGGGCCTCTCCGACGATCCGATCGCCGCGCTGCGCATTGCAGCCGGCGGCATGACCAAGGTCACGGCGCTGTTCACCTTGAAGCCCAATACCCTGCTGCCGCTGCGTCTAGTCCTGCGCCAGGATGTCGCGGTCAATTTGACCGGTACCGTGGTCACCGACGAATACCCGATCGTGCTGCGACTCCACAGGCTGGGACTCAAGGTGCCCGAGCCGATCCTGGTCGAAGGCGACCCGTCGGTGCTGGGGGGTAGTTTTATGATCATGACGGAGATTGCCGACGCCGTGCCCGCGGGTACTTATTTCCCGAAGGACCGCGCCCGGCAGCCGCGCCTGATCGGCCCGGTGTTCGGGCGCGACGCGGCCGAGGAACTCGCGAGGCTGCACCGTCTCACGGCGGTCGTAGTCGACGATCCGGGCCGTATCGCGGCGGCGCACCGTGACGGCGTGGACAAGGCCTACCAACTCTGGAAGTCCATGCCGAAGCCGCCCAACTCCGTCATCGTCGATCTCGGGTTTGCGTGGCTCAAGGCCCATCCGCTCAGCGAGGACCGGCCGCGCTGCCTGATCCACGGCGACTACAGCGCGCACAACATGATGGCACGAGACGGCCGGCTGGCCGGCGTGCTGGACTGGGAACTCGCGGTCGAGGACGATCCCACCATCGATCTGGCCGAGGCGCGCCTGTTTCTCGTTGAAGACACGCTGCCCTGGGACCCGTTCGTCGCCGCCTACCTGAAGGCGGGCGGCGACCCGCGCACCTGCGACCAGGCGGCGGTCACCTACTACTGCGTCTGGAGCTACACCGTGAAGTATGGAATCATGCTGTTCTCGGCGCGTAATATCTTCGTGGGCGGCGCTCGCCGCGACAGCCTGATGGCTTCGGCGGCGAGCCTGTCGACCGACCGCATCCTGCATTTCCTGTCCCGTTCCCTGAAGATGACGACGCAGTGACGGCGATGCTACCGCGACTGCAGGGTCGGATTGCACTGGCGCCGGAGCAGAAGGCGGGCATGATGCGCGCCATGGCGACGATGGAAGCGCTCAAGGCGGATGAGGTCGCGGACCTGATTGTCTATGTCCTGACACCTCCCGCCTGCGTGTCGATCAACGGCGTCCTGATCCGCGCCACGAAGCAGTCGTAGAAGGCCAATATAGCGCCATGACTGCACCTGCCCACGTCCGCGCCCCGGTGCATCGCATCAATCATTCGCAGCGTCGTTACTCGCTTCCGGAAGGGGCACGCCAGATCGTCCTGGTGAGGCACGGATCCACGGGTGGTGAAGTCGTCAATCGCCTGCAGCTCGGTGACTTGTCGATTTCCGATCCGGCGCTGCTGCCCGAGGGCCATGTGCAGGCGGAGGCGGTCGCGCAGCGGCTGCGCTATGAACCGATCCGCCACATCTTCGCGACGCCACTGCAGCGCACCCAGCAGACGGCGGCGCCGCTCGTGGAGCTGCTCGGCATCGAACCGGTCGTCATCGATGACCTGCGGGAAACCCATCTTGGGGACTTCGAGCACGACTTCAGTGCCCGGGCGGCGGCTGGCGATCCCCTGCTCAAGCGCATGCACGCCGAGGAAAGCTGGGACGTCATCCCCAATGCGGAACCGATGGCAGCCTTCGCGGCCCGGGTCCGCCGTGGCATCGAGGCCATCCTGGGTCATCTCGACGCGGGCAGCACCGCGGTCGTCTTTTCGCACGGCGGCACGATTGCCGAGGTCTGCCGCCAGGCGACCGGGGCGCGCGGCTTTAGCTTCCTGGGTCCGGAGAACACGTCCATTTCGCGACTCGTGGTGCTCACCAGCGGACGCTGGGTGCTGCGCGGCTTCAATGACGTAGCGCACCTGCCCCACCCGTCACCCACCTGATTCACGGGTCGGGCACGCCGCGAGCGGAGCCACAGACGGCGGTGGATCCTGACGACGGAGATTAAGAGCGGCACGATGGGCGTGCGCACTTTCCACAGTGCGCAGCAATCGACCACGCATGCGCCGCTCACGACCGTGGAGCGTAGTGCCTTCGCTGCCGCGCCTGAGGTCAGTTGCGGACCGTCGTCATGCTCGCCGAGACTTTCCAGCTGCCGTCCGGCTGCTTACGCCAGGCCGTGATGAACTTCTGAGGCACTGAGCGTGTCGCCCCCGTCTTGTCCGAGAGGATCTGACGGAATTCACCATATTGGACGGCGACGTCGCCGGAGCGCGCCACTTCAATACGGTCAGCCACATCGACGATGTCGCTGGCGATGGGCAGCGCGTCGATCTGCTGCCAGTAGTTGCGGCGGTCCGCGGCCGTGCGGGCGATCGGCCCATTTTCAGCCAGCTGCCAGCCGTCGTCCGCATAGAAGGACGCGATCGTATCGAGGTCGTGTCCGCCAATGGCGTTCTTGAACCTTTCCACGGCGTTACGGATGCTGGCCTCGTCGGCAATCCGCGTGTCGGCAACGGACGCTGCCGGCGCGGGTGCCTGCGTGCAGGCGTTCAACGTAAGAATGCTGCCCGTCATGAGCGATGCGATGAGGAGCGAATACCAGGACATGGTTCCTCCTTCGGCCCGATAGGGAAGCTGCGCGGGCCGCTTTTCAGGCGACTATACGCCTTCGAGGTCTTGTCCACGCGACCTTCAGGCCCCCGCGATCGCCCGGAATCGCGTGGCGAACTCATCCAACAGCGCGCGTACCGAGGGCAGCAGCCCGCGTCGAGACGGATAAACGGCGTGGATCAGGTCGCGTCGCGGTGCCCAATCGGGCAGCAGGCGTACCAGCTTCTGCGCACGCAGGTCATCACTCACCATGAGCAGCGGCAGCCGTACGACGCCTACCCCGGCGAGCGCCGCGGCGCGCAGCGTCAGCATGTCGTCGCTGACCAGGCGCGGGTGGTGCCTGATCATCGCCTGCGCGCCATCGGGTCCTTCGAGCTGCCAGAGGTGCTCCTGCAGCGGCGGCTCCTGACCGAGACTGGGCCTGCCGCTCAGGTCCGCCGGGACCTTGATGTCGCCGCTCCGCTGGAGCAGCGCCGGGCTGGCCACCAGGACATGGCCATGTTCGGCAAAGACCCTCAGCATGAGATGGCTGTCCTCGATCGGTGGCGGACGCGCGCGGATCGCGATATCGATGCCCTCGGCGATGACGTCCACGCGGCGATTGGTGGCCTCGACCTTCAGTTCAACCTGCGGGTAGCGCGTGAGGAAGTCCGCGAGCATCGAGCCCACGCAGGCATGCAGCAGCGCCACGGGGCAGGTCAGGCGCACGATGCCGCAGGGTGCGGTGCGCGTCTGGTCCACAGCCGACTGCGCCGCCTCTGCCTCCACCAGCATGGCCTGGCAATGGGCGTAATAGCTCTGACCGATCTCGGTCACGGAGAAGTGGCGGGTCGAACGCTGGATCAGGCGGACACCCAGCCGCTCCTCCAGCACCGCGACGCGCCGGCTGAGCTTGGATTTCGGTACGCCCAGCGCGCGGCCGGCGGCCGCAAACCCGCTGTAGGCAACGACCTGCACAAAGTAATAGAGGTCGTTGAGGTCCTGCATGGTCGCTGCAGTGTCCTAAATATGGAACACTCTGTATACCAAAGGGGCTCTTCTAGTTCCAGTGTTCTTCCCATATTGTTATTGATAATCGGATTGCTCGAATCAAGGAGTCCATAAACGTGAAAGCGATTCTTGGCGTTTACAGTCCTCCCGCGCCGCATTGGGTGGGCAACGGATTTCCGGTTCGCTCGCTGTTCTCCTACAACAGCCACGGGCAGCACCTGAGTCCCTTCCTGCTCCTCGACTACGCGAGTCCGACGGCATTCACGCCGACGACCGGCCGGCGGGGTGTGGGCGAGCATCCGCACCGCGGCTTCGAGACGGTCACGATCGCCTACCAGGGTGAAGTGGCCCATCGCGACTCCACTGGTGCCGGCGGCACGATCGGTCCGGGGGATGTGCAGTGGATGACCGCCGGTGACGGCATCCTGCACGAGGAGTTCCACTCGGAAGACTTCGCGCGGCGGGGCGGCACGCTGCAGATGGTGCAGCTGTGGGTCAACCTGCCGGCGAAGCACAAGCGGGCGGCACCCACGTACCAGACGCTCCAGAGCCAGGTCATCCCGGTGGTGGAGCTGCCGGAAGCAGCCGGTACGCTGCGTGTCATCGCCGGCGACTATGCGGGTCATAAGGGCCCGGCCCACACCTTCACGCCGATCGAGGTCTGGGATGTGCGCCTGCATCAGGGCCGCAGTACACGTTTCCGTTTTCCAGAAGGCCACACGCTGGCGCTCGTAGTCCTGGCCGGCACCGTCCAGATCAATGGCGCCGAGATCATGCGCGAAGGGCAGTTTGCAGTCATGGACCGAAAGGCCGGCGAGGTGCTGGTGGAGGCCAATCACGAGGTGACACTGCTGGTCCTGAGCGGGGAGCCCCTGGGTGAGCCGATCGTCGGCTACGGACCGTTCGTGATGAACACCGAGGCAGAGATCCGCGCAGCCATCGAGGACTTCAATTCGGGGCGCTTCGGGCTTAGCAGGACCGGGCGACCCGTGCCGGATCCGGATTGACAGTGTTCGCTGGAAGCTCAAGACTCCGTTTCGCACATCAATCCATCACGGGGAATACAACATGAATAAATGGCTGGGTAGCGTATTGATGATCTGTGCCGGAACCGGTCTTGCCTGGGCCGATGCACCGGCCCCTGCGGCCGCGCCGGCGGCAGCCGCTGCGGCGAAGGCACCGACCACGGCGGATACCCTCAAGCAGATCGAGCAGGATTGGACCGAGGCCTCGAAGGCCGGCGATGCGGACAAGATCGGCAAGATTCTTGCCGACGACTGGACCGCGATCGGCCCGGAAGGCAAGAAGGAAACCAAGGCAAGCCTGCTGGCTGATATCAAGTCCGGTAAGGACAAGGTGGAGTCCGGCGAGAATGGCCCCATGGACGTCAAAGTGCTGGGCAATGTCGCCGTGGTCCAGGGCAGCGACACCGAAAGGAGCACGATGGATGGCAAGGACACCAGCGGCAAGTACGTCTGGACCGACGTGTTCGTGAAGCGTAATGGGAATTGGGTGGCCGTGCGCTCGCAGACGGCAAAGGTGAAATAGAGCCCGCCGGCGCTGCCAAGGGGGTCGAATGCTCTTTGACCACAGCGACCGGGACCTCTTCGACGAAAGCCACCATCGGTTTCGCGAGCAGGTGCGCCGTTTCTATGTCGAGGAAGTCGAACCCAACGTGGCCTCCTGGCAGCGGCAGGGCGGATTCCCGCGCGAGCTGTTCCGCAAGGCCGCGGCGGCCGGGATCCTGGCGCCCGGCATCCCCGAGCGCTACGGCGGTGGCGGCGGCGATGTCCTGCATCTTGCGGTGGCCTATGAGGAACATGGCTACTCCATCGCGGGCGCGGCGATCGACAGCGGCATCGATACCGACGCTTCCGCGTACCTGATCTTCATCGGCGGTACCGAAGAGCAGAAGGAACTGTGGCTGCCGCGCTTCGCCTCCGGCGACATCGTCGGGGAGGGGTTGTTTACCGAGCCGCAATCCGGCTCCGACATGGCCGCCATGAGGACCACGGCGACCCGCGTGGGCGACGATTACGAAATCACCGGCGCCAAGTCCTGGATCACCAACGCCAACCATCTCGACCTGTGCATGATCGTCGCCCGCGTATCGGCTTCCGCAGAAAGGCCCGAATTCGGCCTGTTTCTGGTGGACGCCGATGCACCGGGAGTGACGAAAGGCAAACCCTTTGAAACGCTCAACCGCGGCTGCGGGAATCTCGGCGAGCTGTTCTTCGATCAGGTCAGGGTGGGTGCAGATCGGGTGCTCGGCGGAACGCCGCGAGGCGGCATAGGGCATGCGGCGCGCGCGCTCAGCGTGACGCGCACGGTCTATGCGGCGCGCAGCGTCGCCGCGTGTGACCTTGCGCTCGCCATGACCCTGGACTTCGTCAAGCAGCGCCACGCTTTCGGCGGTCGCCTGTTCGACCTGCCGACGCTCAAGGCGAAACTGGCCGAGATGAGGATGAAAGTCGCTGTCGCACGCGCCTTCGTCGATCAATGCCTGAGGCGCCTGTGCGCCGGCAGGCTTGCACCGACCGAGTCATCGATGGCGAAGCTGTGGGCCACCGAACTCGAGGTGCAGGTCACGGACCAGTGTGCCCACCTGCACGGCGCCATGGGCATGAGCGCGGCGCACCCGATCTCGGCCATGGTGGCGGCGGCACGCGCTCACCGCTTCGCGATGGGCGTCTCGGAGATGCAGCTGGAAACCGTCATGCGCGCGCTGTAACGCGCACATTCAGGTGGTAGAGCCCGCGGAACACAACCTGCGGCATGAAGGCCAGGCGCTCATCGAGAATTTCGGCGCCCGAAAAGCGCTGCGCGAGTGCGGCAAAGAATTCTGCGACCTGCATCTTGGCCAGCAGGTGACCGATGCAATGATGCAGGCCGGGAGCGAAGACCAAGGAAGGCTCGAGATCCCGCTGCACGTTGATCGCCTCCGGATTGGGGAAGGCGCGCGGGTCGCGGTTGGCGGCCGCGAACATCAGGAACACCAGGTCGCCGCGCTTGAGGGCGCGGCCGTGCCAGTCGAAATCCTCGGCCACAATGCGTGGCTGCGAGGTCGACATTGCCATGTAACGCATCAGCTCCAGCGAGATGTTGAGGGCCTCGTCCGGATGGCGGTACAGGTACTGCCAGATGTCCGGATGGCGCGAGAGCGCTTCGAGGCCTAGCGTGAGCGTGTTGCTGGTCGTATCGTGGCCCGCGACGATCAGCACATGCAACCCGCCGAGCATCTCCTCCTCGGAGAGGCTCTCGCCGTCCTCCACGGCGTGCACGAGTTCCGAAACAAGGTCGTTGCGTGGCGCCTGCCGGCGCAGTTCAATCTCCGGCACCAGCACCGCGTTCATGTCCGCCATGGCCTGATCGACCCGCTTCAGGGCGGCGACCTCCGCAAAAGGGACGCCGACGCCTTCCGCGAGGGCATTGGCCCACTCGCGCAGGCGGGGCAGATGATCCTGCGAGAGGCCGATGAGTTTCAGGATGACACTGCCCGGGAGCTGCCGGGCAATCTGCTCGTTGAATTCGATTTCCGGTTGCCGCTCGAGCTTGTCGAGCAGCAGCCTGACGCGCTCCTGGACGAAGGGCCGTACGCTCTCGACCACCTTCTTGCTGAAGGCCCTGACCAGGAGCTTGCGCAGGCGGGTGTGGACCGGTGGATCCGTATCGATGATCCAGTTGGGCATGTAGCGCATGATGGTCGGGAACAGGCGCGCCCGGTCAGCCTCCGGTATGGCTCCCAGGCCGATGTTCACCAGCCGTTTGGTCGATAGCGGGAACTGCCCGCCCAGCGCCGCAACGACGTCGGCATGCCGCGTGACCAGCCAGCAGCGGGACGCCGGGCTCCAGTGGATGGGATCGAGCTCGCGCAGCTGGCAGAGCTCAGTGACGAACTGATTGCCCAGGGCGCCGGCCCTGGACAGATCCACATCAAAGGGAGCGGAGCTGTCCGTCACGCGCGATTCCCGGTGTCCAGCACCCGGGTGGACACGAGCTGGCGTTTCACCCCGTATTCGTCATAGGGACACAGGCGGTGCATGGTGCATCGATTGTCCCAGATCAGTAGATCGCTTACGCTCCAGCGGTGCCGGTACACGTGCGGCGGCTCGGTCGCCCGCTCCGTGAGCTCAGCAAGCAACGCCTCCGCCTGTTCGTTGGTCATACCGTCGACGCTCTCGATATGCGAGGCCAGGCACAGGGCGTTGCGCCCCGACCCTTCATGCCGCTGCACCAGACTGCGCGGCACCGGTGGCGGCAGTCGTTGCAACTCTTGCGCCGTCCAGCCGCTGAATCCGGTCAGTCTACGCGAATGCGCCAGGCTATGGCGGGCCACGAGGTGACCAAGCCCCGCTTTGCGCTGCTCGGTCAACGACTCATAGGCCACGCGCGTATCGCAAAACTCCGTCTCGCCGCCGCTGGGCGGCACGATACGGGCCAGCAGCATCGAGAGCGTCGCGCGTACCGGGAGGTACGTGCTGTCCGTGTGCCAGAGCCGGTTCGCCTCCATCCGGGCCCGGTAGCCATCGCCCTTGGGCAGTATGTTCCCCGCCGTGTCGAGGTTCGTGACGCGGATGAGATGGTTCTCCGCGTCGCCCATGAGCGCCGTGGTCTGCAGCGGCCCGAACTGGCCGGCAAAAGCCAGGAGTTGTGCGTCGCTGAGTGGCTGGTCCGGAAACAGCAGCAGGCCAAAGCGGTCCTGCGCCTGATTCAGCAGTTCGAACTCATCGGAGCCCAGGGGCGTGCGCAGATCCAGGCCGGTAACCCGGGCTGCAAACAAGGGATGCAGTTTCTCGATTTGCATGGTCGTTCCCGCGGGCTATTGTACCGCAGCGCGACCCTGTTTATCCCGCAGCGTCGAGCGCATGTGAGACCCTTCATGCCACGGCTGAGTCGCTGATTACGGTGTGATCACTCTCACGGCGCCAGGCGGGACAGGTAGTCGGCGATCCCGGAGAGTTCGGCATGACCGATGCTACTGATCAG
>Ga0075017_100003169_pt1 | contig 10341 bp, 11 predicted proteins | sample AleBraG_ABR_2012_FD_71475 | JGI IMG/M metagenome (GOLD analysis project Ga0075017, IMG submission 71475) | Freshwater sediment microbial communities in response to fracking from Pennsylvania, USA - Alex Branch Run_MetaG_ABR_2012 | ecosystem: Environmental > Aquatic > Freshwater > Creek >... | reverse complement strand
GTGGGGGGGCGGGCCGCTGCCGCCGGATGCCCGCGCGCCGCCGACGTCGCTGGCGCCGACGCCCTCGTTGCAGGTATTCGGGGCCGACCTGTTCCTGGAAGGCCTGGCGCGCACGGCCGGCAGCTCGAGCCTGCCGCGGTCCGCGTCCGCCGCCCGTTGGGCGGCCGACTGGATGAGTGAGCGGGCGCCGAGCGGTGATACCCTGCTGCACCATGAAATCGGCTTTGGCCTGGACGGCGCGGCGCTGCAGCGACTCGATCAGGAGTGGTGCGCCCCGCTGCTGGAACAGTGGCGGGATGGACCCTGGGAGAGTGCCTGGCTGCTGGTGGGCGAGCGCGCCTGGACGCTGCGGCGGCGCCGTTGGCGCTGGTGGCGAGCGCGCTCGCGCCGGCGTCCGTGGTGGGAGCTGCTGTTGACATGCTGAGCATTCGCCGCCGCGCCGTGCCTGCAGCCACCGTGAATCTGGGCGCGGAACTGCACCCGGTACTGCAACGCGTGTACGCCGCGCGCGGCATCCTCGCGCGCGATCAGCTGCAGCTCGGACTGGAGCGGCTGCATCCGGTGGGCAGTCTGCCGGGCACCGACGCCGCGGCCCAGCTGCTGGCGCGCCACCGGGCCCGGCGCGTGCTGATCATCGGCGATTTCGATGCCGATGGCGCCACGAGCACGGCCCTGATGGTGCGCGCGCTGCGCGCCTGGGGCTTCGCGGCGGTGGATTTCCTGGTGCCCAATCGCTTCGAGTACGGCTACGGACTGACGCCCGAGATCGTCGCCGTGGCCGCGCAGCGCGCCCCGACGCTCATCGTCACGGTCGACAATGGCATCTACAGCAATGCGGGCGTCACAGCGGCGCGCGCTCGCGGCATAGACGTGCTGATCACGGATCATCACCTGGCCGGTGCGGAGCTGCCGGCGGCCCAGGTGATCGTGAACCCTAACCTCCCGAGCAGCCCCTTTGCCAGTCGCGCGCTAGCCGGCGTCGGCGTGGCCTTCTACGTGTGCGCGGCACTGCGCCGGCAGCTCGAACTCGAGGGCGTGCTGCCGGCCGCGGCGCTGCCCACCGCGGCGCTGCTGGATCTGGTCGCGCTGGGCACCGTGGCCGACGTCGTGCCGCTGGATGCCAACAATCGCATCTTGGTCGCCCAGGGTCTCGCGCGCATCAGGGCCGGGCGCTGCGCGGCCGGCCTCACGGCGCTGCTCGCGGTGGCGCGGCGCGATGCGGCCGAGGCGTGCGCCGCCGACTTAGGCTTTGCCGTCGCCCCGCGCCTGAACGCGGCCGGCAGGCTCACCGACATGTCCATCGGCATCCGTTGCCTGTTGTGCGATGAGCCGGCCGAGGCGCGCACGCTGGCCGTGGAGCTGGACGCGCTCAATGCGCAGCGCCGCGAGATCGAGGCCGACATGCAGCTCAAGGCGCTGGCCGCCGTGCGCTCACTGCTGGATCCGCTGAGCACCGTGCAGCGCGCCGGGGTGTGCCTGTACGACGCCACCTGGCATCAGGGCGTGGTGGGTCTGGTGGCCAGCCGCGTGAAGGAGAAGCTGCGCCGGCCGGTGATCGCCTTTGCGCTGGCCGATGAGCGCACGCTGCGCGGCTCGGCGCGCTCCGTGGCCGGCGTGCACGTGCGCGACGTGCTGGAAGCCATCGCCACCCGCGAGCCGGGCCTGGTGGAGAAGTTCGGGGGTCACGCCATGGCCGCGGGGCTGAGTCTGCCGCTGGCGAACCTGGATCGTTTTGCGCGCGCCTTCGATGCCGAGGTGCTGCGGGCGACGGCAGGCCAGGCCTTGAGCGATGCCATCGAGACGGACGGTGAGCTGGCCTGGAACGATATTGCCCTGCCCCTGGCCGAGGCGCTGCGCAGTGGCGGGCCTTGGGGCGCGGGATTTCCCGAGCCGCTGTTCGACGGGCCCTTCGAGGTGCGCGGCGCGCGCATCGTGGGCGATCGACACCTGAAATTCCAGGTGCTGGCGGAGGAGGGGCGCGGCGGGTTCGAGGCCATCGCCTTCAACAGTATCGATCCCGCGCGCCCGGGACCGCTCCCGGTGGGGCCGCGGCGCCTGGTGTATCGGCTTGGCACCAACGACTATGGCGGCGAGCGGCGCTTGCAGCTCATGGTCGAGCACATCCTGGTCGCGGCCTGAAGACTGTCGGCGAATATAGCCGGCAATTCATCGCAGCGGGCGAGCGAGGCTAGCCGCGCACTTCCCGATCCAGGTCCAGCAGAAAATCACGCGTCTCAGCGGCGCTCAGTTCGCCGCCGTCCTGGAGCGCTCGCAACAGGCCGCCAAGATGCAAGCGCAGCGCGACGGCCAGCACGCTCAACGGGTAGCGATCGAGCGCGCCGAGGCACTCGCCGAGCGCATCCACGCACTCCTCGATGGTGGCCAGGGTGTCTGGGGCATCCGCAGCGGAAGTCACTTCGGTGCCAGGGATGGTGTTCGACATGCTTACTCCGGAAAGCTGTGCGGCCTTGAAGGTACACGATTTTCGGCAACGCGCTCAGTAGGGTTGGCGCGAGGGCGCATTTCTGAGTAAACGCCGCACATAACGCGCTTTCCGCCAGCGCGCTGATCACTAGACTTGCCTCGTGCGATGCCAGTCATCGCTTCAAACATCCACGGCAAGGAGAGATCAGCATGAACAGCTTCACACTGACAGCCATCGGCAATCTGGCCAAGAGTCCGGAATACGTCGACACCAGCGACACGCCCTACAGCCGCTTCTGCCTGGTGGGCAATGACTATGCGGGCAAGGACGATGAGGGGGCGGCCCGCGAAGTCGTCACCAGTCTGTGGTTTGTCGCCTTCGGGCCGCTGGGCGAGACCATCGCCAAGAATGCCCGCAAGGGTGACCAGCTCATCATCGATGCCCGCATCCGAGCCAACAACTGGACGGACCAGGACGGCGAGCTGCGCTACGACCACTCCTTCATCGTCCAGGGCTTTCGTTTCGGTGCGCCGGGCAAGATCAAGCGCGAGGAGCTCGAGCATCGTTCCGACTCGCGGGCGGAGCGCGCCGCGGTGGAAGTCTAGAGGAGCGCGGCCCGTGACAACAAGACACATTCCGCGCTCGACCCGCATAGTAAGGATGCTCGTCTGGGGCGCGCTGGTGAGTGCGCCAGGGCTGGCGCTGGCGCAGGCTTCGCCGTTCCTGACCGGCATGACATCGCTGCAGACCAATCTGGTGGCCTGGTTGACGCCGCTGGCCATCATCCTGGTGATGGTGCTCGGGGCCCTGGCCATGGCCAGCCGTATGTCCTGGGGCTGGTGCATTGGCGCGATATTCGGCATTGCCATCGCGTTTGGTGCGCCGCAGATCGTCACCTGGGTTCGCGGGATGTTCGGCGTATGAGCCAACTGGATCAACGCAACGCCGGCCTGACCGCCGATCCGCTGATTGTCGGGGCCACGCGTCCGCCGATGCGCTGGGGCGTCACCTACTCCGCGCTATTGGTCAACCTGGTCTTCACCATGCTCGGTTCAATTCGTTCGGTGGCTGCTTCGGCCGCTGCAGCGTTGGACATCATCCAGGCCCAGCGGGCCGCGCCATTCTCGGTCCGCGAGTGGGTTCGCAGTGGCCGCGGTGTCCTCTTCATACCGTACCAGGCCGACCAGGTGGCAGCGCTGCGCACGACGATTGCGGCCTGGGTCCGACTGGCGATCTTCGAGACCATGAGCCTGGGCGAAGGCGACCAGCGGCTCTGGTTCGTCATGGATGAGTTGGATGCGCTCGGAGCGGTCGACGGTCTGAAGGATGCCCTGGCGCGCCTGCGCAAGTTTGGCGGGCGCTGCGTGCTGGGGCTGCAGTCGATAGCGCAGGTAACCAGCACCTACGGGCCCAGCGATGCCCAGACCTTACTGGAGAACTGCGGCAACACCTTGGTACTGCGCTGCTCCGGTAGCGAGCCGGGCGGCACGGCTCAGTTTGCTTCGCGTCTGATTGGTGAGCGCGAAGTCGTACGCCGGCACACCTCGCGCGGCCAGGATCGGCAGGGCCTGCTGGCGACGCGCGGTGCGCGCCGATCCACACAGATCAGTGCGCAACAGGTGACCGAAATCGCCGTGATGGCTTCCGAGCTGGAGCAGCTTCCGGATCTGAGCGGCTATCTGAAGACGGCGGGCGCCCGATGCTGGCGCCGCGTGAGATTGGCGCGTTGATCGGGCCTGTGAGGGTAGAGCAGGCATGGCGATTCTGTTCCTGAATATCACTTCGGTACGACGCAGCGACGGACGCACCGCCACCGCCGCCGCGGCTTACCGCGCCGGGGAGCGTCTGCGCGACGAGCGGACTGGTGAGATCTTCAACTATTCACGACGCACGGACGTGTTACACAAGGAAATCATGCTGCCTTCGCCGTTGGCGAGCCAAGCGGTCGCCTGGGCGCGCGACCGTGCCAGCCTGTGGAACCAGGCGGAACTGGCCGAGGGGCGCACTGACTCGCGGGTCGCCCGGGAATTCCTGGTGACGATTCCTCACGAGCTGAGCCCGCCGCAACGTCTCGCGCTGGCCCGGGCGCTGGCCAGGGACGTGACCGACCGCTATGGCGTGGCGGTCGACATGGCGCTACACGCGCCGCGTGTGTCCGGAGACGCGCGCAACTTCCATCTGCATCTGTTGGCAACCACCCGACAGGTGACGGCGGCGGGCCTGGGAGCCAAGGCGGGTCTCGATTCCCGTGAATTCTCGCGCAGTCCGCAGGGTATCGCTCGCTCGAGCGAGGAGTTTCGCGCATTGCGGGAACGTTCAGCGGGGATGATCAATGCGGCGCTGCGCGAGGCCCATCTGGACGTCCGCGTGGATCATCGAACCCTGGCGGCTCAGGGCATAGAGCGCGAGCCGCAGGTACGCCTGCCGTGGGGCGCTTATCTGGCGGAGAAGCGCGGCCAGTACAGCGAAATCGCCGAGCGCGTGCGTGAGTCCTATCGCGCGCGCATCCGGGCGCGGGAAGTGGCCAGACCCTTAGATAAAATCGAGGAGATAAGGCGCCAGGCGCGCGCGGAGTGGCTGGCGTGGCGCCAATCCCATGCCTCCGCAGCGCCGTCCGGGAGCGGCCAGAGTCGGAGTGCGGACCTGGGCCGCGAACAGGACCTGGGGCTGTGATTCAGTCTCTACTCGCCTGTAAAGTGCAGTGAATCCGTGCTGGCACGCCCATTGCTTTTGCCGCTCTTCGCCATGCGGTGAGGGACCTTCGCTGCATCGCGTACTTGGGTGCGCTATTCTCGCATTGTGAGCGTGAGAATCTTCAGGAGCCTGTGTCATGGGTAGTCAGACGATGGAGCGGCTGCGAAGCCTAGCGCTTGATTTGACTGAATCCGAAAGGGCGGAGCTTGCGCACGATCTGGTAAAGAGCTTGGATGGCCCGCCCGATGTCCTGGCCTCTAAGGAATGGGAAACAGAGATTCTTCGGCGCTTGGACGAACTCGAGGCGGGCAAGGCCAAAGTGGTGGACCGTAAGGAGTTTTCGCGACGTATGCGCGAACGTATTAGTCGACTCTAATGCGTATCGTGAGTATCCACGCCTCCGCGGCCGATGAGGCCGTAGCAGCTGCCGCATGGTATGAGCGCGTGCGGCCAGGGCTTGGTGGCGAGTTTGAAATGGCGCTTCAGGCGGCACTTGATCTGCTCGAGGCGCAAGTCGTTCCACTGGCATCCATGCCTGGAGAGTGTGGTGATCGGGGCCTCAAGCGCCTCGTACTGCGGCGCTTTCCGTTCGACGTTATTGTTGTCACCCAAGGCGACGACTTCACTGTTATTGCATTTGCCCACCATGCGAGGCGGCCAGGTTACTGGCTCGAGCGACTTCGCACCTAGCCTAAATCCCCTTTCGCCGATGAACCGGCGATTCCGCGACTACGCCTTACCCAGCAGCTCCAGGGCCGAGAGCGTCATGACCTTGACGGCGGTGCGGAGCGTGGGTTCGCGGTCGGGGGCGAACTTCGAGGAGTGCAGGCCGGGCAGGGCGCGGCCTTCGGCGGTGGCCTTGGCGAGCGCGACGGGCTCGGCGGCGCCCACCCAGATCTGGACGGAGGGGATGCCGGCGCGGCCGAACTCGCTGAAGTCCTCCGAAACCATCAGGGGGCCAGCTTCCACGACGTGCGCCGCGCCGAGCTCGCGACCCAGCATGGCGGCGAGGCGGGCATCGAGCGTGGGATCGTTGTAGGTGGCGTGCGCCGATTCGGGCAGCACGGTGACGGTGGGCTCGCGCGGGGCGGCACCGGCCTGGGCCTCGGCCTTGGCGATGCGGGCAATACCCTCGAGCAGGTGCTTCTGCACCGCCTCCTGATAGGAGCGCACGGTGAGCTGCAAGGTCACTTCATCCGGGATGATGTTGCCCTTGGTGCCGCCGTGTATCGAGCCGACGGTCACCACGGCCGAGTCCAGGGGATTGGTCTCGCGCGAGACCAGGGATTGCAGGGCCTCGACGGTGCGCGCGGCGATGAGCACGGGATCGACGGTGAGCTGCGGGGCGGCACCGTGGCCGCCGCGACCGTAGATCACGATCTCGACGGTGTCGGCGGCGGCCATGGCAAATCCCGGCCGGTGCGCCACCTGGCCGGAGGCAAACAGCGGACTGTCATGGATGGCCACCGCAAAATCCGGGCGCGGAAAACGCCTCAGCAGGCCATCCTCGATCATCGCGCGTGCCCCGACCACCCGCTCCTCGGCCGGCTGCCCGATCATCAGCACCGTGCCGCGCCAGTGCGCGCGCGAGCGCGACAGCAGCGTCGCCGCACCCACCCAGGCTGTCATGTGCACGTCATGGCCGCAGGCATGGGCCACGGGCACGTCGACGCCCCGATCATCCTTGGTGGTGACGACGCTGGCGTAGGGCAGGCCGGTTTCCTCGTGAACGGGCAGGGCGTCCAGTTCCGTGCGCAGCAGCACGGTGGGACCGGGGCCGTTGCGCAACACGCCGACCACGCCGGTGCCGCCGACCTTTGCCGTGACCTCGAAGCCCTGGGCGCGCAGCAGGGTCGCCAGGTGCGCGGCGGTGTTGAGCTCGTGCAGGGACAGTTCGGGGTGGCGATGCAGGTCCTGGTACAGCGCATCGAGCGTGGGATAGAGAGTATCGAGCGGGGCCAGGACATCCAGCGCGGCACTGGCTTGGGCGGCGCTGGGCTGCGCGGCCGCATTCGCCGGCGCGCACAGGCCCGCTGCAGCGAGGGCGACGGTCAACGCGGCGAGCCCTGTCAGGTGGGTCGATCGGCGCCGGGACTGAGTGCTGAGCATGGCTTAAGCCTACTGCAAGCTCAGGCGGGCGTACAACATGAACGAGTTCGGGTGCGCAGCGTACGACGCATGCAGGGGCGCGGGCAAATCATAGGCGCTCACCAGCGCACCCAGGCCCAGGACTCCATGGCGCAGGGCGGGCAGTTCATAGAGCGCGCCGAGCGAGAGCTTGCTGATCGTGAACACAGCGCCGGCCAGTGGACCGCTGGTGATGAGCTCGTCTTTGGCAACTTGCTCGGCCCGGGCAAAGAAGGTGGTGCGGTGGCGCTGCAGGGCGCTCTCGAGCAGCAGGGCGTTGGTTCGGTGGCCGGGTTGGTCCTGGTTCTGGCCCCAGGCCAGCGTGGTCTGCCAGTGGCCGATCTCGCCATCGCGCTCGAGGAGCGCTGAGGCGGTCAGGCGCCTTTGGTTGACGTCGGGCTGGAGCTGTTCGGGACTGTGGATGGTGCCATAGCTGAGCTGCAGCGCGAGTGCGGGGGTCGGATTCCAGCTGATGCGCCCGGTGTAGGAGTCCAGGCGCAGGGGATCGAAGTTCCAGCGGAACTGGTCAGGCTCGCGGCCGTTGAACACGGAGCCCTCGAGTTTCCAGTTGCCGGCCACGATGCCAGGCGTGAGCACGCCGAAGCTCACGTGCGTGGAATCCAGCCAGTGGTGAGTGATGGGCGCTTCCGGGTTGGCGAGGGCCGAGAAGCGGTGCATGTACACCGGCGGGCCCAGGGCCGGCTCGCCGGGATACCCGGCGTAGAGAAAGCCACTGACCTGGGCGCCCAGCGGCACGCTGCCCGTGAGTGCCAGCTCCATGAACAGATCGTGCGGGTGCTGGCGATCCACCAGCGGCGTATGCCCGTCGGCGGTCTCGCCCGTCTGCAGCAGCAGCGGGTAGCCGCTCTTGCCCATCAATGGATCGAGCGACAGCATGGCGCGCGCACTCAGCTCACCCTGGCCCACGCGGCGCTGCGCGGCGCCCATCAGCATGCTTTCGCTAAAGGTCTGCTGCGCACCCCGCGGCCCGCCCTGGTGATCGAAGAGGGCGAGCGCCGCCCCGTGCAGCATGGTGGTCCACTCGCCCCACTGGCCGTGCAGGCCCGCCATGGGCGTGGCGTCTGGCTGCCAGGAAGTGCCCGAGCTATCGCGCATCATGGAGTACGAACCCAGTCGGCCGGCGGCGCCTGGCTCCATGTCGGCATCCTGGGCGTACAGGTCAGGTGCGCACACCGCCAGTGCCAGCAGCATCAGCCTGCTGGCAGTCGGGGCCGCGGCGGCCTGGATGGGCGGGTGGGCATCGGGTGAACGGGTCTGGGGCATGTCCGATCATCTTAATCAGTTGGCGCGCGGTGGCAGCGCCTATAATTTACGCGGGTCGTGAGCGGGCAGGTGGGGCGGGCGTGGCAGTTCCTTCTTAAGGAGCTGACGATGCGGTCTTCGTCCTGCAGTGCGTGGAGGCTGTGTATGAGGCATGCGGCGCGGAACGGTTGGGTGTGCGTGGCGTGCGTCGCCGCGGCCTGGGCGGCTGCGGCTGCGGACGGGGACGCGCCCGGCGCGGAGCAAGGTGCGACGGTGCCGGCCGAGAGCGCGGAGCCCTTGGAAGAGATCGTGGTCCGGGCACCGGAGCCACGCTATGTGGCACCCACGCGGCGCGATCAGATCGGTCGCATCTGGGCGCCGGTCTACATCAACGAGAAGGGGCCGTTTCGCCTGGTGCTGGACACCGGAGCCACACGTTCGGGCGTGGTGGCCACGGTGGCTGCGGCGCTCGGGCTCATGCCCGATGCGAATGCGCAGGTCATGATTCAGGGAGTGACCGGTGCCGCGCCGGTGTCCACCATCAAGGTCAGCTCGCTGATCGTGGGCGATGTACAGATGAACGGTTCGCGCCTGCCCATACTGGCCGACGCCCTGGGCGGCGCGGAGGGGATCCTGGGCACCGAAGGTCTGGCCGATCGGCGGGTGTTCATCGATTTTCGCAACGATCTGATCATCATTTCGCGCTCGCACAGCCAGGGTGCGCCGCCGCACTTCGTGACCGTGCCGTTTCGACTCGAGCATGGCCGCATGGTGGCGGAAGTTTCGGTGGGCCTGGTGCGGGCCAAGGCGATCATCGATACCGGCGGGCAATCATCGGTGGCCAACCTGGCGCTGCGCAATGCGCTGCGCCGGCGCGTCAGCGCTCACCCACAGATGGATGACATACAAGGCGTGACCCAGGATGTGGAGCAGGGTGAGTGGCTGGCCGCGCCGCCGATAGGCTTCGGGCCCATCGAAATCCGCACCGGCCACCTCTCATTCGCGGATCTGAGCATCTTCCGCCACTGGCGGCTCACCAGCGAGCCGGCCATGCTGATTGGCATGGACGCGCTGGGCCTGCTCGACACCCTGATCATCGACTATCGCCGGCAGGAGCTGCAGCTGCTGCTCGCCCACGGATGAGCCGCTTGCGTCAGCGGGCGACCACCGCTCCATTGATGATGCGTACGGCGGCACCGGCGGTGAGCTTCGGATCGTTGTCCTGCTTGACCGTGGTTTCGCTGCCGTCCTCGAGCTTGACCCGGATTTCATAGCTGGTCACCGCCCGCGCCTTCTTCTCGAGTTCGTTGCCCAGCAGCGCGCCGCCGGCGGCGCCGGCGACCTTGGCCAGGGTGCGGCCGTTGCCCTCACCGATCTGATTGCCCAGCACCAGGCCCGCCAGGCCGCCGGCCACGGCGCCCAGCGCGGTGCCCTTGCCATCGGACTTCACGGGCGTTACAGCCAGGATGACGCCGCAGGCCTCGCACACGGGTGCCGGGGCCGGAGCGGGGGCGGATGCTGGCGACGGCGCGAGGCTCGCCGGATTGCTCGCGGCCACCGTCTTGTGCACGTGTTTGACCGGACGTGCCTTGTGCACCACGTGCTTGGGCGCCGGCGCGGGAGGTGCACTCGCGGGCGCCGCCACCGGGGCGGGTACGGCGGCCGGCACGACCGGCGCGGCAGGAGTCGCGGGGGCGGGCGGCGCCGGAGCGATGGCCGGCGCCGGTGCGGCCGCCGACGGCGCGCTGGCGCTCTGCGGAGCCTGAGTGCAGGCGCTGCCCAGCGCAAGGAAAAGAGTTGTCAATACGCACAACTTCGAGTCCAACCGTCGT
>Ga0075017_100003168_pt1 | contig 10342 bp, 5 predicted proteins | sample AleBraG_ABR_2012_FD_71475 | JGI IMG/M metagenome (GOLD analysis project Ga0075017, IMG submission 71475) | Freshwater sediment microbial communities in response to fracking from Pennsylvania, USA - Alex Branch Run_MetaG_ABR_2012 | ecosystem: Environmental > Aquatic > Freshwater > Creek >... | reverse complement strand
TCACGATTACAACAAGTTCCACTGTGACAGCAGGCGCATATACGCTGGCGGTCACTGCTACTGGCGGCCCGTATAGTCAGACCATTAATCTTCCGTTGGCGATCATCGTTCCGCCGGATCTGGGCATAGCCGTTGCGAACAACTCGGTTTCTGTAGTGCAGGCTACTCCGTCGACAATGGCGGTGACTCTCAGTAACATTGGTACGTTTAGCGCTGCGACGTCGCTGTCGGTGACCGGGTTACCAACGGGCATGACCAGTTCATTCTCGCCGCCAACATTCGCCGCTCCCGGGGCGGGCGTGAGTACGCTCAGCTTACTGGCGGCGATCAGCACACCTCCCGGCAAATACACGGTGACGGTGGTCGCTTCCGGAGGCGGTTTGATTCGGTCTCTGCCGATAGCCGTGACCGTAACGCCAGCGCCGAATTTTACGCTTGCCAGTAGCATGCCTGCGTTTTCGATCCAAGCAGGACAAGCTGCAAGTTCAGTCTCGATCACAGTTAGTAAGTTGATCAATGGGTTCAGTGCACCTGTTGCCCTTTCGATTTCCGGATTGCCCCCGGGTGTAACCGCTGCTTTTAGCTCCCCGACCATAGTTGCGCCGGGAGCGGGAGCCAGCACTCTCAGTCTGGCGGCACTGGGCACCGTGACTCCGGGTCAATACAAGTTGGTCATCAGCGCTGCTGGTGGTACGGTGTCACAAAGCATCAATTTGCTTCTCACTGTCGTTGGTGTCCCCGGCTTTACCCTCAAAACCGATGTCAGTTCGCTGTCTTTAACCGCAGGTGCGGCATTCAGTACCACGGTTAGTGCTGTCGCGCAAAACGGCTTTACCTCGAGCGTGAATCTAAGTTTGGGCACCATGCCAGCCGGTGTCACGGCGAGTCTATCGGCTACCACTATTAGTGGCACTACCGGTACTGCACTTTTGACCATTCAGACAGCTTCGACGCTCGCGAATGGCACCTATTCGCTATCAGTCACTGGAACGTCCAGCGCGATTGCGACAGCCTTGCCGGGTCAAACGGCCACGCTTCCCGTTACGATCGGTTCAGTGGCGACGAGTCTGAGCGCCACCTCACTTGCGATCAGCAAGGGCTCTGCTGGCTCGGTTACTGTGATTGATACGGCGACCAACTTTACTGGTACTGTTGCGTTTTCCGCTTCTGGGATTCCACCGTACTTGAGCTTCGCGTTCTCTCCAACCGCGGTCTCCGGTTCCGGCTCAACGAAGTTGACTATCACGTCGACTCTCTCTGCTGCTCCGAGTACGTTCACCGTTATGGTGCGCACGGGAGCCGGTGGAACGGTAACCCAGACCCCGCTTACGGTGACCATTACTCCTTAGGCTCCGCAAGCATTTCCGGGAAGCGCCCAAGACGGGAACCGTGCTTCGCCCCTAGAAAACCGCTAAAATAACAAGCAGTGCGAGTTCTTACTCTTCTGCTCCTGGCCGCTGTCTTGCTTTTCGGCGAAACGTTCAAGCTGTATTTGAAAGACGGCAGTTTTCACATGACGCGCGAATATAAGCGCGATGGTGACCGGATCTCTTACTTCAGTACCGAACGCGGTGAGTGGGAAGAGATCCCGTTGGAACTGGTGGATCTGGATAAGACTGAGGGCGAGCGAAAAGCCAAAGCGCAAGCAGAAGGGCAAGTGGCCCATCTGGCGGACGAAGAAGAGAAAGCCGAGCACGCGTTGCGTAAAGAACTGGCATCGATTCCGCAAGAGCCCGGCGCGTATTTCATGCGCGGCAAAATGGTGGACAAGGTGATGCTGGCTGATTATCAGGTCATCACGGACAAAAAGCGGCAGGCGCTAAAGCTACTTTCGCCGGTACCGCTGGTGCCTGGCAAGGCGGTGGTTGTGATTAAAGGCAGCCGCTCGAAGTTCACGGTGGGAGACGAACGGCCTGAATTCTATTTTCGGCGAGATAAAGAAGAACGATTCACGATTGTGAAGGTCACGCCGACTAAGAAAGAAACCCGCATTGTGGAAAGTTTGTCCATCGCGCCGGTGGTCAACGTGCCTACGGAGCAGCGGAAAGAGATGGCTGTATTCACGCAGGACATGGGTGGCGGATTGTTCAAGGTTTGGCCCGAAAAGCCGCTTGAACCCGGCGAATACGCCATTGTGCAATTCGGCAACAGCGAAGACGCGTCGGAAATCGATTTGCTGGTTTGGGACTTCGCCTACGTGCCGGTTGCGCATTAGAGTTGTACTACACTGACCCTTATAGTCTCTCGCCATGTTTGCGCGCTAAATTCTAAAACTTAAACTTCAGGGAGGTTCATGATGATACGACGTGGTGTCGTTTTCACGGCTTTTTTGCTTCTGATTCAAGCATTTGGTCTAGGGCAAACGTTCAGAGGCGGTATTTCCGGAACCGTTGTCGACCAGAGTGACGCACCGATTACCGGGGCTGAAATCAAATTGTTAGGGGTTGATACGGGTTCGCTGCGTTCCTCTGTCTCAGGTTCGACTGGAGAATTTCTATTTCAAGACTTGCAACTCGGCGCTTACACCTTGACAGTTACACGCGCCGGCTTTCAAGTGCAAGAAATCAAGGGAATTCACGTGGAGGCCGGCAAGATCTTCGACATGAAGGCCACGCTTGCCGTGGCTTCACAGGCGACGAGAGTGGAGGTTGAAGCGTCCGCTATCGCGATCGAAACATCTTCGACCGCAATAACAAGTGTTATTCCGACCAAGGCGATTTTGGATGTGCCCTTAAACGGACGCGACTTTACGCAACTGCTGAAGCTGAATCCGGGCGTAAACGCCAACGGTTCGGTGAATGGAACACGCACGAATTCAATCAACTGGCAAATTGACGGGGCAGACAACAACGACCAGTGGCACAATTCCGCGGCAGTCAATCAGAGCGGCGTTTCAGGAATTGCCGGCACCCTGTTGCCGATTGATGCGATTGACGAGTTTTCGCTGCAGACGAACAGCAACGCAGAGCAAGGGAGAAATGCGGGCGGAACGTTGAATCTAGTGATCAAGTCTGGCACGAACGCATTTCACGGGTCGCTCTACTATTTCAATCGCAACGAATTCCTGGCGGCGCGCAATTGGTTTATTCCGGCAGGTTCGCCTACGCAGGCGCTGCGCAATAACCAGGAAGGCGGTTCTTTAGGCGGTCCGATATGGAAGAATCACACGTTCTTCTTTATGACCTATGAGCAGCAGAATTACATTGCCGGTGACACTGCACTTGGCACTGTACCATCAGCCGGTTTGGTCGCAAAGTCCGAAGCGATTCTCACCGCGAAGGGCATTGCCGTCAGTCCGGTTGCGTTGAATCTACTCAACGCACTTTGGCCGTCCAATATTCAAAATGCCCCGGCGATCAAGAATAACTATTTGAGCACTGCAAATAACGTCTCGGATAGCTACAACGGCATCGTCAAACTGGATCATTATTTTAATGAGCACAATAATCTGGCGGTTCGTTACTTCGGTGGAACCGGATCACAAACTGAAGCGATAGGTTCGGCGATTCCTTACTATTACCAAACGGCCCCGAGCCGCATGCACAATTTCTCGGTTGTTTACAACGAAGTGTTGACTCCGAAGTTTGTAGGGCAGACGGTTGTGGGCATCAATTACTTTAAGCAGACCTTCGGCGATGCCAACCACGGATTCAATATGCCAGCGCTTGGTTTTAACACAGGCGTTACCGATCCGGCCTTGTTTGGCGCTCCAGCCATCAGCATCAAGGGATTCGACGGGCTCGGGTTAACGCCACCGCTTGGACGAATTGATACCACAGGGCACCTGGATGAAGCATTTACTTATACACAGGGTTCGCACCAAATCCGTTTCGGCGGCGAAGTCCGGCGTTCGCGGCTCGATGTCTTCTACCAAAGGAACAAACCCGGCAAGTTCTCGTTTGATGGCAGTCAAACCGGCGATCCGCTCGCGGATTTCTTAGCGATGAAGGTCGCCCCGTCGCATGCCACCATCAGCATTGGCGACCGGCAACGCAACTACTACCTTAATGGCACTTCGTTCTTCGCGCAGGACAGTTGGAAAGTGCGGCGCAATTTGACCCTGAACTACGGCCTAAATTGGCTCTATCAGAGCCCGATTTCCGACCCCAAAAATACGATTTCCGCTTTCCGTTCCGCTTTTGGAGGGAGCGGTATCGAGCCAGTCACCCAGTTAGGAACGCTCTATCCGCGTGATTTCACCAACTTCGCGCCTCGATTTGGTTTCGCCTATCAGCCCGGCGTTAGCAGCAAACTCGTCGTGCGCGGCGGTTATGGGATTTTCTATCAGGTTCCGAACGTGAACTATTTTGGCGACAATCGCCCGCCGAATAACGGCGCTACTGGGATCCTGTCAAACGCGTTCGGCAATGCTCCAGTGTACGCAATCACCAATCAGAATGCCCTGCAGATCCTTCCAGGTGTTCCGATCTTCGGAAATACCCAAGAGCCATCCGGCCCGTTTGGGGCATTTTCTGTGAGTTCGCACTTCAAGACCGGATATAGCCAGAACACAAATCTGAACGTGCAATATCAGGTGAACAATGCCTCGGTTTTGGAGCTCGGGTACATCGGCACTTTAAGCCGTAACCTTCCGGTAACGCTTGATATCAATCAAATTCCGATCGGGGCACCTGAACTGAACAGCTCTCGACCCTACTACAGCCAGTTCCCGAATTTGGCAACGATCAACGAAGTTCAGTCGATTGGCAGTGGCTATTTCAATGGAATGATCACGTCGTTTCGTTCTTCTGGCTTCCACGGCCTGACGATGAAGCTCAACTACACTCTCGGACATGCGCGAGACGATCTGTCCGCTACGAGGAGTGTTACACCGCAGAATAGCTTCTGCCTACGGTGCGACTACGGCAATGCGGATTTCGATATCCGGAATTCGTTTGTCGGGTTTATTAGTTACGCAGCACCTATGCCGAGCCGAATGAAGTTATTGCTGGGAGGATGGCAGTTCAATTCGCTTCTTTCATTCAATAGCGGCAGCCCATTCACCGTTACTGACGGGGGCAGCGATAGCAGCGGCACGGGAGAGAACAACGACCGCGCCCAGGTCATCGGAAATCCCTTCCAGAACATTCCAGCCGACATTCCGGCGAACGCTGCCTACATCTTCAATCCGGCAGCTTTCGCGTTCCCGGCGAAGGGTACGTACTCGAACCAACCTCGAAACGCCTACTACGGGCCGCCCACCTACCAAGTGGATTTCTCGGTGTTCAAGAATACGAAGATCACAGAGCGGTTCAGCACGCAGCTCCGACTGGAAGTATTTAATATCTTTAACACTCGCGATCTGAGCGCGCCCGACAATGCCGTAGGCGACGGCGGGCTTGGGCAGAGTAACCAAACGCTTGATAACTACAACGGCGCGCCCGGTATCGGCACAGGTGCGCCCAGAAACGTTCAACTCTCTCTAAAGTTGCTCTTCTAGGGCGCAGTCTGTTAGCATATGCTTGTTTCTGGGGCCAGTGTTTCAACGCTGGCCCTTATTTCGTTTCGGCACAACGGTTGGGAGGCTAGTCGATGAAATATCAAATGCTGGTTGGTCTTATAGGCACCATTCTATTTGCCGGCAATGGACCCAAATTCAAAGATATTCATCATCACGCCAGTGAGTCGGCCATTAAGAGCATGTGTTCACAGGGCATCTTGCACGGGCGGTCAGCCTCTCAGTTTGCGCCCGATGCGCCGATGACGCGTGGCGAGTTTGCCGCTGCCCTGCAAAGCATGTTCAAACTACCGTCGCCGGCTCATGCAGAAGCTTTTCCGGACGTGCCGCCGTCGTCGACAGACTACCAAGCCGTGCAGGCCGTGACACCCCATCTTTGCAGGGAGATGTTGTGCTTTCGCTGCGCCTTGGGCAAGAATTTCTTACCCAACGAGATCGTGACGCGCGCGGAGATGACCATGATTCTTTCGCATATTCTTGTTTCGCAAAAGCGGCTTTCCTTGTGCAGCGAAGCGGAGGCGAAGGCGACATTGGCGAGTGTGTCCGACGGCGAGCGTATTCCGCGGCCCGCGCGCTGCTATTTCGCTTCGGCAATCAAGAGCGGCGTTGTCGATCTAAAACCTGGTAGCGCCATGGCGCTTCCGACGCCCCCGACGCGCGGCGAAATAGCGCTATGTATGGCAAACCTTCAAAAGAAGTTGAATATGCCGGTTTTGAAACCAGCGCATTAAAGGAGAGAAAGACATGAGGAATCAATTCGCAGTTGGCTTGCTCTTCGTTTGTGCGCCTGTCCTGTTCGCGGCCAACAACTTGAACAACCATGGGGGCCGCACCATGCAAAACCAGATTAAGGGGTATGTAATCTTCTGGACGCCGAGCGGAGTTGTGCTAGACAGCTCTGTGAGCGATGGCACGGGGAATTTTGTGTCTTTGCATCAGCGTTTCTTCAACGACCTGGCGGCGAGTTCGTTCTTCAATATCGACACCCAGTATCCCGGCCAGTGCGGCACAAATCAATGCGTAGTTGCGAACGGCCCGGGTGCCGTGAAGTTGGGCGGATCTTGGGTGGACTCGCAGGCTTATCCGAACTCGTCCGGTACGCGCGCCAAGCCGCTGCAGGATTCCGATATTCAGAACGAAGTGACGCGTGCCATCAGCCAGAACCATTGGACGATCGATGGCAATAGCGAGTTCTTTGTAATCACAGGCGTGTTTAAGAGCAGCGGCGCCGAGGTGGAGGAATGCGACGGATCGGGCAGCAGTTGTACATTCAATGCCTTCTGCGCTTATCACGGCAACTTCAGTTCGAGCGGTCAGGACGTTTTGTATTCGTATCTTTCCGATGCCAGCTTCAATTCGGCAGGTTGCAGTGAAGGCATATCCTCCGCGACGAATTTGCAAATCGCATCCGACCAGGAAATTGCGCTGCTGACTCACGAGTTTACCGAGACCGTGACTGATCCGTTTGGTGACGGTTGGTGGGATTCAAGCACGGGTAGTGAAATTGGCGATAACTGTAACCAAATTGCGGCGGTTGTGACCATGAACGGTAACAAATATGCGGTTCAGCAGGAATGGAGCAACGACACGGCGAGTTGCGTGAGTACGTTTGGACCTTCGATCCAATTCAATATAGGCACGGGAGCGGATGACTTGCGCGGGGACAGTTCGGCTACCGCGTCGCTGCAAAATCCGGGAAGTAGCAGTGCTTTTGAGACGGTCACACTGAAAGCGCAAAACGATCCGGCCTGGAATACCAACACCGGACATATCGCGGTGGCAGGATTCAACCAGGCATCGCAGACTGCCTTGGGCCAGATGGCGGTTCGCTTGACCTCGCACAATTCAGGAACGGAGACGAATGACAACTGGAATATTCAAAGCCTCACCGCGCAGGTTTCGAGTTCTTCAGGCAGTGTGTTGTGTTCACAAAGTTTTTCTGGTAATCCGCTGGCGCGCTTAACCGGCACCGTACCAACGGCTCAATTTGCCACGCCGAATTGCCAGCCAGCGGTTTCGCCGACGGCTACATTCAATGAGATCACTTTCAATGTTGGTACGGGTGGCGACGACCTTCGCGGCGACAGTTCGGCTACGGCAACGATCGTGTTGCCCTCGGGAGAGAAGAATTTCACGTTGAAGGCTCAGGGCGAAAGCGCGTGGGATAACAACTCGGCGCATACCAAGACGTTCACGATTTCGCCGCCGGCCACGCTGGCTGAGTTTGGAAACATCTCCATCAGCCTGCAATCTCACAACAGCTTTACGGAGTCGGACGATAACTGGAATGTGGAGAGCGTACGGATTACCGTTTCCGGAGCTAACGGTTCGGCCTGCTTGCTGAACGAAAGTGGCAATCCGCTCTCGCGGCTGACGGGCAGCGCGGGCATGTTTACGCTGCACCCGAGCAGTGGTTGCTAGTTCTGCCCGACGACGAGAATCGTAAACGAATCGGGTACCAGCGGACCCCGGCGTGGCCTTTGTTGGCCGGGTTCCGGTGCGGGGGCAGGGCCGAATTCAGCACCGATCAGCAGAATGTGTTTGGTCTTCTCATCAATCGTCATCGTCTTGGCTGAGGGCATTGTCTTCACTGTTTGCTCCACGCTAAAGCTGGTAGGGCCGGCTTCTTTGATGACCGTGAGAGTGCCGTCACCTTGAGAACTGAAGGCTTCGTTAGTAGCGGCGAGGAATCCGGCGCCATCGACGCCCGTCCCGATCGGCAGTGTGGCCAGAATCTTACCGTCGCGCGCGTCCATGACGACGCTGACGGCAGGGTTGCGGCATTCAACGAATAGCACGTGGTTCTTGACGTCGAAGGCTAGGCCGGCCGGAGTCTTGTTTCCGCCAAGATCGTAATGGGCTGTAACTTTCATGGTCTTTGCATCGACGACCGCAACGTTGTCTTTATCCTCGATATCGACGTAGATGTGTCCTTTGCCATCAGTCGCTGCCTGTTCCGGAGCGCCACCCAGATCGATGGTACCCACGACGTCGCCGGTTTTCGCATCAATCACGGTCGCATTCGGCGACGCATGGCTCAGGATGTAGATGCGGCGTTTAAACGTATCGAAGAGCATGCCGTCCGGGTTGCCTTGCACATCGATCGATTTGATTGTTTTGAGAGTGGTGCTGTCAAACATCGTCACAGGCTTGCTAGTGGCGAAACCATGATGGGATCGGACATCGACCGCTGCGCCGTGCGCGCCGACGTCGGGGAGAACGCCGACGGATTTGAGCGAATCGAGATCGAAGACGTCGATGCGTTTGTTAGGCCCGGTGCGGGCAACGTAAAGCCGACGGCCATCGGAATCGGCGTAGACGTAATCGAAGCCACCGTCGCCACCGACCTTGGCTGTTTTAAGGACGTGATACGGTCCGTCCTGTGCAAAGGCGAACTGTGTCAATAACAAAAGCGAGATGAGATGAGTGGGGCGCAAGCTGTGGTCTCCTACCTGTTTGAGTATAGAGAAACGAAAATTACGCCGCCTCGTTTGAGAAAGAAACTTTCAAGGGGGCCGGCGGGCAATTATTCGCCTGGCGCACCTATCGCCGCTTCACAGCAGGTTGGACTCAGTCAGACCGACGTGTTCTTCGTAGACAAAGACGGCTTATTAGACGTGTTGTGGGTGGTGAATGCGGGTGTATGAACGGGGCCGCAGGTCATCGCGTCCTAGCTCGATGAGATGAGCCTTTAGTCGCACCGTAGGGCTTCGATCGGGTCCGAATTCGCACCCCGCCGAGCTGGAAGAAACATCGCTGCGATCGCCGCCGCAGCCATGAGTACGACAGCCGCCAGATACGAAAGCGGGTCGCTGTTATCGATCCGCAAAGGTGATGCATCGAGCGTGCTACTAAGCGCTGCCGCGGTCGCAACAGAGAGCCACAGACCAACGACAAGGCCGTGGAGCACGGGTCGTCCTCCGGATAAGAAGACCGACCGCACAATATCAACCTGTCGTGCTCCTAGCGCGGCACGAATACCGAACTCTCGCGTGCTCTGGTTCACCGCAAACGAAACGGCCCCGTAGATGCCGGCCGCCGACAGAATCACTCCCAGAATGCCGAGCAGCAGAATCAGCGAGGCGAAATTCCAGAGTTCGGTGCTCATCTGATCAATCCATTTCTGCAACAGGCGGATGGTCACGGGCAGATCCGGTTGGATCTGGCGAATTGCGGCGCGGATCGAAAGCGCAGCCTGCTTGAAGCGCGGATCGAAACGGACGGCGATGACGTCCTCGGAGGCATTGGCGGCAAGCGATCGATAGAGTGGCGGGTTGTCTGTGCCGCCGAAGCGCAGCGGGTCAATGTCCTTCGCAATTCCGACGACGGTGAGTGCAGTTCCGTCGGGCAGTTTGATTTGGCGACCGAGCGGGTTTTCGAACTTCCAGAAGAGCCTGGCGAGCGTCTGCGAGACGATGGCGGCGTTTGTTTCGCCTGGAATCACTTCGCGCCCGGCGAGCAGCGGGATGCCCATCGTCTGGAAGAAACGCGGCGAAGCGGTGAAGACCGCGACCGGCTGCAGAGCGTCTTTCCTGTCGGGCGGGGCGATTTCGACGGTATCGGAACCTAAGAGCGGAATATTTCGGGACAACGCGACGGAACGGACGCCGGGAACGCTCCAGAGGCGGTCTCTGATCGGATTGATAGGTACCGATTGATGGAACCATGCGACAAGAATGTGACGCGAGTCGTAACCTGGATCGGCGTGGAGATTGTGGTTCTCAGCTTTGGCGAGAAGTCCCGCACTGACAACCAGAACCATGCTGAAAGCGACCTGCGCGCTCACTAAATAACCGAGTACTTGCTTCGTTCCCGCCACGCCGCCGAGGAAACTGCCAAAGCCTTTAAGGGAGTTGATAAGGTCGAGTTTGAGCGCCTCCGTGG
>Ga0075017_100003167_pt1 | contig 10344 bp, 5 predicted proteins | sample AleBraG_ABR_2012_FD_71475 | JGI IMG/M metagenome (GOLD analysis project Ga0075017, IMG submission 71475) | Freshwater sediment microbial communities in response to fracking from Pennsylvania, USA - Alex Branch Run_MetaG_ABR_2012 | ecosystem: Environmental > Aquatic > Freshwater > Creek >... | reverse complement strand
AGGAAACTGGCCATTGCGAGAAGAATTGTTAAAATGCGCAGCATTGTCTCCACCAATTTCTGATTGTGGCGACAGGGCCGAGGTAAGGCGTTCTAAAGGGTAGTGGCTTACATAGCCACGCGAATCTAGCTCCGATTATACACTCGCCTGCAACGACTCACTGGCGAGAAACGCACGCCAACCTCCGAAATGCGTGATCTCCGTGGCATTTCTCAAGGCGTATGGTTCACAAATGAAGCACTTAACGTTGTCGCCATGATCAAGCGTTGCATTGCCAATTCCCAACGGCGCGGGCACTCCCGCTACAAAACTTCCAAATTCATCCTCGGGCACCGCCCAGACTTCGACTTCAATGCCGGGACCCTGAAATCCATCTTCACGGACCAAGCCCGGCTTCGGCGGCTGCGTGCCTGGCAGCGCATAAAGCCGATAGCCGCGAGGCGTTTTCGTCGTCTTCAGAAGGCGTGCGCGCCGCTCTGTCAATTGCCAGTTCAAGGGTTGCCCGGATAGATGGGCGCCGACGACGGCCACAGCGATACATCCGGGAGGGCACGAGCCAAGCTTGACTTCGGGCCCGGCGACATCGGCGTGAGAGCGATGATACCGGTCGGCCAGTGCCAACAATGCTTCGTCTGTAAATGCAGGTGCGATGAAGGTAATACCGAAGGGGAGACCGTCGGAACGGAATCCCCCCGGCGTCGCCACCGCTGCCTGATCCAGCAGGTTGACGAAATTCGTGTAAAAACCCAGATTGGTATTGAGCCGCACCGGATCGGCGGCGATTTCCTGGTGCGTATAAATGGTGGGCGCGGATGGCACAACCATTACATCCATGCGCTGCCACTCCCACTCGGAGTCTTGCCGTAAAGCGCGCAGGCGGTATTCTGCCTCGAACGCATCGACGGCAGAGTAACGGGTCGCTCCGCCAATGATGCCGCGCACGACAGAATTCATTTCGTCCGCGTGCGATTCGAAGAAGGGTAGGATTGCGGCGAGCCTCTCGGCCACCCACGGCCCCGCATACAACAATTCCGCGACCGCGCGAAAGATCGAGAAGTCGATCTCCACTCGCGTTCCGCCCAACTGCTCCAGCCGCGCCACTGCGGTGTCAAAGAGCCTGGCGGCCTCCTGATCGCCGAAAAATTCAAGCTGATTCGGAGCCGGCACTCCGAACCGGAAATTTCCTCCGGCCCAGGGAGCAGCTCCATCCCCGGGTCCCGGCACGCGTGAATATGGATCGAGAGGATCTGAGCCTTTGGCTACTCCCCATACGATTTGCGAGTCGCTGCAGTTCGCCGCAAAAATCGAGACACAATCCAGCGAGCGGCATGCCGGGACCACTCCCGCTGTGCTTAGCAACCCACGGGAGGGTTTCAACCCGACTAAATTGTTGAACGCCGCCGGAATTCGGCCAGATCCAGCAGTGTCAGTCCCCAACGAAAAGCTGACCAGTTCGTTCGCGACCGCCACCGCAGAGCCGGAGCTCGACCCGCCGGAAATGTAGCGCGCATCGAATACGCTCGAGCACGCACCGTAGGGCGACCGCGTTCCCACCAGACCAGTGGCGAACTGATCGAGGTTGGTCTTGCCAACCGGGATGGCGCCGGCCGCGAGCAGTCTCTCCACCACCGTTGCGCTGCGCTTGGGCACGTAGGCGTAAGCCGGACAGCCGGCGGTCGTGGGAACATCGGCGAGGTCGATATTATCCTTAACTGCGAACGGAATCCCGTACAACGGCAGCGTGCTCGCGGCGGGATCCTTTTCGAGCTCCTTCGCGCGCACCAACGCCGCCTCGCGCGAAATCAAGGAAATCCAAACGGGCTGTGTCTCGCGGCCGATTCGATCGTAAACCTCAGCGACGACATCGGAGGGTCTGGCTTCACCGGAGTTGTAGAGCGTGCGCAAAGCACTGATCGTCAGCTTCACGAGCCGACCTCCTGCCTTAGCGTCACCAGATTTTGGCCCGCCAGAACCATTGCTCCCTTGACGCAGTTCAATACTTCAATAACACCGGCCATCGGAGCCGCCACGGCAATTTCCATCTTCATGGCCTCGAGCACAATAAGCTTCTCTCCCGCCATCACGCGCTGCCCGGGTTCCACGGCAACCCGCCACACGCTGGCGGTCGTCGGCGAACGCACCGCCCTGCATCCGTCAGGTATGGCCGCTTCGCTTTCCGAGCCGAAATCTGGGGCATCCGGCAATTCTGCGAATTGGTCCGCTCCAGCGCGCGCCCAGCGCTCGCGCTCCGCCAAGAACGCCTGCTGCTGGCGGCGCTTGAAGTCCGCGGCGCTTTCGGCAATGGACTCGAGAAACTCGTGATACTCCTTAAGGCGGAACTGTTGATCCTCCATCCGCAGCGAATATTTACCGTGCGGGAATGCATCTCGTATTTCGACCAGTTCATCCGCACTGGCCGGGAAAAAACGAATCTGATCGAATGACCGTAGGAGCCAGGGCGTACCGGGCTGAAACGCTTCCGTTGTGCGATACGTGTTCCACATTTGCAGCGTGCGGCCGACGAATTGGTAGCCTCCGGGTCCTTCCATCCCATACACGCACAGATACGCTCCGCCAATTCCCACCGCATTCTCCGGTGTCCAGGTTCGCGCAGGGTTGTACTTGGTGGTTACCAGGCGGTGCCGCGGATCGATCGGCGTCGCGACCGGTGCGCCCAAATAGACGTCTCCCAACCCCAAAACCAGATAGCTCGCGTCGAAGACGATGCGATGGACATCGTCTATGGAATCCAGTCCGTTGATGCGGCGGATGAATTCGATATTGCTCGGACACCAAGGCGCGTCTGCCCGGACCGACTGCATATATTTCGTGATCGCTAGGCGCGTTGCGGGATCGTCCCACGACAGCGGAAGATGAACGATGCGCGAAGGGAGGACCAGATTGTCGAGATCCGGAATCCGCTCTTCGCATTCGGCGAGGGCCTCCAGCAACTGTTCGCGGCCTAGGACGCGCCCGTCATAGTGAACCTGCAACGACCGCACTCCGGCGGTTATGTCCAGAATTCCCGGCAGAATGGACGCGCGCAACCGTTCCTCCAGAGCATGTACCCGCGCGCGCAAACTGAGATCGAGCACATTCGGCCCGTATTCGATCAAGAGATGGCGGTCTCCATCGGCGCGGCAGACAATGGCGGGCGAACCTTCTCCCGATCCTTCACGGCGCGACAACACTGGCTCTTCACGCACGCCCTCATTAGGTAAGCCCGGCAAGCTGCCCGCTAAGCCGGCAATTGCAACCTCGATCTGCTCTTCCACCGCCGCTGCCTGGTCTTTCGAAATCGCGCGGAAGCGAACCAGGTCCCCGGGCTTGAGTTGCCCCATCTTCCACAACTCCGCCTGTACGATAGTGGCGGGACAAACGAATCCTCCCAGGCTGGGACCGTCCGGCCCGAGGATCACCGGCATGTCGCCCGTGAAGTCCACGGTGCCGACGGCGTATGCGTTGTCGTGGATATTGGAAGGATGAAGCCCCGCTTCGCCGCCATCCGCACGCGCCCATTCCGGCTTGGGCCCGATCAGACGAATCCCGGTGCGGTCGGAATGGTGATGCACCTTCCAGGCCGTCGAGAAGAACATCTCGATGTCGCCGGGCGTGAAAAAATCGGGCGCGCCATGCGGCCCGTAGAGCACACCGATCTCCCATTCCTTTGTGTAGCGCGGAATCAGTCCGGACGGCGCCTTCTCCTCGCAGCATAGCGCCGGTCCATCCTCTGCGATTGCAATCACATCGCCGGCACGAAGCACGCGGCCCGCATGACCGCCAAAACCGCCCAGGATGAAAGTGCTGCGGCTCTCCAGATACTCCGGCACATCCAGCCCTCCGGAGACCGCGAGATACGCGCGGCTGCCTGAACCCTGGGCCGTCGTCATCTCCAGCGTCGAGCCGGCGGGAACCGAAATAGATCGCCAAAGCGGAACGCGAGTGCCATCGAGACACGCTGCGAAATCCGCGCCGGTCAAGGCGATAACTGCATCGCTCGCGAAGCGCAGCGTGGGTCCGGTGACTGCGATTTCCAGGCCTGCCACGGAATCCACGTTCCCCACCAATCGATTCGCGATGCGGAAAGCCAGCGCGTCCATGGGCCCCGACGGCGGCACGCCCACGTGCCAATAGCCCGCGCGTCCCGGATAATCCTGCACTGTCGTTTGAGTGCCCGGCTCGATCACTTCGATCGCGTTGCGATGGTACTCAAAGGCCTCGAGAAAAGATGTCGTGATACCGCCTGCTTCGAATGCGGGATCGGCCGTCACCTGGCGCAAATACGAGAGGTTGGTCTCGATTCCCGCAATCGTGCAATGTTTCAACGCGCAGCGCAGATTGGCCAGTGCCGCGGCTCGCGTCTCGCCGCGAACCAGGATCTTGGCCAGCATCGGATCGTAGAACGGCGTCACTTCCGTTCCTGCCTCAACCCACGTTTCGACCCGCGCGCGAACCGGCCAGGCCACGTGCGTGAGTCTGCCGGAGCTGGGCTGAAAGTTCTTAGCGGGGTTTTCCGCATAGATCCGCACTTGGATGGAACAGCCCGTGGGCCGGATGCGCATCTGACTCAATTCCGGCAACTCGCCGCCGGCTTGCCGAATCATCCACTCCACCAAATCGACACCGGTGACCTCTTCGGTAACGCCGTGCTCCACCTGCAGGCGCGTATTTACTTCGAGGAAATAGAAATCCTCCGTGGTGTTGTCATAAATGAACTCGACGGTTCCAGCAGATTGATAGCAGACAGCTTTGCCAAGACGGATCGCCGCGCTGAGCATTTTTTCGCGGAGACTCTGGCGCAGCCCCGGCGCGGGCGTCTCCTCGATCACCTTCTGATTGCGCCTCTGCGGAGAACAGTCGCGTTCTCCCAAGTCAATCACAGTTCCCGCCCCGTCGCCAAAAATCTGAACCTCAATATGCCGCGCGGAAGTTACGAATTTCTCAATGAAAAGTTCGCTATTTCCGAAGCTGGCTCGGCTTAGGGCTTCCACGGCCTCATAAGATTCCAAAAGTTCTTCCGGCGAACGGCACAGGCGCATGCCAATGCCGCCGCCGCCCGCCGTGCTCTTGAGCATCACCGGGTAACCAATTTGGCCGGCAGCTTCCACCGCCTCGCCCGCGCCATCCAGCAAACCAGTACCGGGCAACAGCGGGACGCCGCACTCGCGCGCCATGGCTCGCGCCGTGTGCTTCAGTCCGAAGACGCGCATCTGCTCGGGAGTGGGCCCGATGAATACCACCCCGCTGTCCGCGCACACCTGAGCGAAATCCGCGTTTTCACTCAAGAATCCATAGCCGGGATGAATTGCTTCCGCCCCAGATTTCCGCGCCGCTTCGAGAATCGCCCCCATCGACAAGTAGCTTTGAGCCGCGGGCGGTGGCCCGATGAGCAGCGATTCATCCGCCTGTTGCACGTGCAGGGAGTGCCGGTCGGCCTCCGAATAAACCGCCACCGACCGGATCTCCATATTCCGCAAGGTCCGAATAATGCGGCACGCTATGGCGCCGCGATTGGCTACCAGGACCTTGCGAAACATCAACGGTCCTGCCCGTCCCAGATCAACACTTCGATCGGCGTCGGGTTGTAGCCGTTACAGGGATTGTTAAGTTGCGGACAATTGCTGATGAGCGCCAGCACATCCATTTCGGCGCGCAGTTCGACGTACTTGCCGGGCCCCGAGACCCCGTCTTCAAAGGTCAATTGACCATCCGGCGTGACCGGCACATTCATGAAAAAATTGATGTTGCTAGTGATGTCACGCTTGTCCATGCCGTGCTCCCAATCCACAATCGCCTTCAGGAAGCTCTGCCGGCAGGCATGCATGTAGCGCTTTTCCAGGGAATATCTCACCATATTGCTTTCGGCGGCACATGCGCCTCCCAAAGTGTCGTGACGGCCGCAGGTGTCGGCGACAATCTTCAGCAACACGTTTCCGGAACTCGACATCAGGCGCGTGCCGGTGGTCAGATAAATGTTCCCCTGCTGGCGGATGGTGTCCTGGGCGCTATAGCGATCGCTGTAATCGTGCGCGTTATAGAACAGAGTATCGACCGCCTGATTGCCTTCTAGATCGACAATCCGTAGATACGCGCCTTTGGGAACCTCACGAAGCCACGGCTCGCCCGCCGGCACCACGCAACGGTAAGTGGCGTTGTGCGCGCCACGCTTGCTTTCAACCAGAAGCGCGCTCATACAAAATACCTCTCAGTGAGGGTGAATCCGCGCGAGTTTTCGGGACGAAAGCGCCGGCAAGGATCGGATGCGCTGGCCGGCCGGGCTTTGCGGATCGACAAGCGAACTGGCTTGGGTTCGTATTTTGGATTCGGGTCCAAAGGATGCTGACAGGTATTGAGAACCACCAGCACATTCATCTCGGCGCGCAGCTCAACCTGCGAACGCGACATGGAATTGCGAGGATGAAAAGTCATGGACCCGTCTTCACCCACCGTCACGCGGCTGAAGAAGTTCACGTTCGCTGTCAGATCCCGCGGCCCCAGTCCCCATTTTTCGAGCTCGACCAGAAAACCGTCCCGTCCGTTTCGGTGATAATTATTACGGAACTGCTGATAGGGCGCTTCTCCGAATTTGCAGGCCACCGATGCAGCGTTGGAACACCCTCCAAGCGGATCGTGCCAGCCGACGGAATCTTCCGTGATGGAACAAAGAATCCTGCCCATATCGGAATACAGCACGCAGCCCTTGGTAAGCCGCGCAATGTGTTGGGCTTTCAATGTGTCCGGCAGATTAAATCGCTCGGCGGGACATTCAAAGTTGTAGAAGATAGCGCCGACGTTTGCGCCCCCTTCCATATCGGTGAGCAGCAGGGAAGTTCCACGCTTTAGGACATGCGACCAAGCGGCACCCGGCTCCACCGTCTCTTCCCAAAGGACAGACGTTTCGCTCATGACTACACTTCTCCCTTTCTGAATGCATACATGGATTCAGCGCCCCTCTCGGGGCGTCACAGTTCAGAAAAACTGCTTAAAGGGTGGAAGGTGGGCCGCAGCAGACGTCCATTGCGGTCAGGCGTAGAAACACGTGAATCGCGATATGCGCACGTGCAGTACGGCCTGGAGCCGCAATTAGCATGACGTCAGTATGGCAGAGATTCGGTCAATCCAACAGAAGAAAGTTTTTATTGCCCCCATAACTAAATACGTCTAGTCACTCGGCGGGATGCTGCAAGAACCGCCGGATAAGCGGATCAGTTCCCGGTTTTTGCTTGGGCCCGCACCGACGTCGGATAAGACGTCGCGGCTCCACGGGTTATGATCGTGAAGTCAGGCATCGCAAAATCCTTCAAAGTTCCGTGCAGCGAAATAAACGCGTCATTTAGTTCAAATACGTGCGCGCGCGTCAGTTCCAGCGGGGCTTCGTCCGGCTGATAGATCGTACCGCGTCCGTAATCGAGAAACGGCAGATTCTTCTGTTCAATGTGTGTGCCCAGAACGTGGGCCACCGGGTGCTCATCCACAAAGTCAGCCAGCCGTTGCGCGCTCGCGGTGAAGGTCGCAACATCTTCTTGATTCACCGAAAGCAGCCCTGGATACAGACTGTCGCCAGTCATGAGGTTGCCGGTAAGCCGGTCATAAAGCGCGATACTCGCAACATCGTGACCGGGAAACGGAATCACGTCGATGATGCGGCCGCCCAGATCAATGTGGCCAATGTCCGTCGGCCAGGTGGCGATTCCAGAATGCTTCTGAATCTCCGCGGGTTTGGGGGCGATGTATTCCACGTTGGATAGCGCCTTCAACTGTTCATCTCCGGCCGTATGGTCGTTGTGCGAGTGCGAATGAATCACGACCAGCGAGACCGGTGCATGTTTCTTGCGCTCCGCCCACTTGGCCATTAGATCCATGATGACCGGCGCTGTCGGAATCACCGTGCCGCGGCTGCCGTCTGGCATGAGCATCGCCACTCCGGTATCTTCCAGGAGCGCCTTACTTTCGCCAAATATCAGATACAAGAATGGCTTCTCCGGATTTACGCATCCGGACTCGCGCAAAACGTAAAAGTCCTCGTTGTATTCCTTGACCTGCCAGTCCGGAACCGTAACGCAATTGGGACCGCCGGTCCGCCAGCCGGTGGGCAGCACTCCTTGTTGTAGACCCAGGCCATCGCCCGCCTGGAAGTTCTCCACCCGCGGCGCATTCGTCGCCCGCGCGACCACAGCGAAGTCCGGATAGACCTGGTTTATCGGTTTGCCGTCCATCTTCCGAAACGCTTCAGCCAGCTCAAACACGTGGGCGCGGCTCAGTTCGAGGACATGCTCCTTGGGTTGATAGGGAGTGCCCCGCGGGTAATCGAAATATGCCTGTATGCCCTGTTCAATATGCGTTCCCAGAACATGCGCGACGGGATGAATCTTCACGAATTCAACCAGCCGCTGCGCGCTCGCGGCGTAAGTGGGAATCTGCGCCTCGGCAACGCCCAGGCGTCCCGGATAAAGGCTGTCGCCGGTCATCAGGTTGCCGGTAGCACGATCATACAGCGCGATGCTCGCGACATCATGGCCTGGAATTGGAATGACATCGATGACGCGGTTCCCCAAATCGATCTGGCCGAGACCAGTAGGCCACGCAGCGATTCCGGCCGCCTTCTGAATCTCCGGCGGTGTCGCCGCGATAAACTGCACGCTGGGCATCTGCTGAAATTGCCCGTCCGCGGCAACGTGATCTCCATGCGAATGCGAATGAATCACGACCAGCGACACCGGGGCGTGATTCTTTCGCTTTGCCCACCTCGCCATAAGATCCATGATGACCGGCGCAGTTGGGATGACACTCTTGTCTTTGGCGCTAGCAACGCCTGTGTCTTCGAGCAGCGCTTTGTTTTCGCCGAAGATCAGGTACAGAAAGGGCTTCTCGAAGTGGACGCAGCCGGATTCGCGCAGAATATAAAAGTCTTCGTTGTACTCGTGCACCTGCCAATCCGGTACGGTCAGACAGTTCGGACCACCCGTTAGCCAGGGTTCTGCTAGCGTTCCAGGCTTCAGTCCGGCTCGATCGCTTTGGGAAGCCAGAGCGCATGCAACGAAAATCAAAAGCGTTGAAAGAGTCTTCATGATAGTTTCCTTCGCGTCAGTTCGCCTTCGGCTTGGGCCGCAATTCAGGCGGGTATTGTGTGTCGGGCATTCCGCGGGGCACCAGAGTGAAGTCGGGCGTGGCGTATAACTTGTTCTCTCCGTGCAGCGCGATAAACGCCTCATTGAGTTCGAAGACATGGGCGCGGGTGAGTTCCAGAGGAGCCTCGTCGCGTTGCCAGATCGTGCCCCGCCCGAAGTCTGCATAGGGCAGGTTCTTCTGCTCGATATGGGTACCAAGCACATGGGCCACCAGATGTTCGCTCGCGAAGTCGGCGAGCCTTTGCGCGCTCGCGGCATAGACGCCTAGATCTTCAATCCCGAGCAGGCCCGGATACAAACTGTCGCCGGTGAGCAGATTCCCGGTCAAACGGTCATAGAGAGCAATGCTGGCTTCCTGGTGGCCGGGGAATGGGATTACGTCGACGATCCGTCCGCCCAGGTCGATGTGACCGATATCCGTCGGCCAATTAGCGATTCGCGCGTGTTTCTGAATCTCGGCGGGCTTGGCAGCGATGAACTCGACATTGGGCAGCGCCTTCAACTGTTCGTCGCCGGCCGTGTGATCGCTGTGACCGTGGGAATGAATCACCACCAGCGATACCGGAGCGTGGTGCTTCTTGGCGGCCCACTTGGCCATCAAATCCATGATGACCGGGGCCGTTGGAATCACCGTTCCCCGAGTGAAATCGGGCATGAGCATCGCGACTCCGGTATCTTCGAGGAGCGCTTTGTTCTCGCCAAATATCAGGAACAAGAACGGCTTCTCGGGATTGATGCAACCCGACTCGCGCAGAATATAGAAGTCTTCGTTATACTCCTTCACCTGCCAATCCGGAACGGTTACGCAATTCGGGCCGCCAGTCCGCCAGCCCGTTGGCAGCTCTCCCGGCTGGAGACCCAATCCATCGCCTGCCTGGATGTTCTCCGGACGTGAAACATTCGGCACGCTCGGAACCACGGCGAAGTCCGGATACACAATCTTGATCGGTTTGCCGTCCATCTTGTGGAACGCCTCGTTCAGCTCAAACACATGGGCGCGGCTCAGCTCGAGCACATGCTCCTTGGGTTGATAGGTTGTGTTCCGCGGGTAATCGAAATAGGGCTGGCTGCCCTGTTCAATATGCGTCCCCAGAACATGAGCGATGGGGTGCAGCTTTGCGAAATCCACCAGCCGCTGCGCGCTTGCGGCGTAAGTGAGAATTTGTGCCTGGGGTACATACAGGCGGCCGGGGTAGAGGCTGTCGCCCGTCATGAG
>Ga0075017_100003166_pt1 | contig 10346 bp, 10 predicted proteins | sample AleBraG_ABR_2012_FD_71475 | JGI IMG/M metagenome (GOLD analysis project Ga0075017, IMG submission 71475) | Freshwater sediment microbial communities in response to fracking from Pennsylvania, USA - Alex Branch Run_MetaG_ABR_2012 | ecosystem: Environmental > Aquatic > Freshwater > Creek >... | reverse complement strand
CGTATGTAAATCACACCCTACAATCTTCATGTGCTCGGCTCCTTTCCTCCGAGCCCTGGTTGCTTGAGCGCACCAAGTTTACTCGGCGGCTTGGGAGCCGACACGGTTATCTAATCAGGCAGCCGGCCGTAATAACGCTTTAAGCCCCTGGGTCATTATTGCCGTTTTTGATGATAAAATCGCTGCGGAAATTCCTTATGCGGCGCCAAAAAGACCCTGCGCTGAAAGACCTGGAGCGAGCCGTGATGGACGGTGAGCTTCAGTTACTGAAATTGCAATTATCTGCTCTGCTGGAATCCCGGGCGGATAGAGTCCTGGGTATCCGCAAAAAAGCTGAGTCAAGTTCTTTGCCCACGGTCTCGGGCGGCCGGCCCGAATCGAATCGCCGGAAATTCTAGGGAGCCGTTTTAGCAGGTGCCTTGTGTTCTCCGCCGACAAAGCGCTATCGTTGTCTTCCGAGCGACGGCAGCCCGCCTTGGACCTCCCAAGGGCCATGATTCTCGCGGCGACGACGCTTCTTTTTTTCTCTGGATTTGCGCTGTGCAGGTGTTCGCTTGGCCGGGGGCCGTGCCTTTAGGCATACGGCGCACCATTCAGGTGCCATGCCGTGTTTGCATTTCGGTTTCATGCTGCGATCATCCGTAGGTTACACCAAGGGCCCACACTCAATGGAAGAGTCTGGCGTTTTTCGCAGTATAATATTGGTAATCGTGAGCCGTTCTTCGTCCCCGGAGGTTCTGCCATGTACATTCTCGTTCCCTGGAAGCCAGTCGTTCTCGTTTGGGGATTGTTGAGCGGGATGATACTGGTTGGTTTCGTTGCATCGTCGGTGCTTAAAGGGCAAGACCCATTCTCGCTAGGTGCGACCATCACGCAGCCCTCAGCCGTGAAAGCTGGTGCTGCTCAAGCCGGGCAACAACCTAAGCACTCCCACAAAGCGGCTCGAACTCCGAGTCGGTGAGACCTCCGAGATATGTTTCTGCTGATCTGTTTGGTTAGACTTTTTGATCACGTCCTCGCGTGGTTACCTTGCCCAATATTTTCTCCAGCTTTTGCTTCAGCACGACCTCTGCGGGGGAGCGTCCTTGGCGTCCGAGCCACGAGACAAAGTCCTTCATTTTGACTTCGTGCTTTACGGGCGGCTGTTGGACAACAACAGTCACCGTTGCGAATCCCTGACCGATCTCCCCTACCCAGCCGTCCTGCTGCAACGCCGCGAGAGCGGTAGCGATCGCTTCATAGAGTGTCTCGGCGCTGACCTCTATAGAGTGCTCGTAAGCGTACGCCGATGGCCGTCTGGACAGGCGTGTAAATGAGAGCCATGCTCGCGAAGTGGGCACTGCGGGTAGGTGTCCAGGTGGAGCGGAGATGGACACTTCCCAGCAAGTAGCAGTCATTCCCAGAGACAAAACAGACAAACAGGGCTCGGTCGCAGCGCCACGGCAGCGACGAAGCATCGCGGAGAAGCGGCGGATGGTGGAAGAGACACTGGCGCCGGGTGCGTCGGTGGCGCGAGTAGCGCGAGCCCACGGTGTGAACGCCAATCAGGTGTTTGGCTGGCGACGTCTTTACTTGGCGGGACGACTTGGGGAGCAGAAGCCAGGGATCAAGTTGCTGCCGGTTCGGGTGAGCGAGACTAAGTCGGCGCCGGTTGTGGTCGAGCGTGGCGTCACGGATTGTTCCCCACCACAGTCCGGCACGATTCACATCGAGCTGCGGCAGGCTCAGGTGCGGATCGAGGGCAACGCCGATCCCGCTTTGGTGCGCGTGTTGTTGGAGTGCCTGCGCGGATGATCGCCTGGCCAGCGAACACTCGGATCTGGATTGCAGCGGGCGTGACCGACTTGCGGCGGGGCTTCACCGGGCTGAGCGCGCTGGTGCAGACGAAGCTGGAGCAGAGTCCGTTCTCCGGGCACGTGTTTGTGTTTCGTGGGCGGCGCGGCGATCTGATCAAAGTGCTCTGGTTCGATGGCGATGGGTTGTGTTTGTTCGCGAAGCGGCTGGAACGCGGGCGCTTCGTGTGGCCACAAGCCACGAGTGGCACGGTTTCTCTGACGCGGGCGCAGTTATCGATGCTGCTGGAAGGCATCGATTGGCGACGACCGGAGCGAACCTGGGAGCCGCAGTTGTCGGTGTAACCCACAAGATACTTTCCACAACTTTTTTCGCGCGAGCGCAGATGAAAACGCGTGAGTTCATGCGATACTCCGCGCATGGCGGTGACCGCGCTCCCCGATCTGAACGTTCTTCCGGCCGAGGCGCTGCGCGCATTGATCCTGGCACAATACGAGCAACTGCTCTCGCGCGAACTGGAGATCGAGCATCTGCAGTTGCTGCTGGTCAAGCTGCACCGCATGCAGTTTGGACGGAAGTCGGAGAAGCTGCAGCGGCAGATCGAGCAGTTGGAGTTGCGGTTGGAGGAACTGGAATCGAATCGCAGCGAGGAAGAACCCAACGCGGCAGAACCGACTCCCGTCTCCGACCCCTCGACTCCAATCACAGCGAGACCGACACGTCGCGCTCTGCCCGATCATCTGCCGCGGCAAACGCGCCGGCACGCGCCGAAAGAGACGGTATGTCCGGAATGTCAGGGCGAGTTACGCAAGTTAGGCGAGGATGTCTCCGAGATGCTGGAGTACGTGCCCGCCAGTTTCGTGGTGATTCGTCACGTGCGCACGAAGTTGAGCTGCTCGAAGTGCGACTGCATTGTGCAGTCGGAAGCGCCGAGCCGCCCGATCGAGCGCGGCCTGCCGGGGCCGGGACTGTTGGCGCATGTGTTGGTCTCGAAATACTGTGATCATCAACCGCTGTATCGGCAGTCGGAGATCTACGCGCGTCAAGGTGTGGAACTGGAGCGCTCGACGATGGCCGACTGGGTCGGCGCGAGCAGTCAGTTACTCAGCCCATTAGTCGATGCGCTGCGTCGCTATGTGACGGCCGCTGGCAAACTGCACGCCGACGACACGCCGGTGCCGGTGTTGGCGCCGGGCCAGGGGAAGACCAAGACGGGGCGGTTGTGGACGTATGTTCGCGATGATCGTCCTGCCCGCGACACGGCCGCGCCCGCCGTATGGTTCGCCTACTCCCCCGATCGCAAAGGCGAACATCCCGCACAGCATCTGGAAAAGTTTCGCGGTACGCTGCAGGCGGATGCCTATGCGGGATTCAACCAGCTCTATGAAGATGGTCGCATCGAACCCGCGGCGTGCTGGGCGCATGTGCGGCGTCACTTTTACGATCTGGAACAGGCGCATAGTTCGCCGGTGGCACGGGAGGTGTTGCAGCGGATCGGCGCGCTGTATGCAATCGAAGAACCGATTCGCGGTCGACCACCGGACGAACGCCGAGCCGTCCGCCAGGCACAGGCCAAGTCACTGCTGGATTCTCTGCGACAGTGGCTGGAGGCGACCTTGTCGAAGCTCTCGCGCAAGTCGGAGACGACGGTGGCCATCCGCTATGCGCTTTCGCGCTGGAACGCGCTGACACGCTATATAGAAGATGGACACCTCGAGATCGACAACAACGCCGCCGAGCGCTCTTTGCGTGGCGTGGCCCTGGGGCGCAAGAACTACTTGTTCGCGGGATCGGATGCGGGCGGAGAGCGGGCGGCGACGATCTACAGCCTGATTGGTTCGGCGAAACTCAACGGTCTCGATCCCGAAGCCTATCTGCGCGAGGTGCTGACCCGCATCGCCGACCATCCCATCAACCGCATCGACGAACTGTTGCCCTGGAATCTCAACCCCACATCTGCCGAAGTGTCCACTTAACCGATTCGTGGACACTTAGCAATACGGTGCAACTCGGACGCTTACGAGTGCTCAACGTCTCGAAGATCCTTAACCGCAACCGTGCAAGTTCGCAGAGCCACACATAAGAGCGTAGCATATTCGCCTTTTGTTCGCTATATAAGACAATCGTCCGTACTGGCCGAAAGTGCGTTGGTGGAAAACTTTGAATGCTTGCCTCGCCCCGGGAATCGCCGTATCAAGAATCTGCTTTCCCAATCGTCCAGATGACTGGCTCGATGTCGTGCTCGCTGAGGTAGTCGTTGGCTTTGCGGAAATGACCACACTTTCGAAAGCCTGTTAACGATGGTCGCGACGGATGCCCCGCTTTAAGGACCAAATGCCGTCGCTGATCGAGGAACTCCTCGAATAGCTTGGCGGGAGCGCCCCACAGCATGAACACAAGATGCTCGCGCCCGGCGGACAATTTTTTCAAGGTCGGAATGGTCACTGCTTCTTTCCACCCAATGTTGGCGTGGCTGTTGGGGCGGCCATGCGCCACCGTCAGGGTGGTGTTCAGCAAGAACACTCCCTGCTTGGCCCACGACTCCAACTCCAGGCTCGGTTTCGGCATCAACCGGGTCGGGTAGTCGTGCCGCACCTCTTTAAAGATGTTCTTGAGTGAAGGTGGCACTTTGGTGGTCGATTCCGACACGGCAAAGGCTCGGCCTATGGCCTGACCCTCACGGAAGTACGGGTCTTGGCCGAGAATGACTACGCGAACCTCCTTGAAGGGGCAGTCCTCGAAAGCACGGAATACATCCTTCTGGATCGGGTAGACGCGCTCGCCTTTCTTTCGCAGGGCAGCTACTTGCGCCAACACTTCGCGGCACTCAGCGCTTCGGAGTATAGACTTCCAGCCGCTGTTGCGCTTCATCCCAGAGATCCTAAACCTTCACCTTACGGTGATCCCGCGCTCTTTGATCACGCTGGTGGAACAAGGACGCTGAACTTGCGTGTTTCGCTCTGCGGTCGAGCGTCCCCGAGAAGGGGTTTTACGTTTATCTTCAAAGGCATCTGGCTCGCGATGCCGCTAAAAATACAGGTTCCTGTGGGTAATGTCGGAATGGACTCCTCCGTAACTCGGTCGATGTACGAAACGGCGCTTGCGATTGCTTTTAGGTCGTGTTCGTTTAGCAGTCTGTGGATAAAGTAGTTGTGGGCCTGGGATGTAATCGTGGGCGAAATGTCGTACGGTCTCTGACTAGCGATCGTCACAAATACGCCGAATTTCCTGCCTTCCTTGATTATTTCCTCGAATGTCTCCAATCGATAATCCTTCCAGCTCTCCGCTTCACGGAAGGACTGGGTGGAAAGAATGTTGTGCGCCTCGTCGATTACGATATTCAACGACCTACCTTGCCCCGTTTCTTTCTGTTCCGTGTAGAGCTTCTTCGCAAGCAACAGCGGCAACGTCTTCCTCATCTCCAGATTGACGTCCGCAAAACTTACAACTACGAGGTTGCTTTCCCAGAACGCCGCGTCGCTCCCTATGTCGAAAATCTTGTCAATGTCGCCTTTCTTTGCCTTCAGCCTGTTTATCACAGGCGCGATATGCTCATTCTGAGCGCGGTTCGCAAGAATGTCGAAAATCAATTGCAAATACAAAAAGTGGATCACCCTAGAAAGAAGGCTGGCGTCAAGATTAAATGTTCCTACGTGCTGATAAAGACGAGTCTCAGGAATACGCTCAGGGTGCTGTATAAGGAAGGGGCCGTTAGGCTTTATGAAAAATTCACAACTGTTGTTGTGCCAACCCAGGTCAGAGCTAATATCCACTGGGTTACCATCAGCATCCTCATCAGGGAGTATCTCTTTGAGGTAATCTAAGAGCTGGTAGGCCCGAACCTTATCGCTCATCTGCAAAACGTCGCGCACACGTTGACGCAGGATGTTTTTAAAGTAATCCTCCGGATCCCCATCCTCTACGTGCATTACTCTCTTGTAGAACCTTATGGCCCTGGTTAAAAAAGGCTTTTGAGTCTTTTCGGTCGCATCTGCCAAGATAGAAATTACTTCGATACTCAGTAGCGCGTCTTCTTCTATTGGCACCTTATCACCGTCAGCGGCGCGCGTCGAAAGACAATAGACCTTCTTGCTAGGGGATATGCACTGTGGACCTATGTACTCGCCATTGAAGTCCAATAGCAGAATGCGCGCATTCTCTGAAAAAGCGGCAGCGTTTCGCGCCGTGAGGACACGCACGAATTCCTGATAGAGATACGCAAGTGTGTTGGACTTGCCGCTGCCTGTATTGCCGAAAATAGCCACATGGCTGTTGAACAATCCATCTACCGGAAATTCAATGTCGAAATCGTGCCCTTCCATGCTGGCAATCACAACTGCAGGGGAGTCCTCGTCCCGCGCGAGATTGTGCACTCGGCTGATCTTCTCTCGGGTAACGATGTACGCCTCGTTTCCGATCAGCGGCAACTCCTTTGTTCCACCATTAAACCTGCCGCGCTCATCGATGTAGCCGGCAAGTGCCACGGTCAAGACCCGCTTGTTCCTGTTTACGGGTTCGAACTCCTCGTCAGCGGACCGGGCATAATCCTCTTGGATCTTTTCCCCTTCGACGCGTCCTATCAGGCTCAGGAACCCCTTGCGTATTTCAATGTAACTATTGACGGAAATGTTCCTCAGAATGTCGCCGTCGAAGAACATGTCGGAGAGGTTCTTGTTTTTGTCGACGAGAACATAAACTTTCCGGCCCTCGACGCCAGCAACCTCGCCTATCCTTAGAACAGCGTCTTGAGTGAGCTTCGTGACGTTCATTTCTTCTTTCCGTCAAGGGCCGGCAGGATGCTCCTTAACACCTCATTAAACTTAGAGAAATCTATGTTTGGGAGAGTGCCAGGAGCGATGATGTCAACGTTGTTACAACCATCAAATCGCTTAAAGTATGTCGCTCGATCAGCATCGTTGAACGCGAATGTGACCAGCCTCAACGTCGGATTCTTCAGAGCGCGCTTGGTGATATCAAGGATGTGCGAGTCTCCGAATGAGAAACCAAAAGACACCAGCAACGTCCCTTCGCGGTCCAACTCATTGGCATAAATACGGAGAAGCTCATAATAAGTGCTATCCATTAGCGTCGTATGGAACTTCTTGGTTTGAGGCAAAACGACTGCATATGCATCTACGAAAGCTTTCGCCTGTGCAGCCGTCTTCCCGACGGGCAAGAGCGGCGTGTTCGTGACTGAGAATAGGATGGTGTCCCCGTCCTTTTTCCAGGAGAGTGACCCGTGCAATTTTAAGAGATTAATGCAAGGGATATCGACTTTATAGTTGTAAAGATTTCCCGTGCTCGATGTCGTCGTGAAGAATGTTCGCGAGGAGTATTCCGCCCGACCGGTGAGACTGGGCACGCGGCTAAAACCGTCATTCAATCGCATTGCCAGGTATGAAACCGATGCCTGTTCAATAAACAGATCATAGTTCGTGGTGAAGATCGTCGCCTGTTTGGGCAGCAGCGAAGTTCGCCGTTCACTGAGGATGGTCTCGATAATGCCGAGGCATTCCGTATAGTTCCCGACCACCGTGAGGTTATTGGCATCGGCTGCACCTGCGATCAGCTTGTTAGTCGGGGCCTGGATGGTCGCGAGAAAATCGTACAGCTTCAAATAGGCTGCATCTTCGTCGCCCGCCTCAAAGAGGCTCGCGATTTCTTCTTCCACTGCCCCCGCCGATGGTATTGCGGGATACGATGCGCCCGAGCCAATCAGAAAGTTGACGTTGCCGGACTGGAACGACCGAGCGAGGTTTTTGCGAATCTCCTCAGCTGCCGTGTCAAGGTTGAATACGCGTGCCATTAGGTCACCAGGCCAAGGGCAGCGAAAGTCCGCTGCACCATGCTAACGAACAACAATAGAGGACGACGGGCACGCTGTAAACAAATGCCGAGGGTGCGCAGGAGGGTGCTGAAAACCCGGAACACAGGAATTTTACAGTCTTTTGAATGGCATGGGTGCTGAACTTAGCCATCGATACCAAGTTCGCCCCGACAGAATGGCCGGTCTCCAATTCAACAAAAAAGGCGGAGTGCAAATTGGCACTCCGCCACAAATCAAGAAGGGATCGACTTATGCTGCCTTGTGACCCTTCGGCTTGATTGCTTTCTTGTCTCGCTTCGCCGCGAATTCTTTGGCCACGGCCTTCTGGAGCTTTTCAGCATCCACCCGATAGCGTTTTGCGGCGTCCATGAGAACATCGTTGCAGCTCGTGGTGGGTCGTTGATAAGCCGAATCCAGCAGGCTGATTTCCAGAAGCAGCTTGCAGAGTTCGGACTCGTCATATTTGCTGACTTGCTTGGCGAGAAGTTCTTGCGCCGACGCAGAGTCCTTCTTCGCCTCTATTTTGTGCCGCTTCGCCAGGGCCGGGACTTGGCTGTAGGAGAGGTGGCCAATCAGGTAGTGGGCGACCGCGAGGAAGTCAGCCCTCTTTAACGGAGCCGATACGCGGTGGAGAATCGTAGCCAACACACGATGGCGAGTCGTAATGGCCAGTTTCTCCTTTTCGATGCGCTTCCGTTCCTCGGCCCGCTCCCGCTCAACTTGCTGCGGAGAAGGTATGTTGGGATGGTGGACACGGCAAACTGGATCGGCACAAACCTTGACGACCTGTCCGCGCTTACCGCCGTCCATGACGATGGCCTCAGACATCTTTTCGCAGGGCTTCTGGTTAGCTGGTAACTTGCTGCTTGCCCCGTTTGCCTTCGGCTTCTTGATCTCCAACTCCACATACTGATTCCGTCCCAAGGGAGCGCCCTCGCGGGAATTCCACGCCGCCGAAATCTGGATTAGCTGTGGCTTGGTATCCAGAGTCTTTCTCACGGAAGCGTCGATCTTGGCCCGGAAACAGTCGGGCGAAGTGCAGGAATCCTTTCGCACGTCGGGGAAAAGTAGCTTGTTGAATCCGGTTCGCTTCGGGCAGTTGACGCACGAACCTGCTTCGGGCACGAGTGTTTCATCCTGCTTATCAAATGGTGCGGACGCCAGTTGTAGCAAGATGTTCGATTCGATCCACGCTGCCAGTTCCCGCACTGGAATCAGGACTTGGGTGTTGCCCTCGCTTGTCCACTGTCCGCGAAACGCGGCTGAGAAGGCTTCCTGCTGTTGCGAAGCCGGGAGCTTTGCGATCAGCAAAGCGTGGCCAATAGTGATCTGGTCTTTCAGGAATGCCTCGGCCACAGGCGGTATCAAGTCGGCGAGGCGAATGCGACCGTAGACATACGCTTCGCTCTTGCCAGCGCGTGAGGCAATGATAGAAATGGTGTAGGCAGGTTGTCCGAGTTCCAAAAGTGATTTGAAACCCAGAGCTTCCTCAAGCGGGTGGATGTCCTCGCGTTGCAGGTTTTCAACGCACTGTGCCTCGATTGCCTCTGCATCGGTCAGCTTGACCACGCGGACGGGAAGGTTTTCGAGTTCCGCCAGTTTCGCCGCTCTTAGACGGCGTGCCCCGGCTACAACCTCGTACTTGCCTTCCTCCAGTTCGCGTACCAGAAGAGGGGCCAGAATCCCCTGCGTCTTGAAGCTGGCGGCCAGTTCTTCGAGACTCTTCGCATCAAAGCGTTTGCGAGGATTGGTTGGTGACTCCGCAAGCGCCGTGATGCGAACGCTGCGATATTCGTGGTTGTTGACTGCATTTTGCGTACTCGGCATGATCTTTCTCCTCTCATGTGTCTTCGGTTTGTGTTCGTGGACGTGGCGCACACGTCTGGCGTGAAAACCTAACGGTGCAGGTGTTGGCGTGTTATGCGGCTGCCGCGAGTGCCGCTGGCTCGGGGGCAATGCCCCCGAGGATCACGGCAGCGGTTTGTTGAACGGCTTCCAAGCTCTCGCGCAGGAGACTGGCGTCTCCGTGCCAAAGCTGGATGTAGTCCTGGGATGAAGTTCCGTTCTGAAGCCCGACAGATTGGCAGACCACAAAGGCCACGGCTTCGGCCTCGGTCTCGCGGACTTGTTTGGTGGTCAGGGTGCGGCGGTCGCCACGATGCAACATTTCGTGAGCAATCTCATGCACGAGCGTGGAGAACTCCTCTGCTGGCTGCATCCCGGAAAGCAGCTTGATCTTGCCGCCATACGAGAGACCCTTTGCGGGAGCAATTTTTTCGGAGAAACTAATCTCGACGCTTTGCGCTTCAACGAACTTAAACAGACGTTCGCGGTATCCGCTCACGTCGCCATTGACTTCGGTCAGCGTGGGAAGGTCTTTGCCTTCGGTCTGGCTGACATCGAAAACGTAGACGGCCCGGAAACCGTACAGCGTCCGTTGACCCTCAGTTGTTGCGTCCTCACTCGCCTCGTCGGTCGCTACATCCTTCGTGCTTCGTCTTCCGACCATCGGGGCGAGAATGAAAATGCCTTTTTCTCCCCGTTTAACGAAGCGGCCAAGCGAGTTCCATGTCCGAAGTCCGGCAACGTTGGTAGCATCGGGCTTCTGGCGTGCGATGAGCATGATGTTGCCGAAGCTGTAGGTGTGAAACTTCGCCATTGCTCCGAGGTATGCGGTGAGGACTTCACTGTGACCGGACTCCAATGCTGCAACGAGGAAATCCAC
>Ga0075017_100003165_pt1 | contig 10348 bp, 10 predicted proteins | sample AleBraG_ABR_2012_FD_71475 | JGI IMG/M metagenome (GOLD analysis project Ga0075017, IMG submission 71475) | Freshwater sediment microbial communities in response to fracking from Pennsylvania, USA - Alex Branch Run_MetaG_ABR_2012 | ecosystem: Environmental > Aquatic > Freshwater > Creek >... | reverse complement strand
ACTTCGCATCGGCGGAGCAAGAGTTCCGGCTCGCTATCCAACTTGCCCCAAACGAGCCGCTGGCGCACGGGTGGTTCGCCCAATTCCTCGCCTCTCAGAATCGATTGGAGGAGGCCGTTGCCGAAGCCCGCCGAGCCTTGGAAGCCGACCGTTTTTCGCTCCCTGCGCGCCGCGATCTGCTCGAGGTCCTGGCGATGGCGAGGCGGTTCGACGAAGCGCTCGCCGAAGCTCACGAGTTGTTCGACATCGCTCCCAACTCACCCGAGGTGCATCTGGGGATGGTCTGGTTTTACTACCTGCAGCAGCGCTATGAAGAGGCCTTTGAAGCCTTCGCCACCGGCGTCAAACTGCTGGGCGTTTCGCCCCAGATGCTCGAGCAGGCGCGTGCAGCCTTCGAAGCCCATGGAATGACGGCGGTCTTGCGGCTCTGGCTCCAGATACACGAACACGAAGCCACGCTCGGGCAAAAGAACCAGAACGACCGGCTTGTCCTCTACGCTCTGCTCGGAGAGCGTGACCGCTGTTTTGACCTTCTGGAACAGGCTCTCCGGGATGTGAATCCCTTCGTGTTTCGGCTTCCGGTCTCGCCCCTCTTCGACAGTCTGCGGTCCGACCCCCGTTATGCGCCGTTCCTCGCCCGCCTTGGGTTTTCCCAACCTTTTCCCAACCCATAACTCACCTCCCGGCTGACCTGATTTTCCCGCCTTCCTCCGTATACTCATCCCATGCGAATCTTCAAAGTTCTCGGGGCCGGAACGCTCGCCCTGCTCATCACGATGATGGCCGGAGGCGTCTGGATGGCCATTATGACTATCAATCTGGCAACCAGCCCGGCCATTCCCTGGGGCGTCCCGTTGATGGCGCTGGCTCTTTGGGCAATGTGGCAATACCTGAAGGGCAAGGGATGGCCCCGCAGCACCTCCGAAGCGCGCCGACAGTACCTGCGCGCCAATCCGGTATCCCGTCCGACGTACATCTGGTCGTTCATCGCCGGCGCCCTTGGGGTCGTTGCCCTGGCGGGTTACTGGATCGTCATGACGCAACTGGTGAAGATGCCCGGCAACGTGCTGCCGGACGCTTCCGAGTATCCAATGTTCACGATGGCGCTTTTCATGGTGATGGGATCACTGGTTTCCCCGTTTGCCGAGGAAGCCTCCTTTCGCGGCTATTGCCAATCCATGCTTGAAAAGCAGTTCCGCAGTCCGGTGGCGGTGGTGATTTCGTCCATCTTCTTCGCTCTCGCCCATCTGAATCAAGGCTTCCTCTGGCCCAAGCAGTTGGTCTATTTCCTGGCGGGAGTGGCGTTTGGGACTATTGCATATTTGACCAGATCCATCTTGCCGGGCATTCCCGTTCACATGCTGGGCGACATCACGTTCTTCACTCTGGTATGGCGCTTCGACCCAACCCGGCGAGTGGTTTGGGAAGGCGGCGCTGATACTTGGTTCTGGCTCCATGCCGCCCAGGCCGCGGTGTTCACTGTCCTGGCGGTGCTGGCGTACTGCCGCTTGGCGGAGGTCGCACGGTTAAGCTTTAGCCAAGGCGCCGCCTACGCCACCGGGGGGACCGCCGCCGCTAAAGTCCAGCTCAGCCAAACAACTTTCCTACGATCCTAATTGGCGAGCGGATCCCAGACGCGAGTCAGATCAAGCACAAAACCGGCCACTGGTCCTTCGCCGGAGACGGAGTCGATACCCGTGAACAATTCGGGATCGCGGCCAGGCCGGTACACTTCCACGGTGCGGGTTTCCGGATCGATCATCCATTCGAGCTGAGCGCCGTTGGCTGTGTATTCCCGCATCTTGGCACGCAGAGCCGGGAGCCGGTCAAAGTGGGAGCGAAGTTCGATCACGAACGCGGGGCACAGATGCCAGTAACCCAACAGGCTTTCTCCTGGCAGTTTGTTGATTTCCTCCCGGGCGGTCCACGAGGCATCCGGCGAACGCCTAGCGCCGTTAGGAAGCACGAAGCCGGTGGAAGGTTCGCCGACGGTTCCCCGTCGTTGCTCTGCAGCCCAGCGGTCGAGTTGGCTGGTAATCTCTCGATTCCGGATACCAGTCAGAGAAAAGTTGGGTGGCATGACGATGATTTCGCCCTCGGCTGTCATCTCGAAAAACAAATCGGGATGTTCGGCGCAGAAATCGGCGAACTGCTGGTCGTTCATGGGAGGCGCGGTCAGGATCGCGGGCAGAAAGGCTTCGTCGATCGTGAACGGCATGCTCATAGTGACGGAAACAGCGTCCACACGCGCAATTGGATACAATCCGCACGCCCACGCGCAAATATAATTCACCAATGAGACGACGCGATCTGTTGGGTCTGATGGCCGTTTCGGCGGTGACCGGCTATGCGAAGTCGGACCGCTTGAGCTGAACCGGGACAACTTGAGGCCTCCGTTCCACAATCTAGCCCGTCTCTCCAAGCCGCTGTTTCAGCGTGATACTCGGGGCTGCCGTAGCAGACAAGAGCTTGGGGCGCATTCCAGTATTGCGGCAGCGGTCGGAATACCGTCAGGGAAAGTTTTTTGAAGGCGCCGATTTCGTCCGGGAAGGAATTTATCGTGAAACGTTGAACGTGTGATTCATGCTTAGGCTCTGGCTCCTCGAACGGGACCATGACTAGGTAAAGGTAGCGCGAGTGCTCGACATGACGAGCGGCAAGCTCAAATGGTTGAGGATAGTGTTCGAGACAGTTGGAGGTGACGATCACATCATAGTTCGACGGAATCACACCGTCGTCAGTCAAAAGAAACTGATATTGCGGGTAGGCTGCTCTCGCCTTCTCAACCGCAACTTGCGAGAAGTCTAGACCGGAAATCTCGCAGCAAGGGAAAGCCGATCGCAGAACGTCGACCCCATCGCCTAATGCGCAACCCCAGTCAAGAACCGACCGCCTCTCGCGCGAAATCCATTGATGTTCCTTGGATGGCAGGTAATTGACTAGTAGCGAAATGAAATGTCGAGTTTGTTCCCGGCCGTGGTTGTCCTCCCACTGGCTCTCGAAATAACAGTTCCACCAACCGCGGGAGTTTATCGGAGCGGCCATATGACGATGTTACACCACATACCGGCTGAAAGCCCTCACGCTAACACTCTTACCGCATGGCGACCTTTGATTTGACTCGGCATTCCATCCTGACTGCGACTTGGACATTTGAAATTTGACCGGTCAACCGGACTTCACCAGCGGGGCCTCCGAACTGCTGGCACACTCGCAACCGGATACAATCCGCACGCCCGCGCGCAAGTATAATTCACCAATGAGACGACGCGATCTGTTGGGTCTGATGGCCGTTTCGGCGGTGAACGGCTATGCGAAGTCGGATCGGGTGGTAATTGCGGGTGCGGGCATCATCGGCGCTTCCATCGCCTATCATCTGGCGAAGCGCGGCGCGCAAGTCACGGTTCTCGAGAAGTCGCGGCCGGGCGCGGGCGCCACCGGAAAATCCTTCGCCTGGATCAACGCTTTCGCTAAAGAACCGCGGTCTTATTTCGATCTGAACCTGCTGGGTATCGCCGGTTGGCGCCGGCTGGCGATCGAGTTCGCCGGCGGCCTCCATATCCAGTGGGGCGGCAGCGTGCAATGGCATACCACCGGCGCTGAGGCCGAGCGGTTGCGGCGGGACGTCCGCAATATGGAGCAGTGGGGCTATTCTTCCCGGCTCATTGAGCCGTCGCAGCTCTCCCTGTTGCTGCCTTCGATCGTTTCCGGTCCCGCCGCGGTAGCCTGTTTCAACGATCAGGAGGGCTCCGTCGACCCGATGCACGCGCTCGATGTCGTCCTCAAGCGCGCGCAGCAGGCCGGCGCAAAAGTCGAACACCCCTGCGAAGTGACCGGCATCGACTGGAGCAACGGCCGTGTTCGCGGCGTCCAAACAACGCGCGGGCCGGTGGAAACGGATTTCCTGGTCCTCGCCGCCGGCGTCGACACCACCCGCCTGGCGCGCATGGCCCAAGTCAACGTTCCGCTGAAAGAGTCGCCCGGCCTGCTCGCGCACACCAAACCGCTGCCGATGATGCTGGAGCGTCTCGCCATGGCCCCCGGCGCCAACATGAAGCAGAACCTCGATGGCCGGATCGTTACCGGCGCCGACTTCGGCGGCTCGTCCACCACCGACGCCAGTAGGGAAATGGGTGAAAAGCTGCTGCGCAACGCCCAGAATTTTCTCCCACGGTTGAAGGACGCCGAACTGGAAAAAGTTACGCTCGGTTTCCGCGTTCTTCCGGCTGATGACCACCCCATCATTGGTTTTCCGCCGCGCTGCCCCAATCTTTACGCGGCGGCAATGCACAGCGGCATCACGCTCGCGCCCTTCATCGGACAACTGGCGGCAACGGAAATTCTCGATGGCGTCGCCACCGATGCCCTCGCGCCCTATCGCCCTTCGCGTTTTGCTTGAGAGCGAAAAGCAGCGGGCGGCTCGTCGTCCTGGACGTCCGACCCGTCGGCTCGGCTTCGTTGTTGAACCAAAATCGACACACGGGTAGGTCGACACCAAAGAATGCGGCTGGATTCCCCGGATGGCCTCTTTGTGTGTACACGTTACTTGTACACGTTGAGGTAATGTCCACCACGGAATCGAAGTCGAAGGAGGCGCTTCGACAAATCCAGTTTGTGATGAGCAAATTGGATCTGGTGCTGCATCCGGAGTACATTGACCGGGCATTCGAGCCCTACCACGACGCGTGTATTACCGAGAACCCGTGCTTAACCACCCCTTCCTCAGCTCCGCCACCAAGCGCAATCGCCTGCTCCATATAATTCATTTGTTGCATTTATTTCAGATACAGGTTAGGCTGGACTCAGGAGCTAAACTATGGCCACACTTGCGCACCCGCATCGTCAATCCGCCCCTAGCACGCAAGACGCTACATTAGCCCGGATTTCAGGGCAGCGGCTATCGCTTTATGCGAAGCGGAAGAAGCCCTTGTCATTGATGGTAATGGAAGCCGGGCGGGAACTGCGTCTCGAACTGCCCGCCGGCGCCGTTACGCTGCTGATGGATGTGTTGGAAACTATGGCAGCCGGGCGCGGCGTTACTATCATTCCCGAGAATGCCGAGCTGAGCACGGTGGAAGCCGCTAACATTTTGAATGTGTCCCGGCCATTTTTCATCAAGCTGCTGAATGACAAAGCGATCCCGCATCGCCTGGTCGGGAAGCATCGCCGGGTGCTGATTGATGACGTGATGGCCTACAAGGAGCGGATCGACCGCGAGCGCGAGGCAGTGTTGGATCAATTGACCGCCGAGGCCCAAGAGAGCGACATGGGCTATGACCGTTCGTGAGCAACTACACGGCGTTGCTTGACGCCAATGTGCTGTACCCGGCACCAGTGCGCGACTTGCTTTTGCAGCTTGCCGTGTCGGATATATTTAAGGCGAGATGGACGTCTGACATCCACCGTGAATGGATTGAAAACTTGCTCCAGAATGAGCCACATCGAGACCGCACGGCCTTGGAACGGACTCGCGACCTGATGGATAAGGCGACGCGCGACTGCTTGATTACCGGCTATCAAGACATCATCCCTTCCTTACACCTACCCGATCCGAATGACAGGCATATTCTGGCTGCTGCCATCGTCGGACGGTGTGATGTCATCGTAACGGCCAACCTCAAAGATTTCCCGGATACGGCACTACAGCCGTTTGGGATCGATGCTCAGCATCCCGACGAGTTTTTCTGCAAGCACCTGAACCTGGCGCCGGGCCTCTTCTGCAGCTGCGTTCAGAAGGTTCGCCGCCGCTTGAAAAATCCACCCTACTCGATCGCAGAGTATCTCGGCACTCTTACCCGCAACGGCCTGGTCGCCACAGCAGCTGAGCTGCGCGTATTTGAAGAGCTGCTGTGAAAGTCCTTAATCCACTTGAAGCGGCCCGCTCCAGGGCTTCGACCGCGTTCTCCCGAAGTTGGACAGCTTCGTCTACGAGCGGCTGGTCCGCTGGCTATACCGGCGGGGAGGGCAGCGAGTGACGCGGCGGATTCTCTGGACCTCCGAACAGTCTCGCGGAATGAGTTTGTATCGATTGCGCAGCACCGTGCGTTGCCCGGCGCAAGAAGCCGAATCAGTAAGATCATTTTTAGGCCGTGTGGGGGGCCGCACGCACGCTTGAAAGGGGTTTGTTGAAAGCGGGCTGGCTATTTAGTCGGTATCACGTCAAAATCTACCTATGTACCGCCTAGCTGCCTTCTGCCTCGTCGCCTCGCTCGCTGCCGCCCGCGAACAAACCGCTCTGGACCGTTATGTCGCCGCGCCCGATCCCAATTTCAAATACGAACTTGTCTCCACCGTTCCCGGCGACGGCTACACAGCCTACGTCCTCGAGATGACCTCCCAGCAATGGAAAACGTCCGCCGAGGTCAACCGCCCGCTTTGGAAGCATTGGATGACCATCGTCAAGCCAGCGAAGATCGCCAGCACCACCGGCTTCCTCTACATCACCGGCGGCAGTAACGGCGATAAGCCTCCTTCCAAGCCCGACTCCATGCTCACATCGCTGGCGCTTGCCACCAACACTCTCACCAGTGAAATCCGCATGGTACCCAACCAGCCCCTGGCCTTCACCGACGACCAGAAGGACCGTGTCGAAGACGCGATCATCGCCTACACCTGGGACAAGTACATGAGTAACGGCGACGCGAGTTGGCCGCTACGCCTCCCTATGACCAAGGCTGCCGTGCGCGCCCTCGATACGGACACCGCCTTTTGCAAATCCCTCGGCGCGGGGATCTGCCCGGAGAAGTTCGTCGTCTCCGGCGGCTCTAAGCGAGGATGGACAACATGGACCACGGCCGCCGTCGATTCCCGCGTGGTCGCCATCGTGCCCTTCGTCATCGACCTGTTGAACATCGTGCCGTCCTTCGAGCACCACTACCGCGCCTATGGCTTCTGGGCGCCCGCTGTCAAGGATTACGAAGACATGCACATCATGGAGCGAACCTATACGCCGCAATACAAAGCTCTGATGAAGATTGTCGAGCCTTTCAACTATCGCGACCGTCTCACCCTTCCCAAGCTCATGATCAACGCCACCGGCGACGAATTCTTCCTGCCCGACTCTTCCCAGTTCTATTTCAAGGACCTCAAAGGCGAGAAGCACCTGCGCTATGTTCCCAACGCCCGCCACTCGCTACGCGACACCGACGCCCGCGAAAGTCTGCAAGCTTTCTACGAAATGATTGTTGCCGGCGCCAAACGCCCGGAGTTCGCCTGGGCTTACGAGAACGACGGAGCGATTCGAGTCAAAACCAACGGCGTAAGGCCCTCCACTGTCAAGCTTTGGCAGGCCACCAACCCCAAAGCCCGCGATTTCCGCATGGATACCATCGGCGCTGCCTATCACGAAACGGATGTCCCCGAAGCAGGCAAGGGAGTGTACCTCGCCAAAGCCGCCAAACCGGCCGAAGGCTTTACGGCCTACTTTGTGGAACTCACCTTCCCTACGACTGGCACGTTCCCGCTGAAATACACCACCAGCGTCTATGTGACTCCGGACGTGCTGCCTTACCCGCCACCGAAACATTGATCAACACGTTTCTTCATTCTGGTATGGCGCTTCGTCACAACCCGCCGCGCGGTTTGGGAAGGCGGCGCAAACACGCCCCCAGTTCTGGACCCATGCTTCCCAAGCCGTCTTGCGTTCATCGCAGGTCGCCTGCACTAGTCGAGAAGAGGAACCGGTGGTCAGTAGCTACTGGCTAACCTCAATTGTGCGGCCATTCAACGGCTGCACGGGACGGGAGTTGTTCTTGTACACCGCGGTGAACTCGTTGTACTGCTCGCCGGTAATTCCGGAAAGGTTTTTCATCACGAACCAAGTCACTTGCTCACTACAAGGCGGAGTTGTGAGCGACCCCTGATACGTGTAATAGCCTCGGTTGACGGGTAGCAAATCCGCCGGGTTAATCGTTAAGTTGGTCACGACCACATGCTCCGTTTCGTGGGGGATATTGGAAAACACCGGCTCGAGCAATCTGGGCGCTCCCCTCAACTGTTCTGGGGGTTTGGTGGCATCCTTAATCGCTGGAACCGTGCTGATCCTCCGGAGCAGCACCGCCACAACGGCGTACTTTCCCGCGGCATTCGTATGCACCAGGTGGACCACCATGTCGGCGCCCTTTCCGTTGATCTTTTCCTCGCTAGGTTGGTGGAAGTGGAATTGCTTCAGTTCATAGGTCTCGCCCGCCACGGCAATCGTGTTTCCCGGATCGAAGTTCACTTGAATGGTGTGGCCAGTATCGACGATTCTTAGCGTGGAGGCCTTGTAGTTGAACTGGATCGGGGGTAGGTTGGCAGGCGTCGCGCCCTTAATGTCAATGGGTGACTGAATCGTGCCGAGCTTGCATGTCCCCCCACTTATCGGGTTCGTCATAGTTCCAGTGTGTAGCAGCGGGTTGCGCCAAGGCGGCAACTGAAAACATTGCGAGGAGAAGGGATTGTCTCATAAGATATAGGTATCATACATTCCAGCGGAATGCAGGCCTTTATCAGTATGATTGCCACGCGAATTTCCGAAATACGCCATCGTATCTTAGACCGCTCCGGTGCCCTCCATCGCTAAGCCAGCGCCAGATTTAAATTCTCAATCGCTTCGTCGATCTCCGCCGTATTCTTGTAGCCAACCGTCACGCAATCGACGCCCGCATTGTTGAACGCGAATCTCATCGCCGCTTGGCGGTCCTCACGGGTCGTGAACGCACCTTCTCCCACCAGCTTCATGCTGATCACGCCCATGCCTTCCGTGCGGACCTGCTTCACATGCGTGACAACCTCGCTCACGTTCCCCGGCCCGTTCGTGTTGTAATCCTCGGCGTCCATCCTAGCGCCTCTGTGGTTCATCCGGATCATGGCGATCTCGAGCCATTGGTTACCCGGGAACCTGCGCAATGCCGGTAGCCCATGCACCGACGCGCCGTACCCCAGCACAGCCGCCTTCGACTTCGCTTCCTGTATCCCGTCCTGCCATCGCACGGTGTCTGCCGGCCAGGTAGCCGTGTGCTGGTAGTGCATCAGCATTATGTCGAAGTAATCGGTATTCGCCAGCTTGCGCAGCTCATCGATCTTCTCCTGCGGATTCATTCCTTGGCGCGTCGTCACCTTGGACATCAGCCGGTAGGTATCGCGAGGAATGCCCTTCAGCGCCACGCCCAGCATCTTGTGCATCTCGCCGTAAGTTTCCGCGGTCTCGAAGAAGCGAACGCCCCGGTCGTAAGCGTGCCGCACCAGCCTGGTGAACTGGTCCTGCCCCAGTTCGCGCTGCGTTTGCCCGCTAAACGTCCCGGTGCCGAACGCGAGCCGGGTCACCTTGACGCCGGACTTTCCCAGCGTTACCCAATCCGTGGCTGTCCCGCGCGCCGCCCGCAAGGGCAAGCTTCCGGTGCCCGCGAGCACGCCCGCGGCGAGTCCGGTCTTCAAGAAATTGCGTCGGGAGCAGTGGGCCATCTTGCAGTCCTCCAATTGGCCACATCCTATCACGCGGATGAAACTGACGCACGCGGAACACGTCTCGCACATCCACGCACCGCCGGATTCAGGGCGAGTCAACGAACTTGCGCCGAAGCAACTCAGGCTTCGTGACCACAGCACTCACTCATCTGGACTTGCTAACTGAGCTTCGGGTGCGGTAAGAGGAGAGAGCATGACTTCACTCAGATTGGTGGTGGGAGGTCTCGTATGCGTGGCTGCGGCGGCAGCGCAGACTCCCGAAAATCTCCAGGCACGCCGGGAATTTCAGGATGCCAAGTTCGGAATGTTCATCCACTGGGGCGTGTACAGCGTTCTCGGTAGTGGCGAATGGGTTTTTCACAACCGGAAGCTGACGCTGCAAGAGTATGAGCGGCTGCCTGGGTTCTTCGATCCGGAGAAATTCGACGCCAAGGCGTGGGTCGGGCTGGCGAAAGCGGCCGGCATGAAATACATCACCATCACCGCGCGCCACCACGATGGTTTTGCGATGTTCGATTCCAAGATCTCGGATTGGAACATCGTGCAGCGAACGCCGTACAAACAAGATTCGCTGAAAATGCTTGCCAGGGAGGCGCAACGGCAAGGCATCAAGCTGTTCTTTTATTATTCGCAGTTGGATTGGCATCATCCGGACTACTATCCGCGCGGCGTGACGGCGACCGATAACGGGCGCTGGGATGCGGGCCGGCCCGATCACGGCAACTGGGACTCCTATCTGGACGACTATATGAACGGCCAGTTGCGGGAATTGCTGACCAATTACGGGCCGGTCGGCGGTATCTGGTTCGATGGGATGTGGGACAAGCCGGATGCGGACTGGCATCTGGAAAAGACGTACGCGTTGATCCATCGGCTCCAGCCGGCGGCGCTCATCATCCCC
>Ga0075017_100003164_pt1 | contig 10350 bp, 1 predicted proteins | sample AleBraG_ABR_2012_FD_71475 | JGI IMG/M metagenome (GOLD analysis project Ga0075017, IMG submission 71475) | Freshwater sediment microbial communities in response to fracking from Pennsylvania, USA - Alex Branch Run_MetaG_ABR_2012 | ecosystem: Environmental > Aquatic > Freshwater > Creek >... | reverse complement strand
GTCGTTGCCTTTGCCAGGCCCGGAAGACCGACGTCGATCGCGACGCCGGGAAGCGTGCGCTCGACGAAGTCCACGTGCCACGCGAAGAGCTTCTGCGTGTCGAACAGGAATTGCGTGACCATATACAGATCCATGCCCCATTTGGTCGCATAGGCCTGTTTTTCAAATAGGGCCCGCCGCATGGCTTCCTGGTCGACGACCGGATGACCCTCCGGGTGCCCGGCCACGCCAAAGGTTCGAATGCCGTTCGACTGCAGAAGCCCGGTCCTGAGCACATCGATGGTCGCCTCAAATGGGCCGGCGGGCTCTTTATTGTCACCACCAATCAGGAGCACCTGGCGCACGGACGCACGCCTGGCCAATGCCTCGATGAAGCCGGACAGTTCGGAGAAGCTCTCGAACCTCCTGGCCGGAATATGGGGCACCGGAAGCAGGCCCTTTTCGTGGACGATCCTTGCCGCCTCGACGATTTCCTCGGGACATCCGGACGCGTAGGCGATGTACACCCTCGTACCTGCCCGCAGACGGCACGGTCCGATGCCGATTCTTGCTTCCGCCTCCTTGGGAAGAATCTCGATCGAGTAGTCTTCGATCAGTTCGCGGATCGCGCTATTGATGACGCATCCGCGGAACGGCCCAAGGGCCGACTTGTCAACCCGTGGTTGTGCCTCGCTTAGGTCCATTTTTTCTCCGGTCGGTTCTGCCCGAGGGCAAACTCAGTTCAAGGTCTGCCGACAGACTTTTAGAGCTTTGCGACACGGAGAACAATCGTGCTCAGGGGCATGATTCCCATCGGCATAGTGCCTTTGGGCAGTATTGACGGCCCGCCTATGCAGCAGCGTGCGGCCAGGGACTTACCGACGCGTTCGTATCACGTCGCCGCAGCCTTCGTAGTTCGAAATCCTTCGCGAGACAAACCGTATGTCAATGAGTGCCGCGTGCGAACTTCCCTTGGAATGTGTTCTCACCGTCGCCTACGAAAGCTCTGCTGGCTTTCGTAAGCACTCCTGTCACGCGATAAGCCGGTCGCTTGACAGCCGTTATCCCGCACGCCTGAATGTCAGAATGGGTCCGGTGAGAATTTTGTCGCCTCGGCCGCTGTTAGCAAGGCCCTAACCAGAGCCGGGGCGCGCGAACGCCCATTCGATGCGAGCGGCGCTACGTGACGGTGTCGGGAATGTGCTGACGATCGGCAGCGCTTTCGCCCGCGGCGACACGGCGGATGCTCACCTCGACGTTGTGGGTCTTGCGATCGTCGACGAGCGCGATCAAGTTTTCGAATTGCTCGACGCCGTCCACGCTGACCTTGACGGTCGCAGTCGACGACGCCAGCGACTCGAGGGTCTGCGCCACTGCAATCTGGTAAATCGTTTCGCCGTGCCGATAGCTCAGTGAGAATTCCGCCCAATTCTCGGGCACGCAGGGAAAGATGCGCAGCTTTGCGTTTTCGAGCGTCACTCCCAGCACCGATTCGAGAATCAGGCGGTATAGCCAGCCCGCCGAACCGGTGTACCAGGTCCATCCCCCGCGGCCGGTATGCGGCGCCACGGCATAAACGTCGGCAGCAACAACGTACGGCTCCGTCTTGTAAGTCGCAACCGCTTGCGCGCTGAGTGCGTGATTCAGGGGATTGATCAGCGTCAGCAATTCCCACGCGCGGCGGCTGTCGCCAAGCGAGGCAAACGCCATCGCCGCCCACACGGCCGCGTGAGTGTACTGGCCGCCGTTCTCGCGTACGCCCGGCACGTATCCCTTGACGTAGCCTGGATTCATCGCCGACTTGTCGAATGGCGGGTCTAGCAATTGAATCAGGCCGTGATCCTTGCGCACGAGTCGCTGCTCCACGGCATCCATCGCGATCCGAGTGCGAGCTGGCTCGCCCGCACACGAAAGCACCGACCAGCTTTGCGCGATCGAGTCGATCTGGCATTCGGCATTGAGCGAAGAGCCCAGAACCGAGCCGTCGTCGAAGTAGGCACGGCGATACCAGGCACCGTCCCAGGCATGCTGCTTGAGATTTGCGCGCAGCTTCTCGGCCTCCGCGCCGCAAAGTTCGCCGAAAGCCGGATCTCGATGCACCCGCGCAAGATCGGCGAACGACGTCAGAACTTCATAAAGAAAGAAACCGAGCCAGACGCTTTCGCCCTTGCCCTCGGCTCCGACGAGGTTCATGCCGTCGTTCCAATCACCCGAACCCATCAGCGGAAGTCCGTGCAGCCCGAAGCGCAACCCGTGCAATACGGCTCGTACGCAATGCTGGTACAGACTTGCCACGTCGGCCGAAGGATCAGGCTGGTCGTAGTAGGACTCCTCCTCGGCGCCGAGTGCACGACCGATCAAAAAGGGAGTGCTTTCGTCCAGTACACCGGTATCGCCGGTGCTCAACACGTACCGGCAGGTCGCCAAAGGCAGCCAGAGATAGTCGTCGGAGCAGCGCGTACGCACCCCGCGTCCCTCGGGTGGATGCCACCAATGCTGCACGTCTCCTTCCGGATACTGGCGGGCGGCGCAAAGCAGAAGGTGCTCACGCACAAGTTGCGGCTGCGCGTGCACCAGCGCCATTACATCCTGCAGCTGGTCGCGGAATCCGAAAGCGCCCCCCGACTGGTAGTACCCGCTGCGCGCCCAAAGGCGACAGGCGAGCGTCTGGTAGACAAGCCAGCCGTTGGTCAGCACGTTCAGCGCCGGATCCGGGGTTTGAACCTGCACGGCGCCCAGCGTGTGCTTCCAATATTGCCGCACCGACTCGAGCGCCTGGCGCGCCGCGCCCGCCTTGCGGAAGCGCTGCACGAGCTGGCGCGCTCGCTCCAGATCGGGGGCGGCGCCTAGCCTGAAAATGACCTCGCACTCCTGACCATCGGCCAGGTCGACCGGCACGCGGATCACGGCGCAAGGGTCAAGGGCCGCGCCCAGCCTTCCTGAAAGGCGGGACCGGCTCATCGCATCGGGGTCCCTGAGCGTACCGTTTCGCCCCAGAAATTCGGTCCGGTCGCCACTCAGGGTGCGCGACGGATCGTCGACATCGAAGAACGCGACCCAGCTGGAAAATTCGGTGTTGTAGGCATTTCGTGCCAGCAACGCACCGCTTGCCGGGTCGATTTCCGAGACCACGTGCATCGCCGACTTGGACCGAAGGTCGCCGAGCACCCACTCGATGTACCCGGTTGCGGAGAGGTGCCGCGTCCGACCCGATCCGTTTCGCACTTTGAGCACCGAGAACTTCACCGCCTCTTGCGAATCCACATAAATCCACAGCTCCGAATGGATGCCGCCGGCCGTGTGTTCGAACACGCTGTATCCGAACCCATGTCGACTGAGGTAGGGCATCGCCCCGCTGCACGGCAGCGGCGTCGGCGACCAGAAATGGCCGCTTTCCTCGTCACGAAGATAAATTGCCTCCCCGCCCGAGGCGCCGACCGGATCATCGCTCCACGGCGTCAGCCGGAATTCATGGGCGTTTTCGCTCCAGCTATACGCAAGGCCGCTTTCCGACACCACCGTTCCGAAGCGTGGATTCGCCAGCACGTTCACCCACGGCAGTGGCGTCTTCTGCGCATGCGCGGTCGTCATAACATACTCGGTCCCGTCCGCCGTAAATCCCCCCAGATCGTTGCTTAGGATCAGGTCCGGGCGCGGCGCTTCCGTCGCCACCGCCGGCTCGGCACGGTGCACGCGGGTGACCGCCAGGGGCGCCATGCGCCGGTCCGCGGCGCCACGTCGATTCAGGTGCTCCAGCACCGTGCCCCGGTCGCCGGAGATGATGACGCGTGCAACCGCCTGCAGCAGGATCCGATCCTCATTCGAAATCTGCCCGGCGCATGCATGCACGAAGATGCCGCCCGGGCGGTCGATTGCATTGGCTTCGGTGCCATGGGCGATCAGCCCCATGATCTTCTCCTGCAGCCGCTGCCGGTAACCGACATGGTCTTCATTCCAGATCACCAGATCGACCACCAGGCCCTTCAGGCGCCAATAGGCGTGGCACCTGATCAGTTGACGGGCGAGGTCAATGTGGGCGACATCGGAGATCTTCAGCAGCACGATCGGCAGGTCGCCCGAGATCGCGTATCCCCAGAGGCCAGGCTGCCCACGACGGTTCAGATTGAGCACGACGGCCTCCGCGCGCAGCGCGGCCTGGGCGTACAGGACCGGACTGGCAAGGCGCCGATACAGCTGAGCATCGGCCTCGGACGCATTGATCTGCCGCAGCGTGACTCCGCTGTGGGTCAAGGCGAGATCGAACACCCGGTCGGCCATGTGCCGATCCTGGTATTTCTCGATCATCGTCATGCACCGTTCACGGCTGTCAGCGACGCCAAAGACCAGATCGATGGTTGCAGATTGCTCGGGCGCGAGCGTGATCCGGCAACGGATGGCAGCGATTGGATCAAGCACCGATCCTTCGCATCCCGATAGCGAGTCACAATCGCGCAGTGCTCGAGGAGACGTCACGGTACGCCCTCGGCCGATAAATCGCATGCGATCGGTCTCAAAAGAGACTTCGCCGACCTCGGCTCCGCGACCCGCCAGCAGATGAAACATCCACGGCACCTGCTCTCCCGAGGAGCGCGGCCGCCGCGTGCAGACGATCGCGCGGCGGCTGTGGACGATTTCCGTTTGAACGAACAAATTGCCGAACGAGGGTTGCATCGTGTCGGCGGCGGGCGTGGCCAGAACCACCTCCGTGTAACTGGTGATTTCGATGGTCCTTTGCGACAGTGCACGGTTGGTGATGCGTACCCTGCGCAGTTCTATGTCGTCTTCCGGCGAAACGACGATTTCCGAATACGTTTCGATATCGTGATCCCGGCGGCGGAACTCGGCGCGCCCCTCGGAGAACATCGCCTCGTAGCTCTCGGCCCGACTGAGCGTCGGTTGATGGGAACTCGACCAGAATTCGCCGCTGCTGACGTCACGAAGATAGATGAAGGTGCCCCAGTTGTCGCAAGTGCTGTCTTCGCGCCAGCGCGTGACGGCCAGGTCCTTCCAGCGGCTGTAGCCGCCACCCGCATTGGTGACCATGACGTGATAGCGGCCGTTCGACATCAATTGCACTTCGGGCGCCGGCGTAATTGCACCGATGGGCGCATGGACCGCCGCTAACGCGGCATCGGAGAATGCGCCGCCCTCGAAGCGGTCAGCGACGCCGGTCTGGGCGAAGGACGTCTTCGGAATCCGTTCCTGCAGCAGGAGCATCGTCGCCTGAAACATCGGCACCGAAGCAAAGCGCCTCTGCATCGGACGTTCGAGGATCAGGTGTGCCACGGAGAGCAGGTTCATCGCCTGGTGATGCGCCATGAAGGAACGCACCACGACGCTGGACTGGCCGCGCGCCAGACGCGAGGCCGTATAGTCGACCGCGTCGTAGAATCCGAACCGGCCTTCCAAGCCGCAAGCGGCCAGTCGCTGCAGATTCGCGCAGGCCGCCTCCGGGGCGACGATCAATGCGAGCGCGGACGCGTAAGGTGCGACAACCGCGTCCTCGGACAGGCCGCGCTTCAGACCCAGGCCCGGCACGCCGAATGCGTGGTACTGGTAATTCAGGCCGGCATCGACGGTGCTGTAGGCCGATTCCGACACCCCCCACGGCAGGGAGAGCAGGTTGCCGTAAGCGATTTGCCGATTCACGGCTGCCCGGCACGTCTGGTCAAGCAAAGTGCCGTCGTAGGTCGGCATCACGAGCAGCGGCATCAAATACTCGAACATCGAGCCACTCCACGAGACAAGAACCGGCTCACCGCCCGGGGCCGTCAGCAAACGCCCGAGCGCAAACCAGCACTCCTGCGGAAGCTTCCCCTGTGCAATTGCGACGAAGGCCGACAATCTCGCCTCCGAAGCCAGGAGGTCGTAAAAGCTGGTATCGCGCCGGAACTCGTCGACGTTGTAACCGATCGCCAGCAGATGGCGAGCCCGGTCATATAGAAATTCATACTCCATCGTTGCCAGTTCGCTGGCCTGGATCGCCAGGCGCTCGGCGGTCAGGATTCGTTCCCTTGCGCGTTCGGCCCCTGTCGCGATTGACTTGTGCAGCTCGACCAGCCAGCTTCGCGCTGCGGGCGCCATGCTGTCGCATAGGCGTGCCTCGATGAGCGCCAGCAAGGTGGCGGCTCGTGCCAAGAGTCCACGTACGGTCACGATGTGCTCGAAGTCGGCATAAGGGGCCATTTCGTCTGGAGCCGGGGGCAAGATGAGCCACGGCGCCAGGTACCCGAGCTCGCCGAGTGCGTCGCTGCACTGGCGGGAAAAGTCATTCGCCCATTGCCGGAGTTCATCGTCGGCACTGGCCTCGACACCGGCGGCAAAGCGCGCAGCGCAACTTTCCAATGGCTCGAGGCATCGCATCACTTCTGGCAGTGTTGCCGGGAGACGGGCGCTGGCGAGGTTTACCAGCGTTTGCATCCGGGCCATCGATGCCTCGCGCTCATCAATGCCGACGCCGGCGAGGACGGCGAGCGTATCCGCAAGTCCGGCAAAGAGGCGCGGGCCAACGATCGCCTGATCGGGCAGGGCGAGCAAGCCGGCGCGCAAGGTCAGCAAATGCCCGGCCAGGTTGCCGCTGTCCACTGATGAGACGTAGCGCGGACGCAAGGGCTGCAAGGTCTGCGTGTCGTACCAGTTGTAGAAGTGCCCCTGGTGCCGCTCCAGCTTCGCCATCGAATGAAACGCCTTCGCGGTGCGCCCCAGCAGCGATCCGGCAGTGATAAATCCGAAATCAAAGGCAGACAGATTCGCCAGCAAGGCCAAACCGATGTTGGTCGGCGAGGTGCGATGAGCGATTGCAGGGCCCGGGCTCTCCTGAAAATTGTCGGGTGGAAGCCAATGATCCCCGGCAACTACGAAGCGATCGAAATATGCCCAGGTTTTGCGCGCGATCCCGCGCAGGAAAATCTGCTGCGCTATGGTCAGTTTTGACTCGCGCCGCACCCGCGGCCTGCCAAGCCACCAGGCGATCCCGGGCGCCAACATCCACAGGCCAAGAATGAATCCGGCTGACGGCAGCGCTTGCGGCCGCAACCAGCTCAAGGCCAGTGTTGTCGCAAGGCCTGCAAACGGAGCGATCCACATCGATCGGTACGAGGCCAGGATGCCGGTGTCGATGTCGCCGTCCTGCTCGTCCGATGCACTCCATTCCAGCAGGTGCCGGCGCGTGATCAGCATGCGCCAGAGCGTTCGCACCATCGCATCGAGGCTGTACAGCGCTTCATGTGGGAGGCAGGCGATCCGGAACCCGGCCAGTGCGAAATTGCGTCGAGCGCTGCGCAGGACTGAAGCGACGTGCTGGCCCAGCAATGTCTCCTGGGGCCTTTGAAACACGTCGAAAGCGAAAATCAGAAAGGGCGGCAGCAGAAGGATCCCCATCAGCGCAAGGGTCCAGAGCCATGGCGCTGAATACGCGACCCACCCCAGAAGCATCAGCATGACCAGGGCGGCGTCGGCAAGGTTGCGCCGCAGATTGTCGATAATCTTCCAGCGAGAGAGCATCGACAGCGGATTTCTCAGACTTTGGCCGTCCGGTCCCGAAACCGTGGGCAGCGCCCACCCCGCAATTTGCCAATCGCCGCGGATCCAGCGCCGCCGGCGGCTAACGTCGGCCTGGTAGCGGCCCGGATACTCCTCGTACAGATGTGCATCGCTCATAAGTCCCGAGCGTGCGTAGCAGCCCTCCAGAAGGTCGTGGCTGAGGATGCGGTTCTCCGGGAATCGATCCTTGAGCGCATACTCGAACGCGTCCACGTCGTAAATGCCCTTGCCGATAAACGATCCTTCGCCGTACAGGTCCTGGTAGACATCAGAAACCGACCGTGTGTAAGGGTCAGTGCCCGGTTCGCTACCGCATAGCTCCGCATACCGCGACCGGCTCGATCCGGAAATGCTCGCGGCCATGCCCGGCTGCAAGATGCCGTAACCCTTGCCGACGAGTCTTCTTTCCTGATCCGGACGCGGCCGGTTCAGCGGATGGGCCATGGCGCCTACGAACTGCCGCGCCGCTTCCCGCGGCAACTTCGTATCGGTATCCAGCGTAATGACGTACTTGACGTCGGAGAGCGCCCCGACGTTGCCGACGAGGGTCGAGAATCGCTCTTGTCCGTCGCCTCGGAGCAAGGCGTTCAAGTCGGCAAGCTTGCCACGCTTGCGCTCGTAACCCATCCAGGCGCGTTCCGAGGGATTCCACCGGCGCGGGCGATGCAGCAGCAAGAACCGGTTTTTTTCCTCACTCGGGTACTTCTCATTGAGCTTGCCGATGCCATCGCTTGCCCTGCGCAACAACGGCTCGTCCTCGGCAAGGACTGCCTCCTTCGCATCGCAGAAATCGGTGAGCAGGGCGAAATGCAGATACTCGTCCCTGTTTCCGAGAAATCGAACTTCAAGCGCCTCGAGAAGTTCATCGGTGTTTGGCGCATTGCGCAACATCGTCGGGACCACTATCAGAGTCCGCAACTGCGACGGCAGTCCGTTGGTGAAGTCCATGCGAGGCAGAAGCTGCGGCGTCGTCAATCGGGTTGCGCACCAGTTCGCCAGAGATGCTCCCAATTGACTGGCACCCAGTAGCGCCAACATTCCGAACAGTCCCAGGCGCCAGCCATCGATTCCCGTTTGATGCGCCTGCACCATCAGGAATGCCGCGAACAGGACCGTGACGAACAGAATCACACCGAGGTGCGCGCGCATGGGGTACCGGCCGATCCAAGCTCGCACACGCAGCTGGGCCGAGTACCTCACCTTCATTGCCTGTTCCAGCTGTCGCCGCCCGTGATCGATCAGATAGAAGCCGACATGGGCGCTGAGGTCGTCCTCGCCATTGCGGGCGGCTCCGCGGCGCGCCAGGGCGATCGCCTCGCGGGCAACCTCTGTTTCGGAATGACGGCTGTGCTTGGCAAGCGCGTCGACGACGTGCCGATAGCGATCGCGCGTGGCGAAATCCATTTGCCGGTAGACGTCGCCAATGTCCTCGAGAAGGACCTTTTCGACGCAACTCATCGCCTCGACGAACTCTCGCCAATCGATGGCGCCAAGCGCGCGAAGACTGCCGATGGTATTGCTGATGGAGACTTGGTCGGCCGCCTGCTGCTGGTTCTCCGAAAGGACAAGCTGTTCGATCGTCAAGCTCGATTCGGCAAGTCTCAGTTCGATCCATGTGAGCGGCCAGGCCAGGGCTGGGCCATGCCCCTGCAGACGCCGTGCCAGTTCCGCGACAAACGGGCCCGCCATTGGCGGGTTCGAGCGCGCCATATCGGCAATCACCAGAATCAGGCTCTTCGGGTCGCTTTGGGCGATCTCCATCATCTGGTCCGCCCAATCCTGCGCCTGGTTCAAATGAATTCTGGCCGCCGTAATTCGCGCTCCCACACGGCGCAGATTCTCGATCAGCGCCAAGCGCAGCATGATGGGTATGGCCCATAACTCGCCCAGCTTCAATGGCGCGGCGGTCTGATAGGCCGTTACAAACAGGCCCAGAGTTGCAGCATCCACTCGCCCATCACCGTGCGAAATCACTTCCAGCGCAAGGTCATAGACTCGCGGCAGTCCGACGGATGGCCCCTGCGCCAGCCGCGGCAGTTCACGGCTGTATCCGGGCGGCAGGTGCCGTCTGGCAGTACGGATCTGTTCTTCGATCAGGTAAAAATTGTCAAGCAGCCATTCCCCGGCCGGGGCGATCGGATGCTTGGCTTTGACTGCCGTTGTCAGCAGGTTGCAGGCTTGGATCAAGATTTGCTGGTTCTGGTCCAGTCGCTTCAACAGCCGATCCCGCGGGCGGGAACGGCTCAGGACGTGGGAACACGCCAGAGTGCGGCCGTGCTGCTCCATCTGGTCGCCACTGAAAAGTTCGGCCCGAAGCGGCGATTGGTCGCCCGCTTCGTCCAATCCGGGGTTGTCGCCTTGCCACCCCCATGGACATGCGGCCGCAATGCGCAGAAACGCATTGAGCAAGGTTTCAGGGTTCATCTGCGTGTCGGGATCGACCTAAGCCCTGAGTTCGACGTCAAGGGCGAGAAGTTCGAGGATCTCTGTCTATCGGAGCACAAGCTTCCTGCGGCTCCGGGATTCAGAGGCAACCGCGCGTGGACCCAGGGGCCTGGCCGTTTCGTAGCGTTCTCGATCGATGCGCCGAAATACTGATGTCCCTGCACCACCGGGCCAATCTCAGGCGGCGACAGTTGTCCCTCAGGGACCGTCAAGATTCACGCGGCGGCCCGCCCGTTGATGACTCTGAGCAGAACCATCACGATCGCTATCACCAGAAGTACGTGTATGAAGCCACCCATGGTGTAGGAAGTGACCAGCCCCAGGAGCCACAGCACGAGCAAAACCATCGCGATCGTATAAAGCATGGCAAGAGCCCTTTTTGAT
>Ga0075017_100003163_pt1 | contig 10350 bp, 9 predicted proteins | sample AleBraG_ABR_2012_FD_71475 | JGI IMG/M metagenome (GOLD analysis project Ga0075017, IMG submission 71475) | Freshwater sediment microbial communities in response to fracking from Pennsylvania, USA - Alex Branch Run_MetaG_ABR_2012 | ecosystem: Environmental > Aquatic > Freshwater > Creek >... | reverse complement strand
TTCGATGACGCTGGGAAACCTGGGGGCGCTGGTGCAGACGAACATCAAGCGGATCCTGGCCTACTCTTCAATCGCACATGCTGGGTATCTGCTGGTGGCGTTTGCTTCGGCGCCGCAGATTGGGATCACCGCGGCCATGTTCTATACCGCATCGTATGCGGCGATGAACGTGGGGGCGTTCGCGGTGGTGAGCCATCTGGGGAACTATGGCGAGCGCTATGTGACGCTGGACGATTACGCGGGGCTGGGGCGGCGGTCGCCTATGCTGGCGGCGATCTTGACGGTCTTCCTGTTGTCGTTGATTGGGATTCCGGCGACGGGCGGGTTCTTTGCCAAGTTCTACGTGTTTAATGCGGCGCTGAAGTCTGATCTGGTAGGGCTGACGGTGATTGGCGTGATCAATAGCGCGATTGCTTCGTATTACTACCTGCGTGTGATTGTGGTGATGTACATGAAGGAGTCGCAGGGTGAGGTACCGGTGACCGCGGTTCCGCTCGGTGTCGGTACGGTGATGGCATTGAGCGTGGTGGCGACGCTTTATCTGGGGATTTTGCCGGGGCGCGTTCTGGATTATGCGTGGCAGTCGGCAACGACGCTGCTGCGGTAGTGGCGCCCCTGACGGGGCTCTGCCCATCGCGCCCTGCTAACCCAGCGCTTACGCGCTGGGCTAATGAAATGCCGCCCAGCGAGCTCCTCCTGATCGGGGGCGCCCTCGGTCTGGATCGATGAATCGGCGCCAGCGTGAGATCAGTCGTCCCTCCGGGACTTGCGTCATTTAGGACGCTTTCCCGCCACTGAAGTGGCGGGCTAAACTCAGCGGTCCCTCCGGGACCGATTCGCAGTCTCCCCCTCCTGATAACCAGAGCAGTCCTCGCCCTGGGTGATTGCGGAGCCTCGAGACGGCAAACGCAGACGCGTATCTACTTCTCGTGCGACTAGGCTCTAGTCCACCGCCACGGCTACATCCACCCGTTCGAACACCCAGGACGCTGCCAGCCAGAGCATCACGAGTTCGATGAGGGCGATCAGAAGGGGCCATGCAGTCATGGCGGAGTCGCCTTGGAAGGACGCGCGGAGGACGGTGCGCATGAGGCTGTAGACCGGCAGCACGTATCCCCACTTTCCGCCCAGCTCTTGTGCGACGACGCCCGGGATGCTGAGCGTCAGGCCGGTCAGCGCGGCGGACATCCACGGATTGAGATGGGTGGAATAGAACAGGGCGACGGCCGCGGCGAGCAGGCAAGCCACCAAGACGCAGAGCATCAGATACCAGAGGTAAAGGGTGGAGAAACCGATGGAGCCGAGCGTCCACATGCCGGTGAAGCCGAGCACAAAGGAGAAGACGCCAGCGGCAAGACCAACCCCGAGGAGGAGGCCGGAAAGGTAGTCGCGGCGGCGGATGGCTTTGGCGAGAACGGCGAGGATGCGGCGGGAGCGGCGCTCGTTATAGATGGCGGAGCCGCCGAAGAACACACTGAAAGCAACGCCATACATGGCGAGTTGCTTGAACATGAGCAGTACGTCTTCGCGGTCGCGGCGCAGGTCGAGCAGCAACGACGCAGCGGCCAGACCGAGGACCCAGAATTGCAGGACGAGAATGGGCCAGCGCTGCTCGCGGACGAAGTTGACCGCAATGAGAAGAATCGGTTTCATGAGTGCTCCCGCGTTTTGTGGAAGTCCGAGTCGCCGGAAGTGATTTCGAGGAAGAGTTGCTCGAGGGAACGGCGCTCGGGATTGACGCTAATGACTTCGCCGCCGAGGAACCATATCTTTTCCAGCGTGGAGCGCACTTCGGGCGTGCCTACGGGAAAAGTAACGCGACCGTCAGACGCGGCGCCGCCGGGAAATGCGCCGGCGGGGAGGTTGCGGGCGGTGATCTGGGCACGTTCGCGCGACTCCAGCAGGTCGGCGGTGCGGCCGAGGCGGACGAGACGGCCGTGATTCAGCACGGCGATGCGGTCGCAGATCAACTCAATCTCCGAAAGCAGGTGCGAACTGACGAAGATAGTTTTTCCGCGATTGCGGGCAGACAGCAGGAGTTCACGGACGGCGACGCGGGCAACCGGATCGAGGGCGGAAGTGGGCTCGTCGAGGATCAGCAGATCGGGATCGTGGATGAGCGCCTGGGCCAAGCCGACGCGCTGCAACATGCCGCGAGAAAATTTGGCGACGTTGCGGCGCGCCGCGGGCAGCAGGCCGACCCGGTCGAGGATGTCACGCGCGCTGCGGTCGAGGTCTTTTCCGCCCAGACCGTTCAAAGCGCCGTAGAAACGAACGAGATTCTCGGCGGGACGGTGATAGAGAGCAACATTTTCCGCCAGAAAACCGACGCGCCGCCGTGTAGCGTGATGGCCGAAGGGTTTGCCGAGCATGGTGCCGACGCCTGCGGTGGGGCGCACGAAACCCATGGCGAGGTGGATGGCGGTGGTTTTGCCGGCGCCGTTGGGTCCAAGGAAGCCGAAGACTTCGCCGGTTTCTACTTCCAGCGTGAAAGATTCCAAAGCGCGCACGGGGCGCTTGCGAAACAGGGCACGATAGTCCTTCGTGATTTCGGTGAACTGGATGGCTGGGGGAGGCACGCGCTCTATTTTATCTGCGGGACGGAGTTCTGGGAAAAAACTGGAGAGAGCCCGCGAGAACGGAGGAGTTTTCGCTGGTCGGGGCGGCTAAGAAGCTTTCAACCGCGGAGAACGCAGGGAAGCGGGCGGGCGGCAATCGGCTTGTTATTGTGGGGTCGACGGCGTTGCTGGTGACGGATCCTGCCTGTCCTGCTGGGCGGTACCGAAGTGGATTGTGATCTTGCCCTGGACTTCGGTTGGGATGTCATCTTGCAAGAAGGGTTGGTATCGCCACTGGCGAACGGCGTCGATAGCGGAGGGGACGAGGCGCGAATCGCCGCTCACTGCACGGATGGCGCCAATCGCGCCGTCCTTGGCGATGGTGACCTGGAGGACAACGTCGCCGCGCAGGCCGAGTCGCGTGGCTTCCGGCGGGGCGACGGGAGGCACACGGTAGAGAACTTCTCCGCCCGTCACTTTCGCGGGCGACGGATTAGGAGCATTTGCCTGCGAGGCAGATTTTTCGACCGAAAACTCATTCGCTGGAGCGGCAGACGTGGGGCTGGGCGGCAGAGCAGAAGGTGCGCCGCTGACAGTGTTTGGTGGCCGCGAGTGCAAGCGAAAGACGACGTGGTTCTTCTCGTACACAACCAACTCACCCGGCGCGGGAGGATGTTCGGTGTGCGCGCTTTGGCTGGCGGAAATGAGTGGCGGCCGCGCGGCAGGTGCTGACGTTACTGGTGAAGACAACGCGGGGACCGCGCGAGTTGGCGCGGGAGCGGCCGTGGCCGCTGGCGCAGCGACGGGCGGTGCTTCTCGCGCAGAACGGAAATGATAGGACGCACTGATCATCCAGCCAAGGAGAATAGAGATGGCCACAACGGCCAGGGCGAGCAAACGGTTTGTCCAGGGCCACTGTTCATGACCGCCGGGAGTCGAGGGCAAGGGCGGTGTTTCTGTTGCCGCGGACGGCTCAACAGGCTCCGGCAATTCGGTCAGCGCGGCAACTGGCGCGTGCGATATCTTCTCCGAGGCATGATCTGGAGCGTGAGTCGACGCGACCGTCGCCGTAGCTGGTTCTTCGACCGCCGGCATACTGACGATTTCTGCGATGACTTCGTTTGGTACTTCTTGTTCCCGGTGCGGCTCTGCCTGGTGCATTTCTTCTTCGTGATTAACCGGCGCGGCCTTGGAGAGGGTGAGTAAGTTGGTGATTTTGCGTGCGAGCAGATCCAGATTCTGCAGATCCACACTTCCGAAAGCGCGGACAATGGGGGAGTAGGTGGCAAGCAGGCCGCGGGGACAGGCATTCAGCAGCAAAGGCACCACTACGATGGAGCGGATGCCCAGACGGCGGCAGGCTTCGCGGCCAACGCGAGGGTCGCGCTCGGCATTGTCACAGACCTGTATCAGGCCGGAGCGGAGACATTCAGCGGTGAGGCCGTGGCGGATGTCGATCTGCAAACCCAGATCGGGCGCCGTGGCCCCGACGGAGCCGCGACAGAAGAACGCGCCGTCTTCCTCGAGAGCGAGTGCGGCGCCGGACGCTCCAGTCTGGGCGCAGATCTCAACGAGCAGGTCCGAGACGCGAGGGTCCAACGCGTGAGGATCCGCGGCGATGCCATCGCGTACGGTGGCGAGGTCCATGGATTCTAAGTCGCACAGTGGCTCGGTGGAGGGAGGAGGTTCAGCCTGCCGCGCGACCGATAATTCTGGCCGATGCATAAGGTCCGAGGACGCGGGTCTCAATTCGGTGGGAGTCCCACGAGGAAGGACGCCGACCGATTTGGACTTGACCCGAAGTTGAGCTGGGACACTCGGGCCAAATCCACGACCTGCTTGGAGTTTCGCGCCGGTGCAGTGTGAATGTCAATATGAAACAGCGGTTACTCCACTGCAGTTGCGTCTTGAAACACCTTCGTGATGCAATGACCGGTCCCTCGTTAGGGGCATGTGTCTCAGAGGCTTGGTTCCATGGTAGGAGAAAACACTGAAGGTCGCGTCGTTGTCGTTGCGAAAAGCCACGAATGGCATGCGGTGACGGCGAGCTTTCTGGGATGGACGCTCGATGCATTTGACTACTTCGTCCTCGTGTTCCTGTTTGACGTTCTGGCGGCGCGCTTCCGGGTGAGCAAAGAGAGCATCATTCTGACTACAACGGCTACGCTCGCCATGCGGCCGGTGGGCGCGGTCGTGTTCGGATTGCTTGCGGACCGATACGGGCGCCGGCGGCCACTGATGGCCAACGTAATTTTCTTTTCACTCATCGAGTTGCTGTGCGGGTTCACGCCGAACTACTCGGTGTTCTTACTGTTGCGAACCCTTTACGGGATAGGGATGGGCGGGGAGTGGGGCGTGGGAGCGTCTCTGGCGATGGAAGCGGCGCCGGGGAGGTGGCGCGGAGTTCTCTCAGGGATTTTGCAGAGCGGGTATTCGATCGGGTATCTGCTGGCGGCGCTGGCGGCGCGGGTGATTCTGCCGCTCTCGCCGGAGTGGGGATGGCGGGCGATGTTCTGGGTGGGCGGCGTGCCGGCGCTGCTGGCGTTGTACATCCGCTCGAAGGTGAAGGAATCGAAGGCCTGGGAGCAGCATCGGGCGCCGACGGTGGGCGCGATTCTCGAGACGGCCCGCGGACACTGGAAGATCTTTGCCTACCTGGTGGTGCTCATGACGATGATGATGTTCCTTTCGCATGGATCCCAGGACTTATATCCGGACTTTCTTAAGTCGAAACAGGGGGAGATCCAGTCCCTGGTCCCGGAAATCGTAATCTTCTACAACCTAGGGGCCGTGCTGGGCGCGGTTGTATTCGGGCAGCTGTCACAGAAGCTGGGGCGACGGCGCAGCATGCTGCTGGCGTTGGGCGTGTCGCTGGTAACGATTCCGGCGTGGGCTTTTGGCTCAAGCCTCCACCGGTTGGCGCTGGCGGCGTTCGTCATGCAGATCGGGGTGCAGGGGGCGTGGGGCATCATTCCGGCACACCTGAATGAACTGGCGCCGGATTCGGTGCGGGGGCTGATGCCGGGGCTCGCGTACCAGATGGGGATCCTGATTGCAGCGCCGACGAACACGCTGCAGACGAAACTCAGGCATGCGGTGGGATATCCGTGGGCACTGGCGGGATTTGAGGCGGCGACGATTCTACTGCTGGCTACGACTTTGCTGTTGGGGAAAGAGCGCCATGGGCGGAGCTTTGTACTGCAAGAGGATCACAGCAGCCCGTGATAGCGATCACCGCCCGGGCGGACATCTTGCGGGAGCATAGAGGCGGCGGGGGCATCGAATGCCGATTCTCATGGTTGCGCTCGTCGCCTTGGGCGTGTTTCTGGTGATTGGCGGGCTCTTGTTTACCGCCACCATGCTGGAGCACAAGCGCGTCGATAAGAAGCCGTAGTCGCCGTTGGTTCCGCAAGTCGGCACAGGCGCCTGCGTGTGCCCTTTCTCCACAAGAACCCTCCACTTTCGTTGCCTGAATTCTAACCAGTTGGCTACGTTATACTGGCTGCCAGTTGCGGCAAGAATTGCGGTCACGCATAAAGTGAGGACGTTCAACGCAATGCGTATAGCGATTGTTGGTTCTGGCTACGTCGGGTTGGTCACGGGGGCCTGTTTCGCCGATATGGGGCATGAGGTCACACTGGTCGACAACGACCCGAAGAAACTGGCGGCGCTGGAGGCGGGGGAGTGCCCGATCCATGAGAAGTTTCTTCCCGAACTGCTGCAGCGGCATCAGGGAAACAAGCTGCGGTACTCGGGCGATTTGGCAGGAGCGGCGCGGGTGAGCGACGCCGTGTTTATCGCAGTGGGCACGCCGCCGACGGACCAGGGGGACGCTGATCTTTCTTATGTAGAGTCGGTGGCGCGAGAGATTTCGGGCAGCATCGATGGGTTCAAGCTCATTGTTGAGAAGAGCACGGTTCCTGTTTACACGAGCGAGTGGGTGCGCAAGATCATCCTGCGGAACGGGGTGCGGGCGGAGGCGTTTGGGGTCGCGTCGAATCCGGAATTCCTGCGGGAAGGGACGGCGGTCACTGATTTTCTCTATCCGGACCGAATCGTTGTGGGAGTGGATGACGAACGGTCGGCGGATCTGATGCGCCGGATTTATGCGCCATTGGCGAACGGGGAGTACTACAAGCACGCGGACGCGATTCCGCATGCGCTGGGAGAGAGCGCGGCACCGCCGCCGTTGCTGGTTACCAGCACCAAAAGCGCGGAACTCATCAAGCACGCGTGCAACGCGTTTCTCGCGATGAAGATCTCGTTCATCAATGCGGTGGCATCAGTATGCGAGTCGGTGGGAGCGGATGTCGGTGAAGTACGGCGCGGCATTGGGCTGGATTCGCGTATTGGGCCGCGGTTCTTGAATCCCGGTGTGGGTTATGGAGGATCCTGCTTTCCGAAGGATCTGATGGCGTTTCGTTCCGTGGCACGGGAGTACGGTTATGAGTTTGGGCTGCTGGATGAAGTGATTCGCATCAACGAAGATCAGCGGCAGCGTTTCCTGCGCAAGGTGCGGAGCGCATTGTGGACGCTGCGCGGCAAACGGCTGGCGGTGCTGGGGCTGGCGTTCAAGGGCGGGACCGATGACATTCGCGAGTCGCCGGCGATTTTGATTATTGAACAGCTGCTGAAGGAAGGTTGCCGCGTGGTCGCGTTCGATCCGGCAGCCATGGATCGCGCCAAAGAGACTCTGAGTTCAAGCGTGGAGTATGCCCCGGACAGCTATTCTGCGGCGCAGGGCGCGGATGCATTGCTGATCCTGACGGAATGGGAAGAGTTTGCGCAACTTGATTTATCGAGGCTAGCTGAGGCGCTGCGTTACCCGATTGTTATTGACGGACGTAATCTGTATGATCCGGCAACCATGGCGGCGCACGGATTCACTTACTACAGCGTAGGACGATCTCCGGTAACAGCAGAGGAAGCAGACGCCCCAGTTGTGCAGGCAGGTGGCCGGCGACGCGCGGAGAAACATGCCTAAAGGGCGCGTGCTGGTCACGGGAGGCGCCGGCTTCCTCGGGTCTCATCTTTGCGACGCGCTGCTGGGAGAGGGTTACGACGTTGTCGCGGCGGACAACCTCCTGACCGGCAGGCTGGCAAATCTCAGCCATTTGAAGAATGAGTCTCGATTCGAATTTCTGAAGCAGGATGTTTGCCAGGCGTTCGACCCCGGCAGGATAGATTTTGTGTTTCATCTTGCCTCGCCTGCCAGCCCGGTCGACTACCGCAAGCACGGTCTCGCCACCCTGCAAGTCGGATCGACAGGAACATTCGTGACGCTGGAACTGGCGCGGAAATACAGCGCGCGCTTTTTGCTGGCTTCGACTTCGGAATGTTACGGCGATCCCCTGGAACATCCGCAAACCGAGACCTACTGGGGACATGTGAATCCGATCGGCCCGCGTTCGGTGTATGACGAAGCCAAGCGCTTTGCCGAGGCGGCAACGATGGCCTTCCGGCGGTACTACAAAGTGGATACGCGGATTGTGCGCATCTTCAACACATATGGCCCGCGCATGCAGATCAACGACGGCCGGGTTATCCCGAACTTCATGTGGCAGGCGCTTCGGGGAGAAGACCTAACCGTTTACGGCGATGGCAGCCAGACGCGCAGTTTCTGCTATGTCAGCGATGAGATCGACGGAATTCGGCGACTGGCACATTCCGATGAGGGACTTCCGGTAAACATCGGGAATCCCTCGGAATTCACCATCCTGGAATGCGCCCAGAAAGTGCTGGCTGTGACCGGGTCGCGCAGTCGCATTCGCAATGAGGACTTGCCGCAGGATGATCCGCGGCAGCGTTGTCCTGACATTACCAAGGCTCGTACCCTGCTCGGGTGGGAGCCCAAGATCGAGCTCGAGCAGGGTCTGAAATTATCCCTCGATTACTTCCGGCAGGAGACGGCGGCTTCCGCAGTGCTACGCAAGTAATCAGAAGCCTGTAACGGTCGTGGTGCGGTCGTTGCTGTCTTCGGGGTTCAGGAAACGCACCAACTCTTCCACCTGGCGCTTTTGATCGCCGCTCTCGATGCGGAATGAAACTCCCATGCCGAATCCAGGATTCGCATTTTTCACGACGCCTCGGGTGGTCAGCTTGCTGGTTTCGGTGCGGACTTCGATTTCGACAGCAGTGCCGGGCGGAAACGGCGAGGTCATTTCGATGAAGCAGCCAGCAACACTGATATCGGTCAGGCTGCACCAGTAGGGTTCGGCGGCGGCGGTAACGCGCCGTACGCGAGCTCCGACATGACAGGCAACGCGCCCGCGGTTGCGGCGGTTTCCCGGCGCCAGGTTCGCGTTCGGCAGTCCTGCCGGTTTTGGTGTGGTCTTTTCCGCAGCGGCGGGTTCCTTCGTGTTTTCGCTGTGAACGGAGACTTCGAAGGTGCCGGGCGCGCGCCCCGTGAGCCATTCATCCAGGTAGCGGCGGGACGCCGTGGGAACATCGGCAAAGCGGATGCCGGCGCGTCCAGCAGAATCCTGCCATACCAGGTGCCCGGTCAGCCGAATGGTATCGGTGCGTCCGGGCAACTGAAACTGGAAGTAAAGTTTGCTGTTGGGGGGCAGGTTGTGCGGAGTGTGCAGCGCAGTTCCCTTCCCACTGACATTCATTAAGGTGACCGGAGCGGCTTCCTGAGCGGGGTAGCTGACCGTGGTGTAGACATGAAGGGGATGACGTGGATTCGAACGACGCTCGCCTACGCGAAGGCGCAGGGCCGCTTGCAGGCTGTGACGTACCTGATCGGCGGAAAGCGGTTTGAAGAGAACGAAATTAACACCCTGTGCGAAAGCAGGTTGGGCGCTATCGCGGCCATCCATGATGGCGACCAGGATGCCGCTGGGATTGGCCGAAGTGCGGCGCCATTCGGGCAGGGGTGCGGTGGCGACATCAGACATTTCCCAGTCTAAGAGAACCAACTCGTAGGAGTGCGCGCGCCAGAGAGACAGCGCTGCCTCCATGGAGCGGCTGGCATCCAGCACAACTCCGGACTCAGAAAGGATCTGCCGAAGCACCCGCAGGATCGCTTCGTTGGAGCACACGACCAACGCTTTCATAGACGCAACCGTCGCCCCATCGTAGAGATAGCTCGGGTCGAGCGACAAGTTACCTCCGTGTGTGGGGAATGAAAGGGGTTTCAAAGAGAGCCGGGGTGACTTCAGTAATCTGGGAGGTGCACTGCTGAGGTTGTATGTTTCTGATTGGAACAGCCCCCGGGGCCCCAAGGTCTTGTTGAATAGGAGTTTTCCGGTGCCCAACACAGTTGGCAAAATCATGATCGTGTTAGGGGTCATCCTGATCCTGGGCGGTTTGGCTTTTCTGCCGGCGGGGTTTGGGCCAGATGGGGATCCGGCTGTGATGGCCGGCGGCATGGGCGTTTTTTCTCTGGGCTCGCTGGCAACTGGATTGGGTTTGTATTTGAACGCTCGCCAACTACGCAGCGGGGGAGCTGAGAAGAAGCCGGAAAAGAAGAAAGATGCAGCGATCAAGCTGCCACCGTGCGAGGCCTGCGAGGAAGCGCCGCAAGTCATGATCTGCGCCAACCACGGCGCTGCTCTTTGCGCCTCCTGCATGCACACGCATTTCGATGCGAAGGCGTGCCTGCTGACTCCCGCCTCTCGCCAGATGACGAAGACCGCTTCGGCACGCGCCTGAAAATTTTCCTTCCATTACCCTGATTGGATAAGAGCGAAGGCTCGATTGAACCCGGTAGTCTTGGTTTGAGGATCAAAGACGCTGGGAAGAAAGGAGCCTTCGCAGATGATGATTATAGGATGTGATTTCCATCCCA
>Ga0075017_100003162_pt1 | contig 10351 bp, 11 predicted proteins | sample AleBraG_ABR_2012_FD_71475 | JGI IMG/M metagenome (GOLD analysis project Ga0075017, IMG submission 71475) | Freshwater sediment microbial communities in response to fracking from Pennsylvania, USA - Alex Branch Run_MetaG_ABR_2012 | ecosystem: Environmental > Aquatic > Freshwater > Creek >... | reverse complement strand
GAGCGCGCCCTGAAACCTCAGGACCGGGTGGGCCCCCGTCGACGGGGGCCCACCCGGTCCTGAGGTTTCAGGGCGCGCTCCGCCCGGCCGCCCCGTCGGCCGCCCGCGGCACCCGGCCGGCGCGTCGCCACCCCCGGCCGCGCCCGGGCGTTTCCGCCCGCTGACGTGCTCAGGTCCCGCCTCGTCGGTCGGGGCCCGCCCCGGACGCCGCGCCCCGGCCGGTCAGTGACCGGCGCCCGACCGGGAGTCGAATTCGTCGGCGGGCTCCTCGTCGAGGTCGGCCGTGGCCATACACCAGGACAGGTGCTCCTCGTCGGGCTCGGCACCGCACTCCGCGCACGGCTCGAGGATCACGACCTCATTCGTCTGTTTCAGGGCTCGCGCTTCCTCGAAGCGCCGATGGCGACCCTTTTTCATCGACGGTGCTCCCGACTCCAGTGGCCAGTGGAACGCAGGCGAGTGTACCGGCCCCCGCACCACACCGGGTCGCCAGGTCGGGGTCCCCCGGCGGGGGCCGGCCCCGGTAGGGTCTCGGCCATGGCCGAGGACTTCGATCCCCACGCGATGGTGGAACGGTTCCGCGAGCGGGCCCGGGCCGTCCGCAGCCGCGGCATGCCGCCGATCGAGGGACCGGAGCGGAAGCGCTTCGTCGAGCAGATGCAGGTCGACTACCAGGACTTCGCCATGCTGGGCGACGCCGAAGCGACCCTCGAGGCCGGGATCCTCACCCTGCGGGTCGACCTGCGGCCGGCCCCGCCCGCCGGTTCCTGAGCGGGGCGCCCCTCAGCCCATCCACTGGCCGCCGTTGACGTCGATGGTGGCTCCGGTGATGTAGCGGGAGGTGGGGGCGCAGAGGTGGACGACGGTGGCGGCCAGGTCGCCCGGGTCGCCCGGGCCGCCGCCACCGGGGGCCATGGCCAGGATGGCGCGCCGTCGGTCGGGGTCGAGGGCCTGCCACATGGGCGTGTCGTGGGGTCCGGGGGCCACGGCGTTGACCCGGATCCCGTCGGCCGCGTGCTCGCGGGCCAGGAAGCGGGAGAGGGTGAGCAGGCCGCCCTTGGAAGCGGCGTAGGCCGGCCCGGACAGGGCGCTGCCGCCGAAACGCCCGTTGACCGAGGCGACGAGGACCATGGCGCCGCCCCCGGCCGCCCGCATGTCGGCCACCACGGCCCGGGCGCACAGGTAGGCGCCGGTCAGGTTGACCTCCAGGATCTCGCGCCACACCGCCGGCTCCTCCTCCTCGATGCCGCCCGAGCCGGTGATCCCGGCGGCGTAGACCAGGACCTGGACCGGTCCCTGGGCGGCGCGCACCCGGCTGATGGCCCGGACGACGGCGGTGCCGTCGGTGACGTCACACTCGATGACACCCGGACCGCTTCGTCGGTCGAGAGCCACCACCCGGTCGCCGGCGGCCCGGAACGCCTCGACCACCGCGCCGCCGATGGCCCCGGCGCCCCCGGTCACCACCACACTGCGGCCCGGCGGAGCGTTCAATGCGACGCCCGCGGGGTCGTCGGGTCGAGGGTCCACTCCGTCCACGACCCGTCGTAGACGGCCACGTCGCCCAGACCGGCGAGGCGGAAGGCGAGGGCCGTCCCGGCGGCGGCCACCCCGCCCCCGCAGTAGGTGATCACCGGGCGGTCGGTCGCCACGGCACGGTCGATGCGCCGCCGGACGTCCTCCGCCGCCAGCCACCGCCCCCCGTCGCCGAGGAAGCCCAGGCCGGCGAGGCGGATGGCGCCGGGGATGTGGCCGCCGGCGGCATCCCAGGCGGCGTCCATGCGGGCGTCGACCAGCCGGGCCGCGCCGGGGTCGGTCGCGACGGCCAGGACCTGCTCCTTGGTGGCGTACAGCTCGGGTCGGAAGCGGGCGGTGAACTGGGCCGGGGATGGCTGCTCGACCCCGGAGCGGACCGGTCGCCCCTCGGCCCGCCAGGCCGTGATCCCCCCGTCCAGGACGGCCACCCGGTCGTGGCCGAAGGCCCGCAGGGACCACCACACCCGGGCGGCCACCGGCACGTGCTGATCGTCGTAGGCCACGACGAAGGTGTCGTCGCCGATCCCGGCCCGGCCGACGGCCGCGGCGAACCGAGCGGCCGGGGCCAGCATGCTGGCCGGCCGGTCGGGATCGGCCAGGTCGGTGTCCCAGCGGATGTGGACGGCGCCCGGAATGTGTCCGGCCCGGTACTCGTCGTCGCCGCAGCGGTCGTCGAAGGGCCGCAGGTACCACCGGCAGTCGACGACCCGCAGGCCGGGGTGGTCGAGGTGTTCACCCAGCCAGGCGGTGCCGACCAGGGGTCCATCGGGGACGGCCAGCACGGCGGCCCTCAGGCCCGCGATCCGGGCCGGGTCGGGACCCGGTCGGCGCGCTCCCCGACGGCCGCCTCGTGGAGCAGGCCGAGCCCGTTGGCCACCCGGTTGGTGTAGTTGAGGTGGGCACACTGGTTGTTGGCGTGGAGGATCTCCAGATCGCCGAAGCCGACCGCCCGCAGGGCGTCCACATCGGCCTCCGCCATGGCGCCCGGGCTCAGGGTCAGCCGGTGGACGTAGCGGGCCAGGGCGGCGTCGGCCGGGCCCAGGGCGTCGTAGTCCTGCCGGTCGAGGGCGTCGACCACGGCCTCGGCCAGCACGGGGCGCGACAGGGAGGCGCAGTGGGGCGTCGAGTTGAGGATCGAGGTCAGGTAGCTGATCAACTGACACTGGTCGGGGGTCAGGGCCGAGGGGATGTTCTCGCTGGCCCGGTACATCACCAGGCGGGCGTTGACCACCTCGGCGTCGAGGCTGCCGAGCTGGGTGAACTCGGTGGGCCGGCCCCGTTTGGCGGCCTGCCAGCCGTAGGCCTCGGCCAGCCGCCCGTCGGCGTCGTCAGGGTCGATCGTCCGGATCCAGGGCATCAGGGGCCTCCGAAGGGGTCGGGAAGGGGGTCGGGCAGAGGATCGGGCCGGGGATTGGGCCGGCCCGACATGGGACCGGGGGCAGCCCCGGCGTCGGCGGCCAGCGCCGACAGCTCGTCGAGGTAGCTGACCGAGTAGTCGCCGGCGTCGAAGACCAGCAGCTCGGGTCGGAGGCGGGCCCGCAGCCCCGCCAGCCGGGCGGCTACCGCGTCCCGCTCGCCGAGGATGGTGAACTCGTCCACCACGGCCTGGGGCACCAGGCCGGCGGCGGCCGCCGGCCCCTCGGAGTTGACCAGGCGCCGGAGTCGGGCCGTCAGCTCGTCGTCGACGCCGAGGGCGGCCCGGTCGGCGGCGGGCAGGTCGACGGTGATGTAGCCGAGGTGGGAGCGGACCTCGTCGGCCATGGCCGGAGTCCAGCCGGTCATGGGGTTCCAGGCGATGACCGGAGGGCGCCCCCGGGCCGCCACCGCCCGGGCCCGGATGTGCTCGACCAGGCCCTCGACCCGGCCGAGCGCCCTGCCGGCCAACAGGACCCAGTCGGCCCGCTCGGCCGCCAACGCCTCCACCCGCGGGCCCCGACCGCCGACGGCGAGCGGCAAGCGTCCGGTGGTCCAGGGCAGCGACGCCCCCCGGGCCGAGACGGCCCCGCCGGGCCGGTCCACCGTCTGGCCGTCGAGCAGCCCGTCGACGATGTCGAGGGTCTCGCGCAGCGCGGTGAAGGGCCGCTCGGGGGTCAGATCCATCGGTCCGAGCACCCGGCTGCCGCCCGCCCCGAAACCGGCCACCACCCGCCCGGGTGCCAGCTCGGCCAGCGAGGCCAAAGCCGCCGCGGTGGCCACCGGGTGGCGGCTGAAGGGGTTGGTGACGGCGGCCACCAGCTGCACCCGGCGGGTGCGCAGGGCCAGGGCGGCGAGGGTGACGTAGAGGTCGCGGTCGGTGCCCTCGTCGGCCACCAGGATGGCCGCCGCCCCCCGCTGCTCGGCCGCCGCCGCCAGCTCCGCCAGTTCAGCGGGCGGCCGCACGGCGTGGAGCCACACGCCCCAGTGGGTCACCGATGCGCCGGCCGTGGCCGCGGGGGCCGGCTCCTCACAGGACACGGTCGCGCACCTCGGCGGCCAGCAGGGCCAACGCGGCGTGCGGTTCGGGCCCGATCACGTGCCAGGCGTTGAGGCCCCGCAGGCCCGCCTCGGCATAGTCGCCCAGGCGGGCCGCCACCCATTCGGGCTCGCCGGCCGCCGCGAACGTGTCGATCAAGCCGTCGGTCACCAGCTCGGCGCCGGCCTCCACGCCGTCGGCCCGGACCGCCTGCTGCAGCCGGGCCAGCTCCTCGGGATCGGCCCCCGAGGTGTCGAGCACCGCCGCCTCCACCCGGGCCGCGTAGTAGGCCAGGACGGGGCGCACGGCCCGGCGGGCCGCCCGGGCGTCCCGGTCCACGCTGACGAGCACGTTGGACGCCAGGTCGAGCTGGCTGGGGTCCCGACCGGCGGCCCGCGCCCCGGCCTCGATGTGGGCCCACGACCAGCGCACGTAGCCGGGGCTGACCAGGGCGCCCAGTTCCACCCCGTCGGCCCACGCCCCGGACGCCCGGAGCATGCGGGCGTTGACCGCCCCGACGTAGATCGGCACGGCGCGCTCCGGTCGGAAGTCGAGGGCGGCGTCGGCCCGCACGGCGAACACGCGCCCGTCGACCCCCGGTCCGCCGCCCAGGGTGGCGCGCAACATCTGCAGCGCCTCCACCATGGCGCTCAGGGGCCGCTCGGTGCGGGGGTCGGCCTCACCCAGGGCCCGCAGCGTCCACAACGCCGCTCCGACGCCGAGGATCACCCGTCCGCCCGACAGCTCGTCGAGGGCGGCGGCCTCCATGGCGATCAGCGACGGGTGCCGCCAGAACGGGTTGACGATCCCCACCCCGAGGGTGATGCGCTGCGTGGCCGCGGCCACCGCCGCGGCCACCGTGAACACACCCCGCCCGTGGCCGCTCTCGGGTAGCCACACCTCGCTCAGGCCGAGCTGTTCGGCCCGCCCGGCGATGGCCACCGTCTCGCGCACCGGCGTCTCGTTGGACAGCGACAGGCCGAGGCGGAGCGGAGCGCCCGAGGCGGTCACGGCCGACCGGCCACGGGTCGCTCCGGCACGGGCGGCATCGCCGCGAACTTACCGCAGCAATTGTTGACCGTCATGGTCGGGTTTCGGTCCCGGGGCCCGACGACGTCGCTACCATCGCGGCCGTGGACGACCGCCCGTGGGGGTTCCGGACCAGGGCGGTGCACGCCGGCGGTCGGCCCGACCCGACCACGGGGGCCCGGGCCGTGCCGATCTACCAGACCACCAGCTTCGTGTTCGAGGACGCCGCCGACGCCGCCGAGCTGTTCGCCCTCCAGAAGTACGGCAACATCTACTCGCGCATCTCGAACCCGACAGTGGCCGCCTTCGAGGAGCGGATGGCCAGTCTCGAGGGCGGCATCGGGGCGGTGGCCACGTCGAGCGGGCAGGCCGCCGAGCTGCTCACGTTCTGCGCCCTGGCCGGGGCGGGGGACCATATCGTGGCCAGCGCCGCCCTCTACGGCGGGACCCACACGCTGCTCGACGTGTCGCTGCGCCGTCTCGGTATCGACACCACCTTCGTGGCCGCTGACGATCCCGCGGCCTTCGCCCGCGCCGTGCGACCGGAGACCAGGGCCGTCTACACCGAGGTGATCGCCAACCCTTCCGGGATCGTCGCCGACCTCGCCGGCCTGGCCGGGGTGGCCAACGCGGCCGGGGTCCCCCTGGTGGTCGACGCCACCCTCGCCACGCCCCACCTGTGCCGCCCCTTCGAGCACGGCGCCGACCTGGTGGTCCATTCCGCCACCAAGTTCATCGGCGGCCACGGCACCTCGATCGGCGGCGTTGTCGTCGACAGCGGTCGTTTCGACTGGGGCAACGGCCGCTTCCCGACCATGACGGAGCCGGTGGCCAGCTACGGCGGCCTGCGTTTCTGGGAGAACTTCGGCGAGTACGGGTTCTGCACCAAGCTCCGGGTCGAGCAGCTGCGTGACTTCGGCACCTGCCTGTCGCCGTTCAACGCCTTCCTGCTCCTCCAGGGCCTCGAAACCCTGGCCCTGCGCATGGACGCCCACGTCGCCGGGGCCCGACGGGTGGCCGCCCACCTGGCCGCCCATCCGGCTGTGGCCTGGGTCTCCTACCCCGGCCTGCCCGACTCGCCGCAGCGCCACCTGGCCGCCCGCTACCTGCCCGCCGGGCCGGGCGCGGTGTTCGCCTTCGGCCTGCGGGGCGGCCGCGACGCCGGCCGGACGTTCATCGAGTCGGTCGAGCTGTGCAGCCACCTGGCCAACGTGGGCGACACCCGCACCCTCGTCATCCACCCGGCGTCGACCACCCACCGGCAACTGTCCGACGACGCCCTCGCCGCGGCCGGGGTGCCGGCCGACCTGGTCCGCATCTCGGTGGGGATCGAGGACCCCGAGGACATCTGCTGGGACCTCGACCGGGCCCTGGCGACGACGGCCACGCCATGAGTGCCCCGGTCCGGGGCCCGGGCCCGGACCGGGGGCCGTGGGCCCCGCCGTCGGCGACCGGCCGGCGGGCCATCCTGGAGGCCAGCGCCACCATCGCCATGGTCGGCGTGTCGTCGAACCCGGCCCGCCCCAGCTACTTCGTGGCCACCTACCTGCTGAGCTCCAGCACGGACTACACGGTGTGGTTCGTCAACCCCCGCGAAACGGCGATCCTCGGCCACCCGGTGTACCCGTCGCTGGCCGACCTGCCGGCTGCCCCCGACCTCGTCGACGTGTTCCGCCGCAGCGAGGATCTGCCGGCCGTGGCCGCCGAAGCGGTGGCGGTGGGGGCCCGGGCCTGGTGGGCCCAGCTCAGGCTGTGGAACGTCGACGCGGCCACGCTCGCCCACCGGGCCGGCCTGGCCGTGGTCATGGACCGGTGCCTGAAGATCGAGCACGCCCGCTTCGCCGGTGGTCTGCACCTGGCCGGCTTCGATTCGGGGGTGATCAGCTCCCGGCGCCGGCTTCGCCCGGCCGGGCCGCCGTCACGCCCCGGCCCGGTCGAGGGCCCGTGACACGAACTTGCCGACCTGCTCGGACTCGACCAGGAAGGCGTCGTGGCCGAACGGTGAGTTGACGGTGTGCAACTCGGTCGGACCGGGCAGACAGGCGGCCAGCTCGTCCTGCAGGCGCGGCGGGTAGAGCCGGTCGCTGTCCACGCCGACCACGGTCGACACGGCCCGTACCCGGGCCAGGGCGGCGGCCGCCCCGCCCCGCTCGCGCCCGACGTCGTGGAGGTCCATGGTCCGGCTGAGCACCAGGTAGCTGTTGGCGTCGAAGCGGCCGACGAGCTTGGCCGCCTGATGGTCGAGGTAGCTCTCCACGGCGAAGCGCCCGCCGGTCAGGGGAGACTCCCCGACCTGGGGCTGACGACCGAAGCGGGCCTCCAGCTCGGCCTCCGAGCGGTAGGTGACGTGGCCGATCCTCCGGGCCAGCCCGAGACCCCGGGCCGGACCGGCTCCCGGGCGGGCGTCGTAGTAGTCGCCGCCCTGGAACCCGGGATCGAGGCGGATGGCCTGAGCCTGGACGGCGCACAGGGCGATCTGCTCGGCGGTGGCGGCCGCCCCGCAGGCCAGCACCACCAGGCGGGCCACCCGGTCCGGGAAGGTGACGGCCCACTCGAGGGCCCGCATGCCGCCCATCGAGCCGCCGACCACGGCCGCCCACCGGCCGACGCCGAGCGCGTCGGCCAGCGCCGCCTCGACGGCCACCTGATCGCGCACGGTGACCGTCGGGAACCGCGAGCCCCACGGCCTGCCGTCGGGGCCTGCCGAGGCCGGGCCGGTCGTGCCCTGACAGCCCCCGAGCGTGTTGGGGCAGACCACCCACCAGCGGTCGGTGTCGAGGGGTGCCCCGGGCCCGATCAGGGCGTCCCACCAGCCCGGGGTGGGATGACCCGGTCCGGCCGGGCCGGCGGCGTGACTGTCGCCCGTCAGGGCGTGCAGCACCAGCACGGCGTTGTCCCGGGCGGGCGACGGCTCGCCCCACGTTTCGTAGGCCACCTCGACGGACGCGAGCCGGCCGCCGAGCTCGAGTCCCAGGCCCGGCCCCCCGAACAGCGCGCGGAAGCGGCGGCCGCCGGGGTCGTCCCCCGGCCGCCAGGCCCCCGACGCCGGGGGCGGACCGCCGCCGATGTCGATGCTCAGCTCTTCGCGGCCCGGAAGCCGGCGTCGAGATCGGCCAGGATGTCGTCGATCGTCTCCAGACCGACGGACAGGCGGACCAGGTCGGGGGTGACCCCGGTGGCCGCCTGCTCGGCCTCGGTCAGCTGGGAGTGGGTCGTGGTGGCCGGGTGGATGACCAGGCTGCGGACGTCACCGACGTTGGCCAGGTGGCTGTGCAGTTCGAGCGCCTCCACGAAGGCCCGGCCGGCCGCCGCCCCACCCTTGATCCCGAAGCTCAGAATCGAGCCGGCACCCCGGGGCAGCAGTTGGCGGGCCCGGTCGTGCCAGGGTGAGCTGGGCAGACCCGGGTAGGCCACCCACCCGACCTCGTCACGGCCTTCGAGGAACTCGGCCACCGCCTGGGCGTTGCGGACATGGCGTTCCATCCGCAGGCTGAGGGTCTCGACCCCCTGGATCAGCAGGAAGGCGTTGAACGGCGAGATGGCCGGACCGATGTCGCGCAGGCCCTGGACCCTGACCTTGGCGATGAACGCCCCCGGGCCGAGGACCTCCCAGTACTTCAGCCCGTGATAGCTCGGATCGGGCTCGGTGAAGCTCGGGTGCCGGCCGCTGGCCCCGAAGTCGAAACTGCCCCCGTCGACGATGACCCCGCCGATGGTCGTCCCGTGACCGCCGATGAACTTGGTGGCCGAGTGCACCACGATGTCGGCGCCGTGCTCGAGGGGCCGGTTGAGATAGGGCGTGGCCAGGGTGTTGTCGACGATGAGGGGGACCTGGTGGGCGTGGGCCACTCCGGCGATGCCGGGCAGGTCGAGCACGTCGCCCTTGGGGTTGCCGATCGTCTCGCCGTAGAAGGCCCGCGTGTTGGGTCGCACGGCGGCGGCCCAGGCGTCGAGGTCGTCGGGCTGGTCGATGAAGGACACGTCGATGCCCAGCTTGGGCAGGGTGTAGTGGAAAAGGTTGTAGGTCCCGCCGTACAGCGATGACGACGACACCACGTGGCCTCCGGTGTCGGTGAGTCCGAGGATGGCCAGGGTCTCGGCGGCCTGGCCGCTGGCCACGGCCAGCGCCCCCACGCCCCCCTCGAGGCTGGCGAGGCGCTCCTCGAGCACCCCCTGGGTCGGGTTCATGATCCGGGTGTAGATGTTGCCCGACTCGGCCAGCCCGAACAGGGCCGCGGCGTGGTCGGTGTCCCGGAAGGCGTAGCTGGTGGTCTGGTAGATCGGCGTGGCCCGGGAGCCGGTCGTCGGGTCCGGGGCGGCCCCGGCGTGGATCTGGCGGGTCTCGAAACCTCGGGCATCGTCAGTCACGGTCACTCCTCGCTCGACGGGCCTGCCGCTTGGCGGGCTGCTCGCAGACCCTAATCCCGATGGTGCCGGTCAACAATAGGGTCGAGGGGGGGCGGCCACCTCGACTCGGGGCGGCCGGTCGGCCGGCCGCTCGTCGGACCGTGCACCGGGTGGTCAGCGGCGGGTGCTAGACGGTTCCCCCGTGATGAGCGACTCCGAATGGACAGCGGGCGAACTGGCCGCCAAGGACCCCTACGACCGGCCAGGTCGGCCCTGGTGGCACAGCGCCGTCGTCTACCAGATCTACCCGCGTTCCTTCCTCGACTCCGACGGTGACGGGGTGGGCGACCTCGAAGGCATCCGCGGCCGGCTGGCCGACGTGGCCGAGCTCGGCGTCGACGCCGTGTGGCTGTCGCCGTTCTACCGCTCCCCCATGGCCGACTTCGGCTACGACGTGTCCGACCACTGCGACGTCGACCCGGTCTTCGGCCGCCTGGCCGACGCCGACCGGCTGATCGAGGAGGCCCACGAGCACGGCCTCCGGGTCCTCGTCGACTTCGTCCCCAACCACACCTCGAGTGCCCACCCGTGGTTCGTCGACGCCCGCAGCTCCCGCACGTCCGCCCACCGCGACTGGTACGTCTGGCGCGACCCGGTGGCGCCCGTCGGACCGGCGGCCGACCCCGGCCCTCCCCCCAACAACTGGCGGGCGACCTTCGACGACGGACCGGCATGGACCTTCGACCGGGCCACCGGCCAGTGGTACCTGCACCTGTTCCTGGCCGCCCAGCCGGACCTCAACTGGTCCAACCCGGCGGTGGTCGAGGCCATGCACGGTGTGCTGCGCTTCTGGCTCGACCGCGGCGTCGACGGCTTCCGCATCGACGTGGCCCACGCCATCGGCAAGAACCCGGCGCTGCCCGACGACCCGCCGGAGTGGCGCGGCCTGCCCCATTCGGCCCGCCACAACGAGGTGGAGTCCCACCC
>Ga0075017_100003161_pt1 | contig 10351 bp, 8 predicted proteins | sample AleBraG_ABR_2012_FD_71475 | JGI IMG/M metagenome (GOLD analysis project Ga0075017, IMG submission 71475) | Freshwater sediment microbial communities in response to fracking from Pennsylvania, USA - Alex Branch Run_MetaG_ABR_2012 | ecosystem: Environmental > Aquatic > Freshwater > Creek >... | reverse complement strand
ATTCCAGGACGCGCGTGACGGCGGCCGGTGCCGGCAATGACCAGGACGCGCTGGTCCGCTCCACCATGGAGACCTGGCGCAAGCTCCCGCAGCAGCCCTTCGCGCTGCCGGCGGAGCTGGCCTTCGCGTGGCTGATCAGCCACCCGCTGCCCGCGGACCGGCCCCGCTGCCTGATTCACGGCGACGTGGGCTCGCACAACATCATGGTCCGCGACGGACGCCTCGCGGCGCTGCTCGACTGGGAGCTGGCGCATGAGGACGACCCGGCGATCGACCTGGCGCAGTGCCGCATGATGCTGCTGCCCGACGTGATGCCCTGGCAGGAGTTCGCGCGGCATTACGTGGCGGCCGGCGGCGACCCGGTCGCCTGCGAAGGCAGCGCCGTGGCCTATTTCTGCGTGTGGACCTACATCAAGCACGGCGTCATGAACGCGACGGTGCGCAACATGTACCTGCGGGGCGAGCGGGACGATCCGATCGCCGCGAGCATTGCCGGGCACTACTACCACCGGCTGCAGCAATACGAAGCGCGCGCGCTGCAGATCGCCGTGGACGAGAGCCGCGCGGGCTGAGGGCCCGGCAGCGACGGCGCGAGACGGATTTTTCATCGGCAGGCCCGCGCGCCGATTGCGGAGCAGGGCGGCCGTCATTCCGAGGAAGACCCAATGAGCGAATCACTGCTGACTGTCATCGACGGGCCGATTGCCCGCATCACCTTCAACCGCCCCGAGGTACGCAACGCCGTCAATCAGGAGATGATCAACAAGATGCGCGATTTCCTGCAGCGCATCGAAAACGACACGGCGGTGCGTGCCGTGGTGATCAGTGGTGCGGGCGAGCATTTCATGTCGGGCGGCGACGTGAGCGGCTTCCAGGACGCGCTGTCCAAGACCAATGAGGAGCGGCGCCGGGATTTCGAGGCGCGGGTGCAGAACGCCGGAGGCCTGTTTGCGGTGCTGGGACGACTGCGCCAGCCGGTGGTGGCCAGCGTGCGCGGCGCCGTGGCCGGGGCCGCGCTCGGGTTCGTGACCGGCGCCGATTTCGCGCTGTGCGCCGACAATTCGATCTTCATCCTTTCCCACGTGCGCATCGGCGCCAGCCCGGACGGCGCTTCGTCGTTCTACCTGCCGCGCGCGGTGGGCGTGCGCAAGGCCAAGGAGCTCGCGCTGCTGGGCGGCAAGATGGAGGCGCAGGAGGCGCTGGCCTGCGGCGTGGTGAACTGGGTCGTACCGGACGCCGAGGTGGTGCCGCGTACCGAGGCCCTGCTCAGGAAGCTGGTGGATGCGCCGCGCCTGAGCGTGCAGTGGGCCAAGAAGCTCATGGACGTGTCGCTGCACAATACGCTCGAGCGCCAGCTGCAGCTCGAGGCGGAGGGGTTTGCCGCGGCCGCGGGGACCGACGATTTCAGCGAAGGCGTCCGCGCCTTCATGGGCAAGCGGCCGCCCAAATTCAACCAGGGCGGCTGAGAGCCCTGAGGAGGACTGCAATGGCGGATTTCTGCAAGGTCGCGCGCGAAGAGCAGATGCTGATCGTCACCATGAACCGGCCCGAGAAACGCAACAGCCTGCCGCCGAGCTCGCATGCCGAAATGGAAACGATCTGGGACCAGTTCCAGGCCGATCCGGCGCTGCGCGTGGGGATCCTGACCGGGGCAGGGGACAAGGCCTTCTGCGCCGGCAGCGACCTGAGCGGTTACCAGGCCGGTTATGACGGCACCCTGCCGCGCAGCGGCGGGGGTGGCCTGACGCATCGGCTCGACTGCCCGAAGCCGATCATCGCGGCCGTCAACGGCCTCGCCTTCGGGGGCGGCTTCGAGATCATGCTCGCCTGCGACCTGGCCGTGGCCTCGGAGCAGGCCGAATTCTCGCTGCCCGAAGTGCTGGTCGGCGCGGGCGCATTCGGCGGCGGCATTCCGCGGCTGTGTCGCAAGCTGCCGCATGCGATCGCGCTGGAACTGGTGCTGACCGGGCGGCGCATGTCCGCGGCCGAGGCGCTGCGCCTCGGCCTGCTCAATCGGGTCGTGCCGCCCGACCAGGTGCTCGAAGCGGCGAAGGAATTGGCGCGCAGCATCCTGCGCGGCGCGCCCCTGGCCAGCGAGGGGTCCAAGCAGGTGGCGGACATGGCGCTGCAGGGATTGACCCTGGAGCACATCTTGGAAGCGGAGGACGGCGAACCCAAGCTGCGCGTCATGCGCAGCGCGGACATGCAGGAGGGGATCAAGGCGTTCTTCGAGAAGCGGCCGCCCCGCTGGCAGGGTCGCTGAGCGTCCCGCGGCCGCCCCGTCGCCCCGCGGCGCGCCCGGCGCGGAGGGCCGCCCCGTCGCCCGGGGCCCTCCCGTCGCCTGCCGGGTGTCCGCTCTGGACGGCATAGTGCTGAAGCGTATGATGCGCTGAAGCAGCAAAGCTCCGAAGCATCAGAGAGCCCGACATGGCCGTAACCGCCGCCGACGTCTTGACGCAGACCCTGCCGCTCGACGACCTGTACGGGTCCGGGCCCGTCAGCCAGCGCCTGATCCGCCGTACGCGCATCCTCTACGTGCTGCTGTTCATCGTCGGGGTGATGCCGATGGTGCTGCGCTGGCCGGCGTCATGGCAGGCGGCCGGGCTCGGTCTGATCTTTCCGGCGGGCGGCTTCCTGGCCGTCGGTGGCTGGGCCTACCTGCTGTTCCCGGTCGGGCTTGCGCTGATGGCGGTCGCGCTGGCCTCGATGCTGCTGATGGCCAACGCCGTGGCGCCCCTGGTCATCTGGCTGGGCGGTGCGTGGCTGGCCGGCGCCATGGCGGGGGATCATATCGCCCCGGGCGCGGCCTACCTGGTTCCCGGGATGTCGCTGGCCTTCGTAGGCTGGGCGATCGCCCGGCAGCGGCGCGATGCGGTCGCGGAGCTCGAGCGCCGCGCGCAACGCAATGCCTTCCTGCCGCGCGCCGAGCGGGAGGTGCTCGCGCGAGCGGCGCCGCGGCCGCTGCCGGGCACCCGCGAACTCAGTCCCGAGGATCTGGCGCATCTGCGCTACGCGCTGGATCGCGGCCTGCAGCCGGTCGAGGGCCTGGAAGGCTTCAACGTCATCGAGCAGTTCCAGACCTCCTCGATCCGCTATCAGATCAACAACATGCTCTGGGCGCTGCAGATTGCCCAGTGCCATTACACGCCGAACTTCCACGGCTACCTGTCGCGTGCCCAAACCAACCTGATCGACAAGCTCACCGTGCCGAAGGTCTGGAAGTGGTGGCGCTGGGAAAGCCTGCTCGGGAATTTCAGCCTCAGTACCGACCCGATCGCCAAGGACAACATCATGTTCGGCGGATTTTCCAGCGCGCATATCGCGCTGTACACCGCCAATACGGGCGACCCGCGCTACCTGCAGCCCGGATCGCTGTCCTTCCGGCTCAATGCGCGACGCACCTTTGCCCACAGCCTGCCGACCATCCTGGCGGCGGGCCGCCGCAACCACGCGATCGCGGTCTACAAGCCGCTGTATCCGTGCGAGCCGAACCTGACCTACAGCGCCTGCAACCTGCAGGGCAATTTCGCACACCTGGTCGCGGACCGGATCTTCGGCACGAATTACCGCCAGGAACTGCTGGGTGAACTCAAGCGCATGCACGTCAGCGAAATGATGTGCCGCGACGGCATGGTGCATGCCGGCCGCGTGGTGCCGCTGGGCATCCGCATACCGGTCTATACCAGCAACCAGGTCGAAGCGCTGTGGGGCTGGATGGCCAGCGCCTTCTTCCCGGATCTGTCGCTGCGCCTGTGGGCACGGCTGCGCGAAGAGGATGTCCGCTTCGATGAGCACGGCGAGATCGTGATCGCCACCAAGAGCTATGACCGGCTCGACATGGGCAATTACAAGAAGGGCGAGGCCGGCCCCTATACGCAGTTTCTGATTCTCGCCCGTGAGCAGGGCGACGAAGCCGTCGCCGAGGCGATCGTGCGCAAGGCGGCCACACAGTTCGGTCGCACGCAGAGCGGCGGCGTGGTCTCCTACGCCGGCATGTCGACCTACAGCATGGCGTATCTGATCATGGGACGGATCATGCGCCGTGGAGACGTCCGGTCGATGGTGACGGAGGGCCCGTCCGCCACGGCGTTGCGCGGACCGCTGCTGGCGGAGGTGCGCTATCCGGACGTGCTGGTCGCCAAGGCGTTCAGCGACGGCGCGGACCTGAACCTGGTGCTCTATCCGGGTGGCGGTGCCTCGCGGCAGACGCTGCGCTTCGAGCGGCTGCTGCCCGGGCGCGCCTACCGGGTGGAATCGGCGGATGGCGGCGCGGGCGGTTCGCTGCGCGCCGACGAGCAGGGCGGGGCGCAGCTGGAGGTGGAGCTGACCGGGCGCACCGCGCTGCGCCTGGTGCCGGCCGATCCCCGCGCTCCAGCAGCGTCAGAGCAGATTCAACCACGGCCGACGACGTAGACCTCGGCCCTGCCATCGCGGCGCGCCAGGCCGCGAACTTGCTCGAAGAATTGCGCTTGATTTTGGGAGTGCGTGAGTCTGTTGGTGATGGACAGCTGTGGGTCATCTTGACCCACAGGCCGCCACTGGGCGTCGAACAGCAGTTAAAACAATGCGTTATGAACAGTCCCAACATGTTGTGAAGATTCTCCCGTGGCCTGCGTCTGCCAACGAGGGGTGCATGAGCTTCGCGTGCGGTAGCGATGCTGGATCTGCTGGGCCTACGGTGTTACTTTTCATCGGTGGACAAAACGATCAGACGCTTTAAGAGCCTGGACGCGATGAAGACTGCCGAATTCGAGGTCTGGCAAGCAGTCTCAGCTCGTGATCGTCTGACGGCCGTCATGGACATCAGTATTGCTCTTTACGGACTGAAGGGGCAGGCGCCGAATGTTCGACGACTTCAAGGATCTCTTGTCCGCGTTCAACGCCGCTAACGTCCGCTATCTCGTCGTCGGTGGTGATGCGGTTTCATTACATTCGCGGCCGCGGGCAAGCAACGATCTCGATATTTTCATTGCCACCGACGTGCAAACAGCGCAGCGGTGCTGCGCGCGCTTGCTAGCTAGATTTGGTGCCCCGGGTAGAAGGGCTCAGTGCCGCGGACTTTCGCGAGCCAGAGAGTTTCCTTCGAATCGGCGCGCCTCCAACAATGGTAGACATCATGCCAAGAGGCAGTGGGTCGGGCACAAGACCTGGCCGATGTCGCCGCGCTGCGCGATAGTGCGAAGCAGGAAAACGAGCATCAATTGGAGGAGGAGTCCGATACCTGATTGAATGGCGCGAGTGAGGCCCCTGCCCGGGTCAGAATATGGGGTAACTCCGCCGAGGAATTCCGATGATTCCATCGTGTTGAACGACCTGCGTCGGAAATGGAATCCCTCGGCCGGCGCCGGCCTGACTCTGAATTTGCGGCGCGCCGGACTGGTGATCGCGCTGCTGCTGGGGGCCGGGGCGTTGCTAACTTCGCGGGCGCTGCTGAAGACGCCCCTGGCGGGTGCAGACCCGGTCGGATCCTTCGAACTGCGCGATCCGCAGGGCCGCCCGGTCACGGATCGGTCCTTCCAGGGTCGCCCCTATGCCGTGTTCTTCGGGTTCACGCACTGCCCGGAACTGTGCTCCGCCACGCTGCTGCGCATGGCGGCGCTGCGGCGGGCGCTCGGCACGGATGCCTCGGCCATCGAATTCCTGTTCATCGGCATCGATCCGCAGCGCGATTCACCGGCGCAGCTCGGCGCATTCGCGGCCCGCTTCGACCCGGCGATCATCGCTCTCGGCGGCGATCCGGGACAGGTGGATCGCGTGACGAAACGGTTCCACGTCCAGGTCCGCAAGGTCCCCTACGGCGATGCCGGCGACTACACGCTCGTGCACACGGCGAGCGTCTTTCTGGTCGACCGCTGGGGGCGGCTTGCGGACGCCATCTCCACGACGGATGACCAGGCGGCTGCGCTGCTCCGGATCCGACGTCTGTTGGTAAGCGCCCGCTGATCCTTTCAATTACCCACATTTCTCGAACCAAGCAAGTAGCCAATTTCGATGTCCGTCAGCCTGGAAAGCCCTCGCCAGATAACAGTATTGCCTGCCGGCTTGTCGCCCGCGCGGTTGAGGTAGCCGCCCAGACGAGCCAACTGGGTGAGGGAGGAGTTTAGCGAAGGTGCTCGAGGAGAATTTTTGATGAGTGGTTCGGGAATTAGCCGGTTGAGCAGGTCTATTTCAAGTGGCGTAAACGCTAGCGTGGGCTTTAGGTGCCGAGTACAACGGTTGAGCATCGTCATCCAAAAGATGCGCCAGCTGAGAATGCAGAACGTTGCCAGCAGATTAACCAGGCGTTCTGCGGTCCGCAATTTCGACTGCTCCGCACGACAACCCGACTTCAATATCTTGTGGAACGTCTCAATCTTCCAGCGCTGCGCGTACCAATTGAGCTTCTCGATCGCCTCTGAGCGGGATGAGATTGGCAGATCGGTGACCAGCTTCCATTCGATTCGGTCTCGGCCGCGCGGCCTGCCACGCTCGGTTGCATGCAGGACCGTCAGATCGAGTGAGGGGTAGCGGCTCTTCTTACCAATCGGGGGCAGTATCTTGATGCGCCGAAACCTCAACTCCAATTTGGCGTGCGATACTGCGCCATGATGGTCGCGCACTTCGATTCGATGCACTCCCTTACAGCGCGTTTCGGCCATTTCTGTGGCAATGGTGTGGGAGCCATCACCGGCAAGGCGGTCGACGCAGGTGCGCAGAAGGAAGTGCGTTTCGATGTCCTTGGCGGCGCAGAAAAGCTCGTAGATATCGCTCTCCCGATCACCAATGTGTATGCACGAATCGGGGCGCTCGAGCAACGCGGTCGATCGGCGCAAATTGTCGAGCCAGCGCATGCTCTCCTTCTCTTCGATCGGCACGCGCGTGGGGTTGATTCTCTTCTTCAACGCGTTCGTGCCCTTGAACTTCTCGCGCGACCAAAACTTGATCGCTGTCAGTCCGAGCGGCAGTCCGTCCGTTGTCACCGCAAGACTCGAATGCATCAGAATGCCGCACGCTGTGTAGAGCCGCGGGCGTCCGTCGCGATCAACGCCGGCAACACCGACAGTTGTCTTCCCGATCGCTTCGATGTCATCGCGTTTGTATGTGAACTCGGTGGTGTCGTGCAGGACCAGGATTGGAGCGCTTGCGGCTGCTGCTCGATCCCGAGTCGCCTGAAAGTGACCGCCGAGGATCTCTACTTCGCTGACGCGATCGTTATCCAGGAAGCGGTAAGCCGCCTTGGTGTTTGCCCAGTCCTGGCAGACCAGAGCGATGCTGTTGCCCGGACTCGACGACAGTTGTTCAATCAAAGATCGGAATCGCTTGCCAAGCCGCTCGTCTTTGAATTCGCAGTCAGCAAGCTCGTGATCGAGCCAGGTGCTCGGTGGCTTCTCGTAGGGGACAGTTCGCCGTCGGCGCCCTCGAACAATCTCGTTCGCCATGCACCACCGTGTATCAACCGTACACGGAACTTCTATATCTCACGATCTCGACGTTGCTGCAAGAAAATTCAGCAACCTATTCTTCACGAAGACAAAGATGTGGGTAATTGAAAGCCGCTGATCCGCCGATTCCCCGCGGCGGCATGATTGGCCAGGCGTTACCCCCCAGCAACCCGCTGGGAGGTGAATGATGAACGCGAGGCGATTGTCCCTATCGTGTTGCGGGGCGATCGCTGAGCGTCGGCGCCGAGCGCTCCACCGGTCCGCAGGACGCGGATTTGCGGACGGGTTTGCAGCAACCAGGGAGGTTGCGGCAACCAGGGAGGTTGCGGCAACCAGGGAGGTTGGCAGCTAGGGCGGGTCCGGCAGCTTGGGCAGCAGGGGCCAGTTCTGATCACCGGCGCTGATATTGCCGGGCCGATCTTGATCCCAAAGCTGCTTTGCGAAGCGGTTATTGTTCAGATAGAGCTTGTTGCCGACGATGGCCCACACGTTCGGATCCCCATGCGCGGTAAGGCCCCGCGATACCGCGTAGGCGCAGTAGCCACCGAACTGGGGTGCATAACGCTCCGGATGGGCGGCAAACGCATCGCGGTGCGCCGCGCTGGCAAACCACCAGCGGGCGCCCCGCCACCGGTAACTGAATTCGGCGCTACCGTGCTGCGGTCGGTCCGATTCAAAGTACGCGACGGCATCGTAGCCTTCCAGCGCGACACCGTCGCGGGTTTCCAGCGACGGGACCGGCCTGGTCGAGTGGACGCGACCCGGCGTGGCCGCACAGGCCGTCAGCGCGATCGCCACCAGCAGGGCCGTGCATAGCTGTGGAATACTCATGACCGAATACTTCGCTGCGGCAGGCAATTGGTTACCGGCCCTAGCTCAGGTGCCGGCGGTAGGCGGACAGGGCGAGTGCGGCTGCAATCACCGCGAAGACGGCCACCGGCCACATTTCCTGAAACACCCAACCGGCGTGAGCTCCGCGCAGCATCACGCCACGCGCCACGCGGACGAAATGCGTCAGCGGAATGCATTCGCCGATCGCCCTGGCCCAGGCCGGCATGCCCGCGAAGGGAAACATGAAGCCCGACAGCAGCATCGAGGGCAGATAGAAGAAGACCGCCGACTGAACCGCCTGCAGCTGCGTGGCGGCCAGGGCCGACAGCGCAAAGCCGAACAACAGGTGAGCCAGCGCCAGCAGCATCGCCGCCACCAGCAGCGGCCACAATGGGCCACGCACCGGGACGCCGAAGCAATAGTGCGCACAGGCAATCACGATGGCGGCCTGCAATACCCCCAGCAGCACGTAGGGCGAGAGCTTGCCGACCAGCACGTCGGTGCCGTCCGCGGCGGTGGCCAGCAGCGATTCCCAGCTGCCCTGCTCCCGCTCGCGCACCAGGGTCAGCGCGCCCAGCAGCAGGGTCGTGATCATGACCACGACCCCGACCAGTCCCGGCGTGATGCCCCAGGCGGTGCTGGCCTCGGGATTGTAGAGCCACTCGGTATGCGGCGGGGTGGGTGCCAGCACCTGCTCGCTGCCGAAGCCGGCGCGGGCGGCGAGCAAGGCAGCGGCCTGGAGCTGCAACGCGGCGGCCAGGGCCAGCGCTGCCGGCCGCACCGCAGCCGGATCGCTGGCGTCCACCAGGATCTGCGGCGGATCATGGCCGTTCCACTCCACGGCCACCTGGACCGTGCCCGCGGCGAGCGCCCGACGGCCCTCACCGGCCGGCAGCTCGGCAATGCGGCCGGCGAAATAGTGGGTGGCGGCGGCGGCGCGTGTCACGGCGCTGCCGTCAATCCCCGCAGCATGAGCCACCGCCAGCCTCAGTCCCTGCGGGTTGAGGTTCACTGCCCCGCCGAACAGCAGCATCTGCACCACCGGCACAAGCACGATCAGCGCAAGTGTCGGTCGATCGCGCAGCAGCCGCAGCACCTCAACGCGCATGAGCGCGCCGATGCGCCGTACCCGCCACCGCGCTGGCGGCAGGCTGTGCTCCGTCCCGATCTCAACGTGCATCACTGGCCTCGGGCATCGTCAGGCAGCGGTCCGCACGCTCCAGTTCGGCGGAGGCGTGGCTGCTGAAAATGATCACGGTGCCGGCGGCCAGGCAGGCGGCCAGCTGCTCCCACATGCCCGCGCTGGCCCGCGCATCGAGCCCGGAGGTGGGCTCGTCCAGCAGCAGCAGCCGCGGACGATGCAGCAGGGTCGCGGCCAGTTCGATGCGTCGCGTCCACCCGCCCGAGAACTGCGTCAGCAGCTGGTGGCGGCGGCTGCCGAGTTCGAGCTCGGCCAGGCAGCGGTCGGCAACCGATCCCGGCGCCTGCAGGCCCGCGACGGCCGCGCGAAATCGCAGGTTCTCGTACACCGACAGTCCGGCGTAAAGCGCGGCCCGCTGGGGCAGGAAGCCGATGGCATTGCGCGTGCGCCGATCCAGTCCCGGCAGCTCGCAGCCGAGCACGCGGCCGCTGCCGCCGTCGGGGCGCAGCAGGCCGGCCAACAGGCGCAGCACCGTGGACTTACCGCTCCCATTCGCTCCGGCGAGCGCGATCAGTTCTCCCGCACGCGCCCGTAGCGCGAATCCGGGCACCACCAGGTGCGTGCCGAAGCGCTTCATCAGGCCGTCGGCCTCCAGCAGCGGCTGGCGCGTGTCGCCGCCCCGTTCAAGCGTGGACATAGAGCAGCCCGCCGTACATGAACTTGGTTGCCTCCGCTCCCAATACCAGCACCCGGGCGCCCGCCTGCAGCCGTGGACGCAGCTCGGCGAGTGCCAGCCAGATGGCGGCCGATCCGGTGTTGCCGAGGCGGTCGGCATTCACGAAGACGCGCTCGCGTGGCACCCCCAGGGCGGATGACAGCAGCTCGCCCATGCGGCCGTTGGCCTGGTGCGGGATGATCCAGTCGACCGTGTGCGCCGTCGCACCCAGCCGCTCGGCAG
>Ga0075017_100003159_pt1 | contig 10353 bp, 7 predicted proteins | sample AleBraG_ABR_2012_FD_71475 | JGI IMG/M metagenome (GOLD analysis project Ga0075017, IMG submission 71475) | Freshwater sediment microbial communities in response to fracking from Pennsylvania, USA - Alex Branch Run_MetaG_ABR_2012 | ecosystem: Environmental > Aquatic > Freshwater > Creek >... | reverse complement strand
GCGTTCACGTCAAGACTCGTCGTGACCCAAAGGGCTTGGTTGTCTGGCGAAAAACCATTGACCCCGCCAAAGGTCTCGTCTGGACCCCACTTGATCAGTTCCCGCCAGGGAGACTTGCTGTCATCGCGGACGCGAATAATCGTTCCACCATCGTCAGTTTGCACTTGCGCAGCGCGGATCCGCAGAGCATTGTCGGCCTGCCAGCTTTGAACATCTTCCGGGTTCTCGGTATCGAGTTCGACTTTGCTCGTTTTCAGATTAATTCGATGTACGTCAAAAAGCTTTGGATCGCGCTGGTTCATCTGCACCAGGATCGTGTCCGGCAAACTCCATTCATAGGCCACGATATCCACGCGAACCTTTTCGAAGGGCGTCAAATCCTTCGTCTGCTTGGTAGCGAGATCGGTCTGATAGAGTCGCCAGTTCTCGTCCCCGCCAACGTCCTGCACATAGAGGATGTGCTTATTGTCGAATTGCCAAAGAAAATTTCGAATGCCCCGGTGTTTGTCAGCGGTTACCGCACGGTCATCGGCTTCCCCGAGCGTACGAATCCACACGTTCAGCACACCATCGACAGGCGCGAGATACCCGATCTGTCTGCCATCCGGCGAAATCTGGGGATCAGCACGCTCTGGATTCCCGAACAGCACTTCGCGGGGAATCAGGGGTGTCGTGAACTTTTCCTGGGCGGCAGCCGGACTGACGAACCATCCGCAGAACATCAGAACAACGACAGCTTGTCTCAGTATGCGCATACCGCCTCCAACATTCGTGACCATAATAGGCGCAAATCAAGCGATCGGTCTACGCACCGACTCCCGTTCGCAAGACCCTTACCACCTTCAGACGCGAGCACCACCACAATATTGTGGTATAGCTGGCGCGGATCATCGATAGGCATGTAAGACTTCTGCGCGACACCCAAGGGCGACAGTCCCCTTTTCACTTGCTGAGGCAATCTCCCATGGGCCGGGTCCCAAAAACTGTTCTCGCGGCACCCGCCCGAATCGAGTTGGCCAAATCCAGGCAGCACCGTACGAGTCTGCCCTCCTCAGGACCTAAGTCCAGAGCAGGCTCGCTAGTTGCGGATGCTTCGACCTAAAAGGCGAGTCTCAACGCGAGCTGGATCTGCCGTGAAGGACCTGCCGTCTTACTAATCGTTCCGAATCCGCTTCCGAGCACTGTATTAGAGGGCAACCCAAAATTCACAATGTTGAAGATGTTGAAGAACTCCGCGCGAAATTGCAGAACACCCCACTCGCCGTTTCCACGCCGACCAAATGACGTGTTTTTGATGAGCGCAATATCGTACTGATGGAAGCCGGGTCCGCGGAACGAATCCCGCCCGACTGTCCCGAATACACCCTGGCTTGGTCCCGTTCCGCCGGGCACGTGAATCGGAATCGAGAAAAACGAACTATTGTTTGCGCCCCGCCCGAAGTAGTCATCGCGCACAGGCCCATTCGTCGAAAAATTTGGCCGCGCAATTAAATCGGGCCGGTCGCTTCCTCCTGCCCCCGCTCCCGTCTGCTGAATCCCCGAGTAAACTGTGAAGGGTGAACCGCTCGTGAGCGTAGTGATATTGAGTACTTGCCATCCCGCCGTTACCTTCCTGCTCAATCCTCGCAGAACAGCCGCGCGATCCAACGGCAACATCTGCATCAAGCTCAAGGAAAACACATGAGTGACATCAAACGTCGAGGGGCCTTTGTCGGCCGCGAGATCTCGCGGATTTTGCGGGAATACCTGGACAACCGCGCCGGGACTGGGACTGGCTGAAATGCCGTTCGGCAACGTACTAGTATCATCCAGCGATTTCGAAAACGTATAGCTCGCCTGAAATTCCAAGCCCAAACGCGCATCGTTCTTGGCGAGGCTCGTCTGCAAGGCGTGGTAACTTGAGTGCGCCGCGGAACTCATCAAATACTCAAGTCCATAGCCTCCAATCGCGTTCCCGGCAGAATCAAATTCTGTGAACGGCGCATGGGAGGGATCCGCGCCATTAAAACCGTTCGGTGCGGCAGCATTCGACAAATGGATTCCGGTCGTGCCCACATAATTGGCCGTTAGTTTGGCAAACCCGAGATCATGATCAACTCCGAACGAGTACGTCGCAATATAACCATTGCGAAAGTCACGCGACATGACGTCGGGCGAAAGCAATTGCGGCTGATGGCCTGGCGTCAACGCCTCTACGTCCTTCTCGAATCGCTGTAGGTCGATGGGCGAGTTCGCTGGAACGTGCGATGCATCCCCATTGGGAAATAGTGGTTGTCCTGCAGTGTTGTAGACAGGTGGGAGCGCTAATGGAACGGTCGTATTGGAAAACGGCACAGGCAAGCCGGGTAGCGCCGTCACGATCGACTGAAATACCATTGGGAACCCGCTCGTGACATAATTGTTGACCCATACACTGGGCAGAAGCGTGGTAATCGCAGCGCCCGCATGCCAGATCGTCCGGCTCGTTACAGCGAAGTCGATTGCGACGCGCGGGCCCCATCCACCCCAATCCATCGAATAAACCGGCTGAGGATTGTAAAGAAAAACTTCCTGCGTTCCTGGCGTAAAAAATGGAACTGGCCGACCCTTTGTGTCTACCGGAAAAGCAATTGAATTGCGGTTGTGGGCGTCCCGAAACCGCGAGTTGACTTCGTAGCGCAACCCATACGTGATATTCCACCGCGGCGCTACTTTCCACGTGTCCTGCACATAGAAGTTATAAGCCGTGCGCAACAGGGCAGCTTCATTAAAACGATTTCCTGTCGGTGTCACACTTGCCGCTGACGACACGGTGTATGAAAACGGCGCTCCTGTCAAAAAGCCCGTAAGAGTATCGGGCAACGCACCACCGGGCTCCACATCGTGTGTTCCGCTGGCTGACCGAATCTGGACCGGCGAGTACGCTCTTCCACCGCCAAAATTGTATGTGCCATTCGGATTGAACCCGAAAACTGTCACATCTCTATTCAGGCGGATGTTCGTTCCCCATTTCACCGCATGTGAACCACGCGTCCAATCCAGATCGAGCTTGGCTTGGTACAAGTTTCCATACGCACCCGTTATTGAGCCGTCGGCTGTATTAAATCCTTCATACAAGTTGTCACTGAAATTGATCGCGGGATCGATAGCATTGCGTGTTGGAAATATCGGTGTGCTTCGAATGTAGCCCAATGACGCGCTGTAATGCAGGTTTGGCGAGGCCGCGTGTGTAACCTGGATTGCTGCGCTGCGCTGGTGATCGAAAAAGTTCACACCGAAGTTTGGGTCGATTGCGGTTTGGTCCGGATTGGTTGTCGGCCCGGTAATCTGGTCGAAACTGAAGCGCCCCAAGATGCTCGTCTTGTCGGAAATGCGGTGATCCAAACGCACTGAGAATTGGTCCGTATTAGTCACTACCTTCGAGTACGTGGCGTAAGTGCGTGCGCCAAATGCTCCCTGCGGAAGATTCGGCAACGGATACCTCGCGAGTATCGGCACAACCGAAGGATTCACGGGCACAAACAGCGTGTCGCCCGCGAATGCCGTTGTATCGATACCGTTGCGCTCCGCCTCCGTGGGCACCGCAAACACCTGCGTAGTGCCCAGGACTTGCCGAAACCCCTGATATTCAACGAAGAAAAATGTCTTCTCACGCCCGTTGTATATGCCAGGCAAAACGAGGGGACCGCCGACGGTCGCCCCGAACTCGTTACGCACGAAAGGTGGTATGCGCCGCCGGATGACCGGATTGGTGTAATCAAAATAGTTCTTCGCATCGAAAGCGGCATTGCGCGCGAACTCAAATGCGCTTCCGTGAATTGAATTGGTACCGGATTTCGTGATGACGTTTGTAAATCCAGCCGCGCCCTCGCCGATCTCTGCTGGCATTACTCCTGAACTCGACTGCACTTCCTGAATTGCGTCCACGTTGAAATTGGCAAACGTCGCTCCGCCCAACTCTGGATCGCTGGTGTCTGCGCCGTCCATGGCGAAGACCGCGGTCACTCCGCGCTGCCCGTTTACTGCGAACTGCTGAGTAAAATTGGCCGTGCCGTTTGTGTCGGTCATGGTCCCCGCGGCCAGCAGAAGCAGCTTGCTGAAATCACGTTCGTTTAACGGCAGGCTCGATACTTCCTTGCTTGAGAGGCGTATTCGTTCGCCTGTTCCATCACGCGCTGGAATAGTCCGCTTTACGATCGCTATCGCTTGACTCTGTGTTGAAAGCTGAATGTCCGCATTGAACTGTTGGTCAGCTTGAAGGATCACCAACTCAGTCGACTTCCATTGTTTCCCGGAACCCGCCACGCTCACCCAGTATCTGCCAGCCTTGACTTCGGTAAACGCGAATGCCCCGTTGGCCCCTGTTGTAGCCCGAAATTCCGTGTCGCCAGTGCTCGCGCTCAAAATGACCGACACATTCGCAACCGGCGCGCGCATCTCATCGATCACCACACCGTTCCACGCCGTCTTAGCATGGGCTGCGAAAGAGCCCCACAGTACAACCGCAGAGACCAAGGCCGTGGGATGAATCAATCTCAAGGGCGTTTCCCCATTGCTTGCCGCGCGTCATCAAGGTAACCAAATTTCTTGAGAGACCAAGCGGCAGAGAGCTACTTTCGGTTGAGAAGTGTGCGCACCTCATCTGCGACGCGTTCCCCACTGCGGATGGCACCGTCAATGTAGCCCATCCATCTGGGTGAGGTCTCGGTGCCCGCCCAGTGGATTCGACCAAAAGGCTGACGAATCGTCTTTGCGGCCGTAGTCATCATTCCCGGTGCCATCGTCGCTCCGTAGCAGCCACGACTCCATATTTCGGAGGGCCAATCCTGATCCTCGTAATCGATGGGATTGGCGGCTTCGGGTCCGAAGAAGCTCACGATGCGATCCACCATGAGTTTCTTGCGCTCCTGCATGGGGCGTCCCGTCCAGTTGATGGCATTGTGCGCTTCAATGAAGGCCCCGAGGATTCCGATCTCACTGTCGGCCGGCGAAATGTCAAAGAAACCCGCGCTCGGAGGCGCATCGCTCGTGGTGATTCCGCTCAGACCGCGAGCTCTCCAGAAGGGCTTGTCATATGCGAAGAGGCATTTGATGACCGAGCCCATGGGCATGTGCTGCGCGAGGATGTCACGTTGCGGTGGCAAGGCAGGCCGATACGAAATCCGCACGGAGAGCGGCAAGGGTACTGCGACGATGGCGTAGTTCCCCCGCCACTCGCCCTTGGCCGATTTGGCGGTGACTCCGTTTTCGTCCTGCGAGATCTCGGTGACGGGCGCTTCGAGTACGATGGCTTTTTCGATCTCCTTCGACACTCTTACCGCCAACTGATGCATGGTCTCTTTTACACGAAAGGCCTGGGCCGAGTTAGCGTCGTAGCCAAGCTGAACATCGAAACTGTCACCGGAGCGGAGATAGAAGAGGAAGTAGAGGAGCGACATCTGGAACGGTTCGGCGGTGAATTGGGTTCGAGTACAAAGTTGCAGGAATGCCATGAAATCGCGATTCTTAGTTTGGGACTCCAGCCACTGTTCCACCGTAATGGTGTCGAACTGCTCGGCCTGAGGCATCGTCCACGGCGCGTCTAACGGAACTTGCGCTGACAATCGGCTCAACTCACCGACAACGCGATCGTATTCCGCCTGGGCGGCGGAATCCAATCCGGTGCGATCTGCCTCCGCATATACCCGCTTACCGTTCAAGTCAACAATAATCTTTCCTTTGTCGAATTGCGGTGTGGTGTGGAATCCGTACTCATTGATGAGTGCAAGCAGCCTGGTTTGCGTCGGGCCTAACCACATGCCGCCTACATCGACAAGGTGACCGGCTAGTTCCCCGCCCTTCACTCGTCCACCAACACGATCCCGTGCCTCCAGCAGAACCACCCGTTTGCCTGCGCGAAGCAGATTCCTCGCCGCAACCAAGCCGGCAAAACCCGCCCCTACAATGACAACATCAATTTCGCGGGATTGATCCGAGGATGGACCGAATGAGCCCGGAACGAGGCTCTCAGCAGTTATACCCGCAGCACCAACGGTTAGAAGCTTTAGAGCATCTCGACGAGAAACGTTCTTTCGGAGCCCAAACCTGCCTAAAGTCATTGTGCACCCCGAGGCGGTCGGGAAACGGTCGGTAGACTCTCAGCAAATACGAACATTGTCAAGACATTGACCGGATTGAATAGAATCTCGTCATCCCAGCGTGTTCACGCAGGCCTGGAGATCATCAGTGTCCAGACACCCGATACCATCACGATTGGCCACACGGATCCAGAGCTGACTCTCTGTCTCTAGCTGGCCCGTTGCGGCTCCATCCGCGACGATGTGTTTTCACATGGGCCGGATCGCTCCCGTGGGCGCCGGGTAGAACCGAAAAACTCCCGACGAGATGGTAGAGTCAGCCTGCAAAGTGCGACTTCTGGTTATTAGTGCGGTACCACAGCGGCGAGGCGGGCACGACCCAACCTCAATGGAACTCGCTGCCTACTTTCCGGGCCAAGTCTCACCAACCGAACGTCAGTCCAAGAACTTGGACCTGCAAAGAGAAACCTCATCTTCCATGCACTTGTCGGCGTTCATTCAGACTCCTTCTCTGTTGCGCGGGGGTTGCGGATTTTGCAGGACTTTGCCGGAATCTGCAGAGGGAAGGGAAGTATCTTGTGTGTTTTGTGTGGGAGTTAGCGGTTTCCCAAACCGTTGGTCGGGTGTTCGAATCACCCCAAGGCTACCACCCGATCTTATTTTCAGTGGATGGAATCATGGGCATCGCACTCCGAGGAGATGCAGGGCGCGATGTCACGGCGGTGTCATTTAAAGCGATGTCTAGTTTTCCTCGCATACCGAGAACAGGCTAAGTATCCTGCAGAGCGGTACAACCAACCTTGACATCGTGGTGATCTAAATGTAATGTCCGACTCTGGTTACCATGGTCACGCTATCCTCTTGCCTTACGGTGCCCAAATTTTATATGGTACAAACACGTGGCGCTCTAAACCGCACCTGAGATGTCATCCTTAAGCCATTTCGAAGATCAACATCGCAAGCGTTGGTGCGCTGTGGTGGTTTTGCTTGTAGTATGCTCGCTGACCGTGAGCGTGGCGACGCGTTATTCCACGCCTTTGGACGCATCGTCCTCCACGGTAAAGACGGTCCAGGCCCACACATACCAGGAGACGAAACGCCAGCGTCTCGCCAAAGATGCAGCCAACTGGACGCCTCCTGTGGTCTGCTATGGGGTTTTGCCGTCTTCCAATTACTATCCCCGAATTTCGCCGGCTGGACCTCCAATACCAAGCCTCTGTTTTGAAGAAAACCTCTACAATCGCCCGCCTCCATCCTCCGAATCCTTCTCATAAGTCCCTTCGCAGCTAGCGCTGGGTTTCTGCCAACCAGCTTTGCTGCGCCAAATTTCGCTGTCCTCTGGCGCATGCCGTAGCCAGAGCCAGTTCGAATAAGAGCTGTCGATGCAAACTCCACGGGACAACGAGCGCTGCTTCGCGAGCTCTATTCGACCAGGATGTCTAGGGAGGAGAAAATGAAGAAAGCTTTTGCGCTGTTCGGTCTCTTGTCCGGCGCGCTCTTGGCAACGCTGTATGCAGATTCGAAGCCTGGCTACCAAAAGGCAACGATTGTCAGCGTGATGACTTACGAAGCAACCTCCAACTATGTGGGAGACAACCCATCCGATGCGCCGCTGCGGCCGACGGAATACGTGATCGACATCGGCGTAAGGCTCGGATGCTATGTCTATGTGGGCCGCTACGATTCCGCCATCGACTATTTGCCTACGGCTTTAGCCCCGAATCGCACCGTCGATGTGCGCTTGGACAAGTATGTGATGTCCATAAATTCGCCTGCTGATCGTGAGGTGAAGATGGGTATTGTGAGGCAAAACCCAATCAAAGACGGCACGTGCATAGCCGGCAATTAGCTCATGGTGGCGGTTGTGGCGAGAGGCGTCATGCCCACCAAAAGGGCGTTAGGTCCGGTCTCGCGGGAATGAAGAGGATGGGAAAGACATGGAGATGACTGCCCGGATGGCATCGGATAGGGCTTTCTCTGGTGCTGGTCGTTGGACTCGCGCTGTCCCATGGGCAAGCAGTTATCAGTTTCACTGTATCTGTGATCTCAGTTAGATTCGCGAAAGGAAATAGGCATGCCGATTGCACCTTTGTTGACCGAAGAGGAGCTGGACGCTCTTCGCCAGTTCGACACGTGCATGGTCGCTAACGCGATCGAATCGTTCAATGTCAGGCTGCGTAACACGGGGTTCGCCGATGCCAGGGTTCGCTGCATGTTCAGGGATGCTCCTCCGATGGTGGGCTATGCAGCTACAGCCCGCCTTCGCAGCGGAGAACCGCCCATTGGCGGTGGTAACTACCGTGACCGCGCGGACTTCTGGAACAGCATTCTCGAAGTTCCCGCACCTCGTATTCTTGTGCTGGAAGACATGGACGATCCGCCCGGACGCGGGGCGTTTGTCGGAGACATGCACGCCGCCATCTTGAAGGCTCTGGGCTGCGTTGGCTATTTGACGAATGGTGCCGTGCGTGAATTGCCGTCTGTGCGGACGATGGGCATTCAGTTGTTTGCCGGTAGTGTGGCGGTGTCCCACGCCTACGCTCACATCTTCGAGATGGGAGCCGCGATCAGCGTTGGTGGAATGGAAGTACGAACCGGAGATTTGTTGCACGGAGACCGCCACGGAGTCCTGACCGTTCCCGCACAGATCGCAGCTGACGTTCCTGGTGTTGCAGACCGACTGCAACGAGCGGAGCAAAAGATCATAGAATTTTGCCGATCAAAGGATTTCTCGGTGGCGAAGCTGCGTGAGGTTATGAAGACGCTGAGTTAAGAGACCGCCAGGGAACGCAGACAAGGGAAACACGATGACTCAAAGTTGCAGTAGATCCAGGAAAATGCGCGTCCGCAGACCAACGAAGCAACTCTTCTATGCGCTCTCGCCCATTGTGGTCGTGATGGCTGTCGCCGTGTCGTCCTGTTCGGGGAACCGCAACGAGCGGGTTCAGGCAAGCGGATCCACGATCACCGTCGGTGTAACGACGGTTGTGAAAAAGTCACTCGGCCGGCAAATCACTTTGTCCTCCGAACTGGTGCCCTTCCAAGAAATCGACGTGTACGCGAAGGAAGCAGGTTACGTCAAGAAGCTGCTTGTTGACTACGGCACACACGTGAAGGCCGGTCAGGTAATGGCAGTTCTGGAGATTCCCGAGTTGGAGGCGCAGCTTCAGGAAGATCAGGCGGAGATCAAGAATGCGACGAACCAAGTGAGCCGCGCCCAACACGAGTTGTACCGCTATCAGGCACAGTACAAGGCGCTTCACCTGCAATATACGCGTCTAAACGGAGTCTTTGAAAGTCAACCCGGAATTGTCGCCCAACAGGAAGTAGACGACGCACAAGGGAAGGACCTGGCGGCCTCCTCTCAAGTAGACGCCGGCCAGGCGGCGCTAGAGGCGTCCCAGAGCCAGCTGTCGGTGGCCAGGGCGAAACTGGCTCACGATCAGAGTCTGTTTGACTATGCAAGGATCACAGCTCCGTTTGCCGGAGTGGTGACGGAGCGGTACGCGAACCTCGGCACCCTGGTGCAGGCCGGCACAGGCTCCAGCACGCAGGCCATTCCGATCGTCAGACTGTCCCAGGACGATCTCTTCCGTCTCGTGATCCCGGTTCCAGAATCTTACGTTCGGTATATCCGCGTTGGTGATCATGTAGACGTTCGCGTGCCGTCGCTAAACCGTACTTTCCCGGGAAAGGTAGCGCGGTTTTCCGTGGATGTGCGTGAGGACACTCGAACCATGCACACCGAAGTCGATGTCCAGAACCGAGATCGGGTACTGATTTCAGGGATTTATGCGGAGGCCGCCCTGACGCTGGAGCATAAGGAAGATATCCCGTCTGTACCTTTGCAGGCCGTGAACCATGAAGCCGATAAGACCACGGTTTTTGTGGTGAACGCTAACAATCAAATCGAGGACCGCCCAGTGAGTCTTGGACTGCAAACTGCCAGTGATGCAGAAGTGGTTTCCGGTTTGAATGCGGGTGAGCAGGTTGTGGTCAGCGACCGCAGCGGATTGAAACCTGGAGAGAAGGTCAACCCACAGGTGGTGCAGATCATGCAGTACCACGAGAGCAACCAGGAGTAGCGAGCGGCTTGGTAGCGGGTTCAGAGAAGGAAAAATGTCGCGTTTCTCAATACGTAATCCTTACTTCATCGTCGTGATTTGTCTGGCGCTGATGGTCATCGGCGTGACGAGCCTGGCGCGCATGCCAGTGGATCTGTTTCCGTCCATCAATCTCCCGGAAGTCGTCGTCGCTACGTTCTACTCTGGAATGCCGCCCCAGGACATCGAAACCG
>Ga0075017_100003158_pt1 | contig 10353 bp, 9 predicted proteins | sample AleBraG_ABR_2012_FD_71475 | JGI IMG/M metagenome (GOLD analysis project Ga0075017, IMG submission 71475) | Freshwater sediment microbial communities in response to fracking from Pennsylvania, USA - Alex Branch Run_MetaG_ABR_2012 | ecosystem: Environmental > Aquatic > Freshwater > Creek >... | reverse complement strand
TTACGTCCTCGGATGTGGCCACCCACCCGAAGATGGCGCCTTGCGCCTTGATCATCTCCAGGCCGACCTGCTGGAACTCTGGAAAGTACGAGGCAACGCAGTCCGACAGGACGACGCACTCGTAGCCCCGGTCATTGGCCTCCCGGACGGTGGTGTGCACGCACACCTCCAAGGTCACTCCGCACACAAGTAGCGTCTTGATGCCGCGATCCATCAGGATCTGCTGCAGGTCTGTGGCGTGGAACGAGCCCTTACCGGGCTTGTCGATCACCGGCTCACCTGGCAGCGGGTACAGCTGTTGGATGATGTCGTGCCCGACCTCACCTCGGATCAGGATCCGCCCCATCGGTCCGTCCGTTCCGATGAACGTCTGTCCACCCCGAGTCAGCTTCGCTCTGGGGACGTCGGAAAGGTCAGGTCGGTGCCCTTCACGGGTGTGAATCACGAACATGCCCTTCGTTCGGGCCGCGTCCAGCACTCGCCGCGTCGGCTCGACCGCAGCAAGGAGCAGGGACGTGTCATTCCCAAGTGCCTCTCCAAAGCCGCCTGGCAGCACAAAGTCGCGCTGCATGTCGATGATGAGCAGTGCCGTGGTGTCCGGATCGAAGTCGACGTCGAACGGCTCGGCATGGATTCTGGCCACTGATTCTCCTTCGCGCAGGTGCAGGCCCCACGAACGTTAGGCCCGCCCATCCGGCCGTCCCAGGGTGTTCCACAAGCGTTCACTCAATGTGCACATCGCCTCCGCGGCAACTGCGGAAGCACGCCGCGAGCCACGGCTCGCATTCACTGCCCGAAACGCGGCGCGCCCGAAGGTTGGCTCGTTCGGACGGAACCAACGTGACCGACCAGAGCGCCCCGACAGCACGAAGGCGAGCTCTCCTGCGGCCGTCAGGCGTCGCGGGTCATGGATCTGAAACCCCGCGACTCAGGCCGGGAATGTCGGAGACGCTTGGCACGTGCCACTGTGGCGTCGGCCGAGTTCGGCGTCGCTGATCGGCGTACCAGCGTCTGTCGACGCGAGAATCCGCACCTTCCGGCTGTCCGGTCGCCGTGTCCGGGCTGAACATCTCATCGCGGCAGGCCGTCGTCGGCGACGGGGGCTGCGAACAGCGGCCCAGTGAGACCTACCAGGTCTCACTGGGGCCTTCCACCTAGGCGCACAAGAAATCTGATAGAAGCCCTTCCAAACGCACAGGGAGTCTGTGATAGTACGTGCAAGTCAACCACTTGGAGGCATCGGTGAGCCTGCAGTTGTTCAACGTCGTCTATGGGCGCGAGTTGGTGAAGGCGCTCCCCGACAGCCTGAGCGCCCCTTACACGGTGGTCACGATGCGGGATCTGTGGCCAAAGGTCGAAGCCGACCTCACGCGGGGCCGGGGGCACGTGCACTTCGTGGACTCTCTCGAGGTAACTGAGCTTGAGAGGCTCGTCAATGAGCTCCCGTCGTCCGAGGCTGTCGTCGGCGTCGGCGGCGGCATGGCCATCGACGTGGCCAAGTACCTGGCGTGGCGTCGGCGCCTGCCACTGTTCCAAGTACCCACTTCGATGTCAGTGAACGCCCCATTCGCTCAGCGTGCCGCAATCCGGGACGAGGGCGTGCTGCGCTACACCGGGTGGGCAGTCCCCGAGGCCGTCTACGTCGACTACGACCTGATCCGTTCCGCCCCGGCGCACATCAACCGGTCCGGAGTCGGCGACATCGTGTGCTACTACACCGCCCACTGGGACTGGGCGATGGCCGACCGTGAGGGCAAGTGCGAGGCCAAATGGCCATACGACAGCTTCTGGGTGGACGCCGCCAAGGAGGTCCTCGACAGCGTGATCTCCGTCCCGGAGGCGATCGCCGAAGTTAGCGACTCAGGAATCCAGACCCTCATGAACGCCCTGCGCTGGGGGGGAGCGGCCTTCAACAACACCGGCTGGAACCCACGGCCCATCGAGGGCAGCGAGCACACTTTCTTCTACTCCCTCGAGTACCTGGTCAACCGGCCATTTCTGCACGGACAGATCGTCAGTCTCGGCGTCCTGCTGATGAGCTACCTGCAGGGCAACGACCCGGAGTTCATCAAGGGCAAGCTTGACGCGATGGGTGTCGCCTACCGGCCAGCGGACATGGGCATCACGTGGGACGACGTTCGGGCCGGTCTGATCAACATGCCCAAGTACTGGGAGACCGCCGGCAACCTCTGGTACACCGCGGCCGTCCATCTCCCGATCACCGAGGCCTACCTCGACGATGTGCAGGCCTGGATCGGCGAGTAGCACCCTGCACCGGCTCTGCCCCCGTCCCCAACCCGACGCCGCGCCCGCGGCAACGAGCCTTGGAGCTCTGATGGCTGAAGATATCGACATCCCGAGTGCTGTCGCGAAGTACGGCGCACCAGCTGAGCACTACCGCCACAACCTAGACGCTGGGTCCGTGGGGCTCAGCGGAGTGCTCATGCAGTCCGTCGCGCAGATCTCGCCAACACTCGGCCTGTTCTACACGATCGCTTTCAACACCGGCCAGGCCGGCATCGCCGCACCCCTGACCTACTTGGTGGCATTCGCGCTGTGCCTGGCGCTCGCGGTAACCATCGGCGGCCTCGCACGGAACCTGCCGTCGGCCGGTGGGTTCTATACCTACGTCAGTGACGCCCTCGGCCCGCGCCCAGGATTCGTCACCGGATGGCTGTACGCGGTCATGGTGGGGCTGGTTCCGGGGTCGCTCGCAGCCTTCACCGGGGCCGTGCTCCATGACGAGCTGAGCACGAAATACAACATCGGCATCCCATGGTGGGTCTATGCGCTGGCCATGATGGCGCTGGTGCTGTGGGTGGCCTACCGCGGAATCGTCATCTCCACCAGATTCATGATCGTCATGGGGGCATTCGAGATCGCCGTCGGCGTCGCACTGGCGCTGAGCGGAGTCATCCACCCAGGTCCCGGCGGGGTCACGCTACGAGGCTTCCTGCCGAGCAGTATCACCAGCACCTCCGGCTTCTTTCTCGCCGTCGTGCTGAGCATCTTCGCCTTCACCGGGTTCGAGTCGGCAGCGACGATCGGCGAGGAGAGCCGCGACCCGCACCGCATCATCCCCCGAGCCATCGTCGGCTCGGTGGCCGCGATCGGCGTCTTCTACACGCTGTGTGCCTGGGGCCTACAGGTCGGCTGGGGCGTCAACAACCTCACCGCCTTGGCGAACTCCCCGACCGCTCCGGCGTTCGTGCTGTCACAGCGCCTGTGGAGCGCAGGATGGATCTTCGTCCTGGTCGCGCTAGTCAACAGCGGCATCTCGGTCTGCATAGCGTGCACCACCTCATCCACCCGCACCCTGTACGGGATGTCGCGCACAGGGGCCCTGCCAGCAATCCTCGGCCACGTCCACCCCAAGCACCGCACGCCTTCGCGCGCCGTGGTCATGCAGGTGGCGGCGACCGTGGCCATCTTGGTGCTAGTCGGGATTCCGATGGGCCCATACAACCTGTTCAACATGTTCGGGGTGGCAGGGACGTTCACTTACATCCTGATCTTCATCCTGACGAACGTCGCGGCCTTCCGGTTCTTCCGGACTCGTAAGCGGGACGAGTTCAACGTGTTCGCACACGCCCTCTTCCCGGTGGTCACGACCGGCTCGCTGATCGCGATCGGCTACTACTCCATCCATCCACTGCCCGCCTGGCCAGTCTGGTTCGGCCCTATCATCACAGTCATCTACCTAGGCGTCGGGCTGGTGTTCCTGGGGGCGAATCTGCGACCGGGCCGGCGCGACTGGATGGCTCGTGCGGGGGAGCTGCCCGACGTTGCCTGAGTGAAGGATGGTCGGGCCGCGGGCCGGCCCGACCATCCTTGGTCTCTTGGCTGCGAAAGGCGACGGAGGAGGTGGGCACGGATGAAAGCGTCCCAGCGATACACGGTGATCCTTGCCGCAGTGTCGGCCGCCGACCGTGTCTCGATCGGGGACCTCAGTCGCGAGCTCAACGTGTCGGAGATGACCGTCCGGCGCGACCTGGACATGCTGGAGCGTGAGGGAGCCCTGCTCCGGGTGCACGGGGGAGCCACCCGCGCCGGCAGTGGAAGCTATGAGCCGCCCTTCGCTCTGCGGGCCCGGACGAACACCGAAGCAAAGACCGCCATCGCCAGCGCCGTCGCAGCGGCAATCCGGGACGGGGAGACAGTCCTACTCGACGGCGGCAGCACGGGCGTCGCCGTCGCGGAGGCGCTAGTCGGACGCGAGCTCACCGTCTGCACACTGAACCTGCGAGCGGCAACCATCCTGGCGGTCGCGCCGGGGATCCGGCTCATCGTCCCTGGCGGCGTGGTTCGCCCGGGTGAGCTCTCCTTCGTCGGGCCGCCAGTCATGCGGACCCTGGAGGACCATCGTTTCGACTCATTCGTGCTGACAGTCTCGGGGATCAGTGCGCAAGCCGGACTTACGGAGTGGAATCTCGACGACACCGCAGTCAAACGCGCTGGCCTCCAGGCGGCGGGCCGCTGCTTGGTGGCGTGCGACGCGACGAAGTTTGGAAGGGTGGCGTTCGGTCGCATCTGCCCCATCGACCAAGTGGACCTGATCGTCACCGACAAATCCCTTTCTCGCGATGAGCGGACCGCCATGGCCTCTGCTCACGGGATTTTGAGAATCGCATGACAGATCCCAAAGGAGACCCCCCGATGACGAGCGCGTATCAGCAGGACATCGGCGGGCAACCCGAGGCCTTGCGTGTCTTGGCCCCGTCACTGGACGACACCGCGGTAGCAGAACTCGTGCGGCATCCCTACGACCGCGTCGTGATCACCGGTATGGGGACGTCCCACTACGCCGGGTACGCGACCTGGCAAGCGCTGGTGCGCGCCGGACGGCCGGCCTGGTGGCTTGACACCGCGCAGCTGCTGGACGTCGTCCCGCTCCTGACCGCTGACACTTTGGTGCTTGCCACCTCGCAGTCGGGTGAGAGTGGTGAGGTCGTGGCGCTTCTAGACCGGCTCGAAGGCCTGCCCGCCCGGCTCGTCGCGGTTACCAACGACGCGGGGAGCGCGCTAGCTACGGCCGCCAGCGCAAGCGTGATCATGCAGGCAGGTGCAGAGGCGACGGTCAGCACCAAAAGCTATCTGAACAGCCTCGTACTGCACGCCTGGCTGACCCGGCTCATGCTGGGTGGCGCCCCACTGGGGCCGCAGGTGGCGCTCCAGCTCGCAACCCGGACCGAGCGCTGGCTCGCCGACGACGGGCCGTTGCACGGAAGTGCTCTCATCGACGATCTCGACCGAACACGCGTAGCGATCATCGGCAGCGGTGTGCAGCTGGCAACAGCCCTCACCGCGGCGCTCGTCCTGAAGGAGGCGGCGAAGATCCCAGCGGAGGCATTCGTCGCCGGGGAGTTCCGCCACGGCCCCATCGAGCTCGCTGGTCCGGGTCTGGCCGCAGTCTTCGTCGACGACCCGCAGTCCACCGGAAATGACCTCGCTCGGCTCGCAGGGGAGCTGCGGGAGACCGGCGCGCGCGTGGTCGAGCTGAACACCTCCAGCGATGACCACGGTGACCCGGACGAAGACCAGGCGGTGGCGGAGCTGTCCGCCCTGATGTATCCGACGATCGCCTTTCAGCGACTCAGCGTCGACCTCGCCGTCGCCAAAGGGCTCACACCGGGGGAGTTCCTCTTCGGCCGGAAAGTGACCTCGGCCGTATGAGCACGCCGCGTCAAGTGGTCGTCGGAGTGGATCTTGGGGGGACGGCCACCCGGGTGGTCGTGGTGGCTCAGGACCATCCGGAGTCCTCCACGCACCGAACCGTTCCGACTCGCTCGCTGGTCGGCACCTCCCCCAGCCAGTCGGTGACCAACCTGGCCGAAGCCCTCCGCTCGATCATCGGCGTCGACGACCTGCTAGCCGTCGGTGTCGGCGCGAGCGGACCGGTGGATCCGTTGCGCGGGGTCATCGAGAACCCGGACACGCTGCCATGGTTCTCCGGCATCGGGGTCGTCGATGAGTTGACGTCTGCATTCGGCGTTCCGGTCTGGTTGGACAACGATGCTGTGTGCGCCGCCATCGGCGAGTACGCCCTCGGGGCCGGCGCAGGCAGCAGCCGGATGCTCATGGTCACCCTCGGTACCGGGATCGGTGCGGCTGTCATCGACGATGGTCAGCCTTACCGCGCGGCCGACGGGGGACACCCCGAGGCTGGCCACATCGGGATCGGCGCCTCGACCGACGTCTGCTACTGCGGCTCCACCGGCTGCTGGGAGATGAGCGCCTCACGCACAGCTCTCGAGCGGGCCGCTGTTTCCCTCTTCCCACCTTCGACGCCACCGGCGGACCGGATTGCCTGGCTGGCGGAGAATGCGGCATCCAGCCCGGAAGTCCAGCAATGCCTGGCGGGCTACGGCGCATCAATGGCCCGCGGTCTGCTCGTGCTGCGCACGGTCTACCGACCGGACCGCATCGTCCTCGGCGGCAGCGTCGCCGCCTTGTACCCGCTCTTTCGTGATCACAGCGAACGGGTCATGCGTCTGGCTGGTGCGTTCGACGCGGACGTGCCGGTCGTTGTTGGCTCACTAGGAGACATCGCCGGGGCAGAAGGCGCCGCCCGCATTGCGACCGTCGCTGTGACCCGGACCACGGCGAGCCCGGTAGGGAGCCGGCCCTGACTTGTGCGACCCGGGGCCCGGACGACCTCGAGCACGGAGAGACGGACTCACACGGGTGGTCCTGCTCAGTTCCGGGGGAGTGGAGACGGTCCGGCATCCCGTCTCGCAAGCGCCTTTCGACAGCGCCGCCCTGGACTTGCCCATGTAGACGCGTGCCTCGTACCGACGGGTCCCTCCCCGCTAGGCGGCGGCGCGAGCCTCGCGCAGCGTGGTGGACCACCAGACGAGGTCCTTGAACATCGCGTCGACAGATGGCTTGATGGCTGGCTCGATGTCGCTGATCGGTGCGTTGCCGCCGAAGGGGTGGATCTTGAACAAGTCGCTGCCGCCGATGTGGGCGCTGAACTTTGAGGGCACCATCTGCAGTTCGACGCTGATGCCGCGCAGGTGTTCGATGGCGCGCGCTGCGCCGGTGCTTCCATAGCCGACCGCCGAGAACGGCTTGTGGACCCATTCGACATAGGCTTGGTCAAGAGCGTTCTTCAGGGCCGCGGTTACAGAGTGGTTGTACTCCGCGACGAGGAAGACGTAGCCGTCGTAGGGTCGGATGGCCTCCTGCCAAGCAAGCACCTTCGGGTCGAGGCTGGGCGCGTGCAGATTGGTGGCGGCTTCGGCGAAGAACGGCAGGTCGAAGTCACGTAGGTCGAGGCGGTCCAGTGTGAAGTCGGTGCGCACAGCCGCTTGATCGAGCAGCCAGTTGGCGGGCTTGTCGGCGAAGCGCTGCGGACGTGTCGAACCGATGATGAGGGCCAGGCGGGGTGGGGTACTCACGAGTCTTCCTCCGAGTTACGACTGGGGTGTAGGTTTCCTGTGGTTATCAACCTTGTTTGCGAGGTCCCATCGCACAAGAGGGCACTTGTCCAGCACTACGTCACCTGCGGGTGACTACTCCGTAGGAGAATGGAATGGTCGACAGCCGAACCTGTGCGCGCCGCGACGACGAGCCGGAGGTTTGCGGTGCGATCTCGGACATGCTCGCCCGCATCGGCGACAAGTGGTCGCTGCTGATCGTCTCGACGCTAGGTGAGGGCTCCCTGCGCTTCAACGAACTGCGACGTCGCATCGCCGACATCAGCCAGAAGATGCTGTCGTCGACCCTGAAAGTGCTGGAGCGGGACGGACTTGTCGAGCGAACGGTGATCCCGAGCGTGCCGCCACAGGTGGAATACGCGCTCACCGATCTCGGTCGCGAGCTTCTGCGACCGGTGAGCGCGCTGGCAGAATGGACCGCGACCAACACCCCGCGCATCCTTGCGGCCCGCGCCGCGTACGACGCCCGCACGGAAGCCCGCGCAACGGGCTGATCAGCTCGCGTTCGGCTAACGCCCTCGCACGCTCAGCTGACGTCGGACCGGACGAGGCTGTCGGCCTGGCCAACGCCACCCACGGCCCGCTCCCACCGCTGTCAAGCGTGCCGTAGAAGGATCTCGGGCCGCGCAGAGCCTTGTCCCGATCGGCGGCCTCGAGCGCGAGCTGCGACACAGGCTGGGAGATAAGCAGCTGCCGTACCGGGGGCTGCCAGACGACTCGCTGCCGTGACTGAGGCTGCGTCCAGGCGGTCCGCGGGCCCGGTCTCGCAAGCCGCCTCTCGACACGAAGGCGGCACCACCGTACCGCTGTATGGACAGGAGGTCTGAGACATGACGGCGACCGCACGACTGGAGTTCCGGCTCCCGGACGAAATCAAGGCCCGGATGGAACGCGCGGCTGAGATCGCGCGCGGGCCGCTGAGCGAATTCGTACGGGCCGCTTCAGAGGTCCTCAACGCTCAGGAGGCACGCCCCTCAGGGTGGGTGACGTAGCGAGGACCTCGCGGTGAGGTGGGGAGCCGACAAGCATCCATACCAAGCCGTGGGTCCTCGTGGTTCAGGGCCAATGCCCTGCTCACCTCTCGTGGAAGGCTCGAGGTCGCCGAGAGTGTGGTGGAGGACGGGTGGCCATTTCGGCGGGCCGCGGGACGGGCTTCCCGTCTCTGTCCGACTGCGCGGCGTTGGGCTCAGCGGTACCGGGAGCGGGATCGGAACGCCCCCGCGATCGAGGCGATGAAGGATCGTTCTTCGCGGCCGCGTCGCAGCCCGCATCGGACCCGACGGGTCCTGGTCCGGAAGATGTTGCACCTAACGGGTCAAACGTGGGTGGGGCCGGCGCGGATAGGGCACAAGCTCGGTGTGGATCTGTCCGTCTAACGGGGAGAGATGGCCGCATATGGAGGGGACACCTGGGAAGACCTAGGAAACCGTGAGGACCTCTTGGACGTCGGTGTTGCCGCCGCTGCCGCCCATGCCGGTCCCGCCGTCGGCGATGTAGGCGCTGCCGTTGTACATGGCCGCCTGGATGCCGTGCCGCGCCGTAGGCATTGGGGTGAGGCCGCGCCAGGTGTTGGTCGTGGTGTTGTAGGCCTCGGCCTGGTGGAATACGCCGCCGTTGCCCTCGCCGCCGATGACGACGATCTCGGTCCCGAAGACCGCGGTGGCCGCGCCGGCGCGCAGGGTGGGCAGCGGGGCCAGCCCGGTGATCCACTTGCCGGTGGTGAAGTCGTAGGCGTCGTTGGTCGGCTGCAGCCCTTTGCCGAAAGTTCGGCCGCCGATGACGTACATCCGGGTGCCGATGACCGCGCACGAGACGTGGTCACGCCGTTCGGGCAGGTTGGGCAGGGAGGTCCAGTTATTGGTCGCCGGGTTGTACACGTCGAAGAAGTTGACGCTGCCCTTCACCGTCCCGTTGTCGTGGAAGCCCCCGGCGACGTAGATCTTGCCCAGGTAGACGGCGATCCCGACCGCTCCGCGGTCACGTCCGGCGGGCAGCGAGGCCACCTGGGTCACCTTGTTGGCCACCGGGTCGTACACGTACACCTTGCCGGAGCTGGTGCCCGGGTAGCCATTCAGGCCGCCGACGTAGTAGATCTTGCCGTTCAGGGCCACAGCCCCGATGTGATCCAGGGACTCGGGCAGCGGCGCCACGATGCTCCAGGTGTGGGCGACCGGGTCGAAGGCCTGCTGGACCGGTGACCTGCCGCCGGCCAGGTACAGCTTGGACCCGACCGTGACGTACGTGACCTCGCGGCGGGCGACACCGCTGGGCGTCTCGGTGGTCCAGGTGCCGCTCGACGCGGCCGACGCGGCCAGCGGGGGAGCGGTGGCCAGCAGGGCCCCCGCGACGGTGACCAGCACGGTCAAAGCTCGACGGTTCATCACCGTACCTTTCCCTGGGGGTCGTCGGGACGTCCTCAACGCTACGTCACCTGGGCGAGTAGACGTAGATCTTGTTCGTCGAGTGGTCGAGCACCCAGATGGTGCCGGGGAAGGCCTGGGTGTCACCCATCGCGGTGACGGCCAGGGGGTGCGTGCCGATCGAGTTGAACAGATGGGTCGCGCCGAGGTTGACCAGGCCAGTGCTGTTCAGGTGGATACGCTCGAGGTAGTTGTCCCACGCCGCGATGAGCAGGTCGCCCTTCATGGCGCCGCCGAACTTCGACGCTGTGTACTCCACGATCCCGTCCGAGGAGCTGGGGTCGACGTTCAGCGCCGGGTGTGTCGGGGTGCCCTGCAGCTCAAAGTCGCACTCGATCGGGTCGGCGGCCAGGATCGGGGACAGCCCGTTGAACGTGTTCGCCTTGTTGCCCCTGGTCGGGTCCGGGTGCCCGCCGTAGAAGCCCGGCGTGATCACGTGCAGCATGTCGAACGTGCGGATGCCGGGCTCGTGGATCCCGTTGGTGCAGATCCCG
>Ga0075017_100003157_pt1 | contig 10359 bp, 9 predicted proteins | sample AleBraG_ABR_2012_FD_71475 | JGI IMG/M metagenome (GOLD analysis project Ga0075017, IMG submission 71475) | Freshwater sediment microbial communities in response to fracking from Pennsylvania, USA - Alex Branch Run_MetaG_ABR_2012 | ecosystem: Environmental > Aquatic > Freshwater > Creek >... | reverse complement strand
GTTGCCTGTATTGAAGGCGAAGACGGGCGGCGGGTCATTTTGAACGAGGCCTACGTTGGGATAGATGACGACCTGGACCTGGGTGCTGCCCGTGTTGGCCACGTAGAGACGGTCATCCAGGTCGATGGTGATTCCCCGCGGCCGGACCAGCGTGGTTTCCGAAGGAGGTCCAAAATCGGGTTGCCCGAAGACGGTGCTCGCCGCCGCGCCGCTGGTAAAATCTCCGCCTTTCGGTTTGCGGAAATACAACACCCGGTTGAGACTCGTATCGGAAACCAACACGCTTCCGTCGCTGGCGAAAGCGATACCAACCGGCAGCGCCATGGTGGAAGAACTGGCGTCCGTGACTTTGGTGAAGAATCCGGCTTGGCCAAGGACCAGGTTGGGTTTCTGATTGGAGAGCGACGGCTGGGCGAAGGGAGCCGCGAAGCGGACCACGCGGGCGTTGCCGGAATCGGCCACCCAAAGATTACCGGAACTATCGACTGCGACCCCAAGTGGACTGCTCAGCCCGGTATCCTGCGGCGAGTTGGCCAAGTTCACGGGATAATTCACTTCCGCTGTAAAGAGATCGGGCTGCCCCAACACCAGATCGGCGGTGGCGCCGGCCTTCACCGTGCGATAGTCCTTGAACCCGAGGACGCGGTGGTTCAACGGGTCGGCCACATAGAGACGATTGGATGCTTTGTCAATAGCCACGCCGCCACCCAGCACTTGGCCACCAAAGCTAAAACCAAACTCCCGCCCTTCGATCAGGTTGGCCGAATTATATTGGAAATTTACCTGGCCTAGAACCCGGTTGGCGGCAGCCAAGCTGCCATCGGAGTTGACCGGAACCGATAAGACGCGATTGTTGCCGGAATCCACCACATAGACCGTGTTGCCGCCGGCCCCTGCGCCAGCCGGAAAACGGAGCGTATTGGCGCCCGGTTGGGGTTTGCCCGCGTTCTGTTGACCCGAGAAGAAATCCGGCTGGCCGAATTCGCTGAGCGCCGCTGGAGAGAACGCGATGTTTTCCTGCGGGAAGTTAGCGAAGGAAGGGTATTGCAATATGCGGTGGTTGCCCGTGTCAACGACGTACGGAGTGTTGCCGATGGTGAACACGCCCAACGGTGCTCCATTGGAACCAGCGGCGCCGAGAGTGCTGGCACTGATGGCGGGGGGATTGGGTACCTGCTGCGTCGGCAGGACAATGCCCATGATCCTGGCCGCGAAGGCTCCGGTGGCAAATGGCGGCGCATAGACCAGTACGCGATTGGCTGCATCGGTTACAAACAGATCACCGGCTTGATCGAACACGAGACCCGCAGGCTGGGCCAGATAGTTCTTGGTATTGCGGGCAATGGAGGCAGGCAAGGAACCGGTGACAAAATCGGCTTGACCCAGCGCCAAGTCGGCAACCGGATCGTTGGCCGGACTCTGGGCGGCGAGAAGGCCGCTGTAACGGAGAACGCGATTATTCCCCGAGTCGGACACCCACAGATCGTTGCCTTGTATCGCCAAGCCGGACACATATGCGGCAGAACCTAAGCTCAAAGCGAGTGTCTTGGCAGTAGGGGCGGACAAGCCTTGATTCGCCAAACCAGAGGTTTGATCCTTCTGGCCTAGAACGAGGTCAATTGTCAGGAGCGTACCCGTCTGCTGCGTGGGCTTGGGATAGCGGACCACGCGATTGTTGCCGGAGTCGGCCACGTACAGATTACCGTTGGAATCAACTACCACCGCAGTAGGACTATTCAGGCCGGTGCTGAGTGTAACGCCAGTTACGCCGGGGCCTTGCGCCGAAGTGCTGAGAAAATCGCGCTGGCCAATCACCATGTCGGCCTTGTCGCCTGTGGCAAATCCAGCGGCGTTTTTCCAGACCAGAATCCGGTTATTGGCGTTATCGGCCACGTAAAGAATGTTCGGGCTGACCGAGGTATCGACGGCAGCAGACTCAGGAGAAAAGAACTCGCGCCCTTCCACGAGATTCGGGGCAACGGCGGTGATGGTCGTGGTTTGCAGCAGGGGTTGCCCGAGAATGGATGTCGGCGAAGTGCTGAAGACCGTTGGTGTTTGCGCGTTGACCAGGGCACCAAACGCAAGTAGGGAGGGGGTAAGCAGATTCCAAGTTTTCATTTTGATTGTCAGCCGGACGCACGCGGGGACGTGCCTCTCCTATTCATAGCACAAATCGGCAGGATATCGGCCTGGCTGTAATCCGCCATTTATGGCGCCGCTTGATTGAATTCCAACAAGTGCTTGTAGAACAGAGAGATAGGCAATCCAACCACATTGAAATAGCAGCCTTCAATCCGCTGGATGAATTTGGAGGCGAGCCCTTGAATGGCGTAGGCCCCGGCTTTATCCAAGGGCTCCCCGGAAGAGACGTACGACATTATTTCCCGGTCCGACATTGGGGAAAAAGACACGGTGGTGGCGGAATAGTCGACGACCCGGCGGCTGTTGTTGCGCAGGCAGATTCCGGTGATGACCTGATGGTCGCGGCCGGCGAGCAATTGGAGCATTCTTGCGGCGTCGGCAGCGTCACACGGTTTTTCCAGCACTTGGCCGCCGGCGACCACCACGGTGTCGGCGGCAAGAATCAGCTCATCGGAAGCACAGTCTACTGCCGCGGCCTTCGCCTGTGCCAACCTGGTGACGTAAGCGACAGGCGCTTCTTTGGGCAGGCGCTGTTCGGGAATGCGAGGCGGGCGCACAATAAATTCGAAGCCGGCGGCGGCCAGGATCTCCTGGCGGCGAGGGGATTGGGAGGCGAGCACGAGCATGTTTATCCATGCTAATCCCGGCTGGCCGCCACGACCGCTGCCAGGGCGGCCAGAACGAGACACAAAGGCGAGTACAGACGGGTATCCCAGTACGCGAATGGCGTTCCGGCCACGCTCTTAAAAAATCCGAAGGTGTGGAAGTTGCCGATGCTCCGCAATAAGAACACTCCGGCGATGCACCAGGCGCCGAGATGGACGAGCGGCGTGAGATAGCCGGCGGGGAAAAGCCGCGCTTCCCCACAAATGATCACTGCGGCTACGGCCAGCAGAAGAGCCACCAGGTAAGTTGCCAGCGGGGAGGGATTCAGCATTCGGCGGCCTCCGATGGTGGGAATCGTGACTTCACTGCCCCATTGGCCGCCTAGCGCCCAATACACGTGCAAGGCGGAAAGAAACACCAGCACTGTGGCGAAGATGAGCGCACAGATGAGCCGCAAAGATGGCAAGCCCCAGCATACGTGATTTAATAGGAGGCTATGAGAGTTGGCGTCTTCACCCCACTGCTGTCGCAGTTCCCGCTGGACAAGGTACTCGAGAAGCTTAAAGCGCTGGACATCCACACTGTGGAACTCGGAACCGGCAATTACCCAGGCGATCCGCATTGCAAGCTGTCCATGCTGAGCAACAAAAAGGACCTGACCGAGTTCAAAAAGAAGCTGGACGACCACGGGTTCAGCATCAGCGCGCTGAGTTCCCATGGCAATCCGCTGCATCCCGATAAGGGGGTGGCGAAAGCCTATCAGGAGACCAGCCGGAAGACCGTGCTGCTGGCCGAAAAGCTGGGCGTGCCGGTGGTGGTGGACTTTTCCGGCTGTCCGGGCGATAGCGAGCATGCCAAATACCCGAACTGGGTCACGTGTCCCTGGCCTCCGGAATACCTGGACGTTCTGGATTGGCAATGGGAAAAGAAGGTGGCGCCCTATTGGATCAAACATGCCAACTTTGCGCGCGATCATGGCGTGAAAGTCGCCATCGAAATGCATCCCGGCTTTGTGGTCTACAGCCCGGAAACGATGCTCAAGCTGCGGTCGATTGCGGGCGACACCATCGGCTGCAACTACGATCCCAGCCACATGTTCTGGCAGGGCATCGACCCCATCAAAGCGATCCGTGTGCTGGGCGATTCCATCTTCCACGTACACGCCAAAGACACGCAAATTTACGATTACAACCTGCCCAAGACCGGCGTGCTCGACACCAAGAAGTACACTGATGAGCGCAACCGGAGCTGGATCTTCCGCACGGTCGGCTACGGTCACGCCTATGGCTGGTGGACGGAGTTTATTTCGACGCTACGTATGTTCGGCTACGATTACGTGCTCTCGATCGAGCACGAGGACACGCTGATGTCCGCGGAAGAAGGGCTGACCAAGGGCGCGCACTTTCTGAACCAGATCATGATCAAGGAGGGTACGGCGGCGGCCTGGTGGGTGTAGGGGCGAGCATTGGTGGGTGCAGCGCTCCGATAGAAAGTGCGCTAAACTGAAAAACCGCTGAAGTGACTACCCCAAAGGGAACGACGCTGGACTCTGGATGCGCTTAGGTATATCGGATCTGAAACTAAAGAACGTGGTTTTTGAGGCCCGCTTCGAGCGAAACTACTTGCATTGGGATCGAGCCGGCCAACTCTGGACCGAGTTGCTCCTGGCGTATCCCGCGCTGAAAGTGATCAAGGGCGAACCGAGTCGAACGCAGGGTCGTTTATCTTCTGAGTTCGAGATAGTCGTCCAGAACGACCTCTTCTTCGTGATGCAGGAGGACCCGCACCCTAACCTAAAAACATTCGGGGATGTATGCGACGATCTTACGCAGCGTACAAGTGACCTCTTCAAGGTCACAGAATTTACTCGGCTCGGACTCCGCAAGATATACGTCAAGTTCTTTGAAACGATGGAGCAGGCGTCTCAGTCGGTCCTTGATAGCGGCCTGATGGTAGTGCCCGCCGGCCCGCAGTTCGGTATCGCGCCCGATGTGCCAGCGAACCTAGAATGGCGTGCCGTTTGGGGCGACAAGCGGAACGGGTGCGGATTGCAGTTGCGGTCCGAGGAATTGAATTTCGAACTGGATCTTCCGCTAAACTGGAAGGGGGTTTCCGATAGCATCAAGAAAAAGCGATTCCAAATGACGTGGGACGTTGATTTTTTTACAAAGGGCTCCGTTAGGATCGACCAGCTCGGAGTCAAAGATTGGCTAGCGCAGGCATCGCATGCCATCGGCAGGGATAGCGATAACTTCCTTCAGATCTGACGAATATGACGACCTACGAACCAAGCCTAAATCCGACCGTGACCGTTAGCGCAGCCAGGGCAATGCTAACAGGTTCAGGGATGCGGGAATCTGCTCCGTCAACGGCGCCTGCCTTCCCGCAACCGATAGTTGTCTATTCGGAAGGCTCTACGGGCTCAGTCGACGGTGGAAATCTGGCTGTTGACGAACTGTACCCTAACCAGGACGGGATCGGTGAGGAACTGCGAAGCGCCCTACGCTTGCTGTCCATAGCCATACAGCGAGTTGACGAAGCCATCCAGTGTGAAGCCGAGGGCGATCTCGTGGGCTCTGATCAGGCGCGAGATCGGTTGTCCGTTATCCTGCCGCAAATCTTTCAGGTTAGGGCACTCAATGACTCGCTCGGCGCGATCGTGAACGCAGTTCAATCGGCTCTGGAAAACCTGTCGCCGAAACCTTGGACGGTTTCACAAATTGACGCGATCAAGAAAGCGTTGTCAACGATCCGATCATATCCGTTCTTATCTTTTGAGGATGCGGTTGAGTTGGTAACGAGCCTTGAAGATACGGGGCTCGATGTGCATCCTACGGGATATCGGATCTTGACTGACTGGCTCGATGTCGAAGGCGTTCGTTGACACAACCGTCCTGACTGATGCGTTGCTCAAAACTGGCGACGTGAGCAAGCGCGCAATCTCCGCTATTCGGGGTTTTGACTACTCAGAGACGCCAGTATATGCCCTCAAGGAGTTCGCTGGTGGGCCGTTGAGGTATTGGATCTGGGCTCACAACAAACTCGTCAAAACTCGATCTCTTAGCAAGGCGCTTTTGGAAATCTCGGCCCTTGTCAGGACTCCCCAAAAGTATGCGCCATCGTCGATGCTTGAAGCGCTTTCGATAGCGATTAGGGGTAAGCCGCCGTCGGCTGGGGCAGACGACATTCTTGCCGACCGATATGCCTACGCCATAAGAATCGACATTCTTGCTGCTTGGAAACGACGGAGGAAGCTCACCACAAGTGTCACTTATCCAATAGCCTGCTACGAAGAGTCACCTCCGGAGCTAGACGGCGATGGGCTGTTCGCTCTCAAAATCCCTTGTTCGCGGGAACGGCAGTGTGCACTTCGGGCGCATTTAGTCAGGCAGAATACTGGTTTGCAAAAAATAAGAGATGTCCTGCTCGGTCAGTCCAACAAGCCCGAAAACGCAAAGAGGTTGCGTGTTGTTAAAGAATTGATCCGCAATCCGAAGCGGGATATCGACTGGAAACAGTGCCGACACCTCGGTGACGCCGTGTTTGCGGTTTTGGCGCCTCCCGATTGCGTGATACTGACGACAAATCTGAAGGATCATCTGCCTTTGGCCGAAGCGTTAGGCAAGACGGCAAGGCTTCCTGGCTGAGGCCACATGTCTTGGCAGGGCATCGACCCCATCAAGCAATAAGGGTGCTGGGCGACGCTATCCTGCACGTACACGCGAAGGACACTCAGATTTACGATTACAACCTGCCCAAGACCGGCGTGCTCGACACGAAGAAGTACACGGACGAGCGCAACCGGAGTTGGATTTTCCGCACCGTCGGATACGGGCACGCCTATAGCTGGTGGACGGAGTTTATTTCGACGCTGCGCATGTTCGGCTACGATTACGTGCTCTCGATCGAGCATGAGGACACGCTGATGTCCGCGGAAGAAGGCCTTACCAAGGGCGCGCATTTTTTGAACCAGATCATGATCAAGGAGGGTACGGCGGCGGCCTGGTGGGTGTAGGTGGAGTTGCTTTGAGATTGGTCAACTCCCGTGGGGCAGTGAATTTGCGGTTTGGGCATGTGCATCCGCCAGCTTCCCGCTTTGGCTATATGTAGCTACAATTGGAAGGCGTGGAAACTGGCATACGCGAATTGAAGGACAACCTCGGCCGGTACATTCGGCGAATGGAAGCCGGGGAGCGTGTCGTAGTTACGGCTCATGGGCGGGTTGTGGCGGAGCTTGTTCCGCCGGTCGCGGGCCGGCACGGCCGGACTAGCCAGTTCGACCGGCCCATTGCTTCAGGCGTGATCACCCCGCCTAGCGAGGCCGGCGACCCGTTGGAAGACTGCCCGAAGATTCGTCTCCCTGCGGGCACAGCTGCCGCCCTGATTGACCACGACCGTGACGAAGCGTGAGGCCGTTCCTTCCCTCCGCACTCGGCAGCCCGGCCGTTCCTTGACCGCCGCTAGGGGCGTCGCTACGAAACAAAGCGCTACATAGAATCAAGCGCCTTAGTCGCCGCTATGCTTGAGGGCGATACGGCCGCTAACTAAAGCCTCGATTCGCGCTCAGGGACAGAGGGTGACGTCTGCTGTCACGGTGGCCGAAACCAGCCGCGTACTGCTTCGAGCCCGGCTCTGCGGAAGGTCACGGCTCAGCAGGAGCGAGCAGCAATCCACACGCTGCAGAGGTTTACCCGGCGTTGTCACATCGTGAGCGTCACGGAAGCGATCCTCGCCCACGCCGGACGCCCCTTCCCCGTGGAACCGACCCGCACTTTGGACGCTATTCATCTGGCTACCGCCGAAGCTTTGGGCGATCCGCCCGCTCTCGTGACAATAATCACACGGGATCTTCGCATTCGTGACAACGCCACTGCGCTAGGCCATCCCGTTGAATGATGGGCGGCCCAGGTAGGGCCAGCACACCCCGCGATGAGTTGCGCCTTCCGAGGATGTCGCGTATTGTGGCGATCATGATTGCGAACGCCTGCGGAAATTTCGCGGGACGTGCGCAACCGCGCAATGCCGTTCAGCGCCGCGCCGATGGTACGGTAATGCCGCTCGCGGTCATTCACGACGCCTTCGCCGGCCACTCACCTATGCGGGGTTGGGGAACACGGCGCTGAGCGGGACTTCAAGGTCCCCGGCAGGATTGCGGAGGACGCGGTCCGAGGCCTCGCGGGCGCCTTCTTTGGTGTGAATCCAGGCGCGCTGACGCTCTGGATCGATTAGCCAGACGGCCGGGATGCCGAACTGGAGATAATCGTCGATCTTGTCTTGCACGTCGGCGGCGCGGTCCTCGGGCGAGAGGACCTCGACGGCAACCTCCAGCGGAGAAGTGATGATGCGTCCCGGAGGGCGTCCACCTCGAACAACGACAACATCCGGGACGCGATAGCGATCCGGGCGGACTTGGACTCGGATTTCGACACCAGCCCAAAAGCCGCGCCCGTTAAGCAGAACGAACGCGTAGGTGCGGCCCTGTGCGTCGCCGTGACTAATCTCTCCCGCGCTACGCTCCACCAAGCGGCCTTCCACGTACTCGCAGTCCGGGTTCGTGGTATGACCCAGATAGTCAGCGAGCGGAACATGAGCGAGAGTGCTCATCTATTGGCATTCTAGCAGGAATAGGGCCTCCGCCCGGCGTCATATGGATATAGCGGGCGGTTTTGCAACAGGCGGGCCGCTCCTCGTTTTCCTGCGTTCAAGCGTTGCGAAAGGGATTGCAAGGCGATACATTTGTGCAATGTCCTGATCGCTCCGGGACGTGCTCACGATGATGATCTTGATCAAGGAGCCTGGTGAGTATAGGAGTTCATTCGAAATACGCGCGGATCGAGCATGAACGCCGCTTCCTGCTGCGCCAACTTCCCGCGGAATTTGCGGCAGCCCCGCGGCGGGAGCTTTTCGATCGCTATATTACCGGGACGAGGTTGCGGCTGCGGGAGCAGCGCGATGACGACGCGCCCGCGGTCTACAAACTGACGCAGAAGGTAGGCCAGCCGAATACGGGGTATCGGCAAGGTTGGATCACCACGATGCTGCTGGAAGAGAGGGAGTTCCGGGCGTTAGCCCAGTTGGCGGCAGATACCATCACAAAGACGCGGTATCGCCTGCCGCCGCTCTGCGCCGATGTCTTTGCAGGCCGCCTAGTAGGCCTGGTTCTGGCCGAAGCCGAGTTCGCGTCGCGCGAAGAAGCTTGCGACTTTCAAGCGCCGGCTTTCGCAGTGGCTGAAGTGTCCGAGAACGAGCGCTTTACTGGCGGAAAACTGGCTGCGGCAACCAGAACCGAGGTCGAAAGCTGGCTGGCGGCCTTCGACCTCGGTCTCGGGTGAAGTCTCTACTTAGGTGCTTCCTGCGTGATACCGGTGTTGCCGGCCTTGGCGGCTTTTTCCGCCTTGGCCTTCTTGGTATCGAGCGCCTTTTGCACCCAGTTGTCGGCAGTGGCGATGTCCTTTTTGTAGTCGTCCGGCGTTTCGGCCAGGTCGGCGCGCTCGCGGATCAACAAGTTCATGTAGGCCATGGCGTCGTCGTACTGCGGATCGATGTCCAACGAATGCTGGAGATTCTTCAGGCCATCTTCAATGATGGCGCTGTACTTCTCGCTGAGCTCCGCCTTGGCTTTTTTGTCCTTCAGTGGACCCGGATCTTCCGGTTTCATGCCCATTTTGGCGCGGGCGGTCTGATACGCCGGATACCACTTCAGCCAGTCGATGACTCCGAGACTATAGAAGCCTTCCTTATTTTGGGGGTCGGCGGCGATGAGTTTCAGATACCACTCCTTGGACTCATCCAGCTTCTTCAGCTTGCCTTCCAGATCGGGCATGCCTTGCGCCTGCTGGTAGCTGAGCGAGGCAAGCGAGGCCAGTGCGGTCTTGTCGCTCTCGTTGCCCTTGGTCTCCAGCACGGTCATGAATTGCTTCTTGGCTTCTGTGGCCAGCGCCAGGTTATCCGGCGATTCAGCGCCCGGAATATACTGCGTCATGTACGAGGTCGCCAGATACAGGCGGCCGTTGATGTTGGTCGGGTCAAGCGAAACGGCTTTCTTGAAGTGCTCCGCCGCGTCGGAGTATTTGGCGTTCTTGTAAGCTTGAACGCCTTGATTGAGTTCGTCGCGCGACTTCAGTTTTTCACAGCCGATACCGGCGATCGACAGCGCGACCACCACTACGAGGAACAGTCGATTCATGTCGTTACTCGCCCGCCTCCACTTTGGGGGTCATCAAGCCGACCTTGTCGATCTGCGCACCCTTCGCGATGTCAATCGCCTGGGCGATGGTCCGAAACTCGAGATCGGGATCCCCTTTGATGAACACCACGCGTTCGGCGCGCGTCTTGAAGATCTCCACCAACCGGTCCTGGAGCAGGTCGGGCTTGGTGTCGTCGTTGTTGATCTTCCAATGATTGTCTTTGTCGATGACGATCACCACGGTACGCGTGTCGTCCTGTTGCTGCGGCTTGTTCTTGTCCGGCGGTTGCGGCGCCAGCGCCTCCAGGCCGTGCGGAGTCAGCGGCGTAATGACCATGAAGATGATCAACAGCACCAGAAGCACGTCGATCAGCGGGGTCATGTTGATGTCGGATTTTGGCCCTCCGCCTGAGCCACCCACTGCC
>Ga0075017_100003156_pt1 | contig 10360 bp, 9 predicted proteins | sample AleBraG_ABR_2012_FD_71475 | JGI IMG/M metagenome (GOLD analysis project Ga0075017, IMG submission 71475) | Freshwater sediment microbial communities in response to fracking from Pennsylvania, USA - Alex Branch Run_MetaG_ABR_2012 | ecosystem: Environmental > Aquatic > Freshwater > Creek >... | reverse complement strand
GCGACGACCATCACCGCGCGCACCGACCCGTCGGCGACGTCGATCACCGACCTCGTCGCGGCACTCCATCCCACGCCCGCGGTTGCCGGCACGCCGCGCCGGGCCGCGCTCGCGGCAATCGAGGCAATGGAAACGACGCCGCGTGGTCGCTACGCGGGTCCGTGCGGTTGGGTCGACCGCAACGGTGACGGCGAGTTCGTGGTGGCGCTGCGCGGCGGCGAGATCGACGGGGCGCACGCGGTGATCCACGCGGGTGCGGGCATCGTCTCCGGTTCCGATCCGGACGCCGAGTGGACCGAGACCCAGCAGAAGCTCACGCCGATGCTGCAAGCCTTGGTTCGGCCGTAACCGTCGCGTCGATCGCCGCCTCGTCGAGATCGCCCGCGAGCGCGTCGTCGGGCCGGAACACGATGACGGTCACACAACCCACCAGCGCCGCGACGGGCACCACGTTCTGCAACAACAGGTGCCCTACGGATCCGATCGCGGTCGCCGAGAGCGACGGGTACTGCTCACCGAGCAGTACGAACGACGAGTAGAGCGCGACCGTCCAGGTCAGCAGATTCGGCCGCCGCAACGCGAGCAAGGGGAGTGCCGTGAACGCGTACCAGGGCATCACCCAGGTACTCGCGACGAGAAAGGCGGCCAGGCCGGCCGCGATCGCGAGCTCGGGCGTCCCGCGCGACGTGTGCCGCACCGCGATCACGACGAGCAGTGCGCCCGCGAGGATCGTCCCGCCGTTCGACGAGAGGGCCCGCAGCACGTCGGCGTTCGGAACGAAATTGCCGATCGCGTTCCACACCGACTGGCGGCTGATGAGTTGGGAGTGCGTGTGCGCGTTCTGCAACCAACCCGACATCAACAGATACGGCAGCACGCCGAGTGCACCGACGATCGCCGCGAACTTGACAACCTCCGGTCGGCTCCAACGCCGGTAGGCCCAGACGAAGAGCACTCCGGCCGCGACGAGCGCGGTGAAATTCACCGATGCCGCGAACGCGATCGCGATACCCGCCGGAACCGGCCGGTGGTCCACTGCGAACAGCACACCCACGAGCACGGCGAGCGCCACGAGCGCGTCGGGGTGGCCGCCGTTCACGACGCTGATGGCGACGAGTGGATTGAGGCCGACGAAGGCGAGAACTGCCGGGTTGCGGGTTCGCTTCCAGAGCAGCCAGAGCATCGCACCGACCGCGGCGACCGCGACGAGCTGATAGGCGAAGTGAACGAGGAAGCTGGACTCGCCGATGACGGGCGCCAGGCCGATCATGATGACGGTGAAGCCCAGGCCGTAGATGTCGGGCGTGCGCTGCCACATCGCGGCGACATGGCGCCGCATCGGGTCGCCTTCGAAGTGCATCGGATACGACGAGAACGGATTGTGGTGGTGGACCGTGACGATTCGGCCGTACATGACGTACGAGTTGACGTCGCCGGACTGATGCGAGGGCGTCGCGACCGCGAAGAGCAGCGTGATGCCGATTGCCGCGAGCAACTGCTTGAGCGGGAGCGTTCCCCGCGTCCATCCCAGTCCGACGATGAGGATCCACGCGGCGACGGCCACGGCGACGAGCGACGCCCGGGCCGGCGGCGAGAGCGACTCGACCGCGAGCAACAGGATCGAGATCGAGAGCGTCGAAACGGCGAGCGCGCCGGAGACGAGCACCGTGCCGAGGGGTTCGGCGCGGGCGAAAGCCACCCAACGCTCGTGCAGCCCCGGTGCGGGTGTCGCGTTCAACCCCGGTCTCGATTCTCGCTCGCCCCGATGTGACGCGTCGATGTTAGGCCGCAGAACTACGCGACGGCGGTCGCAACCGCGGCCCAGATGCGGGTGTGTTGTTCACGAGCCGTCGCCCGATCGACCGGCACGACCAGCACACGCGCCGCGTCGCTTCCTCCGGCCACGAGCTTCGGAAGGGCCGAAAGGTCGACGCGCTCGGCGGCGACGCCGTGGGCGCGGACAACGTCGACGAGGTCGACGGACTGCGGGGTGGCGAACAGGGCCTCGAACTCGGGCAGTTCGTTCTGGGGCAGGTACGAGAAGATCCCGCCCCCGTTGTTGTCGATGACGACGAACGTCACCGCCGGGAGTGCAACGCCACCGAGGAGACCGTTCGTGTCGTGCAGCAGGCAGAGGTCGCCGCAGAGTGCAACGACCGGTCCCGGGTGCGCGCCGGCGACTCCCATCGCGGTCGAGACGAAGCCGTCGATGCCGTTCGCCCCGCGATTCGCCAGCACGCGTATACCGGCGCGCGGAGTCATGCACCATTCGAGCGCGCGCACCGGCAGGCTCGACGCGACGACGAGCGCACCGCCGGCCGGGACCGACGCCGCGACGTCGCGCGCGATGCGGCCCTCGCAGGCGAGGTCGTCGTCGATGACGTGGTCGAGCGCGTCACGCGCCCGCTGCTCCGCGTACCGCCACCCCTCGAGCCACCCGTGCGCGTCGGGTTCGGTGAGCTCGCCGGTCAGCGCGCCGAGCAACGCGCCGGCATCGACGCCCAGCCGTTCCTGTGCGGCATGTCGCGGATCGAGCCAGGCGTCGTCGGGGTCGACGAGAATCGTCGCGACGTCGTCGAGCAACGCATTGGTGACCTTGCTCGTGACCGGGGCCCCGATCCGGACCACGAGGTCGGGCCGGTGCGCATGCGCGAATGGCTCGCATCGCAGCAGGGCTTCGTACGTAGAAACGGAACACGTGACCGCGTCGCTGCGCAGCTGCGAGAGGGGGTCGGCCACGATCGGCCAACCGGCGGCGCGCGCGAACTCGTCGGCCACATCGGGATCGACGCCCGCACCCCAGCCCGCCACCAGAAGCCCCCGTGGGTGTGCGCGCACGAGCGCAGCCACGCGTGCGACGTCGGCGTTCGTCGGTTCGCGGCGCGCCGTCGACGATCGGACCCACGGCGCGCCGGCGGCGCGGCCCGGCGCGTCGACGAGCGGTGCACCGGTGGGTACGAGCGGTTCGCGAAACGGCAGGTTGAGGTGCACCGGTCCGGCGGGTGGTCCGGACGCGTGCGCGGCCGCACGAGCCGCCAACGAGCGCCAGCGCGCGCTCGCCGCCGCGGCATCAACGGCGAGTTCGGGCGGACCCGGATCGTGGTACCAGCGCACGGCATCACCGAACAGGCGCGCCTGGTCGATCGTCTGGCCCGCGCCCCAATCGCGGAGCTCCGCCGGCCGGTCCGCGGTGCACACGAGGAGAGGAACGCGGGCGTGATGGGCCTCGACGACGGCCGGGTGCAGATTCACGGCGGCGGTGCCGGAGGTGCAGCAGACGATGGCCGGCCGGCCGCTCGCGAGCCCTACCCCGAGGGCCCGAAATCCAGCCGACCGTTCGTCGAGCACGATGTCGACGCGCAGTCGACCGTCACGTACCAGCGCCAGCGTGAGCGGTGTGTTCCGGCTCCCGGGTGAGACGACCGCGGCGGCGACACCGCACCGGACCCACTCGTCGACGATCGTCCGCGCGAACGAGGTCGTCACATCGAGACCGCTCACCGCGCCACAATTCCCACATGAGCCCGGAACGCCCGCGAGTCGTGCTCGTACCCGGCTTCACGCAGACGATCGCATCGTGGCGTGGCGTGCGGCGCGTGCTGGAGGAGTCGTGCGAGGTGGTCGCGCTCGACGTACCGGCGCGCGACACGTTCGCCGCAACCGCGATCTCGATCGGGATGCAGGGCAAGCGCGCCGTCTACGTGGGTTACTCGATGGGTGGCCGCATCGCGTTGCGGCTGGCGCTCGACCGGCCCGAGCTCGTCACTGCGCTCGTCCTCGTCAGCTCGACCGCCGGCATCGACGACGAGGCGGCGCGGGCCGAACGCATCGCGTCCGACGAGGCGCTGGCCGACACGGTCATGCGCGACGGCGTCGACGCGTTCCTCGAGCAGTGGCTCGCCCAACCGCTGTTCGCGACGGTTCCTCCCGACGCACCGGGCCTGCGCGAGCGCCACGATCTCTCGGCGCGCTACCTCGCGCATTGCCTGCGGGTGCTCGGCGCGGGCGCGATGGAGCCGATGTGGGACCGGTTGCCCGAGCTCGCGATGCCGGTCGCACTCGTCACCGGCAAGGCCGACGCCAAGTACGAGAAGGTCGCGCTCTCGATGCTCGAACGCATGCGCGGCGACGCGGTGCACGTTCGACTCGACGGCGGTCACTCGCTGCCGCTCGAACAACCCGCTGTACTCGGCGGGTTCATCGCGTCGTTCGTGGCCCGGCACGCCGGCACCGGTCCCTAGCCGGCCCACAGGCCGACCGCGAGCAGCAGCGCCAGTACCAACTGGAAGCGCACCGTTCCCACCAACGCGGCGATGAGCCCGGGCGGATCGTGGCGGGTCAACATCGCGCGCACCGGCGCGATCGCGAGCGGCAGGGCGAGGATCGCGAGCAGGGCCGACGGTACGAACGCACCGCACGCGACGACCGCAACCATTGCTCCCGCGATGCACGCGACGTAGAGCCCGCGTGCACGCGCCGCGCCGAGCCGCACCGCGAGTGTCCGCTTGCCCGTCACGCGGTCCGTGTCGACGTCACGCACGTTGTTCGCGAGCAGGATGCCGCACGCCGGAAGGCCGACCGCGAACGCCGCGACCCATGCCACACCGGGAACGGTTGCGTGCTGCACATACGCGCTGCCCACCGTCGCGACGAAGCCGAAGAACACGAGCACCATCACTTCGCCCAGCCCGATGTAGCCGTACGGCCGGGGGCCGCCGGTGTAGGTGACCGCGGCGCCGATCGCGGCGACGCCGACGAGCAGCAGCCAGGGATTCACGACGATCGACAGGACCGCACCCACGACCGCGGCAACGGAGAAGGAGATCAGGGCCGCGTTCCGCACCGCGCGCGGCGTCGCCAACCCCGTCGCCGTGAGTCGCACCGGTCCGCGCCGTTCGGCGTCGGTGCCGCGCACACCGTCGGAGTAGTCGTTCGCGAAGTTGACGCCGACCTGCAGCGAGAGCGCGACCACGGCTGCGGCCGCGGCGCGCGGCCAGTTGATCGGGCCGTCGAGCGTGCCCGCCGCCGTACCGACGAGCACCGGTGCGATCGCAGCCCCCAACGTCTTCGGCCGGGCGCCCTGATACCAGAGCCGCGGGGTCGTCATGGGCGCGTCGTCATGGATGTGCAGTCATGGGCGCTTGGGGAATCGCTCGAACTCCGGCCGGCGCTTCTCGAGGTACGCGTTCTTGCCCTCCTGCGCCTCCTCGGTCATGTAGTAGAGCAACGTCGCGTCGCCCGCGAGTTGCTGAATGCCGGCGAGCCCGTCGTCGGCCGCGTTCATCGACGCCTTCAACATGCGCAGCGCGAGCGGCGAGTGTTGCAACATCTTGCGCGCCCACGCGACGGTTTGGACCTCGAGGTCGGCGAGCGGAACGACGGTGTTCACGAGTCCCATGTCGAGCGCGGCCTGCGCGTCGTACTGCTCGCACAGGTACCAGATCTCGCGTGCCTTCTTCTGCCCGACGATGCGCGCGAGCAGTCCGGAGCCGAAGCCACCGTCGAAGGATCCGACGCGCGGACCGGTCTGACCGAAGCGCGCGTTGTCGGCCGCGATCGTCAGGTCGCACACGATGTGCAGCACGTGACCACCACCGATCGCGTACCCCGCGACCATCGCGATGACGGGCTTCGGCAGTCGCCGGATCTGGATCTGCAGATCCAGCACGTTGAGCCGGCCGATGCCCTTGTCGTCGCGATAGCCGTCGTCGCCGCGCACCCGCTGGTCACCGCCGGAACAGAACGCGTCGGGGCCCTCGCCGGTGAAGATGATCACGCCGACTTCCGGATCGTCGCGGGCGATCTCGAACGCGTCCCGCAACTCGAACAGCGTGTGGGGCCGGAACGCGTTGCGTACCTCAGGCCGGCAGATGGTGATCTTGGCGATCCCGTCCGCGGTCTCGTAGGTGACGTCGGTGAAGCCGTCGGGCGTCGCCGGCTTCCACTCGGCGCCGGGCCGGATCACGGGCTCCATGGGGCCTCCGGGCTGGTCGGGGGGGCAGAGAGATTCTGGGAGTGATCACTCCTACGGTTAGGGTATCGAGCGTGGCCGGCGCGGACGCAACCCGAGCGTGAGCGGCGACGAAACCGACGTCGTCGCCGTCGTGGCGGCGGGTCCGCGGCTGGCCGAGGCGGCCCTGCGCTGCTGGGACGAGGGCCGTGCCGTCCTGGCGGTCAACCCCGCGTTCACCCGGCCCGAGATCACGATGTTGCTGGACCGGCTGCGGCCGACGCACGTCGACGGTGAGCCGTTCTCCGGTGGCGTACCCGCGCCGGCCGGTACCGCGGCCATCGTCGTGACGAGCGGCACCGAGGGCCTCCCCAAGGGCGTCGAGCTCACGGACGCGGGCATGCAGGTGATGGGCCGGGGTTACTCCGCCGGTCTCGACGCGGGTCCGTCCGACCGGTGGCTGGCCTGCCTTCCGCTGCACCACGTCGCGAGCCTCGGCGCGCTCGCGCGTTCGTACGTCACCGGCGTGCCGTGCACCGTGCACGAGAGCTTCGACCTCGACCGCGTCGCGCGGTCACCGCGTGACGAGGGGACGACGATCGTCTCGCTCGTCCCCACGACCATCCGCCGGTTGCTCGAGGCCGGCGCGCCACTGCACGAGTTCCGGCTCGTGATCAGTGGCGGCGCGCCATGTCCTCCGGCGCTGCGGGCGCGCGCGGAGGACCACGGCGTCGCGATCGTCGACGCGTACGGGCTCTCGGAGACGTGGGGCGGTTTCGCCCTCGACGGCGTTCCGATCGCGGGCGCCGAGGTGCGGATCGGCGAGGGCGACGGCGAGATCCTCGTGCGCGGGCCGATGGTGATGCGCCAGTACCGTCTCGATCCCGAACGCACCGCGACCGTGCTCGACGGCGACGGTTGGTTCCACACCGGCGATGTCGGCGCGATCGATGACGACGGGCGCGTGAACGTCGTCGATCGCTTGAAGGACCTCGTCATCACGGGCGGGGTCAACGTGAGCCCGACCGAGGTGGAAGGCGTGCTCGCACACCATCCCGACGTACACGACGTCTGCGTGGTCGGAGTCCCCGACGACGAATGGGGTGAGCTCGTCGTGGCCTACGTCGTGCCGCGCCCCGGCACGAGCGCGCCCTCGGTCGACGAGCTGCGCGCGTTCGCGCGCGAAAGGCTCAGCGGGCCGAAGCTCCCCCGCGCCGCGCACGCGGTCGAATCCATCCCGCGCACTGCGAGCGGCAAGCCGATGCGCCGCCGGTTACGGGACCCGCTCGCCGGCGAGGCGCCGTAGGCACGTGATCGTGCCGATGAACTGCAGCACGCGCGTCGCCGAGGTTCCGAAAAGCGGGGCGGTCGATGCGAGCAGCCAGGCGCGGATATCCGATCGGGGCGTGCCGCGCTCGGCCGCGGCGACGCAGTGGCTCACCGACAGCTGGTAGTCGACGAACTCCTCGCGCGTCATCTCGATCGGATCCTCGAAGAGGTCGGTGCCGACCAGTTCGAATCCGGCGGGTGTCTCGGCGCGCGGATCACCGACCTGCGGGTTGCGGGGCGGGAGGGGGTAGCGCGCGAACAGTTCACCCACCCACGCCTGGAATTCCTCGACGCCCTGCATTCCGAGGAAGTAGTGGTCGTACAACCCGATCCAACCACCCGGGCGTACGACGCGCCGGAGCTCGGTGTAGAAGCCCTCCTGGTCGAACCAGTGGACCCCGGACGAGCACGTCACCGCGTCGATCGCGCCCGCGCTCAGAGGGAGTCGCTCGGCATTGCCGAGCATGTACGTGACGTTCTCCATCGGCGGCGCGACGCGCATCATCTCCGCGGAGATGTCGAGACCCACCACGCTGGTCGCGAAACCCGCGAGCGCGACGGTCGACATGCCGGTGCCGCACGCGACGTCGAGACCGCGACCCACGGTCGCGTCGCCGACCAGCGCGCGCACGCGCGCCAACGTGCGCGGGTGGTGATACGGCCGCCCGCGCTGGTAGAGCACCCCGACATCCCGGGCCGCGAACGGATTGTGCGGAGCCGGCGTCGCGTCAGGCACGGTCGTCACGCAGCGCTTCCTTCCAGGTCCGAAACCGCGTGTGCACGGTGCCGTCCGGACCCGCACCCTCGCCCGAACCGTCGGGGAACAGACGGTACGTGAACCGGCGCCCGACGTCGCGCGCGTCAATGGCCATGTACCGCGCGTCCGCGTGCACCGCCGGACCCGCGCGCCAAAGCAGATAGTTGCGAATCCGGCGCTTGAACGCGACGAGGTCGACGCCGAAGTCGGCGCCGAGTGCGCGCAGTGCTGCCGGCGCCTCGACCCAGCGCGTCGCCGGGATGAGGAAGTCTCGCTGCGGCAGATCGGGCAACTCGGCGGTGTGCCAGTCGCGCTCGGTGGGAGGCCGCGCTTCGGCAGGGGTCGGCATTGCGTGCCATGCTCCCACGCGTGACCACGGTCGCCGACCTCTCGACCCCTGCGCTCGTCGTCGACACGGATGCGCTGGCCCGCAACCTCGACACGATGTCGGCCGCGCTCCCGGGCGCCCGGCTGCGCCCCCACGTCAAGGCGCACAAGTGCACGGCGCTCGCGCGCGAGCAGGCCCGACGAGGTCACACCCATTTCACGGCCGCCACGCCGAGAGAGATCGTCGGCCTCGCCCGCGCCGGCCTGGGCGATGATCTGCTGCTCGCGAACGAGACGGTGGACGCCGGTCGACTGCGCGCCCTCGCCGATTGTGAGGCGCTCGTCACGGTTGCGGTCGACAGCGACGCGACCGTCGACGCGGCCGCGGCCAACGGCATTCGCGCGGTGCTCATCGACGTCAACGTGTACCTGCCGCGCTGCGGTTGCGCACCCGAGGACGCGCCCCGGCTCGCGGATCGGGCTCGGTCCGCCGGTATGGAGGTACGCGGGGTGATGGGTTACGAAGGCCACGCGGTGCTGATCGCGGATCGCGCCGAACGGACGGCCAAGACGACACAGTCGATGGAACGGCTCGCGCGCGTCGCCGAGACGGTGGGCGGCGAAATCGTGTCCGCGGGGGGAACAGGCACCTACGACCTCAACGCCGCGGCGACGGAGATCCAGGCCGGTTCATACGCGCTCATGGACGGCGACTACGGCAAGCTCGGGCTGCCGTTCCGTCGCGCGCTCGCGATCGTGGCGACGGTGATCCACGCCAACGAGCGCTGGTCGGTCGCGGACTGCGGGCTCAAGGCGATGGGAATGGACCACGGCAATCCCATGATCGACGACGCCGATGTGTTGTTCTGCTCCGACGAGCACCTCACGTTCACGCCGCACGGCCGCGCGCGCGTGGGCGATCGCATCCTCGTGTGGCCGGCGCACGTCGATCCGACGGTCGCGTACCACGAGCGCATGCAACTCGCCGACGGGCCGGGAGTCGGTGCACAGGTCGTCGACTCCTGGGCTGTCGATCTGCGCGGCTGGGACGTGCCGGCGAACAAGACGTCCACACCCCGAGCGTCAACACGGCGAGGCAAGTAGCGTCAACGATCTCAGAGCTGCGCGACAAGGGACTCACACCATCATGACGGATCTTTCGATTCTCGACGCCACCGCGCAGGCCGCGCTCGTGCAGAGCGGCGAGGCGTCGGCCGCGGAGCTCGTCGACGCGGCGATCGGTCGGATCGAGAAGCTGAACGGCGACGTGAACGCGGTGATCCATCCGCTGTTCGATCGCGCGAGGGCAGCCGTGGCGGGCGGACTCCCGAGCGGGCCGTTCACGGGAGTGCCGATCGTCGTCAAGGACCTCGACGGCACTCTGGCCGGCGCGCCGTACCACGCAGGAAACAAGGCGCTGAAGGCCGCGAACTACATCGCGACCACCACGAGCTACATCTTCGAGAAGCTGGAGCGCGCCGGGTTCGTGATCGTCGGCAAGGCCAACACCCCGGAGTTCGGTCTGCTGCCGACCGCCGAACCGGAGGCGTACGGACCCACGCACAATCCGTGGAACCTCGCACACAGCAGCGGCGGATCGAGTGGTGGCTCCGCGGCCGCGGTCGCGAGCGGAATGGTTCCCGTCGCGCACGCGGGTGACGGTGGCGGCTCGATCCGCATCCCCGCGAGCATGTGCGGCCTGTTCGGTCTCAAGCCGACCCGCGGCCGGATTTCGCTCGGCCCTGCCGAACACGAATCGTGGGCGGGGCTCGTCATGCGCCACGTGGTGACGCACAGTGTGCGCGACAGCGCGGCGGTGCTCGACGTGTTGCAGGGATACATGACGGGCGACTGGTACACCGCGCCGCTCCCGGCGGGCGCGTACACCGACGAGGTCGGCGTCGCCCCCGGCAAGTTGCGCATCGGGATCCGCACCACCGCACCGCTCGGCATCGCAACCGTCGACCCGCAGTGCGTCGCGGCGGTCGAGGACGCGG
>Ga0075017_100003155_pt1 | contig 10366 bp, 8 predicted proteins | sample AleBraG_ABR_2012_FD_71475 | JGI IMG/M metagenome (GOLD analysis project Ga0075017, IMG submission 71475) | Freshwater sediment microbial communities in response to fracking from Pennsylvania, USA - Alex Branch Run_MetaG_ABR_2012 | ecosystem: Environmental > Aquatic > Freshwater > Creek >... | reverse complement strand
GCTGCTCATTGAAGGCGTGGTTGTGGGTGTGCTGCGGCTCAACGCCTGAGGGCACGACGCTCAACGGAGCGGTGACCGACGGACCAGCGACCGTCGGATCAACTACCGACGGATCAGCGACCGACGGATCAGTGGCGGATCTTACCGTTGCGCGCGGCGTTGGCATTGGCATTGGCGTTGGCGCGCGGCTCACCAATATCGTAGTCCTCGAAGTCGCTGATCAATTCAGCCGTGTGTTTTTGTTCCATGCGCTGCTCCAGCAGCCGCCAGGCCGGCTCACCGGTTTTTGCGGCGCGGCGCTTGGCGATATCCAGGTCCTTGATGACGCGGTCCAGGTCCAGGCCATCGTCGCCGTCACCGACGTCGTCATCGACCTCAGTGTCGTCATCATCGAACTCATCGGCGTCGGAATTTCCGCCCATAGTGGAGCGGAACATAAATCCATCCGTGGGTGGATGCAACGGCTCTGGATCACAGAATCAAAAAATTCACGCCGCTGTCATCCGGCGCCCGCTGGCGGGCGGGGCCACCCGCTAGCGGATCAAAGTGTTCATCTGAAAGATGGGCAGGAGCATGGCAAAAACGATGCCCATGACGAACAGGCCCATGCCGACGATCAGCAGTGGCCCCAGGAGCCCGGTCAGGGCGGTAACCAGGCCCTCCAGCTCGCGCTCCTGGTTGAGCGCGGCGCGATCGAGCATGTTTTCGAGCTCGCCGCTGGACTCGCCGCTGGAGATCAGGTGAATGGTCATGGGCGGGAACAAACGGCTGGCGGCCAGGGAGCGGCCGATGGGTGCGCCTTCGCGCACGCGTGCGGTGGCCTCGGTGACCGCATCGCGCATGGGCAGGTTGGTCACCACTTCGCCAGCGATGCGCAGCGCATCGAGTACCGGCACGGCACTGGCGGTCAGGATGCTCAAGGTGCGCGTGAAGCGCGCCGTGTTGAAGCCGCGCAGCAGTTTGCCGGCCAGTGGCAGGCGCAGCAGCCAGCGCTGTACCCGTCGCCGCGCGTCCGGCGCGCGCTGCCAGCGCCAAAACAGCACCGTGCCCACGCCCACGACCAGCAGGAGCAGCAACCCATATTGGCGCAGGAAATCGCTGACCGCGACCAGCACCCGCGTCATCAGCGGCAGCCGGGCGTGGCTGTTCTCGAATACGCCCACCACTTTCGGCACCACGTAGGCGAGCAGTATCGACACGATCACAAAACACATGACGGTCAGCACGATGGGGTAGAGCATGGCGCCGAGCACCTTCTGGCGCAGCACCTCGCGACTCTCGGTGTATTCGGCCAGCCGTTCGAGCACCGCATCGAGGTGCCCGGACTGTTCACCGGCCGCTACCGTGGCGCGGTAAATTTCCGGAAACACGCGCGGAAAATCGCTCAAGCCCGCAGCCAGCGTGTGGCCCTCCATGACGCGAGCGCGAACACCCAGCAGGATGCTTTGCACCCGCGGCCGCTCGGTTTGCTGGGAGACGGCCAGCAAACCCTCTTCCAGCGGCAGCCCGGCGCGCAGGAGCGTGGCCAGTTGGCGAGTCAACAGAGCCAGGTCGGCTGTGGAGACGCGCCGGCGCACACTTAAGGCGCCTGGGACCTGTTGCGCTCGTGCCTCTTGGGCGGCGATCTCTGTGACGGTGACCGGCAGCAGGGCGCGTTCGCGCAGTGTGGCCCGGACATGACGCGCGGTGTCTCCCTCCAGCACGCCTTTTTGGGAGCGGCCCGCGCTGTCCAGCGCCGTGTATTCGAAGGCACCCATCGATGGAAGTCGGGCGGATCAGTCCTCGCGCGTGACGCGCAGGACTTCCTCGATGGTGGTCTCTCCGCGCAGCACTTTGGCCAGGCCGTCATCACGAATCGAGGGGGTCGCGAGGCGGGCGTGACGCTCCAGCTCCTGTTCGCTGGCCCCGTCGTGAATCATGGTGCGCATGGGATCGTCCACCACGATCAGCTCGTAAATGCCGGTGCGACCCCGATAGCCGCCGCCCTCGCGGCCCGGTCGGTACAAAGTGGGCGAGGCCTGATTGGGCCGTAAGCCTAGCAGCCGCCGTTCGTAGTCGCCGGCCACAAAGGCCTGGCGGGTATCGGGGCTCAAGACCCGTACCAGGCGCTGTGCCAACACGCCTATCAGACTCGAGGAGAGCAAGAACGGTTCGATGCCCATGTCGCGCAGGCGCGTGAGCGCACCGGCGGCGGTGTTGGTGTGCAGGGTGGAGAGCACCAGATGACCGGTGAGCGAAGCCTGCACCGCAATCTGCGCCGTCTCCAGATCGCGAATTTCGCCCACCATCACCACATCAGGATCCTGGCGCAGGATGGCGCGCAGGCCACGCGCAAAGGTCATTTCGACCTTGGTGTTCACCTGGGTCTGGCCGATGCCATCGATGTAGTACTCGATGGGGTCTTCGACCGTCATGATGTTGCGGGTGTTGTCGTTGAGTCGTTCGAGTCCAGCGTACAGCGTGGTGGTCTTGCCCGATCCGGTGGGTCCGGTGACCAGCAGAATGCCGTGCGGTTTGTGAATCAACTCATCGATCAAGGTCTGGGTCTTGCCGTCCATGCCAAGGGAGGTGAGTTCCAGGCGCCCGGCCTGCTTGTCGAGCAGGCGCAGCACCACGCGCTCGCCATGTCCGGAGGGTATGGTCGAGACGCGCACGTCGACGGCACGGCCGGCCACCTTGAGGCTGATGCGACCATCTTGCGGCAGGCGCTTTTCGGCGATATCCAGCTTGGACATCACCTTGACGCGCGAGACCACCAATGGCGCGACCGCGCGCTTGGATTGCAGCACCTCGCGCAGGATGCCATCGACGCGAAATCGCACAACCAATCGATTCTCGAACGGCTCGATGTGAATGTCGGAGGCGTTCTCGCGCACCGCCTGGGTGAGCACGGCGTTGATCAGCCGGATGATGGGCGCGTCATCGTTGCTTTCGAGCAGATCGGCCTGCTCCGGCAATTCCTGCGCCAAGTGGGCCAGGTCCGTATTGCCTTCCAGACCCTCCACCGCCTGCATCGACTCATTGCCGCCTTCGTAGGTCTTTTGCAGCAGAGCGTCGAATTCTTCGGGCGCGACTTTGGTGAGTTTGAGCGGCGCACACATGTGACGGCGCGCTTCGGCCACCGCCGCGGCCGAAACCGGCGGTCGGTACAGGCATTCAAAGCTGCCGTCGCTGGCGGCGCGCACCAGCAAGCCATGGCGGCGCGCGAAGGTAAAGGGCAGGCGCAAGATCGGACTGCTGGACGCGCTGGACGCGCTGGCCGCGCCGGCCGCGCCGGTCGTGCTGGCGGCCGCTTCGTTCAAGGTGTGCCCCCGCTGGCGGCGGGCGGCGTAACAGGCTTCGCGGCGGCGGGTGCGGCGTCAGCCGGCGTTGTCGAAGGCGTGGTGCCGGGCGCGTTCGACTTCAGGGGCGTCGGCAGGACCGGCAACGGTTCAGTCTTCTGGAACGGTTGCAGCGGCAACAAGGTGCTTTCGCGATTGAGTTTGCGTTGCTCGTCGCGGATGTAGTTGTATTTCTCGTTGGTTTCGATGGCGGCGTGTTCGTCGTCGCGCAGCACCGTAGGCTGGATGAACACCAACAGATTGGTCTTGGTCTTGCTCGTGTCACGAGTGCGAAACAATTCGCCTAACAGGGGAATGCGACCGAGGAACGGCACGCGCTGTTCGCCATTCTTGGTAGTGTCCTGAATCAAGCCGCCCAATACCAAGGTGCCGCCGTCCGGGATTTGCACCGCGGTCGAGATAGTGCGTTTGTTGGTGGTTTGATCCACCGCACCGGTTGAGGAGCCGGCGATGCTCGAGCTCTCAATCTCAATCTTCAGCAGCACAGAATCGCCTTTGTTATTCACCTGGGGCGTGACCGTCAGGATGGTGCCCACTTCCTGGCGCTGGACGGTCTGAAAGGCGCTGGCGGTGCCGGTGCTGCCGGTGTACTGACCGGTGATGAAAGGCACCTCCTGGCCCACCTGCATCTTCGCCTCTTCGTTATCGCGGGTCGTCACCGATGGCGTGGAGATGATGTTGGTGCGCGAATCGCCCTGCAGGGCCCGCAACACCGCGCCGAAGTTGACACCCGATGACGAGAGGCGACCGATGCCCACTGTGGTGCCCGTGGCAGCTGCCAAATTGGTGGTTGTGCCCTTGGCCGCATTGTAAAGGTCCACAATCGAGCTGCCGCCAATGGGTTCAATAAAGCCTCCCACCCCGAGCTTGCTGTTGGCGGCGTCGATCACCCAGTTCACTCCCAGGTCCGAGGTTTTATCGGCGGTGACTTCGACGATGATGGCCTTGACCAGCACTTGCGCGCGTCGGATGTCGAGCTTGTCGATCACGGCGTTGATGGCGCGCATGGTGCGCTGGGGCGCGGTGATCACCAGCGCATTGGTGTCCTTATCGGCCCAAATCGAGCCGGTGCCGCCGGCCAGGGAAAAGCTGGCCGCGTTGGCCGCATTGGTCGGTGCGGCCGCGGCGGCCGCGGCGGCCCGGCTCTGCGCGGCCGCCGCACCGGCGTTGGCGCCTGACCCAGAGCCTGCGGCGCTGCTGGTGATTTGCTCTTTGAGCTTCGAGGCCAGGTCCTCTGCCTTGGCGTATTGCAAATAACGCACAGTGGTCTCTCCGCCCGTGTCCAGCGGCGTATCCAGGTTCGCGATCAAGGTGCGGATGCGCAGGCGCTGCGCCGGGTCGCCGCTCAGCAGCACGCTGTTGGAGCGATCATCGGCGACCAGGTGCAGATTGGGCCCGCCCGCCTCCGCGCCTCCCTGGGTGACCAGCGAGTTGAGGACTCGCACGGTGTCGGCCGCAGTGGCGCTCTGCAGCGGAATCACGTCGATGTCAGAATTATTGGACTGATCGATGCGCGCAATGATGCGCATCATGCGATTCACGTTCGCGGCGTGGTCGGACATGATCAGCATGTTGGCGCCGGTGACCGAAGAGAGCTGCGCGTTCTGCGGCATGAGGGGGCGCAGCACCGGTACGAGCTGGGCGGCACTGACATTCTTGACGGCGACGACCTGGGTGACCACTTCATCCGAGCTGGCGCTGACATGCGCGGGCAGGTCGTTCCCGGGCATGGAGCGCATGTTGGTGTCGGGCAGCACCTTGATGACATTGCCGGACGGCACCGCCACGAAACCGTGTACCTGCAGCATCGCCAGGAAGGTCTCGTAGAACTGGTCGGGCGTCATCGGCTTGGGGGACAGCAACGTGACCTGGGCACGCACGCGCGGATCGAGAATGATGTTGCGCCCGGTGGCGGTACTCACGGCCTCGACAATCTGCGTGATATCGGTGTCGCGAAAGTTCGGCGTGATGCTGGCCGTACTGCGTCCACCGGTCTGTTGGGCCAGCGCAAATCCGGCCAGCAACACGGCGCCGGCGAATCCTGCAGCATGGCGTTTGTAACTGGCGCTGGACGGGTATGGCATGGGATCTGTACTTCCTGAAGCGGTGTGAGCTGCGTCTTAAAAGTGCTGGGCCGGAATTATTGTTCGGAGGGCAGCGGCGACGGCTCGGTGCCATTGCCATTTTCGGCAGGCGCAGGAACCGGAGCAATCATACTGCCGCGCAAACCGGGAAAACCGCCGCCGTTCCCGCCCTGAGGTCCGCCGAAGGCGCCACCACGGCGCTCGGCCATGCTGCCTTGCGCGAGGGCATTCTCGGCGTCGTTGGCCACGCTTTCCAGATTGAGATTGATGTCCTGCGACTGGCCGTTGCGTTGCACGGTGATGTTGGCCGTAGCCGAGGAACTCAACGTCTGCATGATCTCGTTGGCGCGGTTGGGGTCATCCAGGGGCGTGCCGTTCACCGCGGTGACCATGTCGCCGGGGCGCAGGCCCAGTTGCGTAAAGGCCGTGACGTTGGCACGGCCGCCCGGGAAAATGGTGTAGCCGGCGAGTTTGCCCCCCACCAATTTGGGCTGCGCGCGGATCAACCCGCCGAGCAGTCCGCCACCGCTCCCCTGGGCAAGCGCGGCCAGGCGCTGCGCGGGACTCTGGACGGCCGCCAGGGGCGCGGCCGCGGTGGAGGAAATTTTGGTAGGTAGTCGAAGCGATTCGATGACTCCGCCTCGGTCGAGCAGCACGCGATCCGGGTAAACGGCGTGCAAGCGCACGCCGCCGGGCACCGAACCGCCTACCGGGTAGAGTTTCGCGGTGCCCGCGCTGGAGCCCAACATGGCCATGCCTTTTTCCGGGTTGGGCACCGCCAGTACGCCGGCCAGCACCAGTGGGGCCGAGGTCTGGGGTGCATCGCCGACCGTATTCTGGCGTGCCTCGCCAAACAAATGGGCGTTGACAATGGTCTGGGTGCGCCGCGCGGCGCTGGCATCGGGTGTGTTGACACCGCCTGGGGGGGCGCGGTTGAACGTGTTGCCGGGCCGAGCGCCCGTTGGCGCGCTGGTGCTGATCCCCACGACTGAACTCTGCGATGTCACCAGGAACCCAGCTTGTATGGCCAGGAGCCCCGCCAGCAGGCCCACCACCGCGCGCGGGCCGTACTCGCTGAACACAGCTTGCCGGCCCGCGGCTGTCTTTACCTCACTTAGCCAATCCGGCGTCATAGCAAGGCATCATACGGCCCGGCGCCTGTCGCTCTCAAGTGTCTGTTTTTAGCGTAAAACTTTAAGCCACCGACACGCTCTAACGGCCATGCGGGCCCCGCCCACCGAAGTGCGCGACGAACCTGTTCCGGCCCTATAATCGTTCTTGATCTGTGAACGGTACGCTTGAATTGTGAAGGGCTCGGTACAACCTTACCGTGCATGGGCGGTGCGGATGAGCAAGGTCGATACGGATGAGTGAGCAGGGACCCGGTGAACGGCCGGATCGTGGCGTGGCGGTGGCCGAGGCGAGCCCGGAAACCAAAGTACCCCCGCTTTATCGTGTCGTGCTGCTGAACGATGATTACACGCCCATGGAGTTTGTGGTTGATGTGCTGGAGCGGTTCTTCGCCATGGACCGCCACAGTGCGACTCGCGTCATGCTTGAAGTGCACACGCGCGGCAAAGGCATCTGCGGGGTGTTTACTTATGAGATCGCCGAGACCAAAGTGGCCCAGGTGACCAGCTACTCGCGCGAGCATCAGCATCCGTTGCTGTGTACCCTTGAGGAGACCTGACCTAAGCCGTACGTGCCTTACCACCGGAGATACCAGCGTGTTATCCAGCGAACTTGAGTACTGTCTCAATGAGGCGTTCCGCGAAGCGCGGATGCTGCGGCACGAGTTCCTGACCGTGGAGCATCTGCTGCTGGCCATCATCGCGACGCCGAAAGTGCGCGAAGTGCTGCAGGGGTGCGGTGCGCGGCTCGAACCCTTAAGCGCTGAACTGAAGGAACACATCGCCACCAGTACCCCGCGGCTCCCGGAGGGGGAGGATCGCGAAGTACAGCCAACGCTGGGTTTTCAGCGGGTGCTGCAGCGGGCGGTGTTCCATGTGCAATCCAGCGGCCGCAAGGAAGTGGGCGCGATCAATGTGCTGGTGGCGATATTCAGCGAAAAACAAAGTCACGCGGTGTACCTGCTGGCGCAACAGAGCGTGATGCGGCTGGACGTGGTGCATTTCATCTCGCACGGACTGGCACGCGGGGCAGGGGCCAAACCGGAGGGCGAGGAGGCCGCTGGCGCCGACAGCGAGCGTGAGCGCGACGCGGAAGGGGGCAGTGCGCTGGAGAAATACGCTACCAATCTCAATCGCCTGGCTCAGGAGGGGCGCATCGATCCGCTCATCGGCCGGCAGACCGAAGTGGAGCGCACCATCGAGATTCTGTGCCGCCGGCGCAAGAACAACCCGCTTTACGTGGGCGAGGCGGGCGTCGGCAAGACCGCCATCGCCGAGGGTCTGGCGCGCAAGATCGTCGAGGGACAGGTGCCCGATGTATTGCATGATTGCAGCATCTTTGCGCTGGACATGGGCGCGTTGATCGCGGGCACCAAATACCGCGGCGACTTCGAAAAGCGCCTCAAGGCGGTGCTGGCGGAGATCAAGAAACTGCCCGGCGCCATCCTGTTCATCGATGAGATTCATACCGTGATCGGCGCGGGCGCCGCGTCGGGCGGCGTCATGGATGCCTCGAATCTCATCAAACCGGTGCTCACCAACGGGGAGCTGCGCTGCATCGGCTCCACCACCTACCAGGAATACCGCGGGATCTTCGAAAAGGATCACGCTCTGGCGCGGCGCTTCCAGAAAATCGATGTGGCCGAGCCATCGGTGGCCGAGACCATCGAGATCCTGGGCGGCCTGAAGGCGCGCTACGAGGAGCACCACAACATCATTTACGCGCCCGAGGCGCTCCGTGCGGCCGCCGAGCTGGCCGACCGGCACATTAGCGATCGCCGCCTGCCGGACAAGGCCATCGACGTGGTCGATGAGGCCGGCGCGCGCGCGCGATTGAAGCCGGCCGCTGAACGCCAGACGCGTGTCGAGGTGAGCCACATCGAGGAGATCGTGGCGCGCATGGCGCGCATTCCGGCCAAGACTGTGTCCGCCTCGGATCGCGACGTGCTGCGCAATCTCGAGCGGAATCTGCGCATGGTGATCTTTGGTCAGGACACCGCCATTGCGACCCTGGCCGATGCCATCAAGATGGCGCGATCAGGGCTCGGGGATCAGCGCCGCCCGGTGGGCAGTTTCCTGTTTGCCGGTCCCACCGGTGTGGGCAAGACCGAGGTGACGCGGCAGTTGGCACTGACCATGGGCGTGGAATTCGTGCGCTTCGACATGTCGGAGTACATGGAGCGGCACACCGTGTCGCGCCTGATCGGGGCGCCGCCCGGCTACGTGGGCTTCGATCAGGGCGGGCTGCTCACCGAGGCCATCGCCAAGCACCCGCACTGCGTGCTGCTGCTCGATGAGATTGAAAAGGCGCATCCGGATGTGTTCAACCTGCTGCTGCAGGTCATGGATCACGGCACCCTCACCGACAACAACGGGCGCAAGAGCGACTTCCGCCACGTGATCATTGTCATGACCACCAACGCCGGCGCCCAGGAGATGAGCCGCGCATCGATCGGCTTTGTCACGGCGGACAATGCCAGCGACGGCATGGAGGCCGTGCGACGCCTGTTCTCGCCGGAGTTCCGCAATCGCCTCGATGCCATCATTCAGTTCGCGCCGTTGAGTGCGCAGACCATTGATCGAGTGGTGGAGAAGTTGATTCTGGAGGCGGAGCTCCAGTTGGAGCAGAAGGGCGTCGCCTTGAGCGTGGATGAGGCGGCGCGGCGCTGGATTGCCAAGAAGGGCTATGACCCGAAGATGGGCGCGAGGCCCATGGCGCGCGTGATCCAGGAGCACGTCAAGCGGCCACTGGCCGAGGAGCTGCTGTTTGGGAAGTTGAGCGCCGGCGGTCAGGCGCATGTGACGGTGCGCGCCGACGGTACGGGTCTGGAAGTGGAGTGTGTGCCGGCGCCCGAGCCGGCCGTGACGATCTAGCTGCCGTAGTCGTCAGCGACTGCGGCAGGCGTCAGCGACGGCGGTTGACGTCAGCGGCCGCGGTAGACGTCAGCGGCCGCGGTAGACGATGCGGCCCTTGCTCAAGTCGTATGGGGTCATTTCCACCGTGACGGCGTCCCCGGTGAGGATTCGAATGTAGTTCTTGCGCATCTTGCCGGAGATATGCGCGGTGACGATGTGGCCGTTCTTGAGCTGCACACGGAAGGTGGTATTGGGCAGGGTCTCGACGACCTCGCCTTCCATCTGGATAGCGTCTTCTTTGGGCATGCCGCTCACTGCTGACTCAAGGGCCGCGAATTCTGCATAAAGGACTCTAGCAAAGCAATTCGAGAAACGCGGCACGCGGGATGGGCCGGCTCCCCAGGCGCCGCAGGTGCGGGGAGGGCAGTTGGCAGTCTATAAGCACCGTGCCATCGGCCAGGGAGCGGCGGACCAGGGCGTCCATGGCCGCTTTGGAGCCATTGGGCACACGGCTGAACATGGACTCGCCGCAGAATACCCGGCCCACACGCACGCCGTACAGGCCACCCACCAGCTTGTTCTGCAGGCTCACCTCCACGCTGTGAGCGATCCCTCGAGCGTGCAGGAGGCAGTAAGCAGCGCGCATTTCCGCAGTAATCCAGGTGCCAGGGCTCAGCGACCGCGGGGCGGCGCACGCGTCGATCACACCATTGAAGTCCTGATCAAAAGTACAGTGGAAGCCGCGGTTGCGCATGGCCCGGGCAAGACTCCGGGAGCGGTGAAACTCCTGTGGAAACAGCACCTCGCGTGGGTCGGGGGACCACCACAGCACGGGTTGGCCGGGGGAGTACCAGGGGAAAATGCCCTGCTGGTAGGCGCACAGCAAACGCTCAGAGGACAGATCGCCTCCCGCCGCCAGCAGGCCCTGCGGATCCTGGAGCGCACGCTCCACGGG
>Ga0075017_100003154_pt1 | contig 10368 bp, 14 predicted proteins | sample AleBraG_ABR_2012_FD_71475 | JGI IMG/M metagenome (GOLD analysis project Ga0075017, IMG submission 71475) | Freshwater sediment microbial communities in response to fracking from Pennsylvania, USA - Alex Branch Run_MetaG_ABR_2012 | ecosystem: Environmental > Aquatic > Freshwater > Creek >... | reverse complement strand
TTTTGTCTTTGGACCGGTGTAACGTGCCATAGTTTAGTAGTAGATTTTTGAGTACCCGGACAGGATTATAAAAAATCTTAAAATGAAATCCTGCCCAGCTTGTTAATAAAATATATATGGTCAGGAAGGGGCCATGCCCTCTCCCTATTCTTTAAACCCTTCTTTTCTTTGGCGGACGACAGCCATTGTGGGGTAAAGGGGTAACATCCTTGATCATTACCACTTCTATTCCATTATTGGCCAGGGAGCGGATAGCGCTCTCTCTGCCGGATCCCGGCCCCTTGACGAACACATCCACTCTTTTCAGACCGGCGTCCAGGGCTGCTTTTGCCGCATCGGCTGACGCCATTTGGGCTGCATAGGGGGTGTTCTTTTTTGAACCCTTGAATCCCATCTTCCCCGCGCTGCTCCAGGAGATAAGCTGTCCGTTTTTGTTGGTAATGCTGATGATGATGTTATTGAAACTTGCAGAAATATGCGCGTCTCCGTAGGCATCTACCTTTACCACTCTTTTTTTTGCTGCTGCTTTTGCGCTGGGCGCCTGCTGTGCTTTTGCCATTGTTCGAATTAGGTAATCTGTTTTATAAATTTTCCGGTGTTTTCCGGAAGCGAATCAATCCTCCCCATGTACCCTGGATCTGGTTTTGATTCTAACTTGGTACTTATTCACTCCCCTGTCCCTGGGACACCGGGGTTACTGATTACTTCTTAGGTGCTTTCTTTTTACCAGCCACTGTTCTGCGTTTTCCTTTTCGGGTCCGGCTGTTGGTCCGGGTGCGTTGACCCCGTACCGGTAAACCCTTACGATGACGTACGCCACGGTAGCAGGCGATATCCAGCAAACGTTTAATACTCATCTGTACTTCGGAACGCAGCGCACCTTCCACTTTCAACTCATTGGTAATGATATTGCGGATGGCATTGAGTTCATCGTCATTCCATTGGGAAACTTTCTTATCGAAATTAATTCCTGCTTTGGAAAGGATATACTTGGCCGTGGAAGGTCCAATTCCGAAAATATAGGTAAGTCCTATTTCGCCTCTTTTGTTTTTTGGTAAGTCTACACCGGCAATACGCGCCATCTTTTATTTTTTACGTTAATGATCTCGATCCCTGAATTATCCCTGACGTTGTTTGAAACGGGGATTTTTCTTGTTGATGATGTACAACTTGCCTTTGCGGCGCACGATCTTACAGTCAACACTGCGCTTTTTAATAGATGCTCTCACTTTCATACAGAACTTTTTAACTTTTATCTACTGTCCTTGAACCTTATTTATACCTAAAAATGATCCTTCCCCGGGTCAAATCATACGGACTCATTTCCACTCCCACTTTATCGCCGGGCAAAATCCTGATATAATGCATCCTCATTTTTCCGGAAATGGTAGCCAATATTTCATGGCCATTTTCCAATTTCACCTTAAACATGGCATTGGAAAGTGCTTCGACGATCGATCCATCCTGTTTAATGAGCGCTTGTTTAGCCATAGATTTTGGGAGCGCAAAGATAATATTACTCAGCCAAAGAATAAAATTTCAGTGAAATAATATCGCCTCCCGGCTAAAAAGGCCTGTTTATGGCCTAAAATCCCCTAAAATAATCTGAATTAACGCCTTGTAAGCTCCACTTTGGTCATCTGGTGGTAGTTATTTTGGAGTTCGTGGACGGCGAGGTGGTGGTGGATATGGCGGCGATCCTCCCGGTACCAGATTTCAATGTCCTGAAATTCACCCTCGGACGGTATGAGAACCCGGAAGGGGCCCCGCAGGTATTTTACCGTTTTATCGCCATTGACCTGTTTTTCAAACCCCATTCTGGCCAACTGGCTGTCATCCAGGGGAATGCCAAAGAGGTCATTGGCCTCAAACCAGCTTTCCTGATCCCCGTTGTGTACGCAGACCTGGTGGTCTTCATGATTTAATTCCGTTACTTCTCCGTCGAATCGTTTACCACTGAAATCTGCCTGAATGATATCCCCAACTTTAATGTCTTGAAATCTGATCATATGGCCATTTTAAGGGTATGAATATAAAAAATATTCTGCTATCCCCAATCCTGTGGCCGGGACCCGGAATTTTTTTATCTATAATCCCCGCCCAATAATTTCCCTCCCGGGCCAGGGAATGGTAGCCAGGATGATAATCAGGGCGATGGTGAAGAACCAGAAAGCCCTCTTGTATTTTAAAGAATCGGCTATTTGCTTTTTAACCACCCCACGGCCGAGGGTGATCAGTAATGTGGCGATCAGCATGCCCACGGGATGCTCCACCCAGTAAAACCGGTAAAATTTATCCTTCATCAGGTTCACGCCTTCAGGCAGTCCACTGGTAAAAATGCCGTAGCGGCCAAACAATAAGAGGATTATGCCGATCAGCAAGGTCGTATGCACGCTGATCATAGTGAATAACCAAAGTTTGGCATCGCCCTCCCTGAGTTCCCGTCTTTTAATCCAGCCAATAAAACTCTGGAGGATAGACAGCAGGAGTAAAATTAAAATGACCCAGCGCAGAATACTATGCACCTGAATTAGAAAAGAAAACATAGCTCTTAGTTTGGCATGAAATTAAAGCTTTTAAATTTCCGAAAGCAAAGCGATGGGGAATGATTTAAATTTGTCCGATGGCTTGGTTAAAATATCCTTTGCGTCTCTTTTGGATCATTTGGCTGGTTGCCGTCGCCTGCAAAGGGAAAAAAGACAGTGCGGAATCAATAGATTCCCCGGTTGAAGCCAACCCCGCTTATCAAAGTCTCAACGACAGTTTACATCTTTTTCCGGATGACGCGACGCTTTATCTGCGACGGGCGACACGCCTTAGCCAGGACAACGCCCATGAGTCGGCTTATGCCGATTTTCAAAAAGCCTATTCGTTGAAGCCGTTGCCGGAATATGCCTTGCCTTTCGCCGCCAATCTGGAAATTCTGGGTAAACATCAGGAAAGGATGAGTCTGTTGGAGAAGATTAACCAGCAGTTTCCGGGTAACCCACAGGTCAGCCGACTGCTGGCCGAGACTTATGCCTCCTCAGAGAATAAAGCCCAGGCCCTGCTCATCTATAATGATATTCTGAGAAAAGACTCCTTGGATACAGACGCGATGTATGAAAAAGCAATCTTGCTGGAACAATTAAAAGATACCGGCCAGGCCATCCGTACCCTGCAGAAAGCCTACAGCTACCAGGGCGTGGAAACCTACGGGCTGGAGTTGGCCCATTTGTATGCTGAACTCAAAAACCCCCGGGCATTACAAATTTGTGACCAGATCCTCAGACAAGACTCTGCCCGGCTGCTGATCGATCCGCTTTTTATCAAAGGCATCTATTATGCCAACGTCAGACAATATTCCAAGGCCATAGTGCAGTTCGATTCCTGCATCGCCCGGGACTGGAAAACCACGGACGCCTATCTGGAAAAAGGGCGGGCCTATTTCCAGTTAGGAAATTATCCTGCCGCCATGCAGACTTTTACTATGGCCATTACCGTTACCCAAACGGATCCGGACGCATACTACTGGCTGGGACGATGTTACGAAGCAGAACATCGTAATATGGAGGCGGTCGTCAATTATCGCAAGGCGATTGCGCTGGATAAGGATTTTAGGGAAGCCCGGGAAAGAATGGAAAACCTAGATCCCGGATTTGCTCATCCTTCACAGTAGCCCTATTTTTGTTTGCGACGGTTCATCTAAAAAAAAATACATGCCTCTGATTGCCCCTTCCCTGTTGGCTGCCGACTTTCTTCACTTAGCGCAGGCCTGTAAAATGATCAATGAGAGCGAAGCCGACTGGTACCATCTGGACGTTATGGACGGAAGATTTGTCCCCAATATTAGTTTCGGCATACCGGTGATAGAACATATCCGCAAAGCGACAAAAAAGATATGCGATGTGCATTTGATGATTGAAGAGCCTGAAAAACTCACTCCCGCTTTTCATAAAGCCGGTGCCGACATTTTGATTGTACACCTGGAGACCTGTAGAAATCTGCACAGCAATATCCAGCAAATCCGTTCCCTGGGCATGAAACCCGCAGTAGCTATTAATCCGCACACGCCTGTTGAATTTTTGAAAGATATTCTGGAAGACCTGTATCATGTGTTGGTCATGAGCGTAAATCCGGGATTTGGAGGACAGTCTTTTATACCCCATTGCCTGGAAAAGGTGCGGGAAATGAAAAAAATGATTCTCAAGACCGGGAAAGAAATTCTAATTGAAGTCGATGGCGGCGTGACCTTGGATAATGCGTCCGCCCTGGTGGAGGCGGGAGCGGATGTGCTGGTGGCCGGTAGCAGTATTTTCCGGACCCCGGACCCTATAGAAACCATCCGGCGGCTGAAGCAGATCCAATGAGGAGCAGCTTTCTTATATTTCTAATTCTTTTGTCTTGTGTACCCTTGCTTGCCCAGAAATCGGGTGCCATCGTATCCGGAACGGTGCTGGATGAAAACGAAAAGCCCCTGGCCCAGGTATCCATTATTATGTTGGGTCACGAAACGGGTCTGATGACTTCGGATTCAGGAACTTTTCGCATGCATGTCCCCGCCGACAAAGCCTTTGCCCTGGTATTCTCCTATACCGGATATAAAAGCCTCCAGCAGAATTTTATACTCAATGACCGGGAAGAAGAAAAAGTGACGATCCGGTTGGAAAGAGCGGTTTCCTCCCTGGAAAAAGTCACGGTCACCGACGAGCGGGATCGGAAGGAAGCAGGTTTGATACGCATCAACCCCAAGGATGCCATTAATATTCCCACACCCATCGGTGGCATTGAAAGCCTCATCAAAGTCTATGTCGGTTCCAACAATGAGCTGACGAGTCAGTATACCGTCAGAGGGGGCAACTACGATGAAAATCTAATCTACGTCAATGATTATGAAATATTCCGCCCTTACCTGGTCAGCAACGCCCAGCAGGAAGGGCTGAGCTTTATAAACCCTGAAATGACCCATAACGTCAGTTTCTACAACGGGGGATTTCAGGCCAAATACGGAGATAAGATTTCTTCGGTTTTGGATATACAATATAAAAAGCCTTCCGATTTCGGAGGATCAGCGTATATCAGTTTGATCGAACAGGGCCTGGAACTGGAGGGAGTCTCAAAAAATAAGCGGTTCAGCTATATCGTCGGCGCGAGGAATAGAAATTTGACCAATATCCTGAGTGCACAGGAAACGCAAGGAAATTATGAACCTTCCTCTTCGGATATACAGGGATTATTTACCTACGAGCTGAATCCAAAAAATTCACTTGAACTCTTTGCCGTTTATTCGCAGACTTCTTTCAGTTTAATCCCGCTGTCCTCTCAGCTGAGTACGGCCGTTTTCTCTCCTTTTTTTTCCGCCAATCTGGGACTGGATATTTTCTTCAATGGACAGGAAAAAGACAAATATAAAACGGGGCTTCTCGGGCTGACCTGGAATCAACAGTTGAATAATAATTTAAAACTGAAATGGATGCTTTCCACGTTTCGCGATACGGAAAGCCAGAACTATGACATCACGGGTGATTATCTTTTCGGTGAGCGGAATTTTGATCCCAATAGTCCCAATTTCGGTCAGATCACCAATCCTTTGGGCATCGGCAGCAATCAGAACCTGGCCCGGGATAATCTCAATATTCATTTATACAGTTTCGCACATAAAGGATATCTGACCCGGGGAAATCAATTTCTGCAATGGGGCGCGAGTGCGGAATTACAGACTGTCACCGACCAGTTGCATGAATGGTCTTATGAAGATTCCACCGGTTATGCACTGCCCTATCAACCCGGGACACTCAATCTCAGCAATGTAGTGAACGCAAACAACAACTTACAGATCGGTCGGTTTACCGGATTCTTCCAGGATAATATCAGTTTCAGCCCCCATCAGGCTTTTACCCTTCAGGGAGGAGCCCGGTTGAACTACAACACTTTTACCCAACAGCTTTTATTTTCTCCCCGCTTAGGTGTTTCCTGGAAGCCGTCAAAAACCACCAAGGACATCATCTATAAAGCGGCTATCGGCTTTTATGACCAGCCACCGTTTTACCGGGAACTCAGGGCTCCGGATGGCGTGATCAATCCGGCGGTCAAGGCACAGCAAAGTTTTCAAGCCACGGCGGGTTTTGACCTCAATTTTCTGTCTCGCGCAAAACCCTTTCATTTATCGGTGGAAGCTTATTACAAATATCTATGGGATGTAAATCCATACAACATCAATAACGTCAGTATCCAGTATTTTGCCACCAACAATGCAAAAGCCTACGCAGTGGGTATCGAAGGAAGACTATATGCCAATCTGGTAAAGGATGCCGAAAGTTGGATCAGTTTAGGATTCATGCAAACGAAAGAACTCATTGCCGGAGCCAGTTATTATGATTACACTTTGGACTCGCTCCACAAACCCCTGGATAGCACCCTGGTGCAACAGGGATGGATCCGAAGACCCTCAGACCGGTTTTTTACCCTGGGCATGTTTATTCAGGATTACCTGTCGACCAATAAAAATTTCAAGGTCTACATAAATTTAATCTACGGCAGCAATCTTCCATACAGCGTTCCAGGAAGTGTGAAATACCGCGATGCGTTAATTATTGACCCTTACATCCGAGCCGATGTCGGATTCAGTGCCTTATTGCTGGATAATGACAAATCCAACCGCCGAAGTCATAGTCCTTTTAGGAATTTGGAAAATATCTGGGCAACCCTGGAGATTTTCAATGTCATCGACCGGGAGAACACCATCTCCTATCTTTTTGTCAAAGATTTCTCCAATGTGACTTATGCCATGCCCCAACGACTTACCCCCCGGCTGATCAATTTGAAACTGGTCACCCGTTTTTAGAAGACTGTCTTAAAAAGGCAATTCCTTTCCCATTCCGGGAGGATTCTTGTTATTGTCCGCCCTATAAACGGTTGATTATAAACGATTTGAATTCTGGCAGGCAAATCGATAATGTAATAGCAAATCAACCTTATGAAAACGCTTAAAAATTTACTTGAAACACTGAAAGGGCTAATCTCTGAAGCCGCACAAAATCTCCAGGGATATGATAATGCTCAGCTCATTCCTGTACCGGTAAGAAATCCCGAAAGGAATTTCCCGAACCCCAATAATCACCAGTAATGATTTTCTCGGTCGACGAGCAGAATATCCAAACCCGCAACGCTATGGAAATCGCCTCCTTCCCGGAAAAATTTAGTGACGAGATTACCGTTGAAATCAACGCGGATGCTGAGGACCATTGCATCATCGTCCTTTCCAATCAGGTGGGTCGGATTTTGCGAATGATGGGTGTCAATGTGAATCAAGGGATCAACAAAATCCAAATGGATAATGTGAGGGCTTTGGAGTCCGGGATTTATCAACTCAGTGTCAAGAACACACATTCAAGCATTTTATATACTTCTATCGTTACCAAGTTTTAAGCATCGTTACCCCGTTTTTACCCCCTACACTTTAAGGATTAAAAAAAGGAACTTTTTCAAGTTCCTTTTTTTTTGAATCGATGCGGCTTAATAACCGGAGGCTGTTATTTTGATCCATCAGGCAGGTTTTAGTCATTGGCCTTAGAATTAAGCCTTTTACCTTTGTGATATGATCAAGCTCTCGGTCAACATTAATAAGTTTGCAACCCTTCGGAACAGCCGGGGTGGAAATAATCCTGACTTGGTTAAAGCGGCCCTGGATGCTGAACGATTCGGAGCCGACGGCATTACCGTCCACCCCAGACCAGATGAACGACATATCCGTTATCAGGATGTTTATGATATAAAGAAAAAAATCAGCAAGGAATTTAATATCGAGGGCAATTGCCAGGAGCAAAAATTTGTGGATCTGGTGCTTGCCGTTAAACCGGACCAGGTGACCCTGGTACCGGATGCATTGGACCAGATCACGTCCAATCACGGATGGGATACTTTGAGACATGGAGATTATTTGAAAAAAATCATTCCGGTATTTCAGAATGCCGGCATCCGGGTATCCCTCTTCGTCGATCCCGTTGTACCTATGGTGGTGGCGGCAGCCGAAACCGGAACAGACCGGATTGAATTATATACCGAGTCCTATGCCAAAGGATACGCTCAAAACAGGAGTGAAAGTATCCGACCTTATCTCCATGCTGCCGAAAAAGCCCGGGATTTGGGATTGGGCATTAATGCGGGTCATGACCTGGACCTGGAGAATTTGAAATTCTTCGCTGAGCACATTCCCTGGCTGGACGAGGTGTCCATCGGCCATGCCTTGATCTGTGATGCCTTGTACCTGGGTTTTGAAAATACGATCCAATTGTACAAAAGGCAGTTGGCGCCAATGGTATAGCGACTATATGAAAGGGGTGCCAGGATCGTCTTTCTCTTCCTCTTATTTAATTACAGCCCAGTAATGCGCACAGTCTGGAATCCAGTTCGGCGCCACGCAGATTTTTTCCAACAATCTTACCATTGGGGTCGATGAGTAAATTCTGAGGGATCTGCTGAATGCGATATTGTTGGGCAACGGCGTTATTCCAAAATTTTAAATCACTGACCTGTGACCATACTAATTTGTCATCCTCGATAGCCTTGATCCAGGCTTCGCGACTTTTGTCCAAGGACACTCCGAGTACGGTAAAATTTTTAGATTTGAATCTCTCGTAAGCTGCCAGAACATTGGGGTTTTCCATGCGACAGGGCTTGCACCAGCTGGCCCAGAAATCCACCAGTACATATTTGCCCTTAAACGATGCCAGGCTTACCGGCCGACCTGCTGTGTCGTTCTGAGTGAAGTCCAGAGCTTCACTACCCACGGCCCCGATTTTGCCGTTCTCAATCTGATCGTGAAGGTATTTGCCGTACATTCCCTCTTGCACTTCAGGGGAAAGGCTTTGAAATCGTCTTTCGAGCAGGAAGACATCGTCTGATAGTTGGTTTACGACTACAAGTAAAAAGGGACTGACATAAGAATTTCTTCTCAGGGCGATAAAACTGTCCACTTTTACCTGAACGGACATAACCAAAAACTGATACGCATTTCCGATAGAGTCTTTTTTATCTACTCCTTCTGGTGAATTGGCAAGCTGGCTGAGCTGATTGATCTGGGCGAAATAAGGATTAAAGATCTGCTCAAAAGCTAAAAAATCCATTTCACTGGAAGAACCTTTCACCTGAGCGGCCGGAAGGTTGTTCAGGTCCCCGGTGATGGTAACGGTTTCGTTGCCTATAAACAGGGCGGTCTTTTTCTTGGCAGAAACAAAATTTAGGTTGACCAGATTGGGTTCGGGGAGTTGACCCGTCAGGATAAATGTCCCCCCCTTTACAATCGCCCGAGCCAGGGTATCTGTGGGACGATTGGCATCGGTCATGACAACCCATGATTTTTCTTCTAAACCTTTTAACTTTCCCTCCAGGTGGAATCCGGTCTGTTTCGCCTGTTGGGCCTGGGAGGTTCCGCTCAGAATAACCAAAGAGAGTAAAATGAAATATTTTTTCATGCCGTCTTTTTATGATGTCTCACCCGAAGAACGTCGGTAACCTGTTTGAAATTATGTCCCCGTGCTTCCAGGAGGATCAGATAATGAAAAAACAAGTCTGCCGCTTCGTTGATGAAGAGTTCATCGTTATGATCTTTAGCTTCAATCACGAGTTCTACCGCTTCTTCCCCGACTTTTTGGGCAATCTTGTTGATCCCTTTTTTAAACAATCCGGAAATATAAGAGTTCTCTGTGGGGTTATTTTTGCGGTCCCGGATAATCGCTTCCAGAACCCCGGTAAATCCCAGTTCAGGGGGGCTATTTTCTTCCTGCCAGCAGGTATCCGCTCCGGTGTGACATACGGGACCCGTGGGGCTGGCTTTAATCAGCAGACTGTCCTGATCACAGTCTGCGAGGATTTCCCGGAGTATCAGAAAATGACCACTCTCCTCACCTTTGGTCCAGAGTCTTTGTTTAGAACGGCTAAAAAAAGTAACCTTGCCCAGTTCCACGCTTTTGTTCACAGCCTCGCGGTTCATAAAACCGAGCATCAGTACTTTACCGGTCTTGTCATCCTGGACGATGGCAGGCACCAGCCCGTCGCTGTATTTTGAAAAATTGATATCCATGCTTCAAAATTAGATTCTTATGTTGATACCTTCTTCCATCAAAAAAGCTTTCAGTTCGGGGATTGGTATTTCCCTGAAATGAAAGATACTCGCCGCCAGGGCCGCGTCCGCCTTTCCTTCCTTAAATATTTGAGAAAAGTGAGCCGGAACTCCCCCACCCCCCGATGCAATAATGGGAACCGGAAGGGTTTCTGAAAACAATCGGGTAAGCTCAATAGCAAATCCTTTTTTAGTCCCGTCATGGTCCATCGAAGTCAGTAGAATTTCACCGGCACCCCAGTCTACCGCCAGTTTAGCCCAATCCAGGC
>Ga0075017_100003153_pt1 | contig 10369 bp, 10 predicted proteins | sample AleBraG_ABR_2012_FD_71475 | JGI IMG/M metagenome (GOLD analysis project Ga0075017, IMG submission 71475) | Freshwater sediment microbial communities in response to fracking from Pennsylvania, USA - Alex Branch Run_MetaG_ABR_2012 | ecosystem: Environmental > Aquatic > Freshwater > Creek >... | reverse complement strand
TGCTGCGTACGCAGCAGGAGTCCATGCGGTCCGGCGCCAAGCGGGCGTTCCAGTTCCAGAGCAGCGAGGTGCTGTGCCGGCACCTGGCCGCCAGCGTGGACGTGTACGTGAAGGGGCGGCCGCCCGGCAAGGTGGCGGCGGCTTGAGCCCCGGTATCCCGACGGTGCCAGCGCACCGGGGCATGAGCGCGGCCCGGGGCATGAGCGCGGCCCGGGGCATGAGCGCGGCCCGGGGTGTGCGCGCGGCAGGGGAAGGAGCATGACGGCCATCATCCCGGCGCTGCGCAACAACGCCCGGCGCGCGGGCACGATCGCCCAGATCGGCCGTCACATCCTCTGGGAACGGATGGTGCGCCCGCGGCCCACGCGCCTGCCGCAGGTGCCCGCGTCGACGGAGGCGTTCACTCCGCAATGGCTGACCGCCGTACTGTGCAGGGAACATCCGGGCGCAAAGGTCACGGCGATCCGGCTGGGCGCGGCCAGCTCCGGTTCATCGGACCGCTGTGCGTTTTCCGTGACCTACAATGAGGCGGGCCGGCAGGCTCAGCTGCCCGAGCGGTTGTTCAACAAATGTTCCAAGGGCTTCTACACCCGGCTGCTCATGCGCCAGTGCGGCACGCTCGAAAACGAAGTCGGCTTCTACGCGCGGGTGCGCCCGGAACTCGACATCGAGGTGCCCAGGGTCTATCACGCGGCGCTCGACCGCCGCTCGCTGCGTTCCTCCATCATCCTCGAGGACATCACGGCAACGCGCGGCGCGCGCTTCTTCGACCCCGCGGAGCCGACCCGCCGCGCGCACATCGAGGGGATGCTGGACCTGCTGGCCGCCGTGCATGGGCGCTATTGGGCGAGCCCGCGGCTGACCAATGAGTTCAGGTGGCTGCGTACGCCCGAGGAGTGGATCCGGGTGGTGGGGCCGGCCATTGCCTATGAGGCGCGCAGTGCCGTGGGCATGGAGCGCGCGGCCGCGGTGATTCCCGCGTCGCTGCGGGGCAGGGACCGGGAGATCTACCGGGCCTTCCTGGCGGCGATGTCGGTCAGCAGCCGCGGACCCCTGACCTACCTGCACGGTGACCCGCACATTCGAAATTACTATCGGACGGATGCGGATCGCGTCGGCCTGGTCGACTGGCAGGTCACGTTCCGCGGCGGATGGGGCCATGATTTCGCCTACACGCTGCTGTCGTCCCTCGCGGTCGACGACCGGCGACGCTGGGAGCGCGAGCTGCTGGCGTTCTACCTCGAGCGTCTCCGGGCCTGGGGGGCAGGCTCGGCGCCGTCGTTCGGCGAGGCCTGGGAGCTGTATCGGCGGCAGACCCTGTATACGTTCGTGGGGTGGCTCTATACGATCGGCTACGGGCCGCTGCAGCCGAACATGCAGCCCGATACGATCTGCATGGCGGTCATTGAACGATCGGCCGCCGCCGTCGAGGATCTGGATTCACTGCAGCTGCTGAAGTGAGGCGGATGGTATGAATGCGAGCGCGACCGGGTCACTCCCCGCAGGGTTTGCCGAGCTGGAACGATTCCTGCCGCAGTGGGGCGTGGCCACGATGGCCGAGCGTCACCGGCGGCGGACTTCCAGCACGGCGGAGCAGCGGCACGACTTCTATGCGGCGATGAGTCCGAGGCTGGACGAGGCGGTGAGTTACCTCAATCAGTTCCCGCTGGACCGCCTGCCGCCGGATGCCGGGCGCCTGATGCAGCTGACCCTGTCGCTGATGGAGGTCACAATGACGCAGGAAATCTACGATGCGAAGGTCGAGGCCGTGCACGCGCTGAGTTCCAGGACCGTGCGCATGGTCCAGGAGCCGGACGGCCTCTAGCCGCGCCGGGCCGTCAGGCCGCCCGCGCCGGGCCGTCAGGCGATGGACGAGGCGTAACCGACGAGTACGCAGGCGCTGATCAGGAGGCCGAGCTTGAGGGCCGAGGCGCTCTCGCCATAGAAGACCATGCCGATGACGATGCTGGTCAGTGGAATGATCCCCGTCATGATGGGGATCAGAATGCCCAGCTGTACGCCGCGGCGCGCCAGCTCGGCCAGGCCGTACACGCCGAGCAGGAAGAACAAGCAGCAACCGGCCGTCGGCAGGGGATTGGTAAATCCAGCGGTGCGCGGCAGCAGCGCCACACCCGCGAGCTGGCCGGCCGCGGCCAGGGCAAACAAGGCGATGACGATCGCAGACATGGGCAGGACCCCTCCCGGTTATGACGGAATCGTTATGGGAACCCATCGTTCTCACTGGACCGTCCGGACTCTAGCACGCGGTCCGGCCGGCGGCGCGGCCGCAGGGCGCCGCGGCGGTAATTTAACAGCGGATAATCGCCGTAATCCCTTACGTATCGTATACTGGCGCACCAAAATGCGGACGTCCTGGCGGGTGTGCGGCGCACCGGCCGCGGCTGCGAATGGACGGGGGAAGCCAACATGAACGCGACGAGCGGCCAATCCGGCACGCGGGATATCGACCTGGCGGCGCCCGCGGCGCTGGGCAGCGATTTCAGCGCGCGTCTGAACGCGATCCGTGAAGCGGAGCCGGTGTTCTGGAGCGAAGCGCAGCGCGGCTGGTTCGTCACCCGCTACGCGGACGTGGCGGAAGGGTTTGGCGGCAAGCTGCCGCTGTCGAACGTGCGGCTGGGGAAGCTGGCGTTCGCGGCGATACCCGAGGAGCAATGGCCACGGCGCGTGCCGTTGCTGACCTCCGCCACGCCGACGTTTGCGAACATGACCGATCCGCCCTATCACAGCCGACTGCGACCACCGATGAATGCGGCCTTCAGCAAGTCCGGCGTCGAAACGATGCGTCAATTCGTCCGGCAGCGCCTGCAAGCGCTGCTGGACCAGGCCGAGCAGCGGGACGAACTCGAGTTCATCGAGTCGATCGCGCGGCCGCTGACCGGCAGCGTCATCATGCAGCTGATGGGCGTGCCCGAAGAAAACCTGGGTAATCTGCGCGACTGGGCCAATGCCATCGTCATGGCGCTCGGCACGGCCCGACCGTCTGCCGAGCTGCTCGAGGACGGCGAACGCGCGATGCGCGAGATGGACAACGTCTTTCAGGCGGAGATCGCGCGCCGCAAGTTGACGCCGATGGATGATTTCCTGTCGGTACTGGCCGCGGCGTCGGCCGGCGATGCGGGCCTGACCCACGCGGAGCTGCTCGGCACCTGCGTGAACACGCTGCTGGCGGGGCATGAGAGCACGGCCTCGACCATGGCCATGGGCGTGGCGGCTCTGGCGGCCAATCCGCGCCAGATCGAGTACATGCTCGCGAACCCGGACCGCAAGCTGGCGCTGGTGGAGGAGATTTCCCGCTACGTGGCGATGTCCGCGAGCATGACGCGCATCGCCACGCGCGACTTCGACTGGCATGACAAGCGCATCCGCCAGGGCGACGTCGTCTACCTGTGGATTGCCAGCGCCAACCGCGACCCGCGCGTGTTTGCGAATCCCGATCAGCTGGATCTGTCGCGCGACATCAAGGAAACCCTGGTGTTCGGCCGCGGCATTCACCACTGCGTCGGCCATCTGCTCGCCAAGCTGCAGCTCGGCGAGTTCTTTCCGGCGATGTTTCAGCGCTTCGACGTCGAGGTCCTCGACGATCCGCTGGATTACAGCGGCGCCTACACGTTCCGGACGCTGTCGACGCTGCGCGTGCGCCTGCGGTCCCGCGGCCGTCGCCACTGACGCGCGCTGGCGGCACGGCGGCACTGCGGACCCGAATCCAACCGGAGCACGACTTGGTACCCGAACATCTCATCAACCCGTACGCGCATACGCCGGAGTCCGAGTTCCCGCACGCCCCGCGGGTGCAGCAGAACTGGACCGAGCACTACACCTTCTACGGCTACGATGCGCAGCAGGGGCACGGCATCCATATCCACGTCGGGCGGCTGCCTGCCGATACGCGGATCTGGCGCGCGGTCATCCAGGTCTATCTGCCGGGCGAGGAACTGCTGGTCACGAAGGTCCACGGCCGCGATGGCGATGCGCGTGGTCCCGGTGCCGGCGGGTTCAAGGCGGACTGCATCGCGCCACTGCGGATGTGGACCATGGACTTTGACGGCGCGCTGTTCACGACCACGCGCCCGACCGTCATGCGCGCCATCCTGGCCGACGGGCCGGCGGAACCGGTGCGCTTTCACATGGCGCTCGAGGCGGCCGGGCCGATCTTCGGGCGCAATGAGGACCTGCTCGAGGGCCGGACCTCCAGCACCTTTCATTCCGAGCAGGTCTGCCGCATGTCCGGATACCTGAAGTACCGGGGCCGGTACCTGCGGCTGGCCGGCATGGGCGTGCGGGATCACTCCTCGGGCCCGAGGGACTACGGTCCGGTGATCGCCGACATCTGGTTTCATGGCCTGTTTCCGGACGGCACCGTGGTACAGACCCAGGTCGTGCGCTTCGAGCGCGCGCAATACAAGACGGCCTACATCTTCCGGAGCGATGGGTCACCGCTGGAAATGGCCGAATTGCTCGAACACCCGCGCGTCAACGATGCCGCCACGCCGCCGGCGAGCATGGCGTCGGACCCGTTGCTGGATCCCGAGCGGCAGTTCCGCATCGTCATGCGCACGCAGCGCGGCATCGAGACCATCGAGGCCGAATTGCTGCACGCCGGCGTGATCACCTATTTCGCCCCGGTCGAGGAGTTCCTGGGCACCGCGGTCGGACGCGCGGATGGCATCCAGATGTGCGAGTCGCCGGTGCGTCTGCGCTGGAACGGACAGACGGGAACCGGATTGCGCGAACGGGTGGCGCGCACCCACACGCTCTATGTGAAGCCCTAGGCATCAGGCGCAGCGCCAAGCGTCGCAGCGGGAGTAAACAGTGAACCATCCAGGCCCAGAGCCACACGTGTTCGGGGAACAGGACGAGGGCCCGCACGCCGTGCCCGACGTCACGCTGTGGCAGGAGAGCGTACTGCTGCACTGGTATGACCGCCGGCAGGGCATCGGCGGGTGGCATCGGATCGGGCATGAGCCGAATAACCGGGGCGGGCGGGCCGCGATCTGGAGTTTCCTGTTCGATCGCAGCGGCTGGCAGTATCGGCGCTGCGGCGAAGTGGAACTCGGGGCCGCCGACCGCCTGGTCAACGGGTTCGGCGCCAGCTCGGCGCTGCGCTTCGCCTACGAAGGCGGCGCGGCCATCTGGAGCGTCCGCGACGGTGAGCTGGACGCCCGGCTCGAATGCCGCAACCTGTATCCGCTGCTCGATCCGTTTCCGCCCGGCGACGAGCTGGCCGCCAAGCGTTTCCCGCACCACTTTGAAGTCGCCGGCCAGGTGACCGGCCAGGTCACCTACCAGGGCTGCAGGGTCGACATCGAGGGTTTCGGGTACCGCGACCACAGCTGGGGCGCGCGCGACTGGGACAAGGGGATGCTGAATCACCGCTGGTTCACCGGTACGCTGGGCCCGGCGCTGTCCTTCGGCGCGATCACCGCCCAGGCCGCCACCGGCAAGCTGATCCGCACTGGCTATGTCAACCGGAATGGCAGGACCACGATCGCCCGAGCGACCGACGTGGTGGCCTACATGGAGCCGGACGGGCTCACCCATCGCGGGGGCGAGGTGCGCCTGACCCTGCCGGACGATGAGGTGATCCACCTGCGGCTGACGGCCAGGGCCGGGGTGCTGTTCCAGCGCGGCACCGTGGTGATGGTCGAAATGCTGTGCGAAGTGGAAGGCCACGGACTGAGCGGTTACTGTGATGCGGAGATCTCTTCGAACGCACGCAACGGAACCGGGCCGGTGATGCTGGCGCTGAACGCCACGACGGCCGACGGATTTTCAGATTTCGCGCCGCTCAGGTTTCCCTAGCGGCGGCTGGAGCGGATACCAGGAAGGAGGGCGACCCGTGACTGAACATGAACAGACGCTCAGAGCGTTCATGGGCGAATGGGGCAAGAGTTTCGCCGCCATCACCGCCGCGTACCGCAAGTACCTGGCCCCCGACGCGGTGTGGGAACAGCAGCCATTTCCGACCACGAGGACGGTGGAAGAAGCGATCGGGCTGCTGGAACAGTTCCGCAGGCAGGCCGGCCTCGAGACCTTCGCGGCCGAGATCCGGCACCTGGCCGTGAGCGGCGATCTGGCGTTCGTGGAGCGCACCGACCATCTGCGCCGCGCCGACGGGTCGCCGATCATCTCGGCGGCGGTGACGGGCGTGTTCGAGTTCAACGGCAGCGGCCAGATTGCCGCCTGGCGCGAGTATTTCGATTCGTCGACGGTGATCAAGGCCATCGAGGCGGCGAGCCGCAAATCGTCGTGAACTCGCCCGGCAGAGCCGGTAAGTTGCTAGCATGGCTGCGGATCCCGTGAATGCAATGCGGCAGCGGGAGGGGGAACAATGATCAAGGTATTCCTGATGTTGCGGCGGCAGCCGCACCTGTCCAGGGCGGAGTTCATCGACTACTGGTACGGCCAGCACCGGCTGCTGGCGCGGCAGGCGGCCGGGGCGATGCAGATGCGCCGCTACGTGCAGAACCACCCGGCCGTGCACCCGGTGGCGGACGCCCTGCGGGCCGGCCGCGGCGCCAGGGAAGCGGATTTTGACGGCATTGCCGAGGCCTGGTGGGACAGCTTCGAGCAGCTCGCGGCGCTGGGCAATGCCGCCGACCAGGTGGCGGCGAGCCTGATGGAGGACGAAAGACGCTTCGTCGATCTGGCGCGCTCCGAGATGTTCGTTGCCGAAGAGCACGTGGTGGTCGGGACCTGAGGCGCCAGGCAACGGTCACGGCAGAGCATATCCAAACACAGACAGACTCCTGAGGGGACCAGAACATGAAATTCAAGGCGGCGGTACTGCGCGACGGCACGACGCGCATGGCGTTGGAACAGGTGAGCATGGGCGAGTTGCGGCCGGACGAGGTGTTCGTGCGACTCGCGGCGACCGGCGTGTGCCACAGCGACGTGGCCGTGCGCGACGGCGCCTTCCCGATCCCGCGGCCCGTGATCCTCGGTCACGAGGGCAGCGGCACGGTCGAGCGCGTCGGCTCGGCCGTGACCAAGGTCAAGGTGGGCGACCCGGTGGTGCTGACCTATCTCAATTGCGGCATCTGCGCCAACTGCCGGGCTGCGGAACCGGCGTACTGCGGCGAATTCACGGCCCGCAACATCGTGGGGCTGCGCCCCGACGGGAGCAGCGCGCTGCAGCTGGACGGCAAGCCCGTAGGCGGGCATTTCTTCGGGCAATCATCGTTCGCCAGCCACTCGGTCGCCAATGAGCGCAATGTGGTGAAGATCCGTGCCGATGCGCCGCTCGAGCTGCTGGGGCCGCTGGGCTGCGGCGTCCAGACCGGAGCCGGCGCCGTCATGAACGCGCTGCGTCCGAGGCCGGGCACGTCCCTGGTGGTCTGCGGCGGCGGCGGCGTGGGCCTGAGTGCGGCGATGGCCGCGCGCGTCGAGGGCTGCAGTCAGGTCATCGTCGTGGAACCCAATGCGGCGCGCGCCAGGATCGCACTGGCCGTGGGCGCCACTCACGTCATCGATCCGACCACGACGCCGGACCTGACAGCGGCCATCATCGAGCTGACCAAGGGCGGCACGCACTACGGCGTCGAGACCTCCGGCCGGACCGAAGTGGCGCAGCAGCTGTTTGCGGCGCTGGCCGTGCGCGGGGAACTGGCGTTGATCGCCTTCTACGGCCTGACGGCCTCGGCCAACTTCGGGCTGCTGGACTTCACGGGCAAGGGCCTGAAGGTCCGGGGCGTGACCGAAGGGGACGCGATTCCGGAACAGTTCATCCCCAAGCTCGTGGATCTGCACATGGCGGGGCGTTTGCCATTGGAAAAGATGGTCAAATACTACGACCTGGACGGCATCAACCAGGCGATCGACGACCAGGCCTCGGGCGCGACCATCAAGCCGATCGTGCGGATGCAGGGCCACTGAGGACTCCGGCGATGCAGCCCGATCCAAGGGTTTTCCTGCCTGCGATCCGCCGTGAACTGCTGCGCAGCGACCTGTTCACGGATGCTCTGCAGACCGGGCTGTCGCCGATCCTCATGATGCGCGCCTCCGAGGGACTGGCGCAGCTCGCCCTGCGCCAGCGCAGCCTGCCCGCGCTGCTGCGCGGCCTGCGGAGCCGGCAGCATGCGCTGCTGGAGCGCGCGGCCGCACAGCTCGACGCTGCCCGGCTGGCGCGGCCTGCGTCCGTGACGGCGGCGCTGGACGGTCCCGCTACGCCGGGTGAACCGGGTGAGGAGGACGTGCGGCTCTACGAACTGCACGTCGATGCGCTGTCGGCGGCGATCGCGGCCCTGGCCGCTCAACGGACGGGCGACCAGCGCATCGGCGGCGCGCTCGATCAGCTCTGCCAGTCGGCCAGCGCCATTGAATGCGACATGCGCGCCGCTTACCGGGCAGCGCTCGAGACGCTGCGCGAGGAACTGGAGCGGGGCAGAGCGGTCACCGCAACGCCGACCGTGGAAGTCAGCGACGCCCTGTTGACCTCGATCCTGCGTGAGCGTTTCCCGCAGTACCGGGCGCTGGCGGCGAGCCAGGTACGGCGCCTGCCCGGCATCAATGCCCAGGAAGTGTATTTCTTCGATTTGGCCCATCACCCGGAATGCACGGGCCCGATGGTCCTGCGCCGTGCACCGGGCTGGAGTGCGACCAAGGCGTCGCTGGCCGACGAGGCGGAACTGCTGACCGATCTGCATGGGCTCGGCTTGCCGGTCGCCCCGGTGCTGATGGCCGAACGCGAAGGTTCGCGGCTGGGCGGTTCCTGCATCATCATGCAGCGGCTGCCGGGCAAAGCGCAGACGCCGGAGTCGCTGGGTACCTCGGGTCGCTCCATCGCGCTGGAAATGGCGCGGTTGCTGGCGCGGATCCACCAGGTGGACCCGAGAAGATTGCGCGGGATCCATCGCGACGACGGTCAGCCGATGCACCGGCGCATGGAAATGCTGCTGGAGCGCAGCTACGCGCGCTGGCAGTCCGAGCGCATCGAGGGCTCGATGGCCCTGGAGGCGGCGTTCGCGTGGATGCGGGCCAACACCGGGTGTCTCGATGAGCGCGTGTCGCTCGTGCACGGCGACTGCAATTTCCGCAATGTGCTGCTCGACGGCGGACGCATCAGCGCCATGCTCGACTGGGAGCTGTCGCATCCCGGCCACGCCGCGGAGGACCTGACCTACATCAGGCCGGACATCGAACGCCTCATGCCGTGGGATGAGTTCCAGGCCGCCTATGCGGCCGCCGGCGGCCAGGCCGCGTCGCCCGAAGTGCTGCGGTATTTCGAGGTCTGGAAGGATGTCTGGCGAACCAGCATGGCCGCGGGAGTCTACGGCAGCTACATCCGTGGTGAGCACCAGGATTTTCTGTTCGGCACCGTCGCCTTCAACGAGTATTACGCCACGCTGGATACGCTGGCGGAATTCATGTCGAAAGCGGCCTTTCGCAGCCGCTAACCCACGCACCCCGCATCGAGGCCAAGCCATGACGCCGCAGGAACTCGCCAGCTATCTCGCCACGATACGCAGCGTCATCAGCGGCGATTTCGCGCCTGAACTGACCTCGCCGCACGTCAAGGCCGAGGCGGCCAGCATCGTCATGATCCTGAACAAGCTGATCACGACGCTCAAGACCGGCGACGAGGTGGCCGCCGCAAGACTCCCTGCCTGGGAGCAGCTGCGTGCCGAACTCCTTGCCCTGGGCTACGCCGCGCAGCGCGGCGCGGCGCCGCCCGACGGCGGTTTTCCGGCGCGCTATCAGTCGCTCGAGGACCGCATCGGCGATCTCCAGATGACCATGGGCCGCGGCGCGGCTTTTGAGCAGTTCGCGAGCCGACTGGCGGCGCACGATCCGGCGACCGAGAAATGGTATGCGGGCGCGGTGGCCGCCGCGGTGGATCTCGCCGAAGCGGGCGAGCCCCAGGTCGTGACCGCGCCGAAGCAGGAACAGCCGGCCTCGCCGGCGGATGAAACCGACCGGCTGCGCCAGGCGCTGGGGGCCTACCTGAAGCGGCGCTTTCCCACGCTGCCCGCGGATCCGATCCGCAGCTTCAGGCTCGCGCCCGGCGGGCACGTCAAGCAGACCGGCATCTTCTCGCTCCCGCCCAACGACGTCCTGCCGGTCAATCTGGTGATGCGGCGCGATCTGTCGAACAGCATCACCGGGACCTCCGTGGCGGATGAATATCCGGTCATGCAGCGCGCCTATGAAATCGGCTTGCCGGTGGCGCAGCCGATCCTGCTCGAGGCCGACGCTGCGGTGCTCGACGGCCGCTTCATGATCATGACGGAAATCGTGGACGCGGTCGGCGCGGGAACCTACTTCCCCGAGGAACGGCGCTACCAGCCGCGGACCGTGGGCCCCGGGTTCGGCAGGGAAGTCGCCGAAGTGCTGGCCCGGCTGCATTCCAGGA
>Ga0075017_100003152_pt1 | contig 10369 bp, 5 predicted proteins | sample AleBraG_ABR_2012_FD_71475 | JGI IMG/M metagenome (GOLD analysis project Ga0075017, IMG submission 71475) | Freshwater sediment microbial communities in response to fracking from Pennsylvania, USA - Alex Branch Run_MetaG_ABR_2012 | ecosystem: Environmental > Aquatic > Freshwater > Creek >... | reverse complement strand
TTTGAAATCCTTGGGGAACACTTTCACGAACCTCTCGACCTCGTCGTCCCAGTCGGACAGCAGACCCTCGGCGACGGCTGAGCCGGTCTCGGCCGCGTGGCTGGCCACGACCTGGCGGAGGAAGCGGCGATCGTCGTCGTCGAGCGGGTCGAGGTCGACCATCTCGCCGTTGACCCGACCACCGGCCGTCCCGTCGCCGTCGTAGAGATAGGCCGTGCCGCCCGACATGCCGGCCCCGAAGTTGCGGCCCGTCGGTCCGAGGACGACGACCCGGCCGCCGGTCATGTACTCGCAGCCATGGTCGCCGACGCCCTCGACCACGGCGGTGGCCCCCGAGTTGCGCACGCAGAACCGCTCGCCCACCACACCCCGGAAGAAGGCCTCACCGGCGGTGGCCCCGTAGAGCAGCACGTTGCCGGCGATGATGTTGGTCTCGGCCACGAACGACGGGTGGGTCCGGCGGGGCGGGCGGACGATCAGGCGGCCGCCGGAGAGGCCCTTGCCGACATAGTCGTTGGCGTCGCCCTCCAGCCGCAGGGTGACCCCCTTCGGCAGGAACGCCCCGAAACTCTGCCCGGCCGAGCCGGTCAGGGTCACCGAGATCGTGTCGTCGGGCAGGCCGGCCCCGCCGTAGCGGCGGGTGACCTCGGCCCCGAGGAGGGTGCCGACCGTCCGGTTGACGTTGCGGATGGGCACCTCGACGGTGACCGGTCGGCCGGCCTCGAGGGCCGGGGCGGCCTGGCGGATCAGCTCGTGGTCGAGGGCCCGGTCCAGACCGTGGTCCTGGGTGCCGGTGCACAGGAGGGCGGCGCCGGGCGCCACCTCGGGCATGGTCAGGATCGGCGTCAGGTCCAGGCCGGCCGCCTTCCAGTGGTCGACGGCCGCCCGGACGTCGAGCATCTCGGCGTGGCCCACCGCCTCGCCCAGCGTTCGGAAGCCCAGGGCGGCCAGGTGTTCGCGGACCTCCTGGGCGATGAACTCGAAGAAGGTCACCACGAACTCCGGCTTGCCGGTGAAACGCTTGCGCAGCTCAGGATTCTGGGTGGCGATCCCCACCGGACAGGTGTCGAGATGGCACACCCGCATCATCACGCACCCGGACACCACCAACGGGGCCGTGGCGAAGCCGAACTCCTCGGCCCCCAGCAACGCGGCGATCATCACATCGCGCCCGGTCTTCAACTGGCCGTCGGTCTGCACCACGATCCGGTCCCGCAGCCCGTTGAGCAGCAGGGTCTGCTGGGTCTCGGCCAGGCCGAGCTCCCAGGGCGCACCGGCGTGCTTCAGCGAGGTGAGCGGGGCCGCGCCGGTGCCGCCGTCGTGGCCGGAGATGAGGACCACGTCGGCCTTGGCCTTGGCCACCCCGGCGGCCACCGTGCCCACCCCGACCTCGGCCACCAGCTTGACGTGCACCCGGGCCCGGTCGTTGGCGTTCTTCAGGTCGTGGATGAGCTGCTTGAGATCCTCGATGGAGTAGATGTCGTGATGGGGGGGCGGGCTGATCAGTCCGACGCCGGGGGTCGAGTGCCGGGTCTTGGCGATCCAGGGGTAGACCTTGTGGCCGGGCAGCTGGCCACCCTCGCCCGGCTTGGCCCCCTGGGCCATCTTGATCTGCAGGTCGTCGGCGTTGACCAGGTACTCGGAGGTGACCCCGAAGCGGCCGGAGGCGACCTGTTTGACGGCGCTGCGGCGGGAGTCACCGTTCGCGTCGCGGACCCAGCGCTCGGCGTCCTCGCCCCCCTCCCCGGTGTTGGACTTGGCCCCCAGCCGGTTCATGGCGATGGCCAGGGTCTCGTGCGCCTCCGCCGAGATCGACCCGTAGGACATGGCGCCGGTGCAGAACCGCTTGACGATCTCGGCCACCGGCTCCACCTCGTCGATGGGCACGGGCGGGCGCGCATCGGCCCGGAAGCGGAACAGGCCGCGCAGGGTGGCCAGGCGGGCCGACTGGTCGTCCACCGCCCGGGTGTAGTCCTTGAACACCTCGTAGCGCCGGGTGCGGGTGGCGTGCTGGAGCTTGAACACCGTGTCGGGATTGAACAGGTGGTACTCGCCCTCCCGGCGCCACTGGTACTCGCCCCCCACCTGGAGATCGCGATGGGCCGTCTCCGACGGGCGGGCCTGGTGGGCGAAGTAGTGCCGGGCCGACACTTCGGCGGCCAGCACGTCGAGGCCGACCCCACCGAGACGCGACACAGTGCCGGTGAAGTAGCGGTTGACCAGGTCATGGGACAACCCGATGGCCTCGAACACCTGGGCCCCGGTGTAGGAGGCCACGGTGGAGATACCCATCTTGGACATCACCTTGAGGACGCCCTTGCCGGACGCCTTGATGTAGTTGCGCACGGCCTTGCGGTAGGTGACGCCGGCGATGGCTCCCTGGTCGATGAGATCCTGGATCGACTCGAAGGCCAGGTAGGGGTTGATGGCGGCGGCCCCGTAGGAGACGAGCAGGGCCATGTGGTGGACCTCGCGCGCCTCGCCCGTCTCGATGACCAGGCCGACCCGGGTGCGCGACTTCTCGCGCACCAGATGGTGGTGCACGGCGCTGGTCAGCAGCAGCGAGGGGATGGCGGCCAGCGTGGCGCTCGAGTGGCGGTCCGACAGCACGATGATGTTGGCCCCGCCCCGGATGGCCTCGCTGACCCGGCCGCAGATCTCGTCGAGGGCCCGGCGCAGACCATCGCCACCCTCCGACGCCGGGTAGAGCCCGTCGATGGCGAACGTGCGGAACCCCGGCGCTCCGCCCGGCTCGTCGATGTAGAGGAGCTTGGCCAGATCCTCGTTGGAGATGATCGGGTAGGGCAGGGCGATCTGGCGGCAGGAGGCCGAGGTGGGCTCGAGGAGATTCCCCTCCGGCCCCACGGTGGCCGACAACGAGGTGACCAACTCCTCGCGGATGGCGTCGAGGGGCGGGTTGGTGACCTGGGCGAAGAGCTGCTGGAAGTAGTCGAACAGCAGGCGCGGCCGGGCCGACAGCACGGCCACCGGCGTGTCCGTGCCCATCGAACCGATCGGCTCGGCGCCCGTGCGGGCCATCGGGGCGACCAGCAGGTTGAGCTCCTCGGTGGTCCAGCCGAACTCCCGTTGGCGGGTCACCACGGAGGCGTGCTGGGGCACCAGCATCAGCCGCGGGGGGAGATCCTCGAGGTCGACCAGGCCGTCGCGGAGCCACGCCGCGTACGGGTGCAGGGCGGCCAGCTCGGCCTTGATCTCGGCGTCGTCGATGATCCGCCCAGCCGAGGTGTCGACCAGGAACATCCGTCCCGGCTGCAGCCGTCCCTTGGCCACCACGCGGGCCGGATCGAGGTCGACCACCCCGACCTCGGAGGCCATGATCACCCGGTCGTCGTCGGTCACCCAGTACCGCGACGGCCGTAGGCCGTTGCGGTCGAGAACGGCCCCGATCACCGTGCCGTCGGTGAAGGCCACCGAGGCCGGGCCGTCCCACGGCTCCATGAGCGAGGCGTGGAACCGGTAGAAGGCCCGCCGGTCCGGGTCCATGGTGGCGTGGTTCTCCCAGGCCTCCGGGATCATCATCAGCACGGCGTGGGGCAGGGACCGGCCCCCCAGGTGGAGCAGCTCGAGCACCTCGTCGAAGGAGGCTGAGTCCGAGGCCCCCGGTGTGCAGATGGGGAAGATGCGGTCGAGGTCCCCGGGCAGCAGATCGCTGGCCAACAAGGCCTCCCGCGCCCGCATCCAGTTGCGGTTGCCCTGCAGGGTGTTGATCTCGCCGTTGTGGGCCAGGTAGCGGTAGGGGTGGGCCAAGGGCCACGACGGGAAGGTGTTGGTGGAGAACCGGGAATGGACCAGGGCCAGGGCCGACACCACCCGCTCGTCGGTCAGGTCAGGAAAGAAGGCGGCCAGCTGCGGGGTGGTGAGCATCCCCTTGTAGACGATGGTGCGGCACGACAGGCTCGGGAAATAGACGCCCTCCACCTCGTGCTCGATCCGCTTGCGGACCACGAAGACCCGCCGTTCCAGGTCCATGCCCGACAGGCCGGCGGCACCATTGGTGCCGGCCAGGAACACCTGGCGGAAGGTCGGCATGACGGCCCGGGCGGTGGCCCCGATCAGCGAGTCGTCGACCGGGACGTCCCGCCATCCCAGCACGGCCAGGCTCTCGCTGTCGGCGATCTTGGCCACCGCGGCGCGGGCCGCGGCCGAGGCCTCCGGACCGTTCGGGAGGAAGGCCAGGCCCGTGGCGTAGCTGCCGACCGGGGGCAGGTCGACCCCGGCCACGGCCCGGTAGAACGCATCGGGCACCTGGATCAGGATCCCCGCCCCGTCACCGCTGTTGGCCTCGCTGCCGGTGGCGCCCCGGTGCTCCAGGTTGCACAGGGCACCGATGCCGGTCGCGACGATGTCGTGGGACCGCCGGCCCTGGAGATCCACCACGAACGACACCCCACAGCCGTCGTGTTCGAAGGCGGGGTCGTAGAGGCCCTGGGGGCCGGGCGGGAGTTCACGCATCGTCGTCCTCGGAAAGTGGAGCGGGAGCCACTGAACCCGGGACGACGTTGGCCCGGTGCCGTACTGCGGCAGGTCGCCACCATGATAGGCGCGCTCCCCCGTGGCTCACGACTCGATTCACCCGAAGGCTCGACCGGGCGGCGCTCCCGGCGAACTCACGGGATCCGGGGGGATCCGGCGGAGAGGGAGGGATTTGAACCCTCGGATCCCCTTACGGAGATCAACTCATTAGCAGTGAGTCCGATTCGGCCGCTCTCGCACCTCTCCCGACGACCAGTGTAGGCGATCCGCTGCGCCCCCGGGGAGGGCTCCCCGAGCGGCCAGGACGCCTTGTCGCAGTTGGAGACTCTGCGGTCATCGGGGGAGGGCGCCGGGGCCTGGGGAGCCGTCTGAGAGCAGCCGGACCTGTTCCGATCGGGGTCGGTCGGAGGCCTCGGCGACCCCAATCCTGCCGGAAGCCGCGAGCGCGGCCCCGCGGAGGGCCCGACCGGAGGAGGCCCGGGGGCGGCGTCCCCTACCAGTCCAGCGAACGCGGTTCCTCCCTTTCGCCCCCCCGACGTTCACGGTCACCGGACCGACACGACTCGACGACTCCCCATCCCAAAGGTCCGATCTCCGGCGAGGACCGGGTCGACCCGGACGGCGAAGTCCTGAACGACGCCCGTGGGCGCCAGGTCCGCTCGATCGTCGGTCGGCCGAGCCGGGCAAGACGCGGCCGTGCTGGGATCTCTGCATCACCTGGGACGGGAACCGCTGGTATGACCGGCACGACGCGGCCGACCAGGCCCAGAGGGCCAAGGGAGCGCCTCGAGACCGCCGACCGTCAGCGAGGGTGGGAGTCCGTCCCGTCAGACGCGTCACCCACCCCGACGAGTGGTGATCGGTCGTTCGACAGGCCGGGCAAGTCTGAATTAGAGATAAGTCGATTGACACGAACCCGTATTCATGTCACTGTCGTATCCATGAATACGAGGCGCGCCTACTCAATGGCTGTGCGAGCCGGGAAGGCGGCGGCTACCCGCTCACGCATCCTCGAAGTGGCGCAGGAACTCTTCGTGGCTGACTCCGCAGACTTCACGCTCGAGAAGATCGCCGCGATGGCAGGAGTCAGCGTTCAGACCGTGCTGCGAGCCTTCGGGAACAAGGAGACGCTCATTCTGGAGGCGATCGGCACGTTTCGCTCGACGCGAGAGCCGCTCCTCGTGGACGCGCCGGGGTCGGTAAGCGATGCCGTCAGCCGGCTCTTCGACGACTACGAGGAGATCGGCGACCGGGTGATTCGGATGCTCGCGGAGGAGCATCGGGTCCCAGGTTTCGCTGCCGTTGCCGAAGTGGGCCGAGCGAGGCACCGTGAGTGGGTCGAGGCAGCGTTTGCTGAACAGCTGAAGGCGTGTCCGGCCCGTGAGAGCAGCCGGATCCTGGTAGCGCTGCTCGCTGCCACTGATGTGTACGTCTGGAAGCTCCTCCGCCGAGATTTCGGTCTGGACCGGAAGCAGTCGGAGGCCGCTGTCGGGCTCCTCATCCGAGGAGCTTCTATCACCGAGAGAGAGAAGTGAGTCATGGCACAGGTCTTGTGGGCGTGTTGGGACGGAGGCGGCAACCTGACGCCGAGCATCGGTATCGCCCAAGTCCTTGAGGACCGGGGCCACACGGTGAACTTCTGCGGTCGCCCCGAGATGGTCGGTCGTGTGGAGGCGGCAGCTTGCTGCCGCCGCTCTGGTCAACGCACGAACTGACCTCGACCGGTACTCGTTCCATCCGCTCGCAACCGTCTTCGGGTACACGAGCTCGCCGGCCGTGGGCGACGAGCTCGCCGGCCGTGGGCGACGAGCTCGTCGCCCTGGTCGCAGATCTTGAGCCCGACGTCGTCGTCGTCGATGCCATGTTCAGTGCGGCGCTGACCGTTGCGCCGAGCTTCGCCCGTCCAACGGCGGTCATGCTGCACACGTTCTTCGACCGGCTCCTCACCATGTGGCGGGCCAACTTCGCGATGCAGAGCGATTCCCGGAAACGGGCCGGCTTCGACGGGCTGCCAGAGCTCGACACCCTGTGGGGCGAGCGTGAACTGCTTCACGTCAATGCCCTCAAGGCGTTCGACGGCGAGCGGGCGGCGGGATGGCGACACGTCGTCCATGGGGCGCCGGTGCTCACCGCCGAACGCAAAGCGGTGCCCGTGGAGCTGCCGTGGGACATCGACGACCCGACGCCGCTCGTCCTTCTCAGCTTCAGCACCGTGGCTGAACAGCGCAGTCCCGAGATGTTGCAGCGTGCCCTCGATGCGCTCGGACAGTTGCCGGTGTACGTCGTGGCCACCACCGGCGGCATCGTTGATCCGGTTGATCTCGCCGCTCCGGCGAACGCCCATCTCGCGGCGTTCGCCGATCACGATGCGCTCATGAATCGGGCAGCCTTGGTCGTAGGCCACGGTGGCCACGGCACGACAATGCGGGCGTTGCGTCACGGTCTTCCGATGGTTGGCATCCCAGCCAAGGGAGCCGACCAGGCGCCGATCACCCAGCTGTTGGAGGACTGGAAGGTGGGACGCGCCCTACCTGGCGACGCCGACAGCAGCCAGATCGGATCCGCAGCAGAACAGGTGCTCTCCGACCCCAGCTTCCGCGAATACGCCGTGCAGCGCTCGGACGCCTTCGCCGGGCTCGACGGAGCGCAGATCGCCGCAGACGCGCTGGAAGCTCTGATCCCGAGCGGTACCTGACCAACCGAGCGTCGTGAGGGCAGACGATGCCAAGCAGGTGCGGGGATGTATGTAGCCCGCGACCGTGGGAGCAGTTGACCCGGGAGTCCTTCCGGGCCGATGTTCCGACCCCACGCTGACGTCGAGGAGTCGGGTCCGGCCGACGAGCGGACCCGACTCGGGTGGGTGACGACCTACCGTTCGACGTGTGCGGCAAGGTTGGCTAGAGACGAAGTGAGTCCCGTCGCGTGAGCCTCGGCCGAGATGCCGTCCGGAACATCGTCAGCGGTGATCGCGACCGTCGTCCCCGCGTCGACTGCGCGTACCTCCCAAGTCATCGTCATGGTGCCGGCGAAGGCAGCGTCGTCTGAGATGAAGTCGACGGCCTGGACGACCCGGACGTCGGGAACGATGTCAATGTACCGAGCCTCGACGATGTCGGCGTCAGCCGTGGACTTCCCGCGGGCGGAGGTACGGTCGGTGTACGTCAAGATCAATCGGTACGAGCCCCCGGGTCTGGGATCAAACCGTTCGAATCTGGCCGTCATCCCGTCCGGAGGGAGCCAGGCCAGGAGCGCATCGCGGTCAACCATGGCGGCGAAGACCTGTGCGGGCGGAGCGGCGATCACTCGAGAGGCGGTGTCTGTCCGGGGCATAGTGAAATGCTAGGGGCTGCACTGCTCGGTACCGCTCACGGTCGTGCCGTACGCCCAAGAGCGGCCCGACGGGTCCCCGCAGGGGACCTCGGAGGTCGGTGACACCCCGAACCGACGCCCGAGGCACACGCCGGTGACGACGACGGACTCACCCCGACCGTGGGAGAAGTTGACGATGCGAGTCCTTCCCGCCGGACATTGCCGCCCACCTTGATGGCTCGGAGCGTTCGGTGCCCTGAGGCGTTCGCGAGACCGGCAGTCGTTGCGCTCCGCGCCGGCGGCCGCACGCGGCCGCGGTCTACCAGACCGCGAAATTGTACGACGCCGGGACGTTGACGGTGACTGCACCTGTGTCGCCCGGCTGATAGGCGCGCATTTGCCCGTTGAGTCCGCAGAAGAACACCGTGGTGCCGTCGGCTGTCCACACGGCTGCGCCCACAGGCTCACCGACGTCGACCGCGCTGTTGGCGAGACGCTTGATGACTGAGGCTCCCAGATCGACGACGACCAGCTCCGCTGTGGGGTTGCTGACGAACGGAGCGGCGATGAACGCGGCCAGGAACCGGCCATCCGGTGAGAGCGCTCCGCCACCGAGGAAGCCCCCGTGTGCGGTCGGTGGTGACACGACACGGTCGGTACCGGTGCTGGCGTTGGTGATATGCAGCGGGCACTCAGCGTCGCCGTCGCAGCCCGTATTGGACCGCCATGCCACCTCGTCACCGCTGGTACCGATGACATCCCCGGATCGACTGATGACCGGCCCAAGGCGGCCGCCGTCGAGGCTCCAGATGCGCAACTGGCCGTTGGCGTCCTGCACCAACAGGCCGCTGCCGGCCTGCGCCAACGCCTGGTAGCCGGTGGGGAGTTGCCACACCGGCGAGTTGTCAGCGCTCTGCGCCGTGGTCGACACGAACTGCACGGTGACCGTTCCGGGTCCCGAGCCGCGCTGGACGCCGACCAGTCCCGGCCAGAGCATCGTGAACAGGTGGTCGGCCGGACCGAGGGGGCGCGCCGCGGCGCGCAAGGCGGTCGCGAGGAAGTACACGACGCCACGGCGAAGGAACGCGACCCCTCCGGAGACCTCCACCGGGCGCTGCGGATCGGCGGGCCCTGCGGCCATCAGGGTCGAGGTCGGGCCTCCGTCGAGCGGAACCACCCGCGGACCGAGCTGGTCGGTGTAAAGGACCGTGTAGCGCTGCATCGGCGAGACCGTGATGGGCAGGGTCGCGTGGGGGGCCGCGCTGGGCTCGGTGGGGTGACGCTGCGGGCGGTTGACCACCAGTGCTGCCAAGGTCGCCGTAACGGCGACAACGGCGGTGCCAACAAGCACCGCCCGGCGCATGGCGCGGGGAGGCCGTCGATGGTCCTCGGCCTGGTGGGCAGTTCCGGTGGGCGCAGATGGCTCCTCGGTCGGCAGCGCGACGGGCACAGCGTCGGCCAAGCCGGCGCCGCACTCGGGACAGCAGGCAGCCCACTCGGACACCGATGCGTCGCAGTTCGAGCAGCGAACCACCTCCCACATTGTGGCCGCCCGGGTGCAGTTCGAGACCGACGCCCCCGTGCTCGATGAGGTGGGGATACGCGAACACGCCGATCAGCGCCGCGGGTGGCCCCGCAGGCCGCCAGCAGACCAGGCGGATCGGGTGGCGACCCGTCAGCTTGTCGGCAGGGCAGGGATGGTTCCCGCCCATGTCCTCCCTCCGTCTGTCGTATGGAAGAGCTGCCCATTGGCCTGCAGCGCCCATGCCTCTGCTGGACCGACGGCCATGATCCCGGCCGCGGGCAAGTTCCTGGTTGGCTCGCACCGTCCAGGTGACACCCAGGTCCGCCGAGACGAGGACCTCGGGGCTGGCGCCCGGTCCCGCTCGGATGACTGGTCGGGCTGTCACCGCCGACACCGTGTCTCGGGAGCCGGCCACCACCGCAACCGCTGGTGGCCGCCGCCGGGCAGTGCCGGTTGGCCGCCGCGTCCAGGGGCAGTCCTGATCAGGGGGGCTGGCCAGCAGCGAATGAAAGCGAGTCTGGAGCGGCGGTGCTTCGGCCAACTCGCGAGTGCGACCAGCCGACTGGAACTGGTCCAACCCCGGGCTGATTCCTGGCACCTCACCCGGCTCTACCCAGCTGCGTTGAAGTAGTCCCGCTTCGCTGAGATCTTGTCGCCCTTGACCTCCCAGATCCCCATGACCCGGAATGGAATCGGTGTCCCGGCCATCACGATGTGATCGACCCGCTCGGTAAAGACGATGTTGCCGGATACGGCGATGTTGAGAATCTCGGAGTCAAAGAAGCTCATCGTGCCGAGGAACGGTTGGATTGCCTTCCGGATCTCCTCAGTCCCGGTTGCAGCGCCGATCGGGACGTTTTCGTAGACAGCGTCCGGCGCGAAGTAGGAGATGATCTCCTCCACGTCGAGCCGAGCCCATGCTCCCAGGACCGCCCGCACGACCTCCTCTGGACCCATGCCCTACCCCCGTATTCCTCTGCGAGCCTAGCTCGTGGCTGGCAGGACATCGTTCCGGTCCTGACTGGTGGGGTGTGGCATCGG
>Ga0075017_100003151_pt1 | contig 10371 bp, 7 predicted proteins | sample AleBraG_ABR_2012_FD_71475 | JGI IMG/M metagenome (GOLD analysis project Ga0075017, IMG submission 71475) | Freshwater sediment microbial communities in response to fracking from Pennsylvania, USA - Alex Branch Run_MetaG_ABR_2012 | ecosystem: Environmental > Aquatic > Freshwater > Creek >... | reverse complement strand
GCCTCAGCCCGTCAGCCTCAACGTGAGGATCTGCGCGACCGGAGATCCCGAGCGATCGGCTCCTCCCGCCAGGATCACCGTGCCCCCGCTGGCGGCGGCCGCCAGGTCCGAGAGCGCCCTCGGGAGCAGACCGGCGGAGCTGACCGACCCGGTCGCCGTGATCGCGATGATGCCCCGCCGCTGGCTGCCCGGCTGCTCGCCGCGGCCGCCGATCACGAGCAGCGCGCCGCCGAGCGACGCTCCGGCGGCGTGGGTGACCGCGTGCGGCAGGCGGGCGAGCTCGCGCACGCCGCCGCCCGCGGGGTCGAAGACATAGACCTCGCGGCTGGCCTGCACGCCGCTGGTTCCGCCGGCGATCAGTATCCGCCCGCCGAGGACGCCGACCGCGGCGTAGCGCAGGGGCTTGGGGAGCGTGCCCACGAGTCTCGGCGTGCCGCCGGGCCGCCAGGCGAGGATCGTGCGCAGCGGTTCGCTGCCGGTGTAGCCGCCGATCAGGTAGACCGTGCCCCCCAGGGTCGCGCAGGCAAGGTCCGAGGCCGGGGCGGGGAGTGAGCCGATCGCTTCTGCCGAACCGCCGCCGGTGAGCCGCAGAATGCCCGAGAACGAGGTCTGCTCCCCGCCGCCGAAGACGTAGACCGTGCCGCCCAGCGTCGCGGCACAGCCATCGTGCAGCGGCGAAGGAAGGCTCCCGATCGAGCTCGCGCCGGCGCCGGCGATCCGCAGGACATCGGCGACGGAGGCTTCCGAGCCGTCCAGGCCGCCGGCCAGCAGCACCCCGCCGCCCCGGGGGTCTGGCGCGCTCGCCGCGTCCTGGACGGGGGCCGGGAGGGCTCCCGTGACCGAGACGGCGACGCGCACCGCCGCGCTGCGCCGCCGGGCGGAGCTCGCCGGGCGCCCGGCGCCGGTGCGGGTGCCCCCTCCGTCGAGCACGAGCCACGCCAGCAGGCCGGCGCAGGCGGCGAGCACGACTGCGGCCCCGGTGCGCCGCCGGCGGATCGCGCGCTCGCGGGCCCGCCGCGCGAGCCGCTCGGGTGAAGGAGAGCTCATGCGCCGGGCTCCTAGGGGTGTACGACCGCTGCGTAGTCGGGGGTGCCGTCGGGCGCGAGCGGGATGAAGTCCATCCCGTCGGGGATGTCCAGGTGCCCGGGCCCCGTGCCGGGGATGTCGGTGTGCCCGTATTTCCAGACGATCCGGTTCGTGCGCGGGTCGATCACCAGGACGCGGTGGCGATAGTCGTCGTTCACCGCCACATCGCCGTTGGGGAGGGCCATCGCCAGCGATGGCTGATCCAGGCGTCCGTAGCCCGAGGCCGGCCCGTAGCGCCAGAGCACCTTCCCCCGCCGGTCGATGATCAGGATGTGTCCCGGGTTGGAGTAGTCGGCCAGCAGCACCCGTCCGCCCGGCAGCGGCTGGGGATCGGAGGGGTAGCCGACGGGCGCTTTGAGCGCCCACAGCAGCCGTCCTTCGGGCCCGATTTCATCGATCCAGTTCCCCTGGATCTCGCTGACCATCACCCCGCCTCCCGGCAGGGGCGTGTCGCCGTTGACCGAGGTGAAATGTCGTGGCGGTTCGTGCCTGCAGACCTGCGGGTCGCCGTAGCTGCGCACGATCCGGTGGTCGCGGATGAACAGGATGCGGCAGTTGGAGGCATCCGCCACGGTGAACGTGCCGTTCGCGAGCATGTAGGCGTCATCGGGAGTGTTCACATGGGTCGAGTCCGAGCCGGGTTCGCCGGGGTGCCCGAACAGCAGCCGCATGCTGCGGCTGCGCAGGTTGACCTCGATGATCGCGTGGTTGTCCTCCTCGTTCGCGATCACCCATTCGCCGCCCGGCTCGATGAACGTGTCGTCGTCGTAGAACAGGCTTCCGCGGTCACCGGGCCGGGGGAAGCTCCACACGATGCGACCGTGCGGATCGACCACGAGGATGCGGTTGTTGCCGCGGTCGGCGATCATCAGGTCCCCCGGCAGGCCGCTGCGTTCCGAGGCCGCCGCATAGGCGGCCGCCGTCCCCGGCTGGTAGCCGACGACGTTCTGCGGCGCCCACAGCGCGGCCAGCCCGCCGGTCGCCGCCGGGGCGATCGGCCCGCCGGGAACCACACGGCGCTTTCCCGCGGCCGCGCGCCCGCGGCTCGAGTCGCGGGAGGAGCCCGAGAAGCCGCCCAGGCCAGCCGTGAGAGCGAGGGCGAGAACCAATGCCGCCACCGCACCGGCGCCCAGGCGACGGCGTCGCAGGCGTCGGCGGCGCGCCGCCCGCCGCTGCAGGCGCGAGCTCTGGTCGAGCCTCGGGGTCTGGTGTTGGCTCGAGTCTCGCTCGCTCATGGCCTCGCCGGCCTCCTCGCGTCGGGGTGGGGCAGGCGAGGGAGTCTGCCACGACGCGCCACGGCGGGTCCTTCTCGCGGCCCGCCGGGCGCCCTCCCGCTCAGGCGACCCTGGCGTCGAGCACGCCTCGAGCAGCTCCCCTCGTGCCTGCTTTCGCGGCGCGGCTGCCGGGGGCGGCCTATGAGAGGAGGTCCCGTCGCTGGAACAGCGTCGCGCCGGCCGCCGCGAGCGCAACTGCGGCGACGGTGACGCCGAGGAAGGCGAGCGGGTCGATGCCGTTCTCGACCGCCCTGCCGTAGTAGCGGAACACGGAGGCGTACCTGAGGCCGTCGAGGCTCGGATCGAGCCGGCCGACCAGATCGAGCACGTACATCCCCACCAGCACCCCGGCGACCGAGCCCGTCACGATGCTGGTGCGCAACGAGATGCCGGTCACGACGATGCCGAGCCCTCCCGCGAGCAGCCCCAGCGGCCAGACGTTGGCGAAGCCCGCCAGCGCGGCTGAGAACGACAGGTCAGCGCCCGACAGCAGGCTGCCGAGCAGGGCGAGGATCAGGCTGACGGCGAGGATTGCGGCCAGCTCGATGGCGCAGGCGCAGAAGCAGGCCGTCACGATGCGCCGGCGTGACACGGGCGCTGAGAGCAGCACGTCGAGCCGGCCGCTTTCGGCAGCGCCCGAGAGACCGCTGGCGGTGGAGCGGACCGCCAGGTAGCCGACCGCGAGCGGAACGATCAGGCTCAGCATCTCCGCGTGCAGGTACTGCTCGACCGTCGACAGTTCACCGATCCCGAAGGCCTGCTTGAGCGCCGACGGATAGCTGCGGACGGCCTTCGTCAGGGCCGCTTCGACAGATGGGTAGATGGCGACCACGAACGCCGACCACGCGCCGATCGGCAGACCCCAGGAGAGCAACGATCGGCGTCGTTCCCGCAGCTGCGCTGCGATCAGCGCGCTCAACCGGCCCCTCGCCGGTAGTAGGTGAGGAAGACCTCCTCCAGCGTGGGCCGTGCGATCTCCACATCGACGACCCTGTGACGGGCGATCGCCTTGATCACCGGGTCGATGTCGCCCGCGACCTTGAAGCTGACGCGCCCGTCGCCGGCCTCGAGCCCGCTCACGCCCGACAGGCCGCGCAGCCGCTCGAGGTCCGCCGGCTCGCCGAACTCGACCGAGACGCGGCGGGGTGTCTTCTCGAGCAGGTCGGACACGCGCTCGACCGCGACCAGCCGGCCCTCGCGGATGATCCCGACCCGGTCGCAGACCCGCTGGACCTCATCGAGCTCGTGCGAGGAGAGGAATACCGCGCAGCCGCGCTCGCGTTCCTCATGCACCAGCGCAAGAAACTCCTCCTGCATGAGCGGATCGAGGCCACTCGTGGGCTCGTCGAGAACGAGCACCTCGGGCTCGTGGAAGACCGCCAGGATCAGCCCGATCTTCTGCCGGTTGCCGCGCGAGAGCTCCCCCATCGGCCGCTCGAGGTCCGCCTGGAAGCGCTCGGCAAGAGCCAGGGCCCTGCCGAGCCCCGAGATGCCGCGCAGCCGTGCCAAGAGCGATACGGCCTCGCGCCCGCGCACCAGCTTTCCGAACCCGAAGTCGCCGGGGAGGTTGCCGAGCCGGCTGCGGATCGCGACGCTGTCGCGGTGGCTGTCGAGGCCGAAGATGCGCGCGCTGCCGGAGGTCGGGTGCAGGAGGTCCAGGAGCGTGCGAATCGTCGTGGTCTTGCCGGCGCCGTTGGGGCCCAGAAACCCAAAGATCTCGCCCTCCTCGACGGCGATCGTGATCCCCTCGATGCCGCGGTTGCCGCCGTAGAACTTCGTCAGCAGCTCGGTTTCGATCACGGGCACGCGGCAATCGTCCCAGACCGCGGGCGGCCGCCGGCGCGACCCGGGCCAGGCCCGTCGATGCACGACTCGCGGCCGACCGCGATGATCCACCCCTCAATGGCATCTCACGATCTCGCAGGAGCGCCGTCGCTGTGCCCGTGAGTACGCACGAGCGCCTGCGCCTGAAGCCCGAGCAGCTGCGCTCGCGGTGCGACCCCGCCACGCTCGGCTTCCGCACGACGGCCGAGGTGGAGCCGGGGGACGGAGCGGCGGGCCAGGAGCGTGCCCTGCGGGCGCTCGACTTCGCCGTCGAGGTCAGGCAGCTCGGCTACAACGTGTTCGCGACGGGGCCCGCCGGCACGGGCAAGCGGGAGACGATCGAGGCGCGGCTGAGCGAGCTCGCGCGCGCGCAGCCGGCGCCGCCGGATGTCGTGTTCCTGTTCAACTTCGAGGAGCCCGGCAAACCGCTGTGCGCGACGCTTCCGCCCGGTCGGGGGCGGCGCCTGGAGCGGACGATGGCGGCCTTCGTGGCGCAGGCGGGCCGTGAGATCCCGAGCGCCTTCGAGAGCGAGAGCTACCGACGACGGCGCTCCGAGGCCGTGGAGTCGCTCGAGCACGAACGCGAGGAGACGCTCGAGCAGGTGCGCACGTTCGCGCGCTCACGTGGCCTGGAGCTCGAGATAACCCCGGCCGGGGTGGTCACGATCCCGCTCGTTCATGGCCGACCGGTGACGCCGCGGGAGTTCCAGCAGCTGCCCGAGGAGACGCGGCGGGAGATGAGCGAAGCGGGGCACGCGGTCGAGGAACGCATGAACAGCATCGTGCCCAAGCTGCGCGAGATCGACGCGGGCGTGCGTGAGCGCGTGCGAGCTCTCGACCGCGAAGTGGTCCTGTTCGCGGTCGGGCACCTGATCGAGGAGGTCAAGCGGGAGCACGCCGACTCGCCGGCCGTGAGCGCCTGGCTGGAGCGCGCCGGCGAGGACGTGGTCGACAACTACGGCGGCTTTCTCGCCGATCCCGACCAGACCGGGGCGGCGATGCCGATGCTGGCGATGTTCAACCGCGGCGTCGATGCCTTCCGCGCCCGCTATGAAGTCAACCTGTTCGTCGCCCGCGAGGAGGATGGCGCGCCCGTGGTCGTGGAGCGCAACCCGACATTTCCTCGCCTGTTTGGACGCATCGAGTTCGAGGCGACGTTCGGTGCGGCTGTCACCGATCACCGCCACATCAAGTCGGGGGCGATCCACGCCGCCAGCGGCGGCTACATGATCGTGCGTGCCGAAGACGTCCTGCGCCAGCCGTTCGTCTGGGACAAGCTCAAGGAGATCCTGCGCACCGGTCAGGCCCGCATCGAGAACCTCGGCGAGCAGTTCACGCTGTTCCCCACGGCTACGCTCGCACCCGATCCGGTGCCCCTCGACGTCAAGATCGTTCTCACGGGCTCGAGCGAGCTCTACGAGCTGCTCCACGCGCTCGACGAGGACGTGGCCGAGCTGTTCCGCGTACGTGCCGACTTCGATGTGCAGATGCCCTCGGCCCAGGCCGCCAGCTACGCGGCCTTCATCAGCGCACAGGTCGCCCGCGGCGGGCTGCGCCACTTCGATGCGGGCGCCGTGGCGCGCGTGGTCGATCACGGTGCGCGCCGAGCCGCCCACCAGGACAGGCTCTCCACCCGCTTCGAGGAGGTCGGGGACCTCGTCATCGAGGCGAGCCACTGGGCGGGCCGCGCCGGGTCGGAGCTGGTGGGCGCCGAGCACGTCGAGCAGGCGATCGGCGAGCGGCGCGGTCGATCGGACTTGATCGAGCAGCGCCTGGCGGAGATGGTCGACGAGGGAACTCTGCACATCGAGCTGGAGGGCGGCCGGGTCGGCCAGCTCAACGGCCTGGCGGTCCTCGCCCTCGGCGACTACGCCTTCGGGCATCCGGCGCGCATCACCGCGACGACCACGACGGGCGCCGCCGAGCTCGTGAGCCTCGACCGCGAGAGCAAGCTCAGCGGGCCCATCCACGACAAGGGCTTCCTGACGCTGCGCGGATATCTCGGGCAGCGCTACGGCGACGAGGTGCCGCTCTCGCTGGCGGCCAGCATCACCTTCGAGCAGTCCTACGCCGGACTCGAGGGCGACTCGGCGGCGAGCGCCGAGCTCTACGCCCTGCTCTCGAGCCTCGCCGAGGCGCCGATCGACCAGGGGATGGCGGTCACCGGCTCCGTCGACCAGTACGGCCGCATCCAGGCTGTCGGCGGGGTGACCGAGAAGGTCGAGGGCTTCTTCGCGGCGTGCCGCCGCGCCGGCCTGACCGGATCCCAGGGGGTGGTCATCCCGGCCAGCAACCGCCGTCACCTGATGCTCGAGGAGCCGGTGATCGAAGCCGTCCGCGACGGGCGCTTCCACGTCTGGGCGGTGGAGAGCGTGGACGAGGGCATCGAGCTGCTGACGGGCATGCCCGCGGGCGAGCGTGACGCGGACGGGAGCTACCCCGAAGGCACCCTGCACCGGCGCGTCCAGGACCGCCTGACGGCGATGGCGCGCGCCGCGCGCGAGTGGGGACGCCCCCGCCAACAGGATTCCGGCGGCCCCGATCCGTCGGGCCCCTGACCCTGCGACCGACGGCCACGCCCCCGGCCCGAGCGAGCGAAGCCGGCCGCCCGGCGTCCCCTCGCCCTTCTACTGAGAATTCACACGGCCGAGTACTGAGGTGACCCTCGCCGACGTCCAATAGAACCTCTTCGCAGAGACGACCCCGCGTCTCGCACCGCCCTCGGCGGAGCACCACCAGGACGAGGAGAACCGATGGAGCCCACACGTCACAGCCCGTCTCGCATCTCGCGGGGACTGCCGCTGCTGGGAGCGCTGCTCCTCGCGGTGCCCGCGATCGCCGCCGCGGCCAACCCCCGCAGAGGCGCACACTTCAGCGGACGGACCAGCGAGGTGCCCCCCGGCACGCTCAGCTTCGCGGTGTCCCACAACGGATCTGGTCTCACGAACTTCCGTTTCGCCACGCTCGGCTGCCTGGCCAGCCCGGGTGCGCAGGCCTTCCCCGTGACGATCAAAGCCGTCCCCCTGTCCAAGTCCGGCTCGTTCGCGCTCAACCACGCCAAGTCGGTCACCGTCAAACACCCCGCTACGGGCACCACGATCCAGATCACCGTCACGGCGAAGATCCAGGGCACCTTCACCGGCGTCCATGCGGCCAGCGGCACCATCAGCTACAGCGAGTCGATCAGCGCCAACGGCGCGCCGGGCCCGAAATGCACGGCGCCGAAGGCGCTGAAGTTCCATGCGACCGGCTGAGAATCTCAGCCGTGCAGGGCGCGCAGCGCGTTGAGGATCACGGCGAGGTCGATGAGCTCCTGGAAGATGGCGCCGGCGACCGGGGGGAGATACCCGAGTGCCGCCACGAGCATCGCCGCGAGGCTCAGACCCATGCCGGCGATCACGCTCTGGCGTGCGATGTGCACCGCCCGCCTCCCGGCGTGCACCGCGTCGGCGACCCGGTCGACCCGGTCGACCGTGATCACGGCGTCGGCCGTCTCCGATGAGACGGTGGCGCCGGCTGCGCCCATCGCGATGCCGAGGTCGGCCAACGCCAGGGCCGGTGCATCGTTGACGCCGTCGCCGACCATGATGACCGGCGCGAGATCCTCGTCGCCGCGCAGACGTTCGACGACCTTGAGCTTCTGCTCGGGGGACTGCTCGGCGTAGACGCGGTCCACGCCGAGCTCTCGCCCGACCCGCTCCGCAACCGAGCGGCGATCGCCGGACACCATCGCGACGTGGCGAACGCCCTCGGCGCGCAGCCGCTGAACGATCTGATCGGCGTCGGCGCGCAGCTCATCAGCCATCACGATCACCCCGCCTCCCCGACCGTCGATCCCGACGAACACGTGCGCCTCGCCCGACCCGCGGCCTGCCATCAGGGCCATCGCGGCCAGCTGCTCGTCGGGCACGCCCGTCGAGCGCACGAATGCCCTGTTTCCGATGCCGACCCGGTGACCGTCGAGGACACCCTCGATACCCTGGCCGGGATCCTCGCGAATCTCGTCGGCCGCGCCGAGAGCGAGGCCCGCGTCGAGCGCCGCCCGCACCAGCGCCTCGCCGAGCACGTGGGCGGACATCTGGTCGATCGACGCGGCGAGCCTGAGCAGCTCGACGGGCTGCGATCCCTCGCAGGTGTGGATTTCCCGAACCTCGGGCGTGCCCACGGTGAGCGTGCCGGTCTTGTCGAACAGCACGGTTCGCGCCTGGCCGAGCGTCTCGATGGCCGCGGCTCCCTTCACGATCACTCCCTCGTGGGCCGCCCGGGAAAGCCCTGATACGAGGGCGATCGGCGCCGCGAGGATCAGCGGACAGGGCGTCGCCACGACGACCACCGCGAGCGCCCGGATCGAGTCCCCGCTGAGCGCCCAGGCCGCACCGGCCACCAGCAGCGTCGCGGGAAGGAAGAACCCCGCATAGCGGTCGGCCATGCGAACGAACGGAGCGCGCTGCGCCTCGGCCTGCTCCACCAGCCGCACGAGCGCCGCATAGGCGCTCTCGGAAGCGGGCCGACCCGCTGTGACCTCGAACGGCGAGCCGGCGTTCGCGGTACCGCTCAGCACCGCCATGCCCCTCGCAAGGGTCACCGGCAGCGGCTCGCCGCTCAGCGTGCTGGTATCGAGGACGGCCTCGCTGCTCGCCAGCGAGCCGTCCACCGGCACCACCTCGCCGGTGAGTACGACCACGACGTCGCCGGTCTTCACCTCCTCCACCGGCACCTGCTCGATGCGATCGCCCACCCGGCGCCGCGCGACCTTGGGGGCGCGCTGTATGAGCCCGGTCAGCTCTCGCCGCGCGCGGGTGGAGGCCATGTCCTCGATGGCGGCGCCACCCGAGAACATCAGCCCGACGATCGCACCCGCGAGCTCCTGTCCGAGGGCGAGCGAGCCGACCATCGCCACCAGGGCGATCGTGTCAACCCCCAGGTGGCGCTGCAGGAGGACCGTGCGGCCGACCTCGACGGCCAGCTCGAGAGCCAGTCCCACGATGGCGGCGCGCCAGACTTCATCGCCCGCCGCACCCTGCCCGAGAAGGTGCAGCAGGCCTCCGGCTGCGATCGCGACGAGCGCCACGGCGGCCAGCAGCGGCGCCCGGTGCTCGACCACGGCGTCGAGCCGACGCCGGCGCGAGGGCCTGTCGGGTGCGCCTCGCGCCATGGCCGGGGCCGATGGGTGCGGCCCGGCCCTGGCGTGAGCCTCGCCCTCGAGCCGCCCGGGGTCGTCCCTGGAGCTCGGCAAGGCCTCTCTCAGCCCCTGCTCACGACGGACCTTCGCCGCTGCTCGGATGGGCGATTCGGACCGAGAAGCCACAGAGGACCAGGGCGGCAACGGTCAGCGCGCTGGCGCCGAGACCGGTCGCGATCATGCCGGCGTCGGGCGTGGTCAACTCGAAGAATCTGCGGGTGGCCGGGATCAAGAGGGTGGCCACGTACAGGCCGGCGAGCCCGCCGCACAGGGCGCCGACGAGGGTCGAGCGGCGCCACGAGCCTTCCGTCTCCAGCGCCATCACGAGGTAGAGGCCGCCGGCGATCAGGATCGTGACCGCGACCGTGCGCGCATCGGCGACCGTGCGGTCGAGGTCGTGCAGCGCGAACAGGTAGCCGGCCACGACGCCGGCGCCGAGGACCGCACCCGCGGGTACGGCGAAGCGGGCGGCGCGACTCGCAAAGCGCTCGGGCTTCCACGGGCCGCTGCTCGGAGCGAGCGCCAGGAAGAAGGTGGGGATTCCGATCGCCAGGGTCGCAGCCAGCGTGAGGTGGCGCGGCAGCAGCGGGTAGGAGTCGGACCCGATCCCGATCGTGAGGATCAGGAAGGCGGCGAACGCCGACTTCGTGAGGTAGAGCTTGCTCACGCGCTGGAGGTTGCGAAGCGCTCGGCGGCCCTCCGCTACCAGCGTGGGCACGCTCCCGAAATCGCCCGAGATCAGCACCAGGTCGGCCACGCTGCGCGCCATCTGCGTGCCGCTGCCCTGCGCGATCGCCAGCCGGGAGCACTTCAGGGCCGGAACGTCGTTGACGCCGTCGCCGACCATCGCCACATAGCGTCCCTGCTCGGTGAGGGCCTGCACGATCGCGCGCTTGCCCTCGGGCGAGATGCGCCCGACGATCGTCATGTCCCGTGCGAAGGCACACCGTCCGGCGGGGTCGTCGGGGATCTCCTCGCCGTCGCTCACGCCGCCTATGTCGATGC
>Ga0075017_100003149_pt1 | contig 10376 bp, 10 predicted proteins | sample AleBraG_ABR_2012_FD_71475 | JGI IMG/M metagenome (GOLD analysis project Ga0075017, IMG submission 71475) | Freshwater sediment microbial communities in response to fracking from Pennsylvania, USA - Alex Branch Run_MetaG_ABR_2012 | ecosystem: Environmental > Aquatic > Freshwater > Creek >... | reverse complement strand
TCCTCGAGCACGTCCTCATCGACCTTGCTGGAACCAAGGCGTCCGCGCAGCGAGCTGAACAGCCCTCGCGAGCGGCCCAGGCGCTCTCGATAGACGGGCTCCTCGTCGACGATCGACGACTCGTCACCAAGGGGCTCCGCGAGCACCTCGAGCTGGTCGCTGGTCGGCTCGTCGGCGAGCACGGCGACGGAGCGAGCCTCCTCGCGTTCGTCGAAGAAGTCTTGTCCTCGGAACGGCTCTGAAGCGCTCGGGACAGCGTCGCCCTTCGCTCCTCGCTTGGGCCGGAAGGCCACGAAGCCGAGGACCACCACCACCAGGACGACGAGGAGGATGATCGCGGCGATCATGCGCCAACCTCAGCCGACTCATCTCTCGACTCGGGCACTCGCTGAGAGACGACTTGGCTTGATCCTCCAGGCTTCATCGTCACCCCGTAGAGGGCGTCGCCTGTCTCCATGGTCCGCTTCTGGTGGCTGACCACGATGAGCTGTGCCTCGTGGCGGAACTCTCTGAGCAGACCCAAGAAGCGGTGGAGGTTCACGTCGTCGAGCGCTGCCTCGACCTCGTCCATCAGATAGAAGGGTGACGGCCGAGACCGGAACACGGCGAAGAGGAAGGCCAGCGCAGCCAGCGAGCGCTCGCCTCCCGAGAGCAGGGAGACCCGACGCACGTTGCGTCCCGCTGGACGAACCTCGATCTCGACGCCCGTGCCCAGGAGATCGTCGGGCTCAGTCAGCACCAAGCGACCTTGGCCGCCGGGGAACAGCATGGCGACCAGGGCGCTGAAGTGCTCGTTCACGTCTGCTGCCGCTGACGCGAAGGTCCCCATGATCTCGTCGTCGAGCGCTCGGACCACCTCGTGGAGCTCTCGGCGCGCTTCGCGCACGTCGGTGACCTGGGTCTCGAGGTCTTGATGACGCTCTTCGAGCGCGCTGAGCTCCTCGAGGGCGAGGGGGTTGATGGGGCCGAGGTTGGCGAGGTCTGCCTCGAGAGAGGCCGCCCGCTCCGACGCGCTCACCCCTTCGGGAAGCTCCGGCTCAGGGGCGTCCACGGCAACCCCGGGGTCGACACCCAGCTCTCGAGCGATGACGTCGAGCACCTGGGTCCTCTGCACCGCCGTCTCAGCCGCGCCGATCTCAAGTGCCCGGACACGGGATTGGTGCGCTTCGAGAGCGGTCGCTGCTTCGCTGCGCTCCAAGCGGAGCTGGCCCAAGCGCTCACCCGAGGCGCGGACCGCCCGGAGCTCATCGGCGTAGGCCACTCGCCGAGATTCAAGGAGTCCCGCCAGGCGGTCATGTGCGTGAGCACAGAGGCCGTCGAGCCTCTCGATGGCGGTCAAGGTGGACTCGAGTCGCTCCCTGGCCGCCGCAGCGTTCGAGCGCGCCTCGACGTGCCCTTCGAGTCGGAGCTCGACGGCTTCGACTCTCTCCACCAACGTGCGGCGACGCTCGGTGAGCTCGGCGACGCGCACCTCAAGCTCCTGGCGCATGGCCAGCACCTGGTTGTGGTGGGCGTCGACGGTTGCCTTCGCTTGCGCCACCCACGACGCGCGCTCTTCAGCCCGAGACGCCGCCTCTTCGAGCTCGGGGAGCGTGGCGCGCACCTTGAGGAGCGCTCCCTCTTCCTCTCTCACCGCCGCGGCCGCCAGCGCGAGCTGGGCGAGCGTCTCTTCGATCTCGGCCGACAGCCGCTCGAGGGCATCGCTCACTGCCCGCACGGCGAGCTGGCGCGCCTCGACGTCGCTGACCGAGCGATCTGCTTCTCGTTGGGCGAGGGCCAAGGTCTCGCCTGCAGTCACCGCCGCGTCATCGGCTGCTCGCCGGGCATCGATCTTGTGGGTGGCATCTGCCCGAGCGTCGGCCGCTTCCAAGGTGGCACGCTCCACGGCAGCCGCCGTCACGACGCCGGCGCCAGCGCTCACGCGCCACCCGCTCGACGAGAAGCGATCTCCCTCAGGTGTGACCACCACCAGCTCAGGTCGATCGAGAGCGAGATCGAGCGCGCGCTCGAGGCTTCCCATCCGGACCGCCGTGCCAAAGAGCCGATCGAGGACGCCCTCGGCAGAGCGCGGCGCCCCCGCGCGCAATGCCACATGGCCACGTACAGGATCGGCACCCTCAGGGAGGCCTTCAAGGGAGACGGCGGGAAGGTCGGACGAGGCGATCACCATGCCGCTGGCCCCCTGTCGACGAAGGCTCTCGAGCGCGCTGCGCGCAGACGCTCGCCCGTCGACCACGATTGCCGCCACCGCGGCGCCCGCTGCTGACTCGACTGCCCGCTCCCAGCCCGGTGCCACCTCTAAGAGATCGACCAGCGATCCCACCACGCCGTCGAGCTCCTTGAGCGCCTCTCGCCCGGAGCTGCCCGTCAGCTCGTCAAGAGCACCTGAGAGCGACTCTGCCTTGGCGGTGGCGCGGGCGGCAGCGGCTTCGGCGCCGCGCGCCTCTTGCTCAGCACGTCGAAGCGCCTCAAGTGCCGTGGCGTGGTCGTCGATGGCTTGTCGAGCCTCCGCCTTGAGCTCGTCGGCTCGTGTGCTGGCGATCTCGACCGCTTCGATCGAGGCAGCGTGGTCGAGGGCCAGCTGCTCTTGACGAGCCGCCAAGCGCCCACGTCGCTCTTCGAGATCGAGTGACGCCTGCTGGCGAACGCTGAGCGCCCTCTCCAGCAGCTCGGTGCGCTCATGCGCTCGTGACAGCGCCTCGGCAGCATCTTCATCTTGGCCACCGCCCCAGGTGGCGTCGTACTCCTCTTGGGCGCGGGCGAGCGACACCTCTGCCTCGCGAAGCGCTTCACGCTCCGCGCTCAGACCTGCGGACTCCTCATCGACAAGCGCCACCTCGCCGGCGAGCCGAGCGCTGTCGGCCTCGAGCGACGCGACGACGTCGGCATCGGCAGAGGCCGCAAGGGCTTGGGAGACGCCGCGGGAGCGCTGCGCCAAGACGGCCCTGAGCCCGCGAGCGCGCTCTAAGAGGCTCTGGACCTGCGCCACGGAACGAGCCAGATCCTCTGCTTGATCGTGGGCGAGGGCCGAGGTCATGGTCGAGGCCTCGGCGTCGAGCGCGTCGATGCTGGATCGAAGCTCTCTCTCTGTTCGCTCCGCCTCTGTGAGGGACGCCGCGGTCTTCGTCGTGCGCTCCGTCAGCTCGAAGAGCTCTCGTCCGACCAAGTAGAGCTTGAGGGCGTCACGCTCCGCGGCCAGCGTGGTGTGGCTTCGAGCAGCCACCGCTTGGCGCTCCAAGGGACGCATCTGGCGGCGTACCTCTCGGACGAGATCGCCTAGGCGCTCCAGGTTCTCCTGGGTCGCTGCCAGTCGCCGCTCGGCCCGCTCCTTTCGACGACGGTGCTTGAGCACACCGGCGGCCTCCTCGATGACCGCGCGGCGCTCTTCGGGTCGTGCGTTGAGCACCGTGTCGAGCTGGCCCTGACCGATGATCATGTGCTGCTGGCGACCGACGCCTGAGTCGCTCAGCAGCTCTTGGACGTCGAGCAGACGACACGGCGCTCCGTTGATGGCGTACTCGGAATCGCCAGAGCGGAAGAGCGTGCGGCTGATAGTGACCTCAGCCATGTCGACCGGCAGGCGTCCGTCTGCGTTGTCGATGGTGAGCGCCACCTCTGCCCGACCGAGCTGGGGCCGCGAGGCCGTGCCGGCGAAGATGACGTCCTCCATCTTGGCGCTGCGAAGCGCTCGTGGACCTTGAGCACCGAGCACCCAGGTCACCGCGTCGACGACGTTGGACTTGCCCGAGCCGTTGGGGCCCACGACCACCGTCACGCCCGGCTCGAGCTCGAGCGTCGTCGGATCAGCGAAGGACTTGAATCCCTTCATCGTCAAACGCTTCAGGTACATCGAAGCGACCCTAGCAATGCTGAGAGAGCCCGCTCGGGGTCCAACACACCCCTAGATCTGGCAGTGCTCGCAGAAGAAGGTCGAACGACTCTGGTGCTTGACCTTGACGATCGGCCGACGGCACCGACGGCAGGGGAGACCCTCTCGGTCGTAGACCTCGTGGAAGGTCTGGTAGTTCCCCGGCTTGCCGAAGAGGTCGACGAACTGCTCGTCCGACAGCGTCGAGCCACCGTGCTTGATGGCCTCGGCCAAGGTCTCGACCATCGCTCGCCACAGGCGGCGCACCTCGGTCGTCGAGAGCGAGTCGGTGGCCCGGTCGTAGCGGAGCCCCGCGGCGAAGAGGGTCTCGTCGGCGTAGATGTTCCCGATACCGGCCACGATCACCTGATCGGTCAAGAACGACTTGACCTGCATCGAGTGGCTGCGCAGCACGATAGCGAAGCGCTCCCAGCTCATGACGTCTTCGACAGGGTCGAAGCCAAGGCCGGCCAGCTCGGGCACGGTGGCGCGAACCACGGCGCCCTCTCCGCCCATCGCCACCTGTGCGGAAGCGGACACGACGACCTTGGTGCCTTCGGGCGGTGGGTTGGACACGAACATCTCACCGAAGGTGCGGGGGTCCACGTAGCGCATCTCGCCGCCTTGGGTGAACTGGATCACCACGTGGGTGTGCTTGGCCTTCGCCTCCTTGGCTGACTTCGCTCGACGGAGCTGGCCGGACATGCCCAGGTGGATCACCAGGCTCGAGCCGTTGTCGAGACCCAAGACCAGGTACTTACCCAAGCGTCCCACCGAGCGGATGGAGCGACCTTCGACCTCGGAGCGAAACTCCTTGGCCGAAGGGTGGCGGCGGACGACACGGCCGTTGGTCACCGAGACAGCCTTGATCTTCTTGCCGACCACCTCTTTGGATAACTCCTGGCGCACCGTTTCGACTTCGGCCAGTTCAGGCATCGTGGATCTCCCCCCATGCGGCATGGGCCGCATGGGCCTCCGCCTGCTTCTTTGATCGGCCCTCGCCGACACCGAGCACTCGACCGCCCACCTTCAAGGCAGCGACGTAGCGCGGGTCGTGATCGGGACCGCTCACTGTGATCTCGTAGCTTGGCCGAGCACCCAGGGTGCCTTGGCACCACTCATAGATGCGGCTCTTGAAGTCTTGTGACCCCGGCTCGGTGGCGGCGGCCTCGATGCGATCACCCAAGAGGCGGAGGATGAGCCGACGTGCTTCGTCAAGCCCCGCGGTCAAGTACACCGCACCGAAGATGGCCTCCATGGCGTCGGCGAGCACCGAGTCGAGTGCACGATCGCCTGAGCGATCGGCACCCTTGCCCAGCAGCAGGTGCTCGCCCAGCTCAAGGTCTCGGCCGAGCTGCGCCAAGACCGACTCGTTGACCAGTGCGATACGAGCCTTTGACATCCCGCCCTCGTCGAGATCCGGATGCGCCACGAAGAGCGCCTCGGCCACCACAAGACCGAGCACGGCGTCGCCGAGGAACTCGAGCCGCTGGTTCGACGGCACGTGGTGCTCGGGGGTGTAGCTCGGGTGGACCCGCGCCAGATCCAACAGCCTCAGATCGTCGATCTCGATGCCGAGGCGCGCCGCTAAGAGGCTTGCGGGCTCGGTGGTCACCGCCGACAGCTCAGCCAGCCTCAAGCTTGGCGGAGACGTAGTCGACCGCATCACGCACGGTCTTGAGGTCCTCGAGGTCCTCATCGTCGATCCGGAAGCCGCTCTGGCGCTCGGAGAGCTCTTCTTCGAGAGCCTCGACCAGCTCGATCAAGGCCAGAGAGTCAGCGTCGAGGTCCTCTTGGAACGAGGAGCCCTCGGAGATGGCCGACGGCTCGATCTCCAAGATATCGGCCAGCTGCTCCCGGATCAGGTCGAAGACCGCGCCGCGGTCCATGGGTCCCTGGGATGTGTGGGTCTCGGCTGGCACGCAGGCTCCTTCAGAGGGTCTTCGTTCGGGCAGCAGTCTACCGTCCCTGGTTGCGGTCCGTTGACGGTTCCGAACCCAGGTTGCTCAGGGAAATGACGAGGCGAGCGTGCCGAAATCGGGCTCAGGCGACGCTGATGGCGTTGCCGAGCGCCTCGGTGATGCCTGCCGTGGCCAGATCATGGCCGACCTTGATGGCGTTCTTCATCGCCAGGGCAGAGGATGAGCCGTGGCTGATGATGCAGACGCCTTGGAGGCCGAGGAGCATCGCTCCGCCGAAGGTCTCTGGATCGAGCTCGGTGATGAGCGGGGCGAGGTGAGGCAGCAGCACACCGGCTGCTGCTTTGGTCTCCTCGTCGGTGCCGAAGACGCTGACGATCCGATCCATGATGAAGCGAAGCGAACCCTCAAGGGTCTTGAGGGCCACGTTCCCCGTGAAGCCGTCGGTGACCACGACGTCGACGGGGGCGTCGAGCAGGTCGCGACCTTCGACGTTGCCGAAGAACGAGACGCCTGAGCCAGGCTCGGCCAGGAGCCCGTGCGTCTCTTTGACGAGCGGGGTGCCCTTGGAGGCCTCTTCGCCGATCGAGAGCAGGCCCACGGTGGGCTCGGCGATGCCGAAGCGGGCCTTCGAGAAGGCCGAGGCCATCTGGGCGAACTGGACGAGCATCGCCGGCGAGCACTCAGAGTTGGCTCCCGCGTCGACGAGGACGCCGGGGGCCCGCCCGGGCTTCGGCAGCGGTGTGGCGATGCAGGGGCGATGGACCCCCTTGAGCCTTCCCATCCGCAGCAGGGCGGCTCCCATGGTGGCTCCGGTGTTGCCGGCCGAGACCATCGCACAGGCGCGTCCGTCTCTGACCAGCTCGGCGGCGCGCACCAAGGAGGAGTCCTTCTTTCGACGAACACCCTTGGCTGGGTCCTCATCCATGCCGATGACCTCGGTGCAGGCGATGAGCTCGAGGCCACGCGTGTCGCCTACCAGCTCGGGTGGGCCCAAGAGGACCACCTCGATGCCCAGCTCGTCAACGGCTTGGCGTGCTCCGGCGACGATCTCGGTGGGGGCCTTGTCGCCCCCCATGGCATCGACGACGACCGGGAGCGACCCGATCGCAGTCAACTCAGTCGACCTCGATCGCCTGGCGACCCTTGTACCAACCGCAGTTCGGGCAGACCACGTGCGGGGTCTTGGCGGTCTGGCAATGCGGGCAGACGCTGCGCGAGGGGGCCTCGAGGCGCCAGGCCGAGGCCCGTCGGCTCCGAGTCTTCGCCTTCGACGTCTTGCGCTTGGGAACAGCCATCTCTCTCGTCTCTTCTTCTCAGCCCGGCGCCGAGGCACCGTGGGGAATCTGCCAACCTACTCGCCCGGCCGACCCGGAGGTCAGGCCGTGGCCTCAGTCAGGCCGGCGAAGAACATCAAGCGTAGCCCACCGGGGATCAGCCGGGGCTTCGCAGCCGCACGGCTCAAGGTTGAGATCAGCGCCGCACTGCACGCAGAGCCCGCGACAGTCCTCGTTGCACAGGGGGGCGAGCGGCAGCTCCAAGACCACCGCGTCTCTGATCAAAGGTCGGAGGTCCAAGAAGTCTCCGTCCAGCACGTAAGCCTCGTCATCGTCGGTTCCCACCCCCTCCATGAAGCGCTCCCGCACGAAGGCTGAGACCTCGCCGCCGGTGGCGATCGCGCACCGACGGCACACGCCGATCCAGCTCGAGGTGACGGTGCCCGCGGCAACGATGCCCTGTGGGATCGACTCGATCTCGCCGTCGAAGCGAGCGAGCCCGCCTGGAGGCACCTCACTCTCACCGGGCGAGGTGGCCGCTAGGAGCGCTTCAGGGTCGAAGACGCCCTCGATATCGCAGGACGCAGTGGCGCCGAGCTGCGTGCGGAGTCGAGCGACGCCGACGACGAAGGGGTCGAGCCCCATCGGTCAGCTCTGGTCCTGATCGAAGAACGACTCCTCGCCCTCTTCGATCTGCTCCTCGAAGCCCTGCAGGGGATCGGCCTCTTCAAGAGAGGGCTGCAGGCGCTCCCGGCCTGCGACGACCGTCTTGAGCACCCGGTTGAGGACGATCTCCATGCCCGCCAGCTTCTGGTCGCAGTAGTCCTCCGCCTCGTGGCGCATGCGACGAGCTTGCTCGTCAGCGTCATCGACGATCTTCTGAGCCGTGAGCTTGGCCTGGCGGACGAGCTCGGTGCGAGACACCATCCGCTCAGCTTGGGCTTTGACGTCTTCCATCAGGGCGTCTGCCTCGCGCTGGTTCTCCTCACGGAACTGCTCGCGCTCTCTGAGCATCCAGCGCGCTTGGCGGAGCTCCTCGGGGAGAGCAGCCAGCGCCCCGTCGAGCAGGTCGAGCATCTCTTCGCGACTGATCAGCACCGAAGCCGACAGTGGCATGGGCTTGGCCGAGTTGACCACGTCGACCGCCTGGCGAAGCAAGTTCTCGGCGTCGGGCTCTTCGATGGCGTCGGGCTCGTCGCCGTCGACGAAACGATCAAAGTCGTCGTAGTGATCAGTCATCGGGGGGGCCTTCCGCGAACTTGGCCTCGAGCGCCTTCTGCACCGGGGCGGGCACGAAGTGCGAGACGTCGCCCCCGTAGCGGGCGACCTCGCGCAGCAGGCGTGAGGCGATGAACGAATAGTGCGAGCTGGTGGGGATGAAGAGCGTCTCAACGCCAGAGAGCGAGCGGTTCATCTGTGCCATCTGGAGCTCGGACTCGAAATCGGAGACCGCTCGGAGGCCCTTGACGATCGCCGAGGCCTCGACGTCTCGAGCAACGTCGACGAGCAGGGTCGAGACAGAGACGATCGAGACGTTGTCGAGATGCGCCATCGACTCGGCCATCATCGCCTGGCGCTCTTCGAGATCGAAGAGTGGAGAGGACTTCTGAGGGTTGCGGATGGCGGCGACGACCACGAAGTCGAAGAGTCGAGCTGCTCGCTCCACGACCTCCAGGTGCCCGTTGTGGAACGGATCAAACGATCCTGGTACCAGAGCGCGGCTCACGTGACCTCTTCAGAAGGGTGGAAGCTGAGCACAGTGACGAGCGTACCGCCATAGCGACGCTGACGATGGACCACCCAACGCTCCTCGATGACCGGTTCGCTCCGAGACTCAAGCACCACGATGTCGGCCTCGAGACGGGCCAGGACGTCGTCCACGACGCTGAGGTCATAGGGCGGGTCCATGAGCACGAGATCGGAGGCAGGTGGCTGGTAGCTCGGCAACGACGCGCGCACGAGCTTGGTGGGAGCGCCGTCGAGGCCGACGGCTGCGAGGTTCGCCTTCACGGCGTCGAGTGCGTGCTGGTTGGCATCGACGAAGGTGACCTCGGACGCACCTCGGCTCAGCGCTTCGATGCCCAGGGCGCCCGAGCCACAGAAGAGATCCACCACCTTGAGCCCGACCACGCCGCCCATGGAGCCCAAGATGTCGAAGATCGACTCCTTGACCCGGTCAGTGGTCGGTCGCACGCCTTTGGGCAGCGGCGCGTTGAGGGAGCGACCCCGTGCGGCACCACTGACGACCCTCATCTCGCCCAAGGCTAATCACGACGGCTTGGGGCCAAACTCAGCTCTTGAACAGGAACGCAGCATCCTCATCATCCAGCGTGGCGACGAGCTCTTCGGCCAAGAGCTGGTGATCATCCAAGCGAGGGTCGAGAAGCGAGACCTGCTCGGCCAGCTCGTGCGCCGCCTCGAGCAGATCTCGATCACCGCTCAGCGTGGCCAAGCGCAGATCGCTTCTGCCCTGTTGGCGGCTTCCCATGATGGTTCCCTCTCCCCGGAGGGCGAGGTCGACCTCAGCCAGAGCGAAGCCGTCGGTGCTGGCCTCAAGTGCCTCAAGGCGAACGGCGGACTCCTTCGAGATCGCCTCACCCAAGAAGTAGCAGAAGCTCTGGTCCGCGCCTCTGCCCACTCGACCCCGAAGCTGGTGGAGCTGGGCGATGCCGAAGCGGGGTGCGTCTTCGATGAGCATGACCGTGGCGTTCGCCACGTCGACGCCGACCTCGATGACGGTGGTGGCGATGAGGACGTCGAGCTCGTGAGCACGGAACGCCGCCATCACGCTCTCCTTCTCGGCCGAGGGCAGCTGGCCGTGCAGGAGCCCAAGGCGCAGGCCGTGGAGCTCTCCGGCTCCCAGCCGCTCGAGCTCGTCGACCGCCGAGGCGGCCACCACGCGCTCGGAGCCCTCCACGAGCGGGCAGACCACGTAGGCCTGGCGACCTCGTGCCACCTCAGCGCGCACCTTGCCGAACGCCTCGAGCGCCTCAAGCTCAGTTCGAGCCCACCGGGTGGTCACCGGCGTGCGTCCCGGAGGCAGCTCGTCGAGGACGGACATCTCGAGATCACCGAACACCACCATCGCTGCCGTTCGCGGGATTGGCGTGGCGGTCATGACCAGGAGATCCGGATCACCCTCTCCCTTGGTCCCCTGCCCCTTGGCACGCAGCAGCGCTCGCTGCTCGACGCCGAAGCGATGCTGCTCATCGACCACGCAGAGCCCTAGTGAAGAGAAGACGACTTCCTCGGTGAGCAGCGCTTGGGTGCCCACCACGAGATCGATCGCACCTGAGCGGAGCTCTTCGAGGA
>Ga0075017_100003148_pt1 | contig 10381 bp, 8 predicted proteins | sample AleBraG_ABR_2012_FD_71475 | JGI IMG/M metagenome (GOLD analysis project Ga0075017, IMG submission 71475) | Freshwater sediment microbial communities in response to fracking from Pennsylvania, USA - Alex Branch Run_MetaG_ABR_2012 | ecosystem: Environmental > Aquatic > Freshwater > Creek >... | reverse complement strand
CTTTCTCGGGGTCCATGAGGTGGCCGGCTCCTACGTGGTCCGGGTGTGGGTGCCGGGCGGCGCCGGGTCGGTCGCGGTGCTCGTCGGGGACCGCCGCGTGGAGGCCAGCTGCACCCACCCGGCCGGGTTGTGGGAAGCCGTCGTGGCCGAGTCAGGTGGCGGTCCCGTCGGCACCTACCGCCTCGAGGTGGCGCCGCCGGACGGACCGGCCATGGTGGCCGAGGACCCGTACCGGTTCTGGCCGACCCTGGGCGACCTTGACCTGCATCTTTTCGGGCAAGGCCGTCACGAACGGCTGTGGCGGGTCCTGGGAGCCCACCACGGCGAGCACCAGGGCGTCGCAGGCACCGCCTTCGCGGTGTGGGCGCCCAACGCCCGGGCGGTGCGGGTCGTCGGCGAGTGGAACTCGTGGGACGGCCGGGTCCACCCGATGCGGTCCCTGGGCTCGTCAGGCGTGTGGGAGCTGTTCATACCGGCCGCCCGGCCCGGTCAGCTCTACAAGTTCGAGGTGATCGGGGCCGGCGGCCGCCTGGTGCTCAAGGCCGACCCGTTCGCAGCGAGCGCCGAGGCCCCCCCCGGGACAGCCAGCCGGATCGCCGTGAGCACCTACGAATGGGGCGACGCCGCCTGGACGGCGCGGCGCTCCGGCGTCGATCCCCTCCACATGCCCATGTCCGTGTACGAGGTCCATCTCGCCTCGTGGCGCCGGGACGGGGAGGGCCGGGAGCTGAGCTATCGCGAGGTGGCGCCCCTGCTGGCCGACTACGTCGCCGAGATGGGCTTCACCCACGTCGAGTTCCTCCCGCTCGCCGAGCACCCCTTCGGCGGGTCGTGGGGCTACCAGGTCAGCTCCTACTTCGCCCCCACAGCCCGCTTCGGCACTCCCGACGACTTCCGCTACCTGGTCGACACCTTGCATCGGCGGGGAATCGGCGTGTACGTCGACTGGGTGCCCGCCCATTTCCCCCGCGACGAGTTCGCGCTCGCCCGCTTCGACGGGACGGCGCTGTTCGAACACGCTGATCCCCGTCAGGGCGAGCAGCCCGACTGGGGCACCCTGGTGTTCAACTTCGGCCGCCACGAGGTGGCCAACTTCCTGGTGGCCAGCGCTCAGGCGTGGATCGAGGACTTCCACATCGACGGCCTGCGCGTCGACGCCGTCGCCTCCATGCTCTACCTCGACTACTCCCGGGGTCCCGGCGAATGGGTGCCCAACGAGCACGGCGGCCGGGAGAACCTGCAGGCCGTCGCCTTCCTCCACCGGGTCAACGAGCTGCTGCACGCCCGCTACCCCGGGGTGGCGACCATTGCCGAGGAGTCCACCGCCTGGCCGGCCGTGTCCCGCCCGATCTACGCCGGCGGCCTCGGGTTCACCTTCAAGTGGAACATGGGATGGATGCACGACACCCTTTCGTACTTCTCGCATCATCCGGTGCACCGCCGCTACCACCACCATGAACTGACCTTCGGGTTGCTGTACGCCTTCACCGAGAACTTCGTGCTGCCCCTGTCCCACGATGAGGTGGTGCACGGCAAGGGGTCGTTGCTCAACAAGATGCCGGGTGACCGGTGGCAGCAGATGGCCAATCTGCGGGCCCTGCTGGCCTGGATGTGGGCCCACCCCGGCCGGCAGTTGCTGTTCATGGGCGGCGAGATCGCCCAGGAACGGGAGTGGTCCAACGAGCGCAGCCTGGACTGGGATCTGCTGCGGTGGGACCAGCACCGGGGCGTCCAGACCCTGGTGCGGACCCTGAACCTGCTCCAGCAGCGCTACCCGGCCTTGTGGGAGGTCGACTTCGACCCGGCCGGGTTCCGGTGGATCGACGCCAACGACGCCGATCAGAACGTCCTGGCCTTCCTGCGCACCAGCGCGGACGGGCATGGCCACGTGGCCTGCCTGGCCAACCTGTCGCCGGTGGTGCGACCCGGCTACCGCATGGGAGTGCCGACCGGTGGGGTGTGGGAGGAGATCCTGGCCACCGACGCCCCCGTGTTCGCTGGCAGCAACGTGGTCAACGGCAGCCGGGTCGCCGAGGCCGTGCCGTGGCACAACTTCGACTGGTCCGTCGAGCTCACCCTGCCGCCCCTCGGGGTCCTGTGGATGGCCCCTGCGGGCAGCGCCGTGGCGGTCACCGGACCCGATTCCGCGGCACCCGAGCGGGGCGCCGACCCCGGACGCCCGGCGTTCGGATAGGCCGTGGCCGAGACACCTGACGCCGAATCGTGGGGCCTGATCCCCGGTCATCACCACGTCCGCGGGTCGTGGGTCCCCGCCCCCGAGGTCGGGGTGCAGGCCGCCCTGCGGGCCATGCGGGCCGACGACTGGGCGCCCGCCCCCACCCCGACGTGGGTGGTCAGCCGCAACTGGGGTCTGCACGTGCCGTTCGAGGCCGACCTGCGCACCGAGGACGGCGGTCACGAGCGGGTCCGCGGGCACGTGCCCCGGGAGGGTCTTCCCCTCGGGTACCACTGGTTGGAGCCCACCAACGGCGACGAACCGGTCCGACTGATCGTCAGCCCCGGGGTCTGTCCCCGCCCCCGCCGCACCTGGGGTTGGGCAGTGCAGCTCTACGCCGCCCGTTCCCGGCAGAGCTGGGGGTTCGGCGACCTGGCCGACCTGCGGCGGCTGGCCGCGTGGTCGGGTTCCGCGCTCGGTGCCGGTCTCGTGCTGGTCAACCCCCTCCACGCGGTGGGACCGAACGCCGGCCAGCAGGCCAGCCCCTACTTCCCGGCTAGCCGGCGGTGGCGTAACCCGCTGTACCTGCGGATCGAAGAGGTGCCAGGCGCGGCCGACGAAGGCGTCGACCGCCGGGCTTTCGAGGCGTTGGCCGTCGCCGGACGGGCCCTCAACAGCGATCGCCGGATCGACCGTGACGAGGTGTGGCGCCTCAAGCGCGCCGCCCTGGAATGGCTGTGGCGCCGCTGGCGCGAGCGGGGCGAAGGCCCGGAAGCGGCGACCTTCGCCCGCTGGACCGCCGCCCAGGGTGCGGCGCTGGCCGGCTTCGCCGCCTGGTCAGCGCTGGCCGATCACCTCGGGCCCGACTGGCGTCGCTGGCCCGAGCCGCTGCGCGACGCCCGCGGGCCGGAGGTGGCCGTCTGGGTCGACGCTCATCGTGACGAGGTCCGGTTCCACTGCTGGCTGCAGTGGCTCACCGAGGTCCAGTTGGTCGCCGCGGGCGAGGCCGGGGCGACCCTCGTCACCGACCTGGCCATCGGCGCCGATCCGGCCGGGGCGGACGCCTGGCAGTGGCAGGACGTGCTGGCCTCCGGGGTCAGCGTCGGCGCACCACCCGACGAGTTCAACAGCCAGGGCCAGAACTGGGGCTTCCCGCCGTTCGACCCGTGGCGTCTCCGGGCCCGGGCCTACGAGCCGTTCGCCCAGATCGTGCGGGCCGCCGTGGCCGGCGCCGGCGGGGTCCGGATCGACCACGTGGCCGGCCTGTTCCGCCTGTTCTGGGTGCCTGAGGGGCGCGGTCCGGTCGACGGTGTGTACGTCCGCTACCCGTGGGAGGACCTGCTCAACGTGCTCGCCCTGGAAGCCGATCGGGCCGGCGCCTTCGTGGTCGGTGAGGACCTCGGGACGGTCGAGCCGGAGGCCCGCGACGCCCTGACCCAGCGTCACATCCTGTCGTACCGCCTGCTGTGGTTCGAGGAGCGACCGGCCTCCGACTGGCCGGAGTTGGCCATGGCCGCGGTGACGACCCACGACCTGCCGACGGTGGCCGGGGCGTGGACCGGCGCCGACCTCGCGGCCCGGCGGGCCATCGGTCTCGAGATCGACGAAGCGGCCGAGGACGGGCTGCGGGATCGCCTGGTGGCGTCCCTCGATGCCCAGGACGGGGCCCGAGGGGTTGTGACCGCCGAGGGTTCCGGGGACCCTCCGACGGTCGGTGAGGTCGTGCGGGCGGCCTATCGCGTCGTCTCCGCGGCGCCATCGCTGCTCGTCACCGGCACCCTCGACGACGCCCTCGAGGTGGAAGAGCGGCCCAACCAGCCGGGCACCACCGACGAGTGGCCCAACTGGTCGCTGGCCCTGCCCGTCCCTCTCGAGGAGATCGAGGCCGATCCCCGCGTCCGGCTGATCGCCGAGGTCCTGGCCCGCGGTCGCGGCCGGTCAGTCTGATACTGAGCGGAGGCCCGGCTCGGCATCCGCTCGGGCGGTGCTCAGACGACGGCGCGCTCCTCGGTCCAGCTGGTGGCGGCCGCGCCCAGCGGCCCCGCCGCAGCCACACCGCGCTCCGCACTGCTCCTGGCGCCGGCCAGTCGCCCCCGCTCGACGATCACCGCGGCGGTGTGGAACACCGCGTCTTCGGTCAGGGCGCTGCGGGGCCCGGACAGTTCGATCAGGGCGGCGGCCGCCAGGTGTTCGTCGATCGCACCTTGTTCGCGTAGCGCCAGGACCGTCTTGGCCACGATGACCCGGGCCAGTGGGGTGTCGGCCCGCTGGAGCGCGCCGCGGAGGGCCAGGCGTCCGTCGGCGCTGGAGCCGTTCAGGCGGGCCAGGGCCGACGCCGCCCGCCGGATATCGGTCAGCACGGGCCGGGGACCGAGCAGCAAGGCGTCGGCGAACGAGCCACACCGGCCGGGCAGGGTCACCGCTTCGCCCTGCAGCGTCTCGAGGGCGGCGGTGGAGAAGTGGCCGACCACGTCGCGCGACCGGCGGGCCTGTCGGCTGAGGTGGGCCGAGGCGATCTCCACGTCGCTCAGGCGACGGAACCGCCCGCAACACTCCCGCGCCGTGCGCCCACTGCCGCACGGGCACGGTCGCTTGCGCATCAGCATGCCCATGGATCCTCCAGACGGCCGTCGAACAGCGGTGATGCTCGCATCAGGGCTGCCAGCGGTGGTGGATGCCCCGCCCCGGTCGGCGCCCCGGTTTCTCAGACCGCCGAGCTGAGCAGCCGGTCGACATCGGCCGCCGTCGGGAGCGACGGCAGCGCCCCCCGCACGGTCACGGCGTGGGCTCCGGCGGCGATGGCCCGGAGCAGGGCGGAGTCGACGTCGCGGCCGGAGGCCAGCGCGGCGGCCAGGGCCCCACAGAAGGCGTCCCCGGCGGCCACCGAGTCGACGGCGGTGACCGGGATGGCCGGGAGCCTCCGGGCGGTTCCGCCGGGGCTCACCACGACCACCCCCGCGCCGCCGCACGTCACGACCACCGTGGTTTTCGGGGCCCGTTCGGCGAGGGCGAGGGCGGCCCGCGCCGGGTCGCCCTCGCCCGTCAGCACGGCGGCCTCATGCTCGTTGGGCACGAGCAGGTCGCAGAGGCCGAGGAGGGTGTCATCCAGCGGCCGCGCCGGCGCCGGGTTGAGCACCGTCACCGCACCCGACGCCCGACCGGCGGCCAGCGCGGCGCGGGCCGTCGCTTCGGGGATCTCGAGTTGCACCAACACGACCCGGCCGGTGGCCAGGGCCGGTCCCGCCGCGGCCACGTCGGCCAGTGTGAGGGCCGCGTTGGCTCCGGCCGCCACCACGATGGTGTTGGCGCCGCGGGCATCTACCGTGATGAGGGCCTGCCCGGTCGTGGTGGCTCCCGAATCGTCGATCCGGCACCAGCCGAGGGCGAGCCCTTCGTCGGCCAGCCGGGCCAGCAGGTCCCGGCCCGGCCCGTCGTCGGCCACCGCGCCGACAAAGCAGGTGGCCACCCCCTGCCGGGCGCTGGTGACCGCCTGGTTGGCGCCCTTGCCACCCAGTGTGGTGGTCACCTCGTCGGTGGCCAGGACGGTCTCGCCCGGACCGGGCAGGCGGTCGACGGTCAGGGTGATGTCAAGGTTGACGCTGCCGACGACGACGACCGCCGCGGGTTTCGGGGGCGGCTGGCTCGCCATTGCCGGAACCCTACGGGCGGCGGGCCGGGCCTGCCGGGTGGCGTAACGTCGCGGGCCGTGGCCCCGTACCGATCGCGGCCTCGGGGACCTGTCAGACCGGGCGGCCGGTCGGCCGGGTCGGAGGCCGTCGAGGTCGGCGTCGAGCGGATGGTGGCCGGGGGCCTCGGTCTGGGCCGGCTGGCCGACGGGCGGGTGGCGCTGTGTGAAGGGGCCCTGCCCGGCGAGCGGGTGGTCCTGTCCCTCGTGGACATCCGCCGTGACCATGTCCGTGGTCGGGTCACGGAGGTGCTCGAGGCCGTCGCCGAGCGGGTCGTCCCGCCCTGCGCCGAGGTGGCCCGGGGGTGCGGCGGCTGCACCTGGCAATATGTCGCCCCGGCCGCCCAGCCTCCGTTGAAGGCCACCATCGTGGTCGACGCCTTCCGTCGCCTCGGCCGCCTGGACGTGCCCGTGACCGTCGGCCCGAGTCCTGCCGACCCCCGGCGGACCACCCTCCGCCTGGCCGTCGACGGCGAGGGACGGCCGTCGTACCGCCGGCGCCGTGGCGGTGGGTTGCTGGCCGTGGCCTCCTGCCAGGTTGTCCACCCGCGCCTCGAGGAGCTCGTCACCGGTTCGCGCTTCCCCGGAGCCCGTGAAGTGATCCTGCGTGTGGGCGCCGCCTCGGGCGACCGGCTCGCCGCCCCCGACCGGGCCGGCGGACGCGCCGAGGTTCCCCCCGATGTGGCCGTGGCCCGGTCCGCTGAGGCGCTCCCGGCGGTCCGCGAGCAGGTCGCCGGGCGCTGGTGGCGGGTGTCGGCCACCGCCTTCTTCCAGTCCGGGCCCGGCGTCGCGGCGGAGCTGGTGGCGGCCGTCGACCGCGCCGTCGGATCGGCGGTGGGCGCCGGAGACCTGCTCCTTGACCTCTACGCCGGGGGCGGGCTCCTCGGCGGGGTGGTGGCGGCCCGCCGCTCCGCCCGGCTGGTGGCCGTCGAGTCGGACCCTGTGGCGGCCGCAGATGCCCGGGCCAACCTGGTCGATCTCGACGCCCGGGTGATCGCCGGCGAAGTCGCCCCCGCCGCCGACCGGGACGGCGGCGGCCCCGCCGACCCCGGTCGGTCCGCTCTGGGCCCGTCCGCTCTGGGCCCGTCCGCTCTGGGACGGTCCGCTCTGGGCCCGTCCGCTCTGGGACGGTCCGCTCTGGGCCCGTCCGCTCTTGGACGGTCCGCTCTGGGTCGTTGGGGCGTCCCCGCCGCGCTGATCGCCGATCCGGCCCGCACCGGACTCGGGCCGAGCGCCGTCGCCGCCGTCGCCGGCCTGGGCGCTCCCCGGGTGGTGCTCGTGAGTTGCGACCCGGCGTCGATGGCCCGCGACGCCCGTCTGCTGGTCGACGCCGGCTACACCGCCGTCGGCGCCGAGCTGGTCGACGCCTTCCCCCACACGTTCCACGTCGAGGTCGTGACCCGCTTCGATCTCGGCCGCTCAGGCGACCCTGGCTAGTGTCGGCCGCCGTGGCGCCGACCGACCGAGACGGCCATCCGCTCGTCCTCCTCACCGTCCATGCCCATCCCGACGACGAAGCGTCCAAGGGCGCCGGGTCGGTGGCCCGTTACGCCGCCGAGGGGATCGGGGCCGTGCTGGTGTGCTGCACCGGGGGGGAGGTGGGCGAGATCCTCAACCCGGCCATGGACACCGACGAGGTGCGGGCCGACCTGCCCGGGGTCCGGGCCCGGGAACTCGACGAGGCGGCGGCCATCATCGGCTACCGCGAGGTCGTCCTGCTCGGCTACCGCGATTCGGGGATGCCGGACACGCCGGCCAACGCCGACGCCCGAGCCTTCGCCAACGCGCCGCTCGAAGAGGCCGTCGGCCGTCTGGTCGCCGTCGTCCGCCGGGTGCGGCCCCAGGTCGTGGTGACCTACCCGGCCGATCAGCGCGGCTATCCCCACCCCGACCACCTGCGGGTCCACGAGATCACCGGGCCGGCCGTCGAGGCGGCCGCCGACCCTGATGCCTACGCCCACCTCGGGCCGCCGTGGGCGGTGTCGAAGATCTACGAAACGGCCTGGACGCGACGCCGGTTCGAGGCGTCGCACGCCAAGTTCCTGGAGCTCGGACTGGAGTCGCCGTACGACGAGACCTGGCTCAGCCGGCCGTCCCAGGACGAGGCGGTCACGACGGTGGTCGACACGTCCGTGGTGGCTGACGTCCGTCGCCGGGCCCTGCTGGCCCATGCCACCCAGGTGGACCCCGGGTCGAGGTTCTGGTTCGGCCTGCCCCCCGACGTGGCCGACCAGGTGTACCCCTACGACGAGTACGTCCTGGCCTGGAGCCACCGACCGGCCGAGCTGCCCGAAGACGACCTGTTCGCCGGCGTGCGCGCCGCCCGGCCCTGACCCGGTGGCCGAAGGGCTCGAGTCGGGGCTACGGGCCGCCGGACCGATCGCCGCGACTCTTGACGATGCCTCGTTGACCGCCTTCGCCGAGAGCGTCGAGTTGGCCGTCGCCGCGGCCTACGACGCGGCCGCCACGCAGCTCGACGATCCGGTCGACGCCCGGACCGGCGCCGTCTACGCCGCCCACCACCGCAGCCATGCCGAGGCCTTCGCCCGACTGGCCGGCTCGAGCGGCGGGGGAACGGCCAACGCCCGATTGGCCACCGTGCTGGCCGGTCAGCTGGCCGCCCTGACCGCGCCGACCGACGTCGTACGGTTCCTGGTCGGGCTCGAGAACCGTTTGGCCGCCACCCATCAGTACCTTTCCGGGGCGCTGACCAACGCCGAGACAGCCGCCCTGGTGGCCACCGTGCTGCCCGTCGAGGCGGCCCACGCCGCCGTCCTCGGGCTGCTCCTCGGCGGCGGTCCACGCGACGTGGTCCCCGGCGGCGGCTTCCAGTCACCGGTGCTGCGCTTCGATCCCAGTCAGTTCCCGGTGTCGTGAGGCGCCAGGTGTCGTCGTCGGCCCGGCCGGCCCGGCTCGAGGCCCTGGTGGCACCCCTCTTCGTCGGGTCCGGTATCGACGGGCCGGCGCGGGCGGCCCAGCTGGCCGGCCGGCTCGACCGGCGGGCCTTCCTCCGGAACGGGGGGGCCGCCCTGCTCGGGGCCGCCGTGCTCGGCGCCTGCTCGAAGGCCCACGGTCACGCACCGTCGTCCCCGGGCGGCCCGACCCCGAGCACGACGACGACCTCCTCGGTGGCGGCCCGGTTCAACGAGAGCGACATCAAGATCCTGCGGACCCTCTCGTCGCTGGAGCACTACGCAGTGGGTCTGTATGTGACGGCGTCGGGGTCGGGCCTGGTCAAGGCGCCGGCCGTGGGGGATGTGGTGAAGTTCTTCGCCGACGAGCACTCGGCCCACGGCGGGGCTCTAGAGGGCGCCACCCGGGCGGCCGGTGGGGAGCCCTTCACCCAGGCCAACCCGGTGGTGACGGCCAAGCTGGCTCCCCGGGTCACGGCCTGGCGCAGCCAACAGGACGTGGCCCGGCTGCTCTACGACCTCGAGGAGATGCTGACAGCGACCTACGTGGCGATCGGCGGGGCGTTCGTCGACAACTCCCTCAACGCCGCGGCGACCGCCGTTTCCGGTGCCGAGGCCAGCCACGCCGCCGTGTGGGGGACGTGGTTCTCCGGGGCGGTGGCCGATGCCCCGGTCGGTGTGGACGCAACGGCCCTGGCCGTGCCGGTTGACGGCTTCGCTCCCACCGCCGGGGCGGTCGTGGCGGGGAGCGGCGTGTGAGGGCGCGGGTGCCCGTCGCCTGCGAGCCGGCCGATTACGATCGGGCGCCGCATGCCGAGCGCGAGCGACCGACGGGAGGCCGGACATGGCGAGGTACCTGACCCAGGAATGGCTCGACGAGACCCGGGCCATGGCCGCCGACCAGCCCGAACGCCCTGGGGCCACGGTGCGGATGAACTACGTCGTCCAGGACGTACCTGACCGTGGCGAGGTGACCTACCACTGGCTGCTGGAGAACGGCAAGCTCCTGGCCTCCGACCTCGGTGCCCTCGAGGACGCCGAGGTGACGCTCACCATGGCCTACACCGATGCGGTCGACATGACCCGTCTCGAGTTGGACATGAACGCCGCCTTCATGCAGGGCCGCGTCAAGGTGACCGGCAACATGGCCAAGCTGATGTCGCTCCTTCCGCTGACCAACGCCCCGGAGTACAAGGCGCTGCAGGAGCGGATCAAGGAAGCGACCGAGTTCTGAGCGCCAGTGCGCCGGGCCGCCGCGGGTCCCGAGTTGCTGGTCGTGGGGAAGCCCGCGAAGCTCGACACCCGCCGGCCTCGAGTCATCCGGAGTGACATGACCACCGCTTCCCGCCGCCTCGCCCTCGCCTCCGTCGCCGCCCTGCTGGCCACGGCGTGCAGCAGCCGTCTCCCGACGTCCTCCGGCAGCGCCACCCCGCCCGCCACCACCACGACTATCGCCGGGTCCCAGACCCCGGCCCAGACCAAGGTGGCCGACCTCGGCGGGCGCCTGGCCTACCTGATGGTCGAGCACGTCTATCTCCTCGGGCGGGTCACCGCCGAGGTGGTCGCCGGCACCTTCACCCCGCCCCCGGTGGGGAACGGCACCACCCC
>Ga0075017_100003147_pt1 | contig 10383 bp, 8 predicted proteins | sample AleBraG_ABR_2012_FD_71475 | JGI IMG/M metagenome (GOLD analysis project Ga0075017, IMG submission 71475) | Freshwater sediment microbial communities in response to fracking from Pennsylvania, USA - Alex Branch Run_MetaG_ABR_2012 | ecosystem: Environmental > Aquatic > Freshwater > Creek >... | reverse complement strand
AGCGTTTTCACCAACGACTATGTTCTGAAAGGCTTAGGAGTTGAAGCCGGCGAGAAAAACATTGGAAGCTTCTAAGAGTTTGCCGTCGAGGAAAAATCTGCCGCGCGCAGCCCGGCAAACTTTTCTCCAGGAATCGAGAACCTGACACCTGGCAGCTAGGGTCTGACCTCTTGATCAGCCGTTGAGTTGCAGACGAACCGCAACCGGCGCCCCCTCAAACAGCATGACCGTTTCCATGAAAGTTCCATCCGCCAGCGAATAGAAGTTGTATTCTCCGCCGCTGATCACGGAGGGCACGCTCAACATGCAGCTGTTATCCGTGCCCGCGAGCTTGTTCTTGAAGTTTCCTGTAATCATGTTGCAGATTTCTCCGAGCGCGTCTGCGACCTGTTCGTCGGTGTCGGCGGTTTCCCCCAACATGCTTTTGGCTATCTTGTGGGCGGTCAGCGCGTCGCAACACACCGTCACAATTCCGCATAGCGACCCGGCCAAACCCACCATGGCGGTAAATTCCCCCTTTGGCCGATGCTCGGCTGGCGGGACCGGCTTCACCCGGCACCCCACCATGATCTCGAAAACTTCCTCAACCGCAAGTTCGAGAACGGGGAGCCAGTCTTCCTCGCGGGAACGCGTGGCAAACGAAGTGTCGGTAGTCATGGTTTCTTCCCCAGCAATGGCAACACGTGCTCTTTCACATGATCGGGAGTAAAGGGCTTGCGGATGTATCCGCGAGCGCCGGCCTGCAGCGCCTGCACCACGTGCGATTCGCTGCCTTCAGTGGTGATCATCACGATCGGCACGCCTTTGGCGCTTTCCACGGTGCTGACCTGGCGGACAAATTCCAGCCCATCCATAACCGGCATGTTGATGTCGCACAGGACGAGGTCGACCACGTTATCGCGCAACGCGGCCAGCGCTTCGGCCCCGTTGGAAGCTTCCACAACTTTCTCAATCTCGATGCCCGCCTGCCGCAGCGAACGCTCGACGATCTTACGCATCACCGAGGAGTCGTCCACAATGAGCGCTCGTATCTTATCCATGGGCTCCCACTACTCTGCCGGTCCGTCAAGGCCAGGACATGGCCTGTTGCCATCTTTGACTGACTTGGTGTACATCGGCAGTTCGAACCCGCGCTTTAGGAACTCTGCCCGCGAAGCGGCACCACACGAAAGCCCGGCAGGTGAGAGTCTGGCTGAGAACTAGCCTTTTTAGGGCGATGAATCCAGCCCCCGAAGGACGACCGAGCTTAGCAGCGCTTCAGAGTCTGTGTGAGAACTTGCAATTCACAGGCGAGTTGGGCGACAGGAAGGGATGTCGCGATTTCTGAGGTATAGCCCTGAGCAAGTATTCCTGCTGCCGCCGAGCGTGGCGGAAGTATTGGGTTCCGACCACCTGTGTTTCTTTGTGCACGAAGTGGTGGAACGCTTGGACCTGAAGTCCTTCCTGGACGCCTATAGCGAGGAAGGGGGAGAGCTGTATCACCCGTCGCTGCTGTTGAAGGTGTGGCTGTATGCCTTACGCGCTGGGGTTGACGAGTTCGCATCGGCTGGAGCAGCGGGTGCGGGAAGATCTGGCGTTCCGCTATCTGGCGGAGGAGCGCAGCCGGATTACTGGGCGTTGAACCCGTTTCGGCGGCGGCACGGGCGCGGCCTCAATGATGCGTTTGTGCAAGTGCTGGAGATCGCGCAGTCATTGGGATTAGCGCGGGTGGGGACGATGGCGACCGATTCCACGCGGGCCAACGCTTCGCCGGACCGTATCGAGCGGGTGGAGGAGTTGCGCCAGGAACGGGCGCGGAAGCGGCGGCAGGTGCGGCGCCGGCAGCAGGCCTGTGACGCGGACGATCCGCAAGAAGGGGCGGGGTCTTCGGTAGGGAAGGAGTGCGAGGAACTCCAGCAGCGAGACCTGCCGGCCCAGTTGGAACGGTTGCCCAAGCTGGTCAAGCGCTCGCGGACCGATCCGGACAGCCGTTTTCTGCGGGAACGAGGGGGGCGGTTCGTGCTGGATTACACCGGCGAGATCGCGGTGAGTGAAGACCATTTTATCGTGGCGGCGGACAAACCGGAAGTGATTCCGGGCCCGAAGTCCTCTTCTGGGAAGTTTGCACCACAGCTCAGTTTAGGAAAAGGGGGATAGGGGGTCTATTTTTGAATCTCGAAGTTGCTGACGAGCATGCCCGTCGAAATAGACACGCCCGCAGTTGGAAATCCAAATTTCCCGTGAACGAAAACGCTCACCCTCGCGAGGATTCTGGGTGATCTCTCGTCACAGTTGCTGCGAATTGTCAATGCCCATACTTGCCCAAACCGGCAGCGTGATGACCCAGTCAGAAGTGAGTCTCTGAGAAACACTCGCACTTCTAATCTGAATGGGCAACTCCTGCCCTCTCGCCGAGGTCGACGCAAATGGAGGCGTGTTGGTTTCAGCGAGCAAAAACGCATCATTCTTGGCTTCTACGTCCTGCCGCGCCGCGATCGTTGGGTTGTGAGTGCCACCATCAACAGAATCTAAAGACAATGCGCGGCGCAAAGAGTGACGCATTGTTCCCAAAAGGAGCAAACCGTAATCCTGTCCGCCCCTGGGTTGCCCTCGTTCGAATGTCGTCACACGTGAAGGAACTAATCGTAGGGCGTAGCCCTTTCAGGGCTGGCTTCTCCCAATGCCATCTGTTGATTCTGCAAGGTATAGCCGGGAAATCCTGCCTGATTTTGCTCTTCTTATTGGAGCCAAAATGGAGCGAAGCCGCACAAAATCTGAGCCTGGCTGGGGCGCGCTGATCTCCAATTACCCGAGGCCCGGAGCGGGTTGAAGTGCGAACCGCCTCGCGGCGTGCTCGCTGAATTCCTTCGAGGACGTTCATGTAGCCATGATCAAGACCTCTTGCAACGTCAATTTCGAGTTATTGATACGCCACATGAAGCAACTTCGCAGGCGGATCCACCAGACCGCCAAGTAACGGATTGGTGAGCCAAGGGGTTATGAGCCGTCTTCAGACCCCACTAGCCCTACCACATCCATCCGCAACTACAGCGCACGGAATCGCATCCCCGGCACTTCCTCAAGAGTGCTTTACAAACAGCGCATGCCCTCATCCACATATGTTTTCTCCTTTCCCACAACCGAAAACCACCCGCTCATCACTGCGGACGAACGGAGATGTTCAGCTTGCGGATTCGATACGCGAGAGTCGTCCGTTTCATCCCAAGTCGTGCCGCGGCGCCGTTGGGCCCGCCGATGATCCAGTTGGATGCCCGGATCGCTTGCAGGACCCGATCGCGTTCGGCCTCTTCGACAGTGCTCAGATTCAACTTCGCGCTCGGCAGGGATGGCTGTTTCAGTTCCGTTAACGGTGGCCGAAGAACGCCCCCGGGCGACAGGATCACGGCCCGCTCGATAAAGTTCTGCAGTTCACGAACATTCCCCGGCCACGAATAGTTTGCAAATATCTCCATGGCGTGGGAAGGAATGGTCTCGATGCGCCGGTTCATTCGCCTGGCGTACTTGTCCACGTAATGGCGCACCAGGATCCGTATATCCTCACGGCGATCGCGCAATGGCGGTACCGACAGCGGGAAAACGTGCAATCGGTAAAACAAATCGTGTCTGAACTTCCCTTCCTCACACATCTGCTTCAAGTCGCGGTGTGTGGCGGCGATCACACGCACGTCCACCTGCTGCGTGCGCGTGCTGCCCAACCTTTCAAATTCGTGCTCCTGCAAGACCCGCAACAATTTCGGCTGCAACTCCAGTGGAATGTCGCCCACTTCATCCAGAAACAGCGTGCCTTTGTCTGCAACCTCGAACCGGCCAGCCTTGCGCATGATGGCGCCGGTGAATGCGCCCTTTTCGTGCCCAAAAAGTTCGCTTTCCAATAATCCGGAAGGGATGGCGGCGCAGTTCAGCTTGACAAACGGCCGATCCCGGCGGGAGCTCAGATTATGAATCGCGCGGGCGATCAATTCTTTGCCCGTACCTGTCTCTCCCTGGATCAATACGCCGGAATCGGTAGGCGCCACGACCTCGACCTGCCGGAGCACGCGCTGCAGGGTCGCACTTCTGCCAACGATTTCCTCGAAGTTCAGCTCGCTGCGGGTTTCATCCTTGAGGTAAACCCGCTCCTCGCTGAAGCTGTCTTTCAGCTTCCGCAGTTCCCCGTAAACCAGCGCGTTCTCGACCGCGACGGCTACCTGGCTCGAAACCTGCACCAGGAAATCGATTTCATCTCGCGTATAAGCGGCATCTTCGTGCTTGCCGAGGGCCAGTATCCCCAGCATGCGGTCTCGGCCCGCAAGCGGAACGACACAACTGTTTCTGAAGCCCGCAACTGCCTCTTGCGGATCGACCTCCGCATACACTTGGTCGAACTCCTCAGAGTTCCCAGTCCAGGGCTTGCCGGTCGAAAAAATGCGCGCGCCAAACATCTCGCCCAATGAGTCGACTGCCTCCTTGGCGAGCATGTTGTCCTCAGCCATGTCGCAAGCGTTTACGCACACTCGACCGCTTTCGGATTCCACGAGGCCCACCAGGGCAAAATCTGACGGAATGACTCGCCGGATGCCCACCGTCACTTCTCTCAGAAGCTCACTTGCATGCAGATTGGCCATCACACCGTTGCTCAGGTCGCCGAGCAGCTTGAGCCGGGCACTCTGTACTACCAGTTCGGACTGGTTTCTGCGCGACGTCTCACGGCTCAACGCGTGAGATATGGCGAGGGCGACCTGATCCGCTGCCAAGGATAAGAAGCGCACCTCCTCATCCGAATAGTCGTGCAGTCGCGAACTGGCTATGCTGAAAACTCCGAGCGGTCCATGCGGCGTGCGCAGCGGCAATCGGCAGAGAGATCTACATTCGATTCCCATTCTCTTCAGCGCCTCTCTCCACACCGCGAACCGATCATCCAGCCTCCAGTCTGCAATGCACAACGGCTGCTGTTGTCGGTGAACCCACCAAAGAGTCGTTTCCTCGATCGGAACATCTGCCGGGGCGAACTGCGCGGCTCCAACGGAGTGCCAGAGCACCTCGCTGGTCCCTGGCTTGAAAACGATGACATCGAGAAAATCGAAATCGAGCAGAGGACGCAGCAAAGCAGCGAGGTTACGCGAAAGTTCTTCCGGCGTCAGGGAAGCAAGAGATATAGAGAGGCGCGACAACGCTTCGTATTGTTTCGCCAAGGTTTTGGATTCCGCTAACGGCTGCGACAACAGCATTTTTGGTAAGGAGCTCATGAAAGAATCCTGCGGTCTCAGTCCAAACTCAGCGATACTCATTTGGTCCTCGCTCTCTTCGGGACGGCGCGCTTCCAATCGGCGTTTTCAAATCGCGCTCCCGCTTTTCGCAAACAGCTAGATGACTCTTGTTCTAGCAACTGCATTTCCAATCGCGACGGGGCGCTAACCATCGCAAATCGTTGATTCTGTGCTCGCAATCGGACTAGATTTGCTCTTCGCGCTGGAAATAGACGATGGCCGCTTCAATTCCGCGGTGACACGTGACACCTTGACACTGTGACACCTTGACACCGTTTAACGGGGGACGTCGCTCTTAGATAAAGTTGCCTCGGCAGTCTTTTGAAGAACGGCGAAAGACCAAGAGGAAAAGAGGTGGTACTCAATTTTTATCCATGTATGCGCCAATACTCTTTCTCGCTTTCGTCCGCCTCGCGTCTGCGTGTACGGAGCCACCAGACAAGTTTTGATAAGGCAATGCATAACGCGAATGAGAGAAAAATGGCGGTTCCTACCGCGAGCCACACCCCCGCGGGAGAATCAAGAGCAACGTGTCTGGACCAGTTCACCACAAACTCCTTCAATCGATAGCGACATTGGAAACAAGCGGATAGGACCCGATTTCACCGCGCGTTAAGCCGGCGCGATACGAGTTTTGCCATTGGGTTTCCGCGCCCTGTCTCACGCGGATTTTCGCACCGCCACCGGAAACTCCAGCAGCTTGCCACTTTCCTTTGGCGGCAACCACTTTGAAACCTTGCGAAAACTTTGTGGAATATAGAATTCGATTATCTTTGCCATACATCCTCCGAAGCCGCGCCTCGCTCGGCGCAATGGAAGGAAAAGCACGTCGCGTGCCAAAGATGAGGAACTTGGAAGATTGCTTGGCGGCTTCGAAAGAGGGGGAAGGAAAGCGTCTAGGCGACCAAGGGCGATGACTCCGTCACCTGGATCGGTAGAGTGAAATGAAAAGTTGCGCCTCCTCCACTGTTGGCGCTTGCCCACAACTGCCCACCATGCGACTCCACAATGGAACGGCTGATGGCCAACCCCATGCCGCTGCCCTGCGGCTTGGTGGTAAAAAACGCAGAAAAGATCTGATCCATTTTCTCTGCTGGCAACCCCACGCCCGTGTCACTGACCGAGAACTGGAGCTGACCGTCCTGCAGTTCCGACTTCACCGTAAGCTCTCCGCCTGAGTCCTTCATGGCTTCGATGGCGTTGAGCATGAGGTTCATGAACACCTGCTGCAGCTGCACACGATCCGCCATGACCTTGGGCAGTTCGGCGGCAAGTTCCGTGCGCATGGCAATTGAGGATCGCGTAGCCTCACCGTCCAGCAGCGTGAGCATTTCGTGGATAATTCCGTTCATGTCGACCAACTCACGTTTTGAGGGAGACTTCCTGTAGAACGAACGTATACGGTCGATGATTTCAGCCGCACGATTCCCATACTTATCGATTCTGGCTGCTGCCGCACGGGCCCGATCAAGGTTGGGCGGTTCGTGCGCGAGCCATTCAATGCAGCTGTTGGCGCTGGTGATGGCGGCAGCGATGGGCTGCTTGATTTCGTGTTCCAGCGACGCTGCCATTTCCCCCAATGTGCTCACACGATTGATATGTGCCAGATCGGCCTCAAGTTGTCGCAGTTTTTCGCGCTGTTGCTCGGCAGCTTTGAGCTCCGTGATGTCGGTCGAGCTGCCTACGAACAGCTCCAAATCTCCGGCGTCGGAAAGGACGGGATGGCCAACCGTGTGGATCCACTTCACCATTCCAATCGGCAAAAGAATCCGGGCATGGCGCGCCCGGCGTTCTCGGTCCGGGATATCTTGAGGGAACCTACTCTGAGATCTACCCGGAAAAAAGCGAAGACGAACGTGGCATGCACGAGTTCTTCAAGCAGTTTTCGTTTCCGGGCGGCATCGGCAGTCACTGTACGCCGGAGACACCAGGTTCGATCCATGAAGGTGGCGAGTTGGGGTATGTGCTTTCTCACGCCTGTGGCGCGGCGTTCGACAACCCTGACCTGATTGTCTCGGCCGTGGTCGGAGACGGTGAATCGGAAACCGGACCGCTGGCGACGTCCTGGCACATTAGCAAGTTCTTGAACCCCATTCGGGATGGCGCAGTACTTCCCATCCTGCACTTAAACGGCTACAAGATCAATAATCCGACTCTTCTGGCGCGCATCAGCCACGAAGAGTTGGAAAACCTCATGCGGGGCTATGGCTGGACGCCTCATTTCGTCGAGGGATCAGACCCTGAGAGCATGCACCAGGCCATGGCGGCAACGGTGGAACATTGCGTCGCGGAGATTCGCGCCCATCAGCACGAGTGCCGGCAGACAGGCGTAGCAAGCCGGCCTCGTTGGCCGATGATCGTGCTGCGTTCCCCGAAAGGTTGGGGCGCACCGCAAGAAGTTGGTGGTCATAGGCTCGAAGGTTTCTGGCGCGCCCACCAGGTTCCCTTGACCGACGTCAAGAAGAACCCCGAACAGTTGCGCATCCTTGAGGAATGGATGTGCGACCTGAAACCAGAAGAGTTGTTTGGCCAGAAGGGCAAGCTCATTCCGGAGCTCAAGGCTCTGACGCCAACCGGCGACCGCCGTATGAGTGCCAATCCCCATGCCAATGGTGGGGCGCTCAAGAAGGCGCTGCGTTTGCCCGACTTCTGTGATTACGCGCTCAAGGTGGACCAGCCCGGAACCATTGAGGCTGAGAATGTCCCGCCTCTGGGCAACTTCCTTCGCGATGTAATGAAGGAAAACATGACCAGCTTCCGGGTCTTCGGCCCAGACGAAACCACGTCGAACAAATTACAGGCCGTCTACCAGGCCTCCAAGAAATTCTGGATTGCCGACTACTTCCCCGAGGACCAGGACGGTGGCGAACTGGCAACCGATGGGCGTGTCATCGAGATGCTCAGCGAGCACACCATGGAAGGCATGCTCGAAGGCTATCTCCTAACCGGCAGAAGCGGTTTCTTCTCCTCGTATGAAGCCTTCGTCCACGTGATCGACTCTATGTTCAACCAGCACGCGAAGTGGCTGTCGATCTGTAATCACCTTTCGTGGCGCCAGAAGGTCTCATCACTGAACCTGCTGATCACCTCGACCGTCTGGCGTCAGGACCACAACGGTTTCACGCATCAGGATCCCGGGTTTCTCGACGTCGTGCTTAACAAGAGCGCCGAGGTGACACGTATCTACCTGCCGCCCGATGCCAACTGCCTGCTGTCGGTAGCTAACCACTGCCTGAGGAGCGAGAACTACATCAACGTGATCGTTTCCGACAAACAGTTGCACCTTCAGTATCTGAATATGGATGCCGCAATTGAGCACTGCACCAAGGGCGTCGGGATTTGGGACTGGGCCAGTAACGACCAGGGTGTGGATCCCGACGTGGTGATGGCCTCTGCCGGCGACATCCCGACCCAGGAGGCGCTGGCCGCGACGGTGCTGCTGCGGGAAGAGTTCCCCGATATCAAGATTCGGTTTGTGAACGTTGTGGATCTCTTCAAGTTGGAACCGAGCAAAAACCATCCACACGGATTAACGGATCGCGATTTTGATTCCCTGTTCACGACCGACAAGCCGATCATCTTCAACTTCCACGGCTATCCCTACCTGATTCACCGTCTGGCCTACGCCCGCACGAACCGGAACTTGCACGTGCGCGGCTACAAGGAAAAAGGCAACATCAACACTCCGATGGAACTGGCGATGAACAACGAAACGGACCGCTTCACCCTGGCGATCGATGCCATCGATAGGATACCGAGGCTGCAAAAGATCGGAGCGCACGCCAAGGAGAAGTTCCGCAACAAACAAATCGAATGCCGGGCGTATGCCTACAAGAACGGCATCGACACTCCCGAGATTACCGGATGGAGGTGGCCGTACCGCCCCGAGTGACCGGAGCGGCCTGAATGGGTGGCCGGCGCCGTCCCCCGGCCACTTGATTTCCTTGCTAACAACAGAGGCCTGCAAGCACCTGGAAGAGGTTTGCGCTCTCCCAGGTTGCCGAAAAAGTCGGGTGAGTACTGGCCCCAGCGAAGGGTGCGGCTCAGCCAGGTCGGGGCCGCACCGCATCGTGCCAGGCATAGCCTTTCGTTCCTCGACCAATTGCCACGCCGACATTTTACGAAGGATATACTCGAGGGAGATTTTATATGGGTACAGATCGAGCAGTTCTCTGGGACATGGATGGAACATTAATTGACTCGGAAGAGTTCCACTGGATTTCCTGGCGCGACACGCTGGCCAATGAGGGCATCACCATCACACGTGAACAGTTTCTATCTTCTTTCGGCCAGCGTAACGATTCCATCATTCCCCGCTGGCTGGGTGCCGCTGCGACTCCCGAGCGCATCGAGAGAATCTCCAACGCCAAAGAGGAACGATACCGTCATCTGGTTCGCCGAGACGGCATGTCTCCTGAGCCCGGAGTCGCAACTTGGTTGCACCGGCTACACAACAAGGGATGGCTGCAGGCGATTGCCTCCGCGGCGCCGCGTGCGAATATCGATGCCGTTCTTGAGGCGCTGTCAGCAACCCATATCTTTCAAGGCATCGTCTCGGCTGACGACGTGCACCGGGGCAAACCCGATCCCGAAGTGTTTCTCGTCGCTGCCTCCCGCGTCGGAGTGCCGCCCGACAGGTGCATTGTGGTGGAGGACTCCGTGGCCGGTGTCCAGGGAGCGCGTAGCGCCGGCATGAAGAGCATCGGAGTTAGTCACAACGGCAACCAACTCCCTGCGGACGTTGTCGTGCAGTCACTCGATCTGCTGGACTCGAACGCATTCGACAGTCTTCTGCAGAGCTAGGGCATCGCCGCTACTGAGTCGCTAACCTCCGGCAGCGCTCGATTGTTCCGGGCTAATGAACTTCTGCACCGACCGGATCGGCCTTCACCTCAGTGGTACAGCTCTCGCAAGCAATCTCGTGATTGAAATCGAAGTCGGTGTTCGAGGTGCCGGTGATCAGCCTTGCTCCGCGACTGGACGTTAGATCCTGGATCGCCCACTTGATGAAAACCACAACACGACTCTGGAATTCAACGATGTACATCAGGTGGATGAATACCCAGACCAGCCAGGCTGGCAGACCCCAAAGATGAATCCCGAAGACGTTGGCGATCGCGGCCGCGCGCCCAATGAC